>Ga0074046_10003120_pt1 | contig 13994 bp, 6 predicted proteins | sample BogForMeECP23OM3_FD_94441 | JGI IMG/M metagenome (GOLD analysis project Ga0074046, IMG submission 94441) | Bog forest soil microbial communities from Calvert Island, British Columbia, Canada - Bog Forest MetaG ECP23OM3 | ecosystem: Environmental > Terrestrial > Soil > Wetlands ...
CCCGGTTCCTTGGTGGTGAAAAACGGTTCGAAGAGGTGGGATTGTGTTTCCGTGCTCATGCCGGTGCCGCTGTCGCTGATGGCGAGAAGAACGTACCGCCCGGGGCTTACGTACTCGTGCTTTCGAGTGTAGTTCTCACTCAATTCGACGTTTTCGGTTTGAATGGTCAGCTTGCCGCCACTGGGCATGGCGTCACGCGCATTGACCACCAGGTTCATGAGCACCTGTTCGACTTGACCGAGATCAACCTTCACCGTGCCCAGATCGGGGGCGAGCACGGTCAGGACTTCGATATCTTCACCGATCAGGCGGCGCAGCATCTTTTCGACGTTGCGCACGATGTCATTAAGACTCACGCGTCGCGGTTGCAACACCGTCCGGCGGCTGAAGGCGAGCAATTGGCGCGTCAGGGCCGCGGCACGGTCCGCCGCCGCCCTGATCTGTTCAGCTTCGTGATGAAGCGGGTCGGAGGGATCGGTACGCGCCAGCTGCATGGCGCTGTATCCGCTGATAACGGTCAGCAGATTGTTGAAGTCGTGGGCGACGCCGCCGGCCAGGGTACCGACCGCTTCCATCTTCTGGGCCTGACGGAGTTGGGCCTCAAGAGCCCGCCGTTCGGTGAGGTCCGAGATGAATCCTACGACCCGAACCACCCGGCCGCTCGCGCCCCGAACCGCCCGCCCCTGCTCCCACAAGATGCGGTAGACATTGTCCTTGCGGCGGACACGATATTCGAATTCGATAGCTCCGCCCGTGGTTACTGCCGAGTTGCGTCTCTCGCGATAGTGAGCCACGTCGTCGGGATGAATCAGCGTAAGCCAGGATCGTGCCTCGCCAGAAAGTTCTTCCGCGGAGTATCCCAATACCTTCTGCACGCAGCCACCCAGCGTGACGTGGCCCGATTCCGGATCTGACTCATAGATGATCTGTCCGCTGGCTAATACGGCGTCATCGTAGCGGCGCTTCCAATCTTCAATGGCGATGTTGGTCAGCTTGCGTTCCGTGATGTCCACCAGCGTACCTTCCAGGAGTTCGCTGCCGTCGGGCTGTTCTTCGATGTTTGTATTGAGCACAACCCACATGGGCGAGCCGTCCTTGCGGCGGAAGCAGACTTCCTGGGGCGCGGACGCGCCGTCGCTGCGCCGCATGACGATCCAGCGGTCCCGTTCCTCCGCGCCCCCGAAATACAGCTCGTGCATCGGGATGCGCATCATTTCCTCGCGGGAATAGCCGAACATGCTGGCCGCAGCCGGATTGCAGTCCAGCAGCTTCCCGTCGAGGGTGCTGCGAAAAACACCGGCCATGTTGCGCTCGAACAGGGAACGGTATTGCTGCTCTTTGGCGTGAAGAGCTTGCATGGTCAGCCGCTGGCGCCGCTGGGTCACCGCCAGACGGGTGTTAAAGAGGATGATCGAGAAAATCAGGCCAAACAGGCCCAGGAAAATCTGCTCCCGCACGATTTGGCGATACTTCACCAGCAGCAATACGGGAAGGATGAGCGATGGCAGGTAAACGAAGCTTACCCGCGCTATCCCTGGAATCTGCAGCGCCACGCTCTCCTGTTTCAGCGGTTCCCGCCAGAGAGTCGCCGCCAGAGCGATCAGGCAGAAAGGAATGGCCCACGCCAGGTCGTACCACGCGGTTTCTGGAGCGTCGGAGATTGACTGGGCGCGATTGCCGATCCAGGTTGAAGCCGCATAGACGCCCATCGTCATGCCCACTGGCAAATAGAGTCGCCGGACGGAAGGGGCCCGGGCGAAGATGGCGCGCGTCAGCAGCCCTGCGGTCAAGAGCATGTTGCGCCACAGCAGCAGTCGGTCCTCCACTGGGCTCACTGCCTGCTCGCCGTAAGTAAGCAACGGAATGTAAATGACGAAAAGATAGACGACGAGGGTCAGCCCCAAAATCTGGGTCGCGTCCAGGACCCATTCCCAGTTGATCGCGCCCCGGAAGTCTTCATCCGATAGAAACACCGCCACAAACATGGGCGCGGCAGCAAGGAAGAAGAGCATGAGCGGGACAATGCCGAAGGGAGCGTTCACCAGATAGTAAGACTCATAGAAACGAAGGCACGCGGCCAAGAACCATGTACCGAAAGCCGTCCCGGTAAGGTACCAGAATGGCCGGGCGATTCCGTCGGACCGGCTGCCGCTGAGAAAACAGACAACCGCCGTGAACAACGCCGAAGCGACCTTGAATATGTCGGACCACATCTCGACTTTCGGGGAATGTCCGAAAGCAGCGAGAACTGCTATGTGGGCGATCAGCAGCAGAACGGCAGCAACGGCTAACCGGGGAATGTGCGTACGCGTTGGGACTCGCAAAGTGCGACTGAAATCTGCGGGCATGTAGATTACTGCAATCTATCGTCTGGCGGACCTGGTCGCGTTGGGGGCACGCGCCGCCCTTTTCGGAACGCTAGATTATACACGCGCCCGGAAGCGCAGCAACGACCGGGGTAGCACGTCTGGTAATAGCTCAGTTTGAATTATGACCATCTTCACCTTTCTTCGATGGCGTCATCCCGAGCGCAGCCGCCCCTCAGGCGGAGCGAGGGATCTCGCGCGGGGCGTCTCCTTAGGGGAGAGGAAGGAGCCTGGCGAGTCAATGAGAACCGGCTAACCGGCAGCTTCGGGCGCAAGCGGCAACGCGCTGTCAGCGCGTCGCCGCTCGGAGGACCCCTAGAAGCTGATTTTCACGGCCAACTGCGCCTGCCGCGGTCCGATCGGCCCCATGCTGGTCAGCATTCCAAAGGTTGGGTCTCCAATGGCCAGAGTGCCGTAGCCGCCGTAGTTAGGGGCAGTTACACTGAACGTAGGATGATTGAACGCATTCTGGGCCTCGAGACGCAGCTCCAGGTGAATGCCTTCATGCCAGTTGGACAGCAGGAACTCCTTGATCAACGACAAGTCACTGGCAAACAACAGCGGCGTCCGAACGTCTGCGGTTGCACGAGGCGTATTGCCAAACGTATACGGGGTCGGAACATTGAGGATATCCCCGGGTACCGTATTCCCGTTGCTGTCTGTAGTCGGTCCTGTTTTCGGATCGGCAAAGAACTGGTCCACCCAATCGTGACTATAGTTGCGTTTCACCCTGCCGGTCATAATGGGCCGCTGCATTGGGTACGTGGGTATTGGTGTTCCACCACCGGCAACTGCCAGCGTCAGCGGACGCCCGCTGGCAATCTGCCAGATTCCGTTCGTCCTCCATCCCCCCACAATGGCGTCCAGCACACGCGGCATGTTGCCGAAAAATGTTTTGCCTCGCCCAAACGGGAGGTTGTAGCTATAGCTGAATTTCAGCACCGACGGAATGTCGAACGTCGAAAGGCTCCGCTCCAGCCATGGCTTGTTGGGATCCTGCAGGCTGCTGAAGCTCCCCGTCCACGTCACGTTGTCGTCCGAGACGGAGGAGTCGTCAATCGATTTCGACCACGTGTAATTCACCAGGAATTCGAGGCCGTTGGTGAACGCCTTTTTCGCCGTAAGCTGCAGCGCATGATAAGTGGAATTTGCATTCAACGTATCGTCCGTCGAAATCCCGTTGAATTCCGGGTAGGGAAGCTCCAGCTGATAGGCCGGGATCGTCGGCGCAGCCAGGGTGTAGTTGGGGTTGGTAATGATGCTCGGGTAAAAGGGATTGGCCACGGAGTTATTGAGGGCGGCCATCTGCGGCGTATTGCCGGCGTATTGCTCTACCCAAGGTCCCAGGCTGTCAAAGTAGTAGCTGGAACCGGCGAACGGAAGATGGGTTCCTTTCTTTCCAATGTAGTCCGCGCTGACCACGACGTTCCACGGCAGTTGCCGCTCCATCCCGAAGGTCCACGTTTGTTCCTGGGGGCTGCGGTTCGCGGCCGCGATACGAAGCGGGCCGTTCGCCCCAGAGCCAACATCGTTCAACAGACCCAGAGAGCTCCCTGGTGGTTGAATCAATCCGTTAGGGAAGGGATTGTTCATATGCAGGTAGGGCGTGATGCGGTCACTGTTGTATGAGGTGATCATGTTGGTGTACTGGTCGAAACCCGCGTTGCCCCAGGGCACAACTCCGCTCGCCCCCGACCGGGATTGGCCGTAATAAATGCCATAGCCTCCCCTCACCACCATTTTCGGTGCGAACTGGTAGGCGAAGCCAACGCGCGGCTGGACGTTGCTCCAATCGGTTATGTAGTTCGTGCGCTGGCTCGGCGAGGCAAAGACTTCGCCGCCCAGCAGGGCACGCGTAACAGGCTGGCTGGTGAGCGGGTCGGTGTACGAAAGCTTCCCCCCGTTCAGTGGGTTGACCGCGTTCGGATTAAACCAGTTCTGATGGTTGAACTTGTCGGTTCGCGGCAGCGACACGTCGTAACGCAAACCCAGGTTCAAGGTCAGCTTGGGGGTTACCTTCCAGTTGTCTTCAGCGAACCACGCGTACTGGTAGTTTTGGGTCGCGGGTTGAAACTGGATTTCGTAATAGCCGCTCATCTGGCCCATCAAAAAGCTGGCCATGGCGTCACCACCGCTCGAGTTGTTGGCGTTAGCCGCGTCCGCGCAGGCCGTTGTGATGCCCCCTTGCGAGCACAGTGAACTGCCAACGTTACTGATATTGAAGTAGCCCAGCGGGGCGTTGGTCTGGATGTAATTCTGCTGGTGCAGCCGGCCCTCGAATCCGAACTTCAATTGATGAGCACCGTGGATCTTGCTCACCAGGACGGTCAACTGACCCGTGTCCTGACCCTGCTTGTAGTTGCCATACGGATCATTTCCCGCATTGGCAGAACCCGCCCCAACATAATCGGAAATGTGCAGGGCCGGAATCCCGTTGAAGCCGTTCGCCTTCAGATACTCGGGGAAGCCCAACGTTCCCAGAGGATCGGCGCCCAGGCTTGAGTTGTATGCAAGTTCATGGAAGGCGCCCCGCGTGAACCCAAGCGTGGTGGTCAGCAGCAAAGTAGGACTGAAGGTGTAGGCGTCGTTGAGCGTGAACACGTGCGAGGTGCTTTTACTCGGTCCGTGTCCGCAGGGATCGATGAGCGTCGTGAAGCAAGCGAAGCCAGTGCTGGAACTCCATTGCTGGGAGTACCTTCCACTGAGCAGGTTTTTCTGGCTGAAGCGATGATCGATCTTTACATCGAACTGGTCATTCGGGCTGCGACTCGCCCCCGAAGTGATCCAGTTGTTGTACATGCCGCCTGCCGCCTGGTTGTTGGCCGTTGGGAACAGATTCATCACCTTCAGCGCCACAGGATCAATCAGATTGCCCTTGACCCCTGGCGCGGGTTCGAGATTCGCCGGCAGGTTAGGACTTCCAAGACTGATATAAGCGCCAATATTGTTGTACGGGATGAATGTGTTGCGCACGGGTCCGCCATCTGCGGAGCTATAGGAGTTGGGGCCGACGGAATAAGGGTCCCAAAGCTGCCCGGCCGAAGCGCTGCACTTCCCCGCGGCATTGAACGTCCCACCGTTCGCCGCACAAACTTCACCGAAATCACCGTTACGCTCCGCCGCGCTCGGCACGCCCGCCGAGGCAGTCGTTGGGTTGCTGGTGCGCACGCCCTCATAGTCGAAGAAAAAGAAGGTCTTGTTCTTGAAGATGGGTCCGCCAATCGTGCCCCCAAAGTTGTGGTGGTGAACCTGAGGGATGGGAACCCCGCCGCGATCGTTGAACCAGTCGTTCGCGTTCCCGATCGTGTTGCGGATGAAGTCATAGGCGCTACCATGAAAGCTGTTGGTGCCCGAGCGCGTCACCATGTTGACCACAGAAGCCCCGGAAAAGCCGTACTCTGCGCTGAAGTTCGACTGCTCCAGTTTGTATTCTTCCACCGCTTCCGGTGAGGGAAGGTACGTCACACTGGTGATGCCGCCATTCGGTTCGAAGTTGGTCGCGCTGGCGCCGTCCAACAGAACGTCGGCGCCGGATGTGCGGCTGCCGTTGATGACAAAATTGGTGCCCGTGCAGCCTTGCACCTCCGAACACTGGTCATCCGCGTCCGTGACGCCGGGCGCCAGATAGGTCAGGTTCATCACACTGCGGTTAATCAACGGCATATCGTTGATGAACCTGCGGTCGATGACTTGCCCGGTCACCGCATCTTCGGTAGCGATCGTGGTCGTTTGCGCTTCGACTTCGACCTTCTCTGCCGCCGCGGCTACTCTTAGAGTCAAATTGGCCGTCGGGTTTTCGCTGACATTCAACTTGATGTGGGTGCGGACCGTCTTCTCAAACCCCTTCATCTCTGCCGTCACGGTATACGATCCGGGTGGAATCGAAGCAAACAGGTACCGCCCTTCGTTGTTCGATGTGGTCGTGAACTGGTATCCCTTCTGCTCGTCCAGAAGGGTGACCTTTGCCCCTTGCACCACGGCGCCGGTGGCGTCGGTAAGCCCGCCGCTTACCGTTCCGAAGTAGCCCTGGCCGAACAGTAGGGCGGACAGCAGAAGGATGATGGCGAGGGTGAGAGTTTGCGAGAGTGAGAACTTGAAAGATGCGCTGCGAACTCTGCCGCGAAGCATGACGAGGGATAGACTCACGATGCGCCTCCTTGATTCGGATGACAAACGATCCGGACGACAAACAGGACGGGTGGTTCGTGCTGTTAACGATCCCGTCCGAAGACTTTCCTGTCGTGCAACCACATCCGCTCCCTGATCGGGCTGCGGAGGGGAAACCCCTATTGAATCGTTTTATTACACCTTCGCCGTCACTATGGAAAAGAGGAGGTACAACTGTCAAGTATTATTGTTGGCTGGTCCCGGTCGAGGAGATAGGGGTGGGCGTAGGTCGAAGCCGGATCATCGACACGTCAGTCACCGAAGTGTCCTGTTATCAACACTTAATTTCGAATGGCCCGTCCCTTGGTCGCGGCTCGCGGGGGACCGGGTTTGGGTCATGCCGCTCCTCCGGATACTGTGTTATTCACCTGGTGACTGGCAGCGCAGTCTGTGGCTGCGAAGTGGGACAATAGGGCGTCGTCAAGTTGCGGGCTCTACCCCTCGGAGGAATCACGTGAGTTCCATAAACAAATTACTCGTTGATTTTTTATTGATTCTTATGCTGTCAACCACTGGCATCGCCAATAAGGTCAACACCGATCTGTACGTTGCGACCAACGGCCAAGATTCAAATCCGGGGACAATCGAGAATCCCCTGCGCACCATCCAACATGCAGCCGACATCGCCAAGCCGGGGGACACGGTTTATGTTCGGGCGGGCAGCTACTGCCAGCAGTTGGCAGTCAAGATCTCGGGGAACGCGCAGCAGGGGTTCATCACGTTTCAGAGTCAGCCGGGTGAGCACGCGGTTCTCGACGGCGGATGCCTGACGCCGCCGGAAGGCGAAAGCAGCATGGTGCAGCTGACCAATGTGAGCTTTGTGCGCGTGCAGGGCTTCGAGATACGCAACTATCGGACCAGCGACTATCGCAGCGTCCCGGGCGGAATCCGCGTATTCGGGGGCGGTTCCCACATCGAAATCCTTCATAACGAGGTGCATCACATCGAGCAGAACTCCGATCGCCAGTTGCGTCCGGGCAGCGGGGCCAACGGCTTTGGGATTGCTGTCTACGGCACCGACGCCACCACTCCGATCAGCGACCTGATCATTGACGGCAACGATGTGCACCATCTCAAGACGGGCTCAAGCGAGTCGGTGGTGGTGAACGGCAATGTAGCTGGTTTCCGCATCACGAAAAACTCGGTGCACGACAACAACAATATTGGAATCGATGTGATCGGCTTTGAACACACCGCGCCGGACCCGGCCGTCGACCGGGCGCGCGATGGAGTGGTCAGTGAGAACTCGGTGTACAGCATTACCGACCGAGGCAATCCAGCGTACGGCGGGACCCCTGATTCCGACGGCATCTACGTGGACGGCGGAACTCGAATTTTGATTGAGCGCAACCTCGTGCATGATGTGGACTTCGGCATTGAGCTGGCCAGCGAACACCGCGTGGGGAGCACCAGCCACATCATCGCGCGCAACAATCTGATTTATTCCTGCCATACTGCCGGATTCAGCATTGGCGGTTATGACTTGAAGCGCGGCACCACCGAGGACGTGGTCATCGTGAATAACACTCTCTACAAGAATGACACCTGGAAAACGGGGCAAGGCGAGTTCCTGATGCAGTTCTACATGCGCAACAACGTCTTCAAGAACAACATCGTTTATGTGGGCGAGCACGGACGAGCTTTGGCCAGCAGGTCTGGGCGTATGGAGGGCGGTGCACCAACCGTGACCATGGATCACAACATCTATTACTTTCCGGCCGGCTCAAAAGCGGCAAAATGGACTTTCGACCAGAAGGATTTCTCCAGTTTCGAGGAGTATGTTTCGGCCACCGGCAATGATCAGAACTCCCGGTTTACCGATCCGCGATTTGTAGACGCTGCTTCAAGTAACTTCCATCTGAAGCCAGACTCCCCGGCGCGAGACCGCGGGGATAATCTGGGAACCCCCACAATAGGTGATCAGGATCTTGACGGTAGGCCCAGGCTTAAAGGAACGAAAATCGACGTCGGTTGTTATGAGACGCCGCACGCAATGTGAACCAGCGCGCTGCGCGCCGCGCACCTCGACGCCGTGGCGTCCGTGACTGCGTACTTCGGTGTAGCTGAGGTGCGTTGCGTCTTCCCGGAAGGTCACAGAATCATCGGCTGTGGCCTTCCGGCCTCCGAGTTCCCTCCTGCGATGGGGGTCGTTGACTGGGGCGAAGCTTTGGCCACAACGAATGGGCGAACAAACGGCGCAAACTTGTGTAAAGGCCTGCTTACATCAGTTGATATTGACTGGGCACTACAGTCCTTGGTCGTTGGGTAGCTGAGAGTGGAATCGTGGGCGTTGGGGGAGGAACCGCACCTCCCCCCGTGTATGCTGATGATTTACTGACCGATGCGCTCGAAATGCCAAGGTTTCTTCGGAGGAGGAGTCCCGGAATCAGACGCTACGACAATTCTTCCTTCCGCCTGATCTGCACCGGTGAGGGTGAACTCAAGAGGGAACGTATCAGAGGAGTTCTCATCCCCAATCTTGAGCAGGAGCTTCTTCCCGGATACGCTCGCTTCCACAATCTTGTGGGTCGAGAGCTTACTGCCATCGGGGATCAATTCGCCATTGACCAATGTTAGCCGTTCTCCGTGAACGCAGGTCCCGCCCAGACTCCCGTTCTCGAGCTTGAGGTGCAGGGTAAAGAAAGTTGTGCCCTGATATTTTGCCTCCCAGGTTCCGACAAACGGGGTCAGATCCTCGGAGTGACTGGTGTTGAGCCGCAATGAAAAGGCCGAAAGGCCGATCGACGCTGCTCCGATGAGGCAAACGGCGATCAATCTGACGGCCCGTGCCTGTTTGCGCGTGTCGTTATTGTTCAGAATGTTCATAACTCGTTCCTCCAAAGTGTTGGTATCGAAGAGTCCTAACGCATAATTCGAATCGGGCCCCGCGAACATGGACTGTGCGATGTGCAGTAGAGAAGTGGCATACCGCCTGGTAGTCGGCAGCACTTGGGCGGCGATTTCATCGCATGCCAGCTCTCGGGTTTGTGCGACCCTCGACAGGATCAGCGCCGCGCAAGGGTGAAAACACACCGGGAGAGCTGCGATCTCGTACAGCAGATTGAACAGGAAGTCGCGTCGCAGTACGTGCGCCAGTTCATGCGATATAGCCGAGAAGAGATCGTCCTCAGGAATAGCGTCGAGAAAGAATGTCTCTGGGAGCAGGAGCAGGGGGCGTCTGAACCCCAACGTTGCCGGTCCCGATAGTTGTGTGCACAAAACGGAAACACGGGGAAGTGAGAACGACTGCACACAATGCTCCACGATCCGCGCCAGAGCAGGCGACAAAGGACACGGGTAGGCTAACTGACACACACGCCGCGTCTGATAGCCGAACCAAGCGAGCCGAGCAACATGAAAAAGCAGAACAATGCCATACACCCAGAGCAGCGCATAGAGAATCCTCGGAGAGAATGAAACCGAACGGCTGAGCGAATGGAATGACACCGGAATCGCTCGGGCGCCCGGTTCCGCGGCCGGTTCTGGTTGAGCAATCGGGGCAAGTTCTGATGCGCGGCCAGTGGCTGCTCTGTGCTGAAGCACGACGGTTGCTGTCGGTATCAGCAAACAGGCGCCGAGTGCTGCGATCCAGACGCCGTGCGCAAACCGCGACGGCGCTCTGTGCAAAAGCTTCGTGCATAAAAAGGCGAGAGCGGTAATCGCAGCAATCTGCCAAATCGCATTCAGAATGAAAGTCGCAACCAGTTGGCTAGTCTCGGCCATGCTGTTCCTCCGTGTCGGCCTGCTCCTGGCTCTCGATGAGTTTCTGCACTCTGGCAAGCTTGTCCGCGTCCAACTGATTGCTCTTGACTAGACTCATCAGAAGGGTTTCGACCGATCCGCCAAACACACGGTCGAGCATGTCGCTGGCGGCCTCGCGCAGGGCCTTGTCGCGGCTCAACACGGGGCGATATTCGTACGCTTTGCCCAGCAACTTCCGTTTCACCTTGCCTTTGCGTTGCAGGATGTTGAGCATCGTCTGAACGGTCGTGTAAGCAAGGCGCTCTCCAGAAAGGTTCTCCTGAACCATCTGCACTGTGCTCGGCCCGTTTTCCCAAAGCACCTGCATCATCTGAAGTTCCAGCCGAGTGAGTTGCGCTTTTGGCACTCTCGCGTCCTCCTAAGTTCTTAGGACGTTACCCCAGCGATTCTTCCTTGTCAACTAAAATCTTAGGAGTTATCAAGCCACAGTGGAGGAGCCCGGGCCTGCCTTGGCTGTTGTAACATCGCGTTAGCACTCATCATCCCCGAAAAAGGCGAAGGGAAGGCGCAAGCTTGTGCAAAGGCCTGATTACGACAGTTACAAGGCTACGCAGGGTATTTACGAGATAATCGTCTGCGATGAACGGTGTGAAAGACTCAGGCGGCATGTCTACGTATCGACTCGGCAAGAGGATATGCATCATTGCCGTTCTCGCAGCCCTGTTGGGAACCGCAACAGCAGAAGTCTCCGAAAGCAACCGTCACTTCTCCACGAAAGAGGGAAGAATCGTTCGGATGCAACCGTCTGGAGCTGCCTTTGAACTGCCGGAGGGCCGCTGGGACGGTTTGTACCTTGACCGAGCGGAATTGGACAAAGCGAAACGCGGAAAAGGGGAGTGGTACGCAGAGTACGCGAGAGTAGCGAATGCTGCACTCCGATTTGACAATTGCTCGGTACAAGCTGGCACCTACCTGTGGAATGCCCCCACTTTTTTCGGGGTCACTGTACGCGGGTATTCCTTGGATTCCGCTGCCGCTGAAACCGAGAACCGCATTGCATCAAAAGCGCTTTCTGTGGCCCAACACTTTCCAAGGAAGACGGTGCGAAACGCGTCCCTGACGCAGTCACGTGAAAAACAATGGGACAGGCTGCTAACCACATACGACGTTTGGTACGGGGATTACGGGGGCAAAGCAAACGTCGATTTTTATGTGACTGAGGTCGAAGGAAAGACCATCGTACTGGTCTTTATGTATGCAGACGTAAACAACAACGCTTCGGTCGTCCGGCAGATTCTCAATTCCTTCTCGTCACACTAGGGCGTGGAGGGTCGGCGTGACCTTGGCGTAACATCGCGTTATCACTCAAAATCCCCCGGTTCGTGGTTTTTCTCAACAGTCCAATGTTGGACTTTTTCCCACCAGCACAGGCCCGTCCGGAATCACTCTCGGTCATGGGTCGGTCATGGATTCCAGTCTGACTTTCTGCTTCTTGGGAGAATCGCTGCTAACCCGCGCCAGATAAGGCTTTTGAGTGGCTGCCCCCCAGGGATTCGAACCCCGATATGCTGATCCAGAGTCAGCTGTCCTGCCGTTGAACGAGGGGGCAGTTGGAATTGTGCGAGCCCGGGCTGCGGGCTCATTTTGATTTTATGGTCCGGAGCGAAGCGCGGTCAACCGCCAGCACGCGATCCGCTATGACGAAGGTTCGGGTGGGTTAGAATTCTCCAGACGCGCCGGATGCGGCGCGCGGGGAGTCGCCATGGTCACTACATTCGAGAATGCTTCCACCATTTCCCATTACGCCGAAATCGCCCGCCGACCGCTCGAAGCCGAGCAGTGCGCGCTGGTGGTGATTGACATTCAGGAAAAACTCCTGCCCCCGATCTTTCACAAAGAAGAACTGGTGCGCAACGCCGGGCTTCTTATCCGGGCGGCGGGCATCCTGAAGATTCCCGCGCTGGTCTCGACGCAGTATGCCAAGGGATTGGGCGCGACCGTCCCCGAGGTCGCTTCCCTGCTGGCCGGAACGGCCCCAACCGACAAGACCATGTTCTCCTGCTTTGGCAGCGAAGTTTTCTGCTCCCTGCTGAAACGGCTCCCGGGCCAGCGCAATACTCTGCTGCTGTGCGGCATGGAATGCCACATCTGCGTGGCGCAGACGGCGCTGGCCGCGCTGCGCGAGGGATATCTGGTGCACGTCGCCTCCGACGCCGTCAGCTCGCGCGCGGAGTGGAATTGGAAGATCGGCCTGAAGCGCATGCGCGCGGCCGGCGCCGTGATTTCCTCCACCGAAATGATGATTTATGAACTGATGCGGGCATCCTCTTCAGCGGCATTCAAGGAGATGCTGCCGTATTTGAAAGGCTGAGACCGGCCCGCGGAGCCTTCGAGAACTTTGGTGTGCAGTTGGTGAGGAGGCCCGCCGAAGCCGCGATGGTTACGTCGTAAGAGGCCCGGCGTTTCTTCCTGCTCAAGCCTCTCGCTTTCCTGCCGATATAGTTCCCCAGTAGTGGTTCGCGCTGGGATGAGTCTCAAGAGTCGGTTCCGCGCTTTCATCGCCCTGGCCATGCTGGGTCCGCTAATTTTCTTTGCCCTCTGGCTGAGCCAAGAGCGGTCGCGCATCCTGCGGGAAAAAGAGGAAAAACTGCAGCCCCTGGTGGAGACAGCGCACTCCCTCCTGGCGCAGTGCTACCGGCTCGAGCAATCCGGCATGCCGCGGGCCGAGGCGCAGAAGCAGGCGATCCTGCTGCTCCGCAACATTCGCTTCGCGGGCAACAACTATTTCTGGATCAATGACCTTCATCCCACCATGGTGATGCACCCCACCAAACCGCAACTGGACGGCACCGACCTGAGCGACTTCAGGGACCCGAACGGCAAGGCGCTCTTTGTCGAGATGGCCTCGACCGTGGGCCAGCATGGGGCGGGGTTTGTGGCCTACGAGTGGCCGCGTCCGGGAGCCAACAAGCCGGTGCCGAAGATTTCCTATGTCAAGGGATTTGAGCCCTGGGGCTGGATCGTGGGGACGGAAATCTACATGGATGATGCGGACGCGCTCTGGAAGCAGAGGGTAATCGAGGCCACCGCCGTGATGTCCCTCTGGTTGGCCCTGTTGGCGGCAGTAGGCACTAGCGCCTGCCGGCGCACGTTTGGTCCCCTGAACCGCATGGTGGCCTGCATGAAAGACGTGGCGGAAGGTGAAGGCGACCTGACGCACCGCCTGGAAGTTCCTCCCGATCAGGAAGTGGCTGAACTGGCGGGATGGTTCAACACTTTCATGGACCGGCTGCGTGCCATCCTGATCTCGGTGGAGGGTAACATTCATCATCTGGCGGCCGCGGGCGAGGAGTTGTCAGCCAACTCCCGGCAGCAAGCGCAGGGAGCGGAACAGCAGAAGGACCAGATTCAGCAGGTAGCCAGCGCGACGCAGGAAATGACGGTAGCAGTGCAACAGGTGACTGAGTTGGCCAAGCGAGCGGCGGAAGCGACTCAGAACTCGGCGGAAGCGGCCCGCCGCGGCGGCAAGGTGGTGGAACAGAATCGGACGCGCATGCAGGCCATTGCCACCTCTTCGAGCGAAGCCGCGCACAAGATCGAACACCTGGGGAAGCAGTCCGAGCGCATCGGGCAAATTATCGGAGTGATTGAGGACATCGCCGACCAAACCAACCTGCTGGCTCTGAATGCCGCCATCGAGGCGGCGCGGGCCGGGGCCGAGGGACGGGGATTTGCCGTGGTGGCCGATGAAGTCCGCAA
>Ga0074046_10003121_pt1 | contig 13993 bp, 10 predicted proteins | sample BogForMeECP23OM3_FD_94441 | JGI IMG/M metagenome (GOLD analysis project Ga0074046, IMG submission 94441) | Bog forest soil microbial communities from Calvert Island, British Columbia, Canada - Bog Forest MetaG ECP23OM3 | ecosystem: Environmental > Terrestrial > Soil > Wetlands ...
ATCCGGAAACCACCGCTCACTCCAGTTGGCGAGCCTCAGGCCAAAGCGGACAAGCGGTTGTTCCTCAGTTGCCGCTTGCTTCTCTCGTGGCAGGTGCATACTCGATCCTCTCGGTTCGGCGGCGACATTTCGCGAAGTGACAGGTTCTCACCGTCGCGGAAGACAGATGGCTTGCCGGTCCTTTGCCGGAATATGCCCGCCATTGTAGCTTATGTTGCGCACAAAGGAAGTTGTTGTGCCGGATTCCGCGATGGGTGTAGGATGCGTGCGATTGGGCCTGGCGGGATCGGCCACTAATTGTTTTAACTGGAGCGAGTCATGAATACCTTTCCGGTTTTGTTGGGTGCGTTGTGTGTGTACGCCCTTGCCTACCGTTACTACAGTGCGTTCATTGCCGCGAAGGCTCTGGCGCTTGACGATCGCCGCACCACTCCGGGGCATACTTACGCCGACGGACATAACTATGTCGCTTCGCCAAGATGGGTGCTCTTTGGACATCACTTCGCGGCCATCGCCGGAGCAGGGCCGCTGGTGGGGCCGACTCTGGCGGCGCAGTTCGGGTTTGCGCCGGGTTTCCTTTGGATACTGATCGGCGGCGTCCTGGCCGGGTGTGTGCAGGATTTCACCGTGCTGGTGGCTTCGGTGCGTCACCGCGGCCGCTCACTGGCGGATATTGCCCGCACCGAAATCAGTCCCTTTGCCGGCCTGGTGACGATGATCGCCATGCTCTTTATTCTTCTGGCGACGCTCGCCGGCCTCGGCATCGTAGTGGTCAATGCGCTTTCCAATAGCCCGTGGGGCGTCTTCACCATCGGCATGACCATCCCCATCGCCCTCATCATGGGGTTGTGGATGTTCAAGAGCCATGCCGGAAAGATTACCGTCACCGGCCCCAGTATCTTTGGCGTCGTCCTTTTGTTAAGCAGCGTGATCGCCGGACACTGGGTGGCACAGAGCGGGGCTGCGGGAGCGCTTACCTTCACGCCTCACGAGATCACGATCCTCATGGCCATCTACGGTCTGGTGGCTTCGGTTCTTCCCGTATGGCTGCTGCTGGAACCGCGCGACTACCTCTCGACCTACGTTAAGCTGGGCACGATTGCCGTCCTGGTCGTCGGCGTCTTCATCGTTCATCCCAACATCCAATTTCCGAACTTCACGCAGTTCGTTCATGGTGGCGGACCGATCATTAAAGGGAAGCTGTTTCCGTTTCTCTTTGTGACCATTGCTTGCGGCGCCATCTCGGGCTTTCATTCGCTGGTATCCTCCGGCACCACGCCGAAAATGCTGGATAAGGAAACTGACGCTCGCTTCATCGGATATGGCGCCATGCTGTGCGAGTCGCTGGTGGGTGTGCTGGCTTTAATTGCGGCCTGCTCCATGTATCCGGGCGATTACTTTGCCATCAACACCCCGCCCCAGGTCTTCAGCCACCTGGGCTTAACCACGGTCAATCTGGATATGTTCTCCCGCGAAGTCGGGGAGAAGCTGGCGGGGCGCACGGGAGGGGCGGTCTCGCTGGCTATAGGCATGGCACAAATCTTCAAAGGCCTGCCTGGGATGGCTCGTTTGATGGGGTACTGGTATCACTACGCCATCATGTTTGAAGCCCTTTTCATCCTGACCACGGTGGACACGGGGACCCGCGTGGCCCGTTACGTCCTCCAGGAACTCATGGGCAGAGTGCACAAGCCCTTCGGGAACACTGCCTGGTGGCCGGGAAATCTGATCACTAGTTCCTTGGTGGTTCTGGGCTGGGGATACATGATCTACACGGGAAGTATTTCGACGATATGGCCGTTGTTCGGGACCGGGAACCAGTTGCTGGCGACCATCGCGCTGGCGGTGACGACTACCTTCCTCATTAACATGGGCAAGCAGAAATACGCCTGGATTACGGGAGTTCCGATGTGCTTTGTGGGGGTCACCACGGTTACGGCGGGAGTGCTGGGGATCAAGAACATTTTCTGGCCCTTGACCTCCAAGCCCGGTCAGGTATTTACCGGCTACCTGGATACAGTCCTCATGACCATCTTTATCGTGGGCGTAGTTCTCGTCGTATTCGATGCCGTGCGACGTTGGATCGCGGTGCTGAACGGCGCGCCCGCGCCGCAGGAGGCCTTCGGTCCTCCGCTCACCCCTGCCGGCGAAGTGAAGATGGGCTGCTGCTAAGAGTCGCCGTCATTCGCTGCAAAGTAAAAACTCCTGCGGGACCTTCGAGCAACGGTCCCGCAGGAGATGATCCTAAAACAAAGTTCAGAACGTGACGATTGGTCCGAACTCCTGGCGCCAATCGTGCGCTTGGGTCCGGTCAGATCCCGCGAAGCGTATGCCGGGTCTCGAAGCCGTGTGCGTGGCGATTGACAGTCGTGGCGGACTGGCCGGTAGTGGTTCCAGCTCAGCAGCCGAACGAACTGGCCCGTCCGCTTTCGGAAACACCATTCCCCACTTCGAACAAACAGTCAGGTTGGAGCAAAACTGCGTTGACCCGCAATTCTGATCCGGGCGACTCCGCGGAGCCCCCGAAAAGGGAAGCTCCGCCGGAATCGCGGCTAGCGCCAGCTTTAGCTAGAACGTAAACACTGGCCCGAACTCATTGCGCCAGTTGTGCGCCTGCCGGACGTCCTTGCCCGCAAAGAGCAGGTAGTGTGGTTTAAAGCCGCTGGCCGATTGGTCATTGGCAGTGAACGTGGCGATGTAACTGACTTCGTGCACAAACGTGACCCACTTGTTGAGCCTGTAGGTGAGCGAAGCGCTGTCGAGGTCGGTGCGGCCCAAGTGATTGCCGTGCTGGGCATCGGAGTATTTGGAGCGGTCGGTGCCATACCCCAGGTGCAGCACCCATCCGGAATTGAGGCCCTCTGGATTGGCGTTGAAGATACGCGAGAGCGGGAAGCTCAACTCCGCGAATCCACCCGATCCGCCGACGGGCTGAAGGATGGCGGATTGGACAGGCGTGCCCTGGCAATTGACAGTCTCGGCGGGCTCGCCGGTAGTGGTTCCACCTGAGCAGCCGAACAAGATGGCCCGTCCGCTTTCGGAAACACCGTTCCCTACTTCGAACAAGCCATTACTGGCCAGGTTGGACCAGACGTCGTTGAGTTGGCCGCCGAAGAAGAACCGCATGTCGTCTCCCTTGTAGAACTTAGCAGCCAGAGTTACCCAGGGCGTGGGCAATTGAATCTCAGCGGTCCAGATGTTCTGAGGGTTGCCGACCTGGGTGCCGTGGGGAAACAACTGCTCCAGGTTGCATATCCCTGACGCCTCGGTGCAATTGGTGGCCCCGATTATTGACGTGGCAGTGGTGAATCCGAGATTCTGACTGTTAACGTTGGTGAAGATTGTGGGGGGTGGGATTGTGATTGTGCAAGGAGTAGTCTCGCAAGTAAAAGTGTAACTGCTCGGAAGGACCTGTGCCGCATGGGGAATGATTTCGTTCATGCGGGCATGGTGGCCACTGAAAATGATTTGGGCGGGAGCCACGCCCTTCCAGCTATGGTTGAGCGGGAACTGGAAGACTACGCGAGCCTCCACCCCGGGCTGATCGGACTCGGCTCCGGCGCGGTCACCGAAGCGCAAGCGTTGGTCCACGGTGAGCGCGGAGGAACCTGCCGTCGGCATCACGATAGCGAACTCAGGCTGAACCTTGAAGTCACCCGAATGAAATTGCACGCCGGTTCTAAACATCGGCATGCGCTCATAGAGAGAGCCCATACCGACGCCCAAGCCAGTGGTCTCGAACAGGCTGGGGAGAGTGGATGAGCCGAGAAGTGACCAATCCTCGCCGAATTCTGCGAACCAGGGAAGGTCGCCAATTTTATGGTCGAGGCGCATCCAGGCGAGGCGAAGCGAGAATTGGGAACGGGCGCTGCCACTGATGTTGCGGTTGTTGACGTCGGTGTAGTCGCCTTCAAAGTCGCCTTCCACTCGGCCGGTGAGGGTAAAGTCCGAATTCTTGGGAACCCATTCCGTCTGGGCGCCAATGCGGAAGCCGCGGGCCTTGATATGGATCTGCGGGTCGGAGGTGGGACCAGTATCGGCGAGCAGGAGCGGCAGGGGCCAATCCTGGCTGCCGAAAGTGGGTCCGCCGCTGGAGGCAGTATCGGAGGCGACGGTGGATTTGTAGAAGCCGTAGAACTTCAGGTTGGCGCCACTGCCCAGTTTGATATCGGGAATAATCCCGCCCTGCTTAGGGACATCAATCGGCAAAACCCGAAGCGGCGTTACCGCTGGGATCACCGTTGGTCCCGACGGAGCCGGCTTAGTTGCAGGCACAGCCGAGGAGGCCTGCGCCGCCGCGGTCGAGGTGTGCAGTACGGCGTTTACCAGGCGCGGCCCGGACGAGTCCATGTTCACGGGCGCGACCGTTGCCTTGTATTCCTGCTGACTGATCAGGCCCTTCTCCACGAGCAATTGAGCGAGGCGCGCATTAGCCTCCTCCGGGGAGGACGCCTGGTCGATCATTGCAACCTCGCTGGGAGACAGAATTCCCTTGGACTGAAGCAGTAGCGCGAGAGGGTTGTTATTGGTTGTGTGGTTTTCCTGCTGCTGGGCCATGGCCGATAGGGCCAGGACAAGCACGGAAGTCAACAAAATCAATCGCGAGACGATTTTTTTCACTTGGAACAACCTCCGAGGATAAAGTTTCAGATCGTTGGCCCGACGACATATCTGTAGGCCCCATCCAAATACATAGCCGGATATGACCACCCTACATACTCTTACAGCGAGTTGGGTGTCAAGCTATTTCCATTCGGGGATTGCAAGAACTGGCGGAGAGGGAGGGATTCGAACCCTCGATAGAGTTGTTAGACCCTATAACGGTTTAGCAAACCGCCGCCTTCAGCCTCTCGGCCACCTCTCCGGCGTTGCGGAATTATAGTTTACCACTGGCGAGGCTTCCGGTTGGTGTCCGCCGCCTCTTGCGCTGCACCAGCGCGCGTTTTTTTTCGCGTCCGTCTGAAGCTGCGGTGGTTGCGTTATGCTGAACGTTCCTGACACTTAGGTTGGGGACATCCTCATTTCGCATGGCTAGCCCTCAAGCCGAGCTTTCCCCGTCATCCTCGAACCGCAAGCTGGTGCTGGCCGGCCAGATTGCCTTTTTGCCCACCGGCATTCTCACTACGCTGCTCGGCCCCATGCTGCCCATCCTGATTGCGCGCTGGGCGATGAACGACACTCAGGCCGGCAATCTGTTTCTGGTGCAATTCCTGGCGATGCTGGTGGGCGTGCAACTCGCGGGAGTTCTGCTGGCGCGGTTCGGATTCCGTCCCGCATTTCTGTCGGGGCTGCTCTTGATGGCTTGCGGCGTGGCGACGCTCTATATGGGATCGCTCGGTCTGGGGCTGGCCTCGGTGGCGGCGTATGGTCTGGGACTGGGGCTGATTATCCCGTCTGACAATCTGCTGATTGCAGAGATAGGGTCCAGTACAGGTTCCGGCGTCAATTCGCGTGCCGGCGCGGTGAGCCTGCTGAATTTTTTCTGGAGCGTCGGCGCGATATTTTGCTCGCTGATGGTGGCGTGGACTGCGGCACACAAGCTGTTGCCATTTTTTCTCGGCTCGGTGGCGCTGTTCCTTGTAGTGCTGGCGCTGGCCATTCGCAATTTGCCTTTCCCCCCGGCGGAAACGTCGGCGGGATCGTCGGCCTCGTGGCGAGGCCTGGCGAAGAGTCCGGCAATCTGGCTTTTCGCGGCCGTGTTTTTTCTGTATCCGGGAGTGGAAGCCTCGATGGGCGGATGGACCGGCTCTTATGTTTCGCGGCTGGGACCGCGCGGGGCGGCGATCGCGTCCATGATGCCGGCGTTTTTCTGGTCGGCGCTGACCGTGGGCCGGGTGTTCGGAATCGCGTTTCTACGGCACTTTTCGGAACGCCGCGTTTTGCGGGCCGGCTATGCGGCGGCAGCGGCGGGCATCGGGCTGATGCTCTGGAGTTCAGCACTGCCGGGCGTGGTTGGCGGAGTACTCATTACGGGACTGAGTTTAGCAATGTTGTATCCGATCACCGTGGCCCGGCTCTCGCATCACTTCGGCGTTGCCGCCCGAAGCATTGGCGCGGTTATGTTTTCGCTGGCGGCGGCGGGGCCGGCGGTCATTCCGTGGATGGTAGGCGTGATCTCGCATCGCACGGGGAGTCTGCGTGCAGGTCTGCTGCTGCCGCTGGGGGCGACGGTGATTCTGTTTCTAATCCATCTTCTTGAGTGGTGATGTCGAATGATGAGGCTTTGAAGGCTGGTGAGGCGAAAGTGCCGGATCAGAGTCGCGACGCCTTAGCGCGCTTGCCTGGGGCCAGCCGGAGTGGGGCTGTGGACGCCAGTTCCACGCGGTTCCGGCCTTTATTCTTGGCGCGATAGAGAGCTTGGTCGGCTGACTGGATCACTTGCTCGGGTTGGCGATAGCGGGTGCTTGGTTCGGCTACGCCGATGCTGACCGTCACGGATAGCCGATCGGATAAACGATCGGGCGACTGGTTAGGAATCGCGGCGGCGGTTTTCTTTTTTGCGGACTTTCTGCGATCCGACTCAGCTGTCCCCACCCGGCGATCACTTCTGCTCTCGGCGCTTCTCTCTTCACTTCTTTCGGCTCTTCTGTCAGCGCCGCGGACCTGAAACGTGGATTTCTCGATGATCTGGCGCAGCGAATCCAGATGCTCGAACGCTTCTTTGGCGGAAGTGTTGCGAAAGACGATGGCGAACTCTTCGCCTCCGCAGCGGAACGCCTGGCCGTCGCCACCGACCTGCAATAGCCGCTTAGCCACCATGCACAGCACCTGGTCGCCTACGTCGTGTCCGTAGGTGTCGTTGAACTTTTTGAAATGGTCGATATCGACTATGGCGATGGCGTATTGCTGGTCGAGCGAAAGCAGGGACTCGTTGAAGGCGCGGCGTCCGCGAATGCCGGTGAGTTCGTCGTGGTAGGCGAGCACGTAGGAAGTCTCGATCAGCGAGGCGGCGAGAATCAGGGCGGCGGTGGCGACGTAGGCGTCCGACACCTTGCCGACCGGGGCGAATTGGAGCCATAGGAAAACGGCGGACACGGACCACACAAATCCGGGCTCGATGGGCTTGCGCGTTTGAAAAAAACGGCGGACGAACACGGCGACGGCGGCCACAAAGCTCAACAGAATCCAGAGCGGGATCGCGGGCGCGCCGGGATGACTTGGATTGGCGGGACTATTTTCCGGCCGGCACAGCACGGCGAAGACAACCGATTCTAGGAAGAGCAATCCAAAGCGGGGTGCGATTCCGGCAATGACCAGGCCGCGCTCGCGCATCGCGGCGAACAGTATGAAGTTCAGCGGGATCAGCAGGGCGGCGAGAGCGACGGCCATGCGCCCGGGTCCGGTGTGAATCTGTCCAGCGGAGAAGAAATCAACCGCGCGATGCGCGAGCAGCAGAACCAGCAGGGAAAACAGAACGCGGCTGGAACTAAAACGCCAGGCAAGCGCCAATCCGGCGGCGAAAACGCCAACGTAGTAGAAGGCCAGCGAGGGCGCGACCTGGACGAAGAGAGTGCTGTTGACGAGCGCCGCCGCCAGCGCCAATAACAGGCCGCCCGGAACCAGCCATGCCTTCCACGTTCTCCCGTTCACCCATTCAGAATACGGCAGCCGGGTTCGGGAGGCGATTATGTTTCAGGCACAGGGCCGCCACTACTGCATAGCAGCCTGTGGCGAAAGTCGAGCCCGGCGCGGTGCATGACACCCTTCATGAATTGCCATCCCTCGCTTCGCTCGGGATGACAAAATCTGGTGAATTGAGAGTTGAAGGGCGGGGTCTCACTTTCGCCATGGGCTGACAGGCCGCGAGCAGTGGTAGTCTTCCCTGTTCATCTTCCGCACCCATGGCTCGCGCATCGCATTCCGAGCTTCATCCCGAAATCCGCATCGCAATCGACACCGGAGGTACGTTCACCGATTGCGTGTGGGTAGAGGGCGGCGCTCTCAAAACTCTGAAGGTGTTCTCGACACCCGACGATCCGTCGCGCGCCATTGCCGAAGCTTTGAGAAAGATTGGCGAAGCTACAAGAAAGCCTGGCGCCGGAGCCGCGGTGGCGCTGCTGCACGGCACGACGGTCGGGACCAACGCTCTGCTGCAAAGAAAAGGCGCTCGGGTCGCGCTGATTACCACGTCGGGATTTGAAGACGTCATTGAGATTGGGCGGCAGGCGCGTCCTCGCCTGTATGACTTCTTCTTTGATCGGGTTGCGCCGCTCGTCCGCCGGGAACTGCGCTTCAGCGTCAAGGAGAGGACGGATGCCGAGGGCCGGGTTTTGGAGCGCCCGTCAGAAGCGGAGTTGACACTACTGCGGGAGGCGGTGCGACGCGCCGAACCAGATGCCATCGCCATCTCTTTGCTGTTTGCGTTCGCCAATCCGGAGAATGAAGCGGCCGTAGCCTCGGCCGTGGCGGAACTCGGCAAGCCGCTTTCGGTGTCTCATCGGATTCTGCCGGAGTTTCGGGAATACGAGCGCACGAGCACGGTCGTGGTGAATGCCTACTTGCAGCCGCTCATGCAGAGCTACATGGAAAGACTGGCGGAGCGCGCCGAAGAGTGCGGGAGATGGCTTCACGGCGCCGCTCCCAGGTCTCGGAAAGCGGGAGACCTGGGGCACCCGCGAAACGCGCCGCGGATCTTCGTCATGCAATCGAGCGGTGGGATCACGGCGCTGGAATCGGCGGCACGGGAACCGGTGCGCACGGTGTTATCGGGCCCAGCCGGCGGACTGGTGGGCGCGGCGGCTATGGCCGGCCGCAGCGGGTTCCGAAAGATTCTCTCCTTCGACATGGGAGGAACCTCGACCGATGTGGCGGCAGTGCAGGGCGAGGTTCGAGCCGGCAGCCAATCGGAAGTGGCCGGGCTTCCGGTGGGAGTTCCCATGCTGGAAATTCACACCGTGGGCGCCGGGGGTGGGTCGCTGGCCCGCTTCGATGCGGGCGGCTCGCTGCGCGTGGGGCCGGAGTCGGCGGGCGCCGATCCGGGACCGATCTGCTATGGTCGTGGAACTGAACCCACGGTAACGGACGCCAACTTGCTGATGGGACGGCTTCGCCCCGACCGTTTTCTGGGCGGCGAGTTCACGCTCGACGTCGAAAGAGCGCGGCGGATTACATCGGAATGGCTTAAGAAACAGGGCTCGCGCCTGAGCCTGGAACAATTTTCCGCCGGAGTCGTACGCGTGGTGAATGCGAACATGGAGCGGGCTTTGCGCGTCGTCTCCATCGAGCGCGGGTACGATCCGCGCGAATTTGCGTTGGTGGCGTTCGGCGGAGCGGGAGGTCTGCATGCCTGCGAACTGGCGGAGGCGCTGGCGATCCCGACGGTGATGATTCCGGCACGGCCGGGCGCGCTTTCGGCGTTTGGGATCCTGGTCAGCGACGTGGTCAAGGATTATTCGCGCACGCTGCTCTGGCGGCTTGCCGATGGTTTACCGGGGGCAAAACTGCAAAGAGAATTTCGCAAGCTGGAGGCGGCGGCGCAGAAAGAATTTCGCGCGGAACGGTGGCGCGGCGCTCTTCAGTATGAAAGGAGTCTTGACCTGCGGTATCGCGGTCAAGGCTACGAACTCAACGTGCCCGCCACGGCGAACGTCATGGCCCGCTTCCACGAAGAACATCAGCGGCGTTACGGGTATCACCACGCGGGGCGGGAGATTGAACTGGTCACGCTGCGTCTGCGCGCTCGTTTGCGCACGCCAAGCTCCAGGGAATCGCTGAACAAGGATTTGCATGCGGCAGACAATCCTGCAGAGCGCCGGCGTTTCGCCGACAAGAGTGTCCGCGCCACACCGGTCGAACGCGCGTCCGTGTTCTTTTACGATAAAGCCGTGACCACGCCCGTGTTTGAGCGTGGGGACATTGTCCCCGGCCGTTCGATGAGGGGACCGGCTGTGATCACGGAATACAGCGCGACCACGGTGATTCCGGCGGGAAAAAGGTTTTGGGTGGACGCGTCGGAAAACCTGGTGATTAAGATCAGCTGATTGACATCATGCGATCGCGATCAGCCCAGCGCGGGAACGCGGCTCACTCTTCGTCTGGTTCTTTCTTTTCCTCGATCGCCATGTCCTTCAATTCGCTGGACTCGAAAACATCCCCACATTCCTGGCATTCCACATATTCCGTTTCTTCGTCGCGAGAGACGATCTGTACACGTGGATGCTTGCACTGTTCGGGACTGACTTTCTTTTGAGGGGAATGCGACGGCTGGCTAAGCGTCATAAACTTGTCGACTGTTCAACTCTTGAGAGGAACTGGGCGTTGTTCCCAAATTTTCGCTATTTTGCGGCGGCTGGCTAAGGATGTCAAGTACCCATAGAGCGCTCCGCATCCAGCATGGCTTGGTGGGGCAGCCATCTCAGGCACGGAACAATCAATCATCGATCGATGGTAGATCGAAGGCTGACGACCTACTTCCTTTCCGCCTGTGGGGGCGCCACATCCTGCGGGAAGCTTTTCAGCGCAACCTGGCGAGCGCGGGAAGAAGTTTTCTTCGCTTCGCCGGTGGTGGTATCGACGAGAGTTCCCTTCAGCACGTAATACGCTTCGTCGCCCCGGCTCTTGCCCTCGCCGCGCTCGACCGTCCCCCGAAATTCGAACGAGACGCCCTGCACGGCCTCGGTGGTAAACGCGAGCTGGTTGCCATCGAGCTTACCCGATTTAAAAAAGTGATCGAGAAAAACGCCGCGCTCGTTTTCCGAGTCGCCGTAGCGGGAAACAAAGCCGGTCACGCGTCCCTGGTCTTCGACGGTGAGCTGCACAAACTCGCCGTCTTGCAAAAAGCTGTACATGCCCGAGCAATCGGCTCCGGGCGGTGCCGGGCTCGGGGCCCGGTTCTGCTGGTCCTTGTTAGCTTGCGCGCCTGCGATCATCAAGGTAACAAAAACGAGACACGCAAGTTGCAGCGCGCGGAAGCTGGTTGTGCGGATCGGCATGCTCACCTCGAAACAGTCGGTATAGTGGTCATGACTGGGATGCTGGCACTACGCGATGCCGGGCTTTCAGTTCTCAGCTCTCAGTTATTTCGACCCACGGAAATATGCTATTGCAGCGACTTGGGCTCCGACTTGTTCTTGGGCGACTTCGCATTCAGCCGGGAAACCAGCTCACGGGCGCACGCCGGAATGCCGACCTTTCCCTGGCGGATGATTTCCTTGGCGCTCAATTTTCTTCCATAGAGATTCTCGTTGGCGCTGCCGTCGGAACGCAGCGTCGAGCCTTCCAGCGAGACGCCGGCGAACAGTCCCTTATTGCGCGAGTAAGAGAGAATCTCCGCGTTCATGACGATATCCGTCGCGCCCTCGGCGGTGCGGCCCTTTGGGCCGGCGGCGGCGGAGGCATCGGCGCCCAGCTTCACCTTGCTGGAAAGCAAGGATCGCGCGCCTTTGGGGTTCATGACCAGAAGCACAAAGTCGGTGGCTTGGCCGCCCAATTGAAACCCGATGCTGATTCCTTCCAGCGCATAGAGGGCGGGAGCTCCCCACTTTCCCCTGTAATGCTCGCCGCTTCGGCAAACCATCACGCCACGGCCGTAACTGCCACCCACTCCAAACGCTCCCTTTTTCACAGAGGGCAATATGATCACGCACTCGGCCTTATCCAGCAGGTCCTGGGGGATGTTGTCGGGAATGTCCAGGATCTCTTTCAGCACCTCGCCTGCCTCCTTCACGCGTTCTTGTTCCTTAACGTCAGCGGCGAACGAGGACGCTCCCAGCAGCACTACCGCCAGGAAACACGCGGTGATCTTCTGCATGAAATTCCTCCAGAAAATATTGGGTTGCTCAACCATCCCTCGGACATCATCTTAAATCATAAGTTTGAAACTGATATCCCCAGCAATACGTGCCGGTGGTGGGCGGGTGACCCGACCTTCGGCGTTGGTTTCCTTCCCGATAACACGACTGTGGGTGCCCCGTGCTTGCGTTCTTTGAACGTCAAGGATGGGGCGCCCGTCCGACACAGCTATCTAATCAGGCTTTCAGCGTGGGGGGAACAAACTGTTGAGGTTTCCGGGGCGGCTGATGCCGCCCCGGACACCGCCACGGGGGAGGGCCCGCGTATCCGAAGACTGCCAGCTTCGGAATTTTCTTGGGCCGCAAGCAGGCTAGTAGCGGCCCTGTTTGACCCAGAGACGAACCTGATCTTCGACCGAAAACCGGCTCGCGGGTGCGCCCGCAAACTTTGACTCAAGAGAAAACGCGTGCGATTCGAGCGGCACCAAAAAATGGAGTTTGGTACTCACGAAGCTGCGTACGAAGAGATTGGCGTAGCGTTCGAGTCCCAGGACTTCAAACTGGACGGCATGTACGAGCCCGTGAAACAGAAATCTCTCGACAATTTTCTCGTTGAAGACCACAACATCGAGAAAGGTCAAGGAGTGCATGTGCGCAACCTCGGGCAGGTTTACGAAACCTAAAGCCTTCGCTTCCTCGTAAAAAGGCGGATTCGGGACACGTGATCCTTCGAGTTCGACGATCCTCACCCGATCGAGCAGAGCGGCAGAAAAATATGGCCACATGACGGCCTTTTGGTGGTCATTCAGGGGCGCTGCCGAATGGAAGTAGTGTTCGCGCTGCTCGCGCAAATAGGAAGAAACGCGCTCGACCCCCTCGAGGATGCGCTCTTCGGTTAGCTGGGTGAGAGCTTCGGAGGCGGCTTGCGCGCTGGGGATTTCCCTTTCGATGGAGGCGTAATATTCGCTCAGAGCGGCGGCGGTCTGGGCGGACTTGCGCAGGATATCGCGCTGGCCGAAATGGGCCAAATTATCGGCGGAAAAACGGAGGCGAAGCTGGTGAGTGGCGCAATGGGCGCTGAGCAACTCCAGATGCGCATGCTGCAGTTCCGAATTCATCTGGGCGATGGAAACTCTATCGGCGGGGTTTTCCCACGAATACATCTTAATCAACTCCTGAAGCACATTGGATACCGCTGCGGGGGCCCGATTACTAGTAATGTATACATCGTTATATTTACATTGTCAACATTATAATTCGCGGATTATTCAGGGGGGGGGTGGCTGGACAGCGCGTGCACTTATTCCCTATACATTGTTATGTTTACGTTGTATACATAACATTCGAGGTTTCATTTTCCCTGGGGGAGGCAACGTGCCGCGACGACCGGATCCTGATCTGGAAAGCAAAATCCTGGATGCAGCTCAAAAGCTATGGAAGAAGGGAGGGACGAAGGCTCTCACGATGCGGGCGGTCGCCAAAGCGGCCGGGACGAACACGCCTTCAGTTTACCGGCGCTTCCGGAACCGGGAAGATATTCTGCGTAGGCTGCTGCAGCGCATCCGGCTGGCGATTGCCGCCCAGATGGAAGGCGCCTCCTCTCCGGAGGAGGGTTGCGAACGGTATCTGGATTACGCGCTGAGCCATCCTCACGAGTACGAACTGCTTTTCCAGCAAGAATACGAACTCTTTCATTCGGCCCGTTCCATGCGCGCCGGGGTCAAGCTTGCGGGCCGGCCGACCAGGCAAATTATGAGACAAAAGCTGACGGAAAAGTTCGGCAGATCGCCCGACAATCACGCGCGCCTCCTGACAGCCTTGTGGATGCTGGTCCACGGGGCAGCGATGCTGCTGATCGCAAAGACGATCCTGCCAAAAGATGCGGCGGCCGCGCGCGCGGTGTTCACGGCGTCGGTGGCGACCGTGTTGCGGGAGGCTCATGCGTGAAGGACCACAGGGAACGAACTTCCCAGTGTGCCAGTTACGTGCGCCAGCAGAAGACGGACAAACGAGACGCGGCCCACATTATGAAACTGGTGGTGGAAGGCCGGTTTCCGCCAAGCGGCGCTCACACATAGTCCAGGAGAATGGTAGTGTCCTAACACTGGCGGGTGGCCCGACCTTCGGTTTTGGTTTCCTCTCCGATAACACGACTGTGGATGCCCCGTCCTTGCGTTCTTTGCAAGGGCGGGACGCGATGACGTCGATACAACATGTGCTCGTCCCATTGGGTGAGCATTCCCACTCCCACCCTTCGCAAAGTG
>Ga0074046_10003123_pt1 | contig 13989 bp, 11 predicted proteins | sample BogForMeECP23OM3_FD_94441 | JGI IMG/M metagenome (GOLD analysis project Ga0074046, IMG submission 94441) | Bog forest soil microbial communities from Calvert Island, British Columbia, Canada - Bog Forest MetaG ECP23OM3 | ecosystem: Environmental > Terrestrial > Soil > Wetlands ...
TCTTTCTCCGTCCGGCGGATCCGTCGCCGGAAGTTCCGCTAGCCGAAAATTTGGGCGGAAATTCGGCGGACAATTTAGATTGATCGCCGTCACCGTCGCGCTCGCCGCGTTGACGTCTTCGCACACTGCCCTTGCTGCGCGCCGTCATCATGCCATCGCCGCGCCCGCCGAAGATGAGAGCGCTGCCAGCGCGTCGAAGGCCAGCCTGCAAGGTCCTTACACCGAGGCCTGCGTGCTCGAACCCGTCACCGGCACAGTCATCTTCGAGGCCAACGATCATACCCCGTGGCCGACCGCATCGCTGGCCAAGATGATGCTGATGCTGATCGTCGCCGATAAAATCCACGACGGCTCGCTCAAGCTCACCGACAATGTAACCACCTCGCGAAAAGCGGCCGAGATGGGCGGTTCGCAAGTCTATCTCAAGGAGGGCGAAACGTTTTCCCTCGACGACATGATGAAAGCCGTGGTCGTGCATTCGGCCAACGACGCGGCGGTGGCGGTCGCGGAATATATCGCGGGCTCGACCGAGGCGTTTGTAGTGATGATGAACCAGAAGGCCGCCGCGCTCGGGATGAAGGACTCGCACTACTATTCGGTTCACGGTCTGCCGCCCGCGCGGGGACAATCGGCCGACGTCGCCAGCGCCTACGACCAGGCAATTCTCGCGCGCGAGCTGCTCAAATATCCCGACGTGCTTCGATGGTCGTCGATCGACACCGCGCCGTTTCGCGCCGGAACGTTCACGCTGCGCAACACCAATCACCTGGTGCGGACCTATCCGGGATGCGACGGCCTCAAGACCGGATTCTATGACAAGGCGGGATTCAACGTGGTCGCAACCGCAAAACGCGCCGATCTCAGGCTGGTCGCGGTTGTGCTCGGCAGCCAGCACAAGTTGACGAATTTCAAGGAAGCGGCCGAGATGCTTTCGCAGGGATTTCTCAACTACGAGATGCATCCGGTCGCAAAGAAAGGCATGCCGGTCGCGCAATCCGTTGCAGTGACCGACGCCGAAACTGCCAGCATCCGGCCGGTTTGGGGCGGCGATGCGGGCGTCTTCGTCAAGCGTGGCGACGCGAACAACGCGATCAAGGTCGATTACAATCTGCCGGCGTCGATCGAGGCTCCGGTCAAGGCCGGCCAGCAGATTGGCACGGCGAATGTGACCGCTGGCGGCAAATCGGTGGCCACGATCGCGTTGCTCGCACCTTCCGCTATCGCCAGAAAAGCCTCGCTAACTAAACGTCTATTGGGGATATTCTGAGTCCATGCTGCCGCGCTTTGTTGCCCGTGGAACATGCTCGACTAGGTTATGCAGTTCGCACGTGCTAGCCTTCGGCGCGTAGTCCTGCTCGATGACCCCCAAAGACAAATTCTACCGCGCCTATATGGATTTCTTCGAGACTGCGGAGCGCAAGCGCCGCTGGAATCTCTTCGAGGATGTCCCGTGGGAAAAGCTTTCTCCCCGCGCCAATACCGAGGAACGCGCGATTCGCATCGAGACGTATTGCGCCGAGGAGATGTACCTGCCGGACTACAACGCGGCCGGTGTCGAGATGTTGCGCGGCGTGTTTGGGCTGTCATGGTTTCAGACCGCGTGGGCCTACGAGGAGTCGCGCCACGGACTGGTGTTCCGCGAGTATCTGCTCCGCTCAGGGCTGCGCACGCAGGAGCAATTCGACAAGTTGGAGAGCGACGTGTTCTCGCGCACCTGGAAAATTCCGTTCGCGACGCGCCGCCGGATGAGCTGCTACGGAGCGCTGCAGGAAGCGGTGACCTATCTGGCGTATCGCGCGCAAAAGGATCGCGCGGAACTCGAGAAAGACCGGACGCTCGAGGCAATTTTCTTTCTGGTCAGCCGCGACGAGGCCGCTCACGCCGGGTTCTACCGCGAGATGGTCGCGATCGAGATGGCTGAAGACCGTATCGGCACGCTGGCGGATCTCGCGCACGTGATCGCGAATTTCAAGATGCCGGGTGACGGTCTGATTCCGAATTATCACGAAAACCTCAGAATCGGCGGCGGCGGAATCAGTCCACGCCTGTTCTTCACGCGGGCAGTGCTTCCATTGCTCAAGCAGTTGGACACCAGCCGCGACGAACTCAAGAGCGCCAGCGCCGCAGCACTTCCACTGCGGGCGGCGTCTTAGCAGGCGCGATCCAACGCGATATAATTCCATCCGGCAAAATCGCTGCTCGATGCCAATTCCGTTGCGATGAACCGGAACCGACTCCTATATGGCGCCGCGGCCCTGCTTCTCATTTGGGTTGGCGGTAACCTCGCGCTTCATTTCGGCCAGAAGCACCACGATCGTCTCGACTACAATATCGACCAGCTTTTTCCACCCGACAAACCGCCGCCGCCCGGCGAGATCTATGCCTCGACGCTGGCCGCGATCATGGACCATGAGCTGCACACGGGCTTCGGGTGGCGTCCCAACGATTTCTTCCTGTGGGGCCCGAAAGTCGCAGCGGACAACAACTCCGATCGCCAACTCGGAATCATCCAGGCCGTTCGCGAAACCACGCGCATTTTCAAGGATCACCTGACCAAGGTTTCCTCGAATCAGTACGATCCAAATCTTGTGATCGCCGACACTGATTTTCGAAACGACGCCGAGAAGTGGATACTGCCGTCGCCCGAAGGCAAGTACGACGACGGCGTCAAGCATCTGCGAATGTACGTCGCCGGGTTGCACACCGCGCCGCCGTCGTCGCGCGAGCTCAACACCCGGGCCGTCGAGTTGATCCGATTGGTCCAGACGTGGACCGATCTGCTTGGCGACGCGCACGCGAACCTGTACCGGAGCACAAAGGACGACGGCAGCCCGGTTCATAGCTGGGACTGCGACCATTATTTCTATCACTCGCAAGGTTACGCGCACGTGATGTATCACATGATGGAAGCGCTCGAGCGCGAATACGCGGGGCAGCTCAAGGACGACCCGATTCTCAAGACGCTATTCGACGATTCGATCGACGCGCTGGGCAAAGCCGCCCTCATGAAACCATTGATCGTCATGAACGGCTCGCCCGATGGGCTGTTCGCGAATCATCGCCGCAACCTCGACGCCTACATCAACGAGGCGCGCCAGAAAATGTACTCGATACGCGAAGAACTGCAGCGCTCCCCGCTCTAGCGGAGCCGCTACAGCTCGATGAACGGACAGAGCAGCAGCACGCCGCCGCGCACGAGCATTTCGAGCATCGCGGGCGCCCACCGGTTGGGGATGCCAAGCGCGCCGGCGGCCGCGGCAATCGCCCACGGCGTCGAGGCCTCCGCGCTGCCGGGCCGAAGCTCCAGCCATCTGCGCTCGGCACGATAGGTCACCAGTTGGTGGCGCTGATGCTCGGCGATATGCGCGCGATCTCGCGCGATTGCCACCGCGGTTGACAGCCCCCCGACTTCGTCGATCAGTCCACGCTCCTTCGCCGCCAGACCGCTCCAGATGCGCCCCTTGGCAACCGCTTCGGCCTGCTCGGGGCTGAGCCGCCGGCCCTGCGCGACCTTCGCGGTGAACGCCGAGTACAGATGACCGATGGTTTCATTGAGCTGTGCGAGCTCGCCATCGGTCATCGCGCGCGCCATCGACATCGCATCGCTGATGGGCGCGCTTTTCACGAAATCGAAATGGACGCCGAGTTCGTTGAGCAGATTGCCCAGATTGAACTTCGCGTACACGACCCCGATGGAACCGGTGATCGTCGCCGCTTCCGCTACAATCGCGTCGGCGCCCGCGGCGACGTAATAGCCGCCCGAGCCCGCCACGTCGCCCATCGAGACTACTACCGGCTTGCCGCGCCCCTGCGCCTCGCGCACGGCCCGCCACACCAGGTCGGAGCCTACCGCGGAGCCGCCGGGTGAATTTACGCGGAGCACTATTGCGCTTACTCGTTCGTCGCGCGACGCGCGATCAATTTGCGCAGCCGTCGCGACACCGCTGATAAATTCTCCGGTCGCAGGCGCCTCGCCCGAAATTACCGGTCCGCTGGCGTGCACGAGTGCGATTCGCGCGCGCCGCCCGCGCTCACGGCTGAAGACTGCGTGGCGCCGGTATCGCGCCATGCCGGCGAACACTTTGCGCTTGGCCTCGGGATCGAATTCGGCGCGGATGTCTTCGATATAGCCTTCGCGGTCGATCAGGCGATTTTCGACGGCGAACTTTGCGCTGATGAATCCCACTGCGATCAGCTCGCGCGCGCGTTCCGCGGTCAGTTTCCGGGCCGCTGCGATCGTCTCGATCAGGATCTTTTCCCAGTCCGCGACGATCGCCTCCATGCTCTCGCGCACCGCCGGCGACATTGTGTCGCGGTCGAGAGTCTCGGCGGCGCCCTTGTACTCCTTCCATTGCAGCGTTTGCGCCTGGATCTTCAGCTTGGCGAGCGCGCTCTTTAGAAAAACGCCGCCGGTCGCCACGCCGAGCATCGTGAGCATCGTGTCCGGGTTGGCGACGATCTCCCCGGCTCCTGCCGCGACCAGGTATTCGCGCAGCCCCGCGCTATCGCCTCGCAGCAGCGCGATCACCCGCTTGCCGCCCGCCTGCGCGGCGCGCAGCAGGCGATGGATTTCGTGTGCGGTGGCCAGACCGGCGCCGAATTCCGCGATCTCGACCACGATCGCACGAACGTCGTCATCGATGGCCGCCGACTCGAACACGTAGCGCAGGTGGTCGAGGCTCTGCGCGCCGCGGCGCATAAGCTGATCGAGCGGCGAGCGAGTCACGTCCTCTTCGATCGGACCCGCCAGGCGAACTATCACGACGGCGTCACGCGGGATTTGCGCGGGCCTGACGACAGCAAACCAGAACGCCGCCACCATCGCCGCCGCGACTCCAAGGATGGTGATTCCCGCCTTCCAGTCGCCGGCCGCGCATGCAATCGAGCCGGCGGCACTCAAAATCGCGACAATAATTGCGAGTCGAACCTCGCGGCTTATCCACAATCGTTCAATAAGCGGATTCTTCATCGGTCGCCTTTTTTGATCGCTCCTAATACACTACCGTTTTTGGATGCCCAGGTCTTTCCTCATCGTGATTCTTGCGTTGGCTGCCGTGAGCGTTGCGTCGTGTTCGACTGCGAACGCGCCCAAGCCCGCGCCTCCCCCATTTGTCGCCCGTTCGACCACCCTGGAGGTCACCAGGGGAATCAAGGTGCTGACCGCCGTCGGGATGCCGAATGGATTCGCGCCGATTCCCACGCGTCCTCCCATCTGGCTCCAGGAAGGCGAAGAGATTGGCGTCGTCGGGACCCAGGCCGGGCACACGATTGTGTATGGCCTGGGAGGCGCCGCGTGGCGAACCGGCCGTATCCTGGCAGCGGAAACGGGGCCGGCTGCGGCCGAGGAGGGAACTATCGCGGACCTCGCCGCGAGCCCTAACGGCCTGACGCTCGCGACCGCAATGGTCGCGGCGGGTGGCAATCGAGTCGATGTGATCATTCGCGACCTGATCGCCACCGGCGCGGGCAACGTGATCGCCAGCTTCAATGGCCGGTACGATTCCATCTCGATGGACTGGGTGAACAACGCGACGATTGCGCTTGCACTACGGCGGCATCCCGAACCGCTCGAGTCCGGCTTCAACGGCGACGCGCCGAAGTCCGATCCAACCGAACCTGCCGAGGAGCCGCCGCCGAATCGCGCGGATGGATTGCAGTTGATCGTCGTCACTGGCGCCGGTTCCGTCGCACCACTGAAGTTCTCATGTCCGATGTCGGCGCTCAGTTGGAGCGCGCACGGCGTCTATGCGGTCGGCCAGGGCGACGCGGGCGCTGCGCCGGTCATCATCGATCGGCGCAACTCCACCTGCACCAAATTTCACGTGCCCGTGCCTATCCACGTGCTCGATTGGGACCAGGACGACGAAGGGTCATTCCTGTATGTCGGGCCCGACGCCTCGCGCCGTACGATTGGCGTATTCAAGTACAACATAGCGACCGGCGCCGAAAATTTGCTGGGCGTATCGACGGGCGCGGCCTCGTTCACAGGCAGCAGCAACACGATCACGCTGGGCAATCAGAAGCTCACGTTCAAGGTGGCGATCGAGCGTCCCGAGGCGCCGCTGCTTGCGCAAATCGCAATATCGCGACCCGAACAAAGCGAGGTCGATGTGAAACCGCTGGGCTTCGAGACCCCGCCGGAGATGCTCGCGCAGAGCACGATGGATTATTCGCGGGCTGCCAATGAAGCCGCGATGCAAATCTATGCGCCGAGTCTGCCGGTGCCGTGGCGAAAAATCGTGACCTATTCGCTGAAATACGATAGTGCGTTTCTACTGGCCGAAGGTCCGGCCCGCGGCACCGTCACGATGAGCTGGTCGCTCAGGGGTCGATGGCTGGCGTTTCTCGACGGTGACGCAACCGCGGGCACGGTGATGACTGTGCTCGTTCCGCCCCGGTAGTGTTTCTAGCTGCCCAACTGCGCGCGATTCCCCCAGTAGTCCGACGCGGTCCGGAATGCCGCCGCGGCGCGCTCGAAACTCTCGAACACGACCAGGCCACGGGCGCGCGCACGCTCCTTGCCCCGCGCCACGACCGCCTCGAGGTGCGCAGGATGCATCACGACGGCAAATGGCTTGGTCGAGCGGCCGGCAAAATCTGCCAGCTTGTCGAGCAGGCCCGCGATCTCATCCTCGTGCGCGGCCCAGCGTGATGCACGCAGCCCCGTGCCGACCTCCAGCACGATTGCGTCGATGACCGGATCGCGTTCGAGGATCTCGAGGATGCGATCGAGATTGCCTTGATCATGCCCCGCGCCGATCGTGCCGCCCGCGTCGAGCGGATTGCGGTAGCTGCCGCCGATTATGTTGAAGAACGTCTTCAGCTCGTCGTAGGACGACTCCGATAGCGCGGGAATCTCGAGCCCTGCGGTCGCAAAGGTGTCGGTGATTACGACGGATTGGCCGCCGGTCATCGCGACCAGCCCCATCCGCCTTCCGCCGATGCGCTTGGCGCGCGCGAACAGCTCGACCACGTCCAGCATCGCATCGAGGCTCGCCACGTCGACCGCGCCGCTTTGCCGCACGACCGTGCGCCAGGTCGCCTCGGGAGTCGCGAGCGATCCGGTGTGCGACAACGTCGCGCGCGCGCCCGCCTCAGTCACCCCGCCCTTCCAGATGACCACCGGATGACGCTCGGCCGCGTGCCGGACGCTGTCGAAGAAGCGCCGCCCATCGCGCACGCCTTCGATATACATCCCGATCGCCCGGGTCGCCGGGTCCGCGGCCATCAAGTCGATATAGTCAGCCGCCTCGAGCACCAGCACGTTGCCGATCGACGCCGCCTTGTTGACCTTGATCCCGCGGGTTGGCGCCTGGAGGCAAAAGTTGATCGTGTGCGTGCCGCTTTGCGAAATGAAGCAGACGTCGCCCGCCTCGCCGGCTTTTTCTTCGGGAAAATTGCACAGTCCGGCCCCCGGGCTGTACAGCCCCATGCAATTGGGGCCTACCAGCGCAATCTCCGAGTTGATCGCGATGTCGCGCAGCTCGGCTTCCAGGCGGATTCCCAGCTCCTCCGACGTTTCCGAAAATCCCGACGTAAAAAATCCGATCGCACCGACGTGGTGGGCGACGCAATCTTTCAAAATTAGCGGCGCGATCTGCCGCGGGACGGCGCTGACCGCATAATCGATTGGCTCCGTGATTTCGGCCAGGCTCTTGCGGTTCTCCACGCCCATCGCTTCGATTCCAGGTATCTCGTTGGGATCGATTTGCACCGAGTAGAGCTTGCCCTTGAGATGCGCCATCGCGCGGATCCACATGTACCCGGTCATCCGCTTGTCGCCGATCACGGCGACCACGCGCGGGTTGAACGCGCGCTCGAGATTTTTGAGCCGCGCTGCACGGTGCGGGTCCGGCTGCGGCGTCTCGCCCGCGGGGGCGGCGAGCACGATTCGCGCGTCCAGGATTGCCAGACCGTCCTCATACGCGACTACGGGATTGAGATCCATCTCGGAGATTTCCGGATGCGTCGCGGCGATTCCCGAGACGGTCTCGAGAATCGAGACGATCGCGTCGATATCGACGCCGGGATGACCGCGCACGCCGCGGAGAATCGGAGCGCCGCGCAGCCGCGCGAGCATCGCGGCCGCCTCACGCCCGCCGATCGGCGCAAGCGCAAGCGCCGTATCCTTCATCACTTCGACCAACACTCCCCCCAACCCCACCATCACCATCGCGCCGAATCGATCGTCACGGTAGGTCCCTGCCAGCAGCTCGACGCCCTGCTTCGCCATCGGCTGCACGGCAACGCCTTCGAAGCGCGCGTCGCGGGCGCGTGCTGCGAGATTGCGGCGAATTCGCTCGAACGCATCGCGCACCGCGATTTCATTGTCGAGATTCAGCTCGACACCGCCGACGTCGCTCTTGTGACTCACCTCCGGCGATAGCACCTTCAGCACCACCGGGAATCCAAACCGCGACGCCGCTCGCACCGCGTCGCCGGCCGTCAAAGCGGCCTCCGGCACTACCACCGGCAGGCCGAGCGAATGCAGGATTCGCTTGCTCTCGATTTCGGTAAGAACGGTTCGTCCACTGGAACGAGCCGAAGATATTACCGACGAAACGATGGAGTCAGTCACGCTTGTCGCGTATAGCAGAGCCGAAGAACTATTTGAACCACCGGCGAGCTTCGCCGCGTGCCGCGATGGCGCGCGAATCAGCGGGTCAGGCTACGTCCTCCCCCTGGCGCAACCTGACCGGCTGTTCTGAGTGATAGCTGCGCGATCCTTCTATTTTGTGAGGCGCAGAAGTATCTTCGACAGAATAATCTGGAAGACGTTCGTTAGGTCCTGTTGGCAAGTCGCCGATGGGCAATCCGCAAACTCATAGTCCCCGATTGGCTGGGTTGAGTCGTACGTGTCGGCACCCTGAACGTTAGCCAGATCTTCCAGGTACGCCGTGTTGATCTTGGTGCCCAAGCCGATCGTATAAATCGTGATATTATTCGTGCTATTACGCATCACGCTCGCCAGTTGCTCTGTGCGATACGTCGCGTCGGCGGTAATGTTGGTTACGGTGAGCGCATTGCTCACTCCTGGGGCCTCCACGGGAAAAGTTGTCGCCTTAGAACAAGAAACCGGGGTGTAATACGGTGACCCTGATGGCGCCGACGTTGGGTTCATAAAAAAGGGAGGGGTCGATGCACCGCACTCGACCGGCGCGCAGCCGCCATAGTTCACAGGGGTATTGGAGGGAGCCGTCGCAGTACCAGTGCAATTCAGAACGTCGTGGGTAGTGGAAGCCGTTGAAGTAGTAACATTGGTTGGAAGTCCGTCGGTATTGGCGTAGCCGTCGGTAAAAAAAACTGCCACTCTTATTATGTTCGGCGCTGGAGGAATACTCAGGATCTGATTAAATCCATCCTGCAGGCCGGCTTGGGCGAAGGTGGCGCCGCCGAAGATCATTTTCCCCATTTCAGTGTCTATTGGAGTCTGGAAATTCGTAGTCATTGGCACGTCTACTGTATCGAGCGTCGAGAAACTGATCTCCGCAACGTTGTCAACACTTTCCTCGAAACCGGCTACGAAGTCTTCAACAGCGGTTGGAAGGGCAGCCGCTCCGCCGTTGCTACTCATGGAGCCCGATCTGTCCAATATCAGCGACATAACCAGCGGGTTGCGGATAGCTTGCGCGCTTGCGGCTAGGGTCAAGGTCTGGTAGCTGGTTCCTCCGCCGAGGAGGCCCAGCACGCCGAGGAAGTAAGTGCTGATGGTGGCGGTGGCATTGACGGTGACAAGCGTGTTGTTGCTGGAGTCTGTACTCCAAACTATCCCGTTGTTAGCCGCGGTGGGCACCACAGGGGTCCCGAGGCCCGGTATTGATTGATAGTTGGCATTAAACACCGCCGTCCCGTCCTCAGCAGCAATAGTTTTCCCCGCGCTGAGGTTCTTTATCGCCGCAAGCGCTGCCGCATCCACTGATTTGGCGAGGGTTGTCTTGGTGATGTAGGCCATACCAAAGTCAAGGGAAAGAGCGAGGAACACAATCAGGATAGGTATGAGGATAGCGAGCACCACGAAAATTTGCCCATGCTCGTTCTTTCTAATTTTCCATTGATGCAAGAGATTCACCTCATCCTGGTCCTTAGAAATATGCGACGTCATACAACAGCGTTGGCAAGTTGACCACGCTATTTGTCAGTTTTCCGATCGGAGTGATCGGCGTGAATTTGTAGAATATTTCCGTAACGTACATCGTCTGGCCCGCCTGGAGCGGCTGGTCACCCGTCGCGGTCGAGAACGCAGCCGGTACTGTGGCCGCAGTATTGGAACCCGACCACGTCCCTACGTGACTGGTTTTTGAAATACCCCCCTGCGTGTATTGGCCAGTAATCATATAGGTTGGGCTTGCGGTGGTGCCCGTGTTCTCAACTGCCGTCGTGATTACTTCGCCGTAGGTGCCTATATCCAGACCGGATTCTCCCGCTACCAGGGCTTGGCCCGAACACGTCAAAGTTTCCATCGGCTCCTGCGGCTGCGGCAGACTCGCCCCGGCTGCACAAGTGTCGACGCGTGACGCCAGACTCGAGCCTTGCCGAGTCAGTTCGGCGATCACCTGCATGGTATTCAGGGCGCGCCCGAAATCGATCGCTGCGCACATCATGATGAGGAGCAGGGGCACTATAAATGCAAACTCCACCATCGCCTGACCGGAGTCATTAGCTATGAGCTTGGCGCGGGCTGAGCGATAAACTGGTAACATATTCGCTAATGCCTAGTCAGTATTGCTTGGGCTAAACGACTCATTCTTGAAGGTGGAGCTCGAGGTGAAAGTGTAAGCTCCCCCGGTAAAATACTTTGCAATGAACGGCGTCATCAGCGGCAAGCTGGTCGTCAGCGTGATGGTCACAGTGGCGGACGGGGAGCCCGCCGCATTGGAGCCACTAGGGTTACTCGAAGGGCTGCCGTTGTAGCACGTGGGTAGAGTTCCCGCCGGCGCCCCGTTTGCAAGGCTGCAAACTATAATGTTCTGCGCCACGTTCACGTTGGGCACGCTGATCTCGTTCTGAATGACAGAGATGATATTTGATAAGCGGTTCCCAGGTGACGATTCCTGCCCCGTGGACGCATACCGGCCTCCATCATCCACGGCCTGTTGCACGTTCATTTGCGCGAACATCAGCCACCCGTACTCCATCACCGCAAAGCACAGCAACAGGAAAAATATCACGACCATGGAGAATTCCACCATCGCCTGACCCTTCGCCGATCCGAATCTCCACGCCCAGGACTTACCGGACAGAATCCGGCCCATCTCGTCTAACCTGCGACCGTTAAACTTCCCCATGCATTCCCCCAGCATCAGCATTCGCATTTGCACGCATCGGCTGTGCCAGCCAAAATGTCCGTACTTCTATGCTCTTTTTGCCGAGAATTACGCCAAGTTGCTTTAGTTGCTACGCCGAGCAGTAGCAGCGGCGCGACATTCGGGCGAGCTATGATGGCGCAATGAAGCTCCATCCTGTGTTGTGCTACCCCCTGCTCTATACATTCCAAGCGGGCCAAATCGTAGCCCCGTCCGCTAGCATCACGCACTGGATCCATCGGCCGAGCGTCACCCTGTCTGGTCAGCCTTGATCCGGTCCGCGCCGGTCTAGAGTTGGGTGTCCACGGTGCCGAGCAAACTCCCGATGTCCGTACCCATAGTCTGGTAGCCCACGTAAACGACCACCGCGACTGCGGCGAGGATCAACGCGTATTCCGTCATCGTCTGGCCCCGCGCCGACTCATCAGCCTTCACATACAATTTTCTGATCAGATCCATCGTCGTGCCCCTCCGCCTGTTCGGTTCGTTGAAACAGCTAGCCGCGGGAATGTATATACCCGCGCTTCCTTTGAGAGTTTACTCATTGTAGGAAAACTACACATTATGTTGCAAGTACCGATTGAGTCAAGCAGACACTCAGGCTTTATCGCCATTTGCTTTTGATTGGTTACGCTTGGCTGAGATTGTGAATTCACGTTTATACCCACTTTCAACATTCTCTGCATGCGTCATGCATATGTCAAGCGTTCTATGGCCCGTTTATTTCTACTGTGACCATCAAAATTACTCATTGACTCGGGTAAACCACCTCGTATTGGATGCAAGTTATCCATCAGCGCTGCCAGATACTAACTGCGCAATGACAAGGGAATGGTGGAATCGCCTAGAAATGCGTAAAGTAGCTATAGCGAAAACCGCTTGCACAAAAACCTCAAAGCGTCCTCCCCGTCCAAACCGGCATCCAGTATTGCTCTAGGAGATAGCTGCAGCCAACGCGTCGCCCAGGCTGAAATTCCCTTCGTACAGCGCCCGTCCCACGACCACGCCCACCACCCCCGCGTCGAATCGCGTCCGAAGAGCGCCAATGTCGTCGAGACTCGCGACGCCGCCCGACGCGATAACTGGAATGCGCACCGCCCTGGCGATTTCTTCCATCCGGGCCGCATCGACGCCCACCTGCGCGCCATCGCGGGAGATGTCCGTCACGATCGCGGCCGCGACCCCGGCCGCGCGAAACCGATCCGCCGCCTCGGCTACCGTAAGCTGGCTGGTCTCGACCCATCCTTTGACGGCAAGCCGGCCCTCGCGAATGTCGATTGACCCGAAGACCCTGCCCGGGAACTCGGCACAGGCGCGCCGGACCAGCTCGGGATCGAGGATTGCGGCGGAGCCAATCGAGACCCGGTCTGCGCCGGCCGCGATTGCCGCGCGAACCGCCTCGATTGTGCGCAGTCCGCCGCTCACGTCGATAGCGCATTTCACGGCCGCGCGAATTTTGGCGATCGCTTCGATGTTTCGTGGTGCGCCGGCAATCGCGCCATCGAGATCGACGATATGGATTAGCGCCGCCCCCTCATCCTCGAAACGACGCGCGGTCTGGCCGGGATCCGCCCCATAGACGGTGGCCCGGTTCATGTCGCCGCGCAGCAGGCGCACGACTTGGCCGTCCTTCAGGTCAATCGAGGGAATAACGGTGAAGCTTTCGAACAAGCGGCCTAGCTGAGCGTGCCTTTGGTCGAAAGCACGCCTGAAAGCCTCGGCTCGCGCGCCGTTGCATGGTCCATCGCACGCGCCAACGCCTTGAAGGTTGCCTCGAGGATATGATGCGGGTTGCGGCCGCTGACCAGGTTGAGATGCAAATTCATCCCGACTTCGTCCGTCAGTGCCTTCATAAAATCATGCACCAGCGCGGTCTGAAAGTTACCGACCCGCTCCTGGCTGATCGGGACGTTGTAGCCCAGGTACGCTCGCCCGCTGATATCGACAATCGCCGTACAGACGGCCTCGTCGAGCGGTACCGTCGCCTCGCCAAAGCGCTTGATTCCCGCGCGATCGCCCAGCGCCTCTCGAAACGCTCTGCCCAGCACCATTCCGACATCTTCGACGGTGTGATGGTCATCTACATGCAAATCGCCCTTGGCCTCGACCTTCAAGTCGAAAAATCCATGGCGCGCGAAGCTTTCCAGCATGTGATCGAGGAACGGAACCCCCGTCTTTGCCTCGCCGCGCCCTGCCCCGTCGAGCTTTAGCGCAACCGTGACCGAAGTCTCGCGCGTCTTGCGCTCGACTTCCGCGATGCGCTTGGCCTCGGCCGGCGCCGGTTCCGCGACTGGCCGCGCGCGGGTCTTATCTTGTTTTCGCAAGCTGTTTTTGCGTTTGTTTTGCATTCTTAATACTGGGTGCAGGGGTCACCCCTGCGGTTTGTTTTGCATTTCGATTCCCGCCTGCCCGTTTCGCCTTTGCCCCTCGAGTTTCTAACGGGCAGAGCCCGCATCTTTTTTCTTAATGCTGGGTGCAGGGGTCACCCCTGCTCGCAGTTCCATCGCGCGCGCATGCCCCTCGAACCCTTCCATCCGCGCCAAACGCGCGACTACCGGTCCGAGCGCCGCAATCGCGCCCCTCGACGCCTCGATTATACTGGTTCGTTTCAGGAAATCGTATGCACCCAAAGGCGACGCAAAACGCGCCGCACCCCCGGTCGGCAACACGTGGTTGGGGCCCGCAA
>Ga0074046_10003126_pt1 | contig 13987 bp, 9 predicted proteins | sample BogForMeECP23OM3_FD_94441 | JGI IMG/M metagenome (GOLD analysis project Ga0074046, IMG submission 94441) | Bog forest soil microbial communities from Calvert Island, British Columbia, Canada - Bog Forest MetaG ECP23OM3 | ecosystem: Environmental > Terrestrial > Soil > Wetlands ...
GCGTTCCCCAGCACGAATGCGTGCCCACCTTTGCCTGCATAGAGAAACGTCTGGCCGACACTGCCATATACGATGAGTGTCCCGTCTTTCATGATTTGGGCCAGTTGATCCTGTGCGTCCCCGTGCACGACCACCTCCGCTCCGTCGATGCCTGAGGCGAGATAGTCTCCTGAGGAGCCGTAGACGTCGATATGGACGCCTTTGGTGCCGGCGCCTAGCCCATTGGCGATAAACCGATGCCCCTTGACGTGAGCCAGCATGAAATTTCGAAAGCCGCGCTGGTAAAGCCAGACGATTTTGCGGGCCAGCGAGCGTTCACCCTCTGCCGCAAAGCCGCGAGCCTCTAGAACGACTGTTTGCGCCTGCCCCGATGGGCTTGGCATCGAACTGCAATTGTCCACGAAGACATAGGCTTCGGAAGGGGACCGGCGGACAGACTCGACGATCGCTCCCAAGCTCTGATCGAAGAGTGAGAGCAAGCTGCTACGCCGCATCGCGCCCGTGGGATAGCGACGGTCCATCAGCAGCGTGACGACTTCCAAGGCACGCCCGCGGTCATCGCCGTTGTCGGCAGTGCGCTCCAGGGCCTCGAGAAACGCGAGCAGCTTTCCATAGTCCCACCGCGACAACTGCTCCTTGACCCAGGCGAACAGCTCAGCAACCGGAACGTCGGGCAGCACCATGTCGGTCCGCACAGCGGTTGCACGCCCATCGTACGGCTTCTGCAGCGCACCAGACCTGATGGCCCTGCCGAACTTGTCCGTGCATTGCAACATGGCCTGGCCATTCCCTTTGGCATGGACAGTGAAAATGAACGCCCCGCCGTCCGTGTGGCTACCTCCCCGAGCATTCCAGTAGCGATCGGCGTGCGACCAAAATCGCGGATCTTCCCGGGCAAGACTCTCCAAAGCAGCGTCGATGGCTTGCTTCTCCGAGGCTGCGAATCCGACTGAGACCGGGCCTTCCTGCAAGCCAAAAACCTGCGGACGCAGCATGCTGGTGTCGGTGATCCCGATCAAGCGGTACTCGCCTTGTGCTTGGGAAGATTGGGCGATAAGAAAGAACCAGGGCCCATCCGGCGAGCCGTGAATATGCACGGTTTGTAACCGCTGGTAGAGTGACTGCCTTTCTTCAGACAGCAGTGTGAAGTCCCGCTCCGTCGTAGGCGCCAGAGACTCGATGACGTACTCCAGTGGGTAAGCGTACGTCCTGTGGAAAAGGTCGAAGACGAGGACCGAAACTTCCGTATCCGTCAGGAAGAGAGGATAGATGTTCCGCTGCGCGAGGTACTCGCAGATCGAGGCATAGTTGGCGAAGTCGCCGTTGTGCACCAGAGCTTCGTGAAGTCCGACGAAGGGATGCGCACCGCCCGGATGCCAAACCTTGCCTTTGGTGGGGTAGCGATGGTGGCCGATCCAGACGTGGGCGCACGTATTCTCCAATTGGTAATAGCGGATCACGTCATCGCCGTAACCGACCATCTTGAGCACTAACATGTTCTTGCCATGCGATAGGACGAAAGCGCGCTTCTCGCCAGTGGACGCGTAAAACGCACGGTTTAAGCGATAGCTGTTCTGGTAGACGATTTCGTCCTCAATGCTTTCCGGGGACGTGGGCGGCACCGCTGCCGCCTCCAGGCCATTCCTCTGTTTGAAGCCTTCGATGGCTTCTGGTCTCACTCGCCCAAAGTACAGGAAAACTTCCGGAGGTTTGACGTCGAGCCTCTCAAGGGTGCGCGAGTCATTGGTGCTGGGGAGGGCGTGGGCACGATGGATTTCGAAGGTCGGCTCGATGCAGCTTCGTTCGACTTCCGACCTGGCGCTCGCGTCGAGATAGGCGATGGTGAGCAGGTAGTCGTTTTCCAGAATCTCCCGAGTGACACCCAAGTCCTCGGGTACCAGCCCTATGGCTGCGATGCCGCCTCCTTTGCCGTTGCCTCGGTTGCGCATTTGCTCCAATGCCTGGAACAGATGGCGTCCCGGAATCCTCTCGCTCGAAGCAATTCCGATGACGCCGCAGCCACCCTCGGCCTCGGCCTTGCGCGTGGTTAAATGTCCATCACCTTCTGGGATGAGAGACTTCCTGGACGCGAGGATCTTGTCAATCGTTTCTGGTGAGATCATCACCGCGCTCCCGGACGACCACAATAGATGAGTAAATCAGTTTTGCCCACGAGATCGCGAATGCTGGTGAGCCCCAGCCTGCGCAGCAGATCGCTGAGTTGCAATTGGAAGGATCGATACAGGTTGCCGAGCCGCTCGGCGCCCCAGTCCATTTCGACCAGTTGCGACAGCTCCGGATCGGTGGTCGTCAGTCCAAACGGACAGCCCCGGCCGCGCTCGCAATTGCTACACCGCGTGCAGCCCAGGGCCACCAATTCGGCCGTGCCCAGGACGGCTCCATCCGCACCCAAAGCAATCGCCTTGGCAACATCATAAGCAGTGCGTATCCCACCGCTGGCCATCACCACGACCTCTTGTCGAATGCCTTCTTGCAGCAGGTAGCGATGGACCTTGGGGATGGCAAACTCAATGGGCATGGCGATTGTCTTCTTCGCGATTTCCGGCGCCGCGCCAGTTCCGCCATAGCTTCCGTCAATGTGCACGATGTGCGCCCCGGCGTAATAACTCCCCACCGCTACCATGTCGATATCCGTGGGCGTCGAGACCTTCACGGAAACGAGTGCTTCCGGGTTGATGGTCTTGATCCAATCCACGTGCTTCTTGTGATCCTCCACTGAATAGACGCTGTGAAACGGGAAGGGCGAAAAGAGGCTGACCCAGGGAAGCGACTCGCGCATGCTCGCAACGCTGGACGTCACCTTATCGCCCAACAGGTGTCCGCCCAGACCTGGCTTGGCCCCTTGGGCATACTTGAACTCGATAATCGGCGCGTGCTGGATTGTCTCTTCTCTCACTCCAAACATGCCGGTGGCAACTTGGGTGATTACGTGGTCTTTATAGGCGAGCAGCGAGCCCGGGTATCCCCCTTCACCGGTGCACGTGAAAGTCTTCCATGCCTGGGCCGCTTTGGCTCTGGCGCACATCACCTGCTCGCTGATTGAGCCAAAGGACATGCCCGCCCCATAGAAGGGGATAGGGATCTCGATCTGGCGATCATAGGGTCGGCGATTGAGCGGGATAGAGAGATCAACTGTCACGTCGTCGGACAGGCGCCGATCTTCAGGCAGGAACTTGAAATCCAGCACATCGAAGCCACCACCGGAATTGCCCACGCGGTGTTCCAGGCCGTTGGTGGGCGGCTTCCCGGTTTCAGCTTGCACCCAGGTGGAGAGAATCAAGTCCGCTGTCCAGCGGTGGTCACCCAGTGCAGGCAGCTTGCCGTTCTTCAACTCAGGCGCGAGGTGAAAGCCCTGATGCAGAGAGGCGGTATGTTTCTCGACGATGAGCTGGTCGGCGGTCTTCATGCTATTGGCCATAGCCCTCGATCCCGGAAAATGCTTCGCGCTCCAGCTCCTTCTGGAACATTGCACGCCCTATCTCACCGCGAAGCCGCCGGACTTCCCGCAAGCCCATCGCCCCCAGCACTTCGAGCAATTGGTCGCGCCAAGAAGTCAGGAAGTTCTTGAGGCGCTGGACACCCCACTCGACGGCGAGCCTTCTGGGTAGCCTGAAGCGGCTCTTCTCCCGGTCGGCGCACTCGTCCACAAACTGCGCCTGTAGGGCTGCCAAAAGGGGTGTGTCAACGGCGACAGCATCCAGACCGCAGATAATGGCTTTGGGAACATGCTCGGCGGCGATGATCCCGCCGCTCCCCAGGAGCGTCACCTCATCCCGGCACGACAGCTCGACAAAGGTTTTGTGTGCCTCCCGAATGAGGTCGAGTACGAACCGCCCGTTCCGTCCCCGGCCATGATAATTGGCGACCAGGTGGAACACTCGGAACCCCGAGCGATAGTGCCTTACTAGCTCTTCCTTCGAGGCAACTTCGTAGCGCAAGCAGATCGTGACCTCGGGGAAGTGAGCCCGAGTCTCCATTAGCAATGCTTCGTTCCCGCCATCGAGCTCGATCATTCGTGGCGTGAAGCGGAGCTTTGGGAGCGTGTGTGCGTCGCGGCCTACGAGCGGAACAATCTGCTGTCCCTGAAACGCGAATTTGCTAAGCACCTCCGCCGGCAAGACGAGCAGCGTCCCTGCCTCTTGCGCCGCTCTCACAAGGATCTCGATGAATTTGCGGGACAGGACAGGTGCCGGCGGCACATCGAAGAAAACCGGAATGGGAATGGAAAAAGTCCGCACGCCTTCCCCAGTGGTTACCCCCTGTTCATCAAGAGTAAGGAAGGGTGGCTTCTGACCAATATCCACGCTTGTCGAAATGAACTCCCGACCGTGAATCCCGTCACGTGTGGGACGTACGATCTCCGACATGTCGGTCCACATGCCGTCCCAGCCTTCGCCTCCGAAGCGGCCTCGGTAGCCGGCGCCCTTTACGGGTATCCTCCCGGTGCGTGCTTCATAGCAAATGGTATCCACGTGCTCGGGTGTGAAGTATGAGTCACCCAGATGCTGGTGTTTCGGATTAAGGTTCACCTGGACCATCTCGGGGTGCTCAATCGTGCAGCGCAGGCATCCCACACACGAGTTGCTCCGAGGAGCAAATCCCCCCACCGGCCCAGAGAAGACGCCGTACACGCAGGGCCGACTCAGCGCGACTTCCGGGTTTCGGCGATAGCGGATCAGCTCCTTGAGCAGGTGCACGGCCAAGCCACGCTTGCTGACTTTCACCCGTGTGCGATTCGGGAAAGGTGCGATTTCGGGTGCGGGGCTCGTCTGAAGGTGGTAGCGGTGATACATGTCGAATCCCTGATTCAATCAAACAAGCTACGCCAAGTGGCTCGATTGAGGGATTACCAGCCCTTGAGAAACGCGATGTCTTGACGGGCGGAAGCTAAGTAAACCGGAATTTCCCTTTTCAATTTTCCACCGACCGATAATATATCCCCGATTGCCTTTGAATGGAATCGCCCCGTCGGGTTCTGGCTGTTGCGCGCCTCAGCGACCTGTGCTCCGCAAAGAATCGGTACGCCCCATAACCGAGCGACTTCAGCTTCGTGTTGTGGTCAGAACAGGCAGATCAGGTTTACCGCGGTGGTGAACTGGCGAGTGGTACAACCCGCGCTTTTGCGAAATGTGGGACGGTCGGAGAGATCCTGGCGAAATTCGCCGCGAGTTACGAATTTTCCGTCGAAGTGCCGGAACTCGGACTTCAGGCGCGAGACATTTACTGGCAGGACATACTCGGGCGTAAGAGTGAATCCGCGGAGGTTTGCCACGTGCCAGTGCGGCTGCCGCCGATGTCGGCGAAGGCGCCGCTCTGGGCGAATAGATATAGGGGTGATGCGAGCATCACCCCTAACAAGATGATCGTGCCAAACGAACAGAGAAATACGCCTCTCTGAGTGATCATTGCCTTCACACGTCAGTGACGACCCCCATTAGCCAGATCATGGATCACGTCTCGATCGGTGAGCTGTTCGTAGGCGTGCTCGCCGTGGAGCGACTCATCGAGGCCAATCTCCTCTGACATCTCGCTGACCTTCACGGTCGTGAAGGCATCAATGATGCGCAGCATGGCATAGGTGAACACAAACGCCCATACCGAGGAAAAGACCACCGCCGTGACCTGCTTCAGCAGGAAGACCGGGTCGCCATAGAGCAAGCCGTTGGCGCCTTGTGGATTGAACGCTTTATTGGCAAAGATGCCGAGCATGACAATGCCGAGGAAACCGCCGACGCCGTGAACTGCCCAAACGTCGAGGGCATCGTCCCACTGCAGCTTGGTCTTCATTTCGACGGCGTAGTAGCAGATGACGCCAGACACGACGCCGATGATGACGGCCGTCGTGGGAGAGACAAATCCGGCGGCTGGAGTTACGGTCGCGAGTCCGGCGACAGCGCCGGTAAGCAAGCCCAGGAACTTCGGCTTCCTCTCGTTCAGCCATGCGACCATCAACCAGGCAACCGCGGCGAAGGAGGCTGCCAGGTCGGTGTTGAGAAATGCGGTGGCAGTCACGGAATCCACCCGCATTTCACTGCCGGCGTTGAAGCCGTACCATCCAAACCACAGCAGACCTGTGCCCAGCGCAACCAGCGGAATGCTATGCGGCCCGCGGTCAGCTACACGGCGCTTGCCCACATAAATCACCGAGGCCAGAGCCGCCAGACCGGCGATGTTGTGCACGACAATGCCGCCGGCGAAATCCTTCACTCCCCACTGCTGGAGAAACCCTCCTCCCCACAACATGTGGACGAATGGGAAGTAGACGAAGGTGAGCCACGCCGTCAGAAACAGCATGTAGGCCTTGAAAGTGACACGGTTGGTGAAGGCTCCGGAAATTAGCGCCGGCGTGATGATGGCAAACATCATCTGGTAGGCAATGAAGACGAAGGCGGGAATCGTGTCGTTCCCCGGCGAAGGCGTGCTGAGATTGACTCCGTGCAGGAAGGCGAGGTGGAAGTTGCCGATGACTCCGTGCCAGTCGCCGCTGAAGCACAGCGAGTAGCCATAGAGATACCAGATGACGGTGGTCCAGCCCATGGAGACGTAGCTCTGAATCATGATGGCCAGAACGTTCTTGCGGCCCACCAGTCCACCGTAAAAGAACGCCAGGCCCGGCGTCATCAGCATGACGAGGCTGGTGCACAAGATCATGAAACCGGTATTACCGGTATCGAGGTGAAGCATACGATCCTCCGACCGAGATGTAGAGAATTTGCTCGCGGATAGCGAGCGAGGTCCGAACTCGAAACTTCCGCGCAGGTGGAGGGCCCTCAGACCCAGATGCGCGGAAATCATTATACTCAGAGGCTGGACCCCTTGCGGAAGAAACTCAGTACGGTATGTCACATCCGTTTGTGACGGGAATCAGTGAGTAGGGGATGAAATAGTTACCCTGCGTCGGTGGAATTCCAAGCACCCCGGGTCCGGCAGACGGGCAAACCGTGAAACTATCGACGGAAGCCTCAGCCCTGAAATCGACGTGTCGGACGACTTTGTCACATTGTCCCCGGCGTGTTCACTCCGGTCCTCGCGAAACACTCGAAGTCGTTCTCGCTGATTGACTGCATCTCGGTTGGTGTCGATCGCATGCAGCGCAACTTCGAACCCATGCGGAAGCAGATCGAAACGTGGCAGCGATCCGAACTAACGGACGTCACCGCCAAGGTCGTCATCTACGAGGCGTTCGTCGAGGGCAAGCTCGAGGCCCCGAAACATCTTGCCCGGACCGTGCATGACCTGTACTTCGAGCCCAAGTACGAGGAATTCCGGCCGCGAACGATCTGGAGTCTTTCGAACGCGTTCACGTCGGCGTTTAAGGAACTGGATCCTATTCCTCAATTCAAGGTGACGGCGAAACTGGGCGAGTTTCTGGAGACTCGGTTTTCGCAATCGTTCTAACCTCAGGGGCGGTCGAGGCCTGGCCGCCCCTTCCCGACAAGTAATTCTTGCCATCAACGGCCTACGCGGGCGGGGAAAAGCACTCGCCCCATTCTGTGACCAGACCATCGCGGTTGGGTTTGCCATCGGCTCAAAGAACGGAAAGTGACGCTGCATGTTCCAGATGAGGTTCGGCAGAATCATGGGAACGACAGCCTGTCCTGATTTCGTAACGAACATGCTATCTGCGGTCACCGTACATAGCGCTAGTGCACAATCCTCGGTAAAGGTTGCAGGAGATTAGTCGGACGGCATGAATCAGCAGCCATTCCAACAAGTGGGCCAGAACAGCCCCGAGGCGATTCCGGCTGAGATGCGCCGGATCGAGGGTCGGGAATGGTGGCTATGGGGGTTTGCCGTTGCAGTAACCCTGGCATTGACCTTGGGGATCATCTCGTTCACTTTTCCCTGGTTTTACCGGGAGACCGACGCTTCCTACTGGTTTGATCTCAGGGAATGGGTACGCGGACTGGCAGCACTCGTATTGCTTTTCGACCTTTACGCAATTTATCAGCATCTGCAACTCCAGCGCATTCGGCGCCAACTGGCTGAGCGAGATCAGCTTTTTCAACTCATCAGTGAAAATGCCGCCGATATGATCGCGCTTGTCGACAGCGATGGCCGCCGCCTGTACAACAGTCCCGCCTATGAAAGGGTCCTAGGGTACTCTCCCGACGACCTGAAAGCGACTTCGCCCATCGAGCAAATTCATCCCGACGATCGCCCGCGAGTATTGCAGGCCACAGAAAAAGCCCGTTTGAGCGGCGGGGGAGAGCGGATGGAATACCGGATACGCCACAAAGACGGATCCTGGCGCACGCTGGAGTCGACCGCAAGCGCGATCCGAAACGCGAGAGGCGAAACCGACAAACTGGTGATCGTGAACCGCGACATCACCGAGCGGAAACGAGCCGAGGAGCTGCTGGTACACAATGCGTTTCACGACGGACTCACTGACCTGCCCAACCGCGCTCTGTTTCTGGACCGGCTGCAACACGCGCTCACGCTCTCCAAGAAACACTCGAACTACAAGTTCGCAGTCTTGCTCATTGATGTAGACGAATTCAAAATCATCAATGACAGTCTGGGACACACGGCTGGGGACGAACTACTGGTTCAAATCGGACAAAGATTGAAGCACTCGGTGCGGCGAGCCGACACGGTTTCGCGTCCGCGCGCGACCAACGTAGCCGACAGGCCTGCCAATGACGATGCGCTGGCCCGACTCGGTGGCGATGAATTCACGATCCTTGTGGACGATATCCGAGATCCCATTGAAGCCGTACGCGTTGCGGAACGAGTGCAAGCGGAACTGGCAATCCCCTTTGTCATAAACCAGCAAGAAATAGTAATTTCAGCGAGCATCGGAATCGCCGCAAGCATTAGCCCTCACACTCAGGCGGAGGATCTACTGCGCGATGCAGACATAGCCATGTACCGTGCCAAGCGGGCGGGAAAGGCCCGTTGTGAAGTATCGGACACGGCCATGCACGCGAATGCCGTGACGCGGTTGCGGCTGGAGACAGACCTGCGCAAGGCCCTCGACCTGGGAGAATTCCGGGTTTACTACCAGCCCGTCGTGTCCTTGCAGACTGGAAAGATCACGGGCTTCGAGGCGCTGTCGCGGTGGCAACGTCCGGAGGGCATCGTTCCGCCGATTGAGTTCATCGCGGTTGCTGAGGAAATTGGGCTCATAGTTCCCATGAACCGGCAACTGGTGCTCGAAGCCTGCCAATGTCTCCGGACTTGGCAGTCTGAATTTCCTTCCAGCCCACCTCTAACCATGAGCGTGAACATCAGTGCCAGGGATTTCGCCCAACCCGATCTGGCCCACGCCATGCGTAAATGCCTTGAGGAGACCGGCGTTGATCCCGGTTGCTTGCAACTCGAAATCATAGAAACGATTGCCATGGGGGATGCGGAGAAGTCCGGTGATGTGCTCTCGCAATTGAAGGCACTCGGTGTTCGCTTAAGCATCGATGATTTTGGTACTGGGTACTCGTCCCTCAGCCGCTTACGCCGGATTCCCGTGGACACCTTGAAGATCGACCGGGCCTTTATCTCGAATATGGACAGCGACCTGGAAAATCGCGAGATCGTGCGCATCATCATCATGCTTGCCCACAATCTTGGTTTGAAAGTCGTCGCCGAAGGGACCGAGACGGAGGCTCAGATAGACTTGCTCAAGCAGCTCAATTGCGAGATGGCCCAGGGATACTTTTTCTCCCGGCCCGTTGACAACCTGGCCATGTCGAAGCTACTGGTAAACAACCACGACGCTGGCGCCGCCTCCGCCGGTCGTTAGAAATTCCTTGAATATCCGGCATCCTTAGTTCCATTTGACGAGCCCGGAACCGCGACGTCCGAAGTGTTTGCGCTCCCGTGAACGCCTTGATGACTGAAGGCAGTGTCGACACGATAGTCCCAGCCATCCACTTGATGATGGAAGGATCTAGCAAAAACGCGGGGCTTTGACTTCGTAGAGGTGGTGCGACAGTTCTGCTTGATCTGACTATTCCTGAGCAAAGACAGTTCTGGGGCGAGCTCAGAGCCCAGCACCCGCAGAAGTGGCAAAGAACGCAACGACAATCAATTCCCAGACATCACCTGATGGGCTGAACAGCTCGACGGCAAGGCTGCAACGGTCGGGAGCCTGCAGTGAAACTCGCAAAGCCGCCTGGAGGTGGCGTCTCAGTATGAATTGTCGCCCCACATCGACTCGACGATTTCCTCGATCTGGTCTTGGGGGATGTCTGGCGGCGGTATCGTCGGGTCAAAATAATCAGCGATGGCTTGCTCAGCCTGGTTGTCGGTCACGTCTGTCCCAAATCTTTCTTTAGCGATTTTTTTCACAAGTTGGATCGCATCTGTGTTTACTTTGGTCATAATGGCAATTCTGTCCTGCTAGAAGAACACTAGTGGGGCCGCGACGTCTGACCTTCAAGGCGTACTACAACAACATCAACCGCCGCAGCAAGTGAGCATAGAGGATGCGCGGAAGAACTAGCCAAGCCGCGAACGAACAAACCATCGCAATCAGACGATAGCACTGCGTCTTGGGCCTCCGGACACCTGAGGCGGACTCCGCACACGTTCCGGCGACAAACCATCAGCATTCCTCAATTCGCCGCACGATGTTGTCGATGGCCTTCATCAGGAAGGAAAGTCTGACACGCTCCTGCACCGTTAGAACCATGGATCCGCCCGCTGACAGGAGGACATCTTCAACCTCGCAGCGCGCCCCAACCAGCTTGGCGATGACACCGGTTCGCCTTTGCCGTCCATTATCCGCTATCGCGCAATTTTCCACGAAGGCTTCCTGTAATGCGTCATCCTCCGCCATTAGCCCCCTCCCCTGGTTTGACCCACACTCGCATTGAGATCTCTCTGAGAGGTGTTAAGGACGCTCACCGAGGGTGTTCGCGAATCTCTAACGACATCCTCGCCATGAGCTTGCTGGTCACGATCTGCGATCTAGAGTTTCCAAAGTAGGGGAAGATCGGTGCGCTCGGCGAAACCTTGGGCTTCCAGCAGCTTGAGAGCTCTGGTGATAGCGCGCCTGGTTTCGCGGAAACGAAAAGCCACTTCCGTCACGTCCACCAATGCTGCCGTCATTCGATATGGAGAAAGCTCACATTGCAGTTTTCCGTATCCCAAGACAGCGCATGCAAGCTGTTCAAGCTCCTGCTCTTGCACTTGGGCGTTCCGCCCTGATCCACTCAAGGGGAGATTAGCGACGAAATGACTGACCACCTCACGTACACGACCCAGCCGCATCATCCAATGGTCCTCAGCGGCTTGTAGGCGTTGCGGCCACCGTTGGCTGATGAATCTGAATACGCACTCCCTGTACCCATGCGTGTCCTCCTTAGGTTCCCCAACAATCTGCTGATGCTGACTGGTATTTGAGACCCGAAGGTGGCGTTCCGAGCAAAAGAATGATTCTTGTTCCAAGAACAGAACAAAGGGGCTAGCGGCTTCCGCGAGCCTCACTGGAGAACTCTTCCATCCTGGAAAGAAGCATCTGCGGCAGTCGCGACCGCCATTCCGGTGGGATTTAGGCGTTTTGCAGGGCTGACCAGAGCGGTCGCGCTGGATACGAGTTACGAAGGTCATTTTCGAGCACGGTCGAGCGTGCTGTAGCGCAACAGTAAACCGGTAGAACGCTCGTACTGCTCAAACAGGGAATGCGGACAGCGTTGGGGCAAACCGGGGAAAGTGGCCGCACTGGTGGTCATGCAGGAACGCCAAAGCGTCCAAGTGGGCGATTTCTGAGGTTGATTTCACCGCAATACCTGCTGACCGATGGTGCCAGAGCTCTTGGCGTCCTATTTATGGCTGCGATGGTGTTACGAAATCAGGACAAGAAGTATTGTGCGATCCGCAGAAGCGGCTATTTTTGCAATGTTATGACAAGTGGTAATGGCTGCGCGGCAACGGTCCCCCCCGGTATTCGGAGAATCGATGCGTGATTTCCTCCTTGACGAAATCGTCAGGGCGGCCGCACGCACGCGCGCCTCCGCCATCAGCACTACGAGGAATGAAAGATGTTATCCGCACCGTCTCCGCAGTCTCCTCACCTTCGTTCCGCACCAGGATCACTTGAGTCGGCAGGCTGGCGGTTGTTTAACTACGGGGTTGGCACCTGTTTAGTCCTGCTCACGTTTCTTCTCCCTTGGTCCAGGCTTAGGCAGCGCATCTTCTCTACCGGCTATCTGCCGCACTTCTATTGCTATCTGGGAAGCGGTTCCCTGGTGTGGAGTCACGTCATCACGGACTCTCTGATTGGCGTCTCCTATCTCGCAATATCGATAACTCTCGCTTATTTCGTTTACAGAGGCCGGCGTGAAATACCTTTTCACTGGATGTTTCTGGCCTTCGGACTGTTCATCGTGGCCTGCGGATTTACACATCTCATAGAGGTAGTGACCGTCTGGCTTCCGGTTTACGTCTTGTCGGCAATCGTGAAAGGCTTCACTGCCGCAGCCTCGTTGACTACTGCGATCATCCTCCCCTTCATCGTGCCGCGGATTCTGCGAACGGTGCACAAAGCAAAGGAGTCCGAACAATACTTGCGGTCCCTGGAGGCAGGGCTGGCCGAAAGAGACGCTGCCCAGAATGAGTTGAGAAAGCTGAATGATCTTCTCGAGGCCCGGGTTCGCGAGCGCACCTTGGAGCTCGGCAAAGCGAACGAGACTCTAAACGCCTCTGAAAACCAATATCGGCTTCTGTTTGATAGTAACCCCATGCCCATGTGGGTTCTTGACTGCGCCACCCTCAAGTTTCTTGCTGTCAATGAAGCGACCATCCACCACTACGGCTACTCGCGAGAGGAATTTCTCTCGATGACGATTGCGGATATTAGGCCCGAGGTGGATGTTCGTGAGTCCAGGGAATCCGTGCCCGAGAGAATGGCGGGATTGAGCGGAACCGAACTGTGGAGGCACCGGAAAAGCGATGGAACGGTCATTCAGGTTGAGATCACCGGCCATCCGATCAGCTTGGGTGGACGAGATGCCGAATTGATTCTCGCCCATGATGTTACGGAGCAGAGGAAGAACCAGGTGAGCCTTCAGCAATCAGAGGAACGATTTGCGACGGCATTCCGCTCTAGTCCGCTGGCAATCACGATCAGCACCGAGAAAGAGGGGTGCTATGTTGATGCCAATGACGCCTTCGTCAGGATGATCGGCTATCAACGCGAAGAGATCATTGGTAGAACGGCGCAAGGGCTGGGAATTTGGGTCCTTCCTGAGGATCGAAGCCAGATGGTGCGACAGCTGGACCAAACTGAACCGATGGAAGCTGTCGAAACTCGCTTCCGCACGAAATCCGGCGAGGAACGCCGCGTGCAGATTTCGACCGAGCGCATCGTTCTGGATGGGGAGCCCTGTGTGCTGGCCAACACACTCGACGTCACCGAGGCCCGCCGCTTGGAAGAGCAATTCCGACAGTCGCAGAAGATGGAAGCGGTGGGTCGGCTGGCGGGCGGTGTTGCGCACGACTTCAACAACCTGCTTTCGGTCATTATGGGCTACAGCGAGCTTGCAAAGGACACGACACCCGCTGGAACAGCCGTTTGCAAATGCTTGGATCAAATCAAGCAGGCCGGAGAGAGGGCGGCTGCCCTTACGCGGCAGCTGCTTGCTTTTAGCCGACAGCAGGTATTGGAACCCAGAATTCTGAACCTGAACGGCGTTGTGCACAACGTCAGTAAGATGTTGCTGAGGCTGATCGGCGAGGACATCGCGCTGAGCCTGAAGCCTGGCGAGCCGCTAGGCAGCGTTAAAGCGGATTTGGGTCAGATCGAGCAAGTCCTGATGAACCTTGCAGTGAACGCCCGCGATGCGATGCCCGAGGGCGGAAAGATTGCCATCGAGACCGCCAATGTCGAACTGGACGAGACGTACGCGAAACAGCACCCGAGTCTCCGTCCCGGTTCCTATGTGATGCTTTCCTTCAGTGACACAGGCTGCGGAATGGACGCAAAGACCCGATCACGGCTCTTTGAGCCGTTTTTCACGACTAA
>Ga0074046_10003128_pt1 | contig 13985 bp, 12 predicted proteins | sample BogForMeECP23OM3_FD_94441 | JGI IMG/M metagenome (GOLD analysis project Ga0074046, IMG submission 94441) | Bog forest soil microbial communities from Calvert Island, British Columbia, Canada - Bog Forest MetaG ECP23OM3 | ecosystem: Environmental > Terrestrial > Soil > Wetlands ...
ATCAGGGCATCGCGTGGTCTAACTCCACAACCGCGTTAGGGTTGCGGAGTCTCGCGGTTGAAACTCGTGTCAGGTCACGTTGTACCGGCAAAGAACGCGATGCAGAGAGCGGCTTAGATAACTTCGGGTTTAGGTACTTCGGTTCGTCAATGGGCAGGTTCATGTCGCCAGATGAGCCGTTCTATGACGGCGATATTCACGACCCGCAAAAGCTGAATCTCTACAGCTACGTTCGCAACAGCCCGACTACTTCTGTCGATCCAGACGGGCACCGAGTCGAGATTTGCGATACCAATGGAAACTGTCAAACCGTTTCGGACCAAGACTACTCGCAGGCGCAGCAGCAGGATCAGTACAACCATGCGCCAGGGCTTGATCAATTGAAGGGTCCGTGGAACGCCGAGGCCTCGGGGAATATAACGGATTCGAACGGGAACGTGGTGGGAACGGTGACATGGGAGCGAGATGACCCGGCAGGCACTCCAGTTGAAGGGATCACTCCTCTAGGCGAGCGATATCTGGGCGCATACGCCATGGGTGCGGGCGTCGGAAGGGCGCTCGGTGCTGCATGGGGCGCAGTTGCGGGCTGGTTCGGGAGAGGTGCAGAGACGGTTGGAGCAGCCGGAGGTAGGGCTACATTTCAAGAAATTCTGCAAGGCGCGGTCGAGGAAGGCGGGCAAGCTACGAAAAGCGGCGGTATCGCCCAGGCGACGAAGGATTTCGAAGCTTTAGAGGGTCAATCTCAAAATCTGGGTAGGGTTCAGATGAAGGAACTGCCTGATGGAGGCAAGGCAGTTCTCAGAAACTTCAGCAAGGACGGCAGGCCGACGCTGGAATACCAGCCTGCAAGCGGCGGCTCAAAGACACAGTGGATACGGTACAACCCATGAAGGCGATAACCGAGGCACGAGAAATCGAGAAATACAAGAAACTCGTTTCCGAAATGATGTTGGCGGACGAGTATGAGGAGTCCGAGTTTCGTCCTGACTGGATACGTCAGCGTGGGTGGAAGGTGGTGCCAGTCGAAGACGGTAATCACTTCAGAGACTGGGAAATCGCCACCATTGTCCCAGCCTTGCAGAATGCGGGGTACCGTGATTGTGTCGCTGTCGCGACGGAGCCACTCGATCCTTTTCCATCTTGCTTTCAGCTCGCGATTACCCCAGATGATCTTCGTGAGTTCAACCGCGAATGTGGGTTGCTTCGTTTCTTGCTTACGGAGGACACAAGGTCGTGGGCCATTTCCTGCAATGAGCTGTACAACTTGTTTGCCGGGGAACAGTCCCTCGTGGAAGCAATGCTAGGTATATCCGTTGAAGAGGCGCGAAAGAGATTCTTGGCGTTCGCCGAGCCCCTGGCCTTAGGGAATACAGCGTATCCGTTGCTCAAAGCGGCGCAGCACTACGCGCACTTCTAGCGGTGACCATGAAAAGAAACTTCATTACGCTATGCTGCCTTGCTTTCACGCTCGCCTCTGTTCCCTCCGTTGGTCAACGGCCAGCTGAGATCGCAAAGGCAAATGCAGATGAGCATCTGGTTAAACGAATCGGCCCCGAATACCCACCACTCGCAAGAGCTGCACGGTTGCAGGGCAAAGTTCTACTCAAAGCGACGATCTCTAAAGACGGTGATGTTACTGCTGTAGCTGTAGTGAGCGGACATCCCATGCTGATTCCTTCCGCCGTTGAAGCAATCAAGAAATGGCAATACAAACCTTTCCTCGTTGATGGCCAGCCCGCAGTCGTAACAACGGAGATCGAGGTGCCGTTTTCCCTGGGAATCTCCGAAGAAGATTACAAGAAGCAACAGGATGCCTCGAACGACTACTTCAAACAAGAAAAAAAGTGTCGTGATCTACTTCATGAGCAGCAGTATCTGGATGCAGAACAAACTTGTAGACCGCTGATCGAACTGGCCGCAAAGTTGCCCTCAGAACGTCGCTTAGAGCGGCTTTCTGCTTATCAATATGCTGGTCATGCCGACTTCGGACAGAGAAAGTTCAGTGAGGCGTTGGGCTTCTATAAGCAAGAACTTGAGATAGCGGAAGTCGCCCTGAAGCCCTCAGATGCAGAACTGGCGTATGCGTATCGTGATGTGGCTCATGGCCTGCACGGGACCGGCGATCTGCAACAGGCACGACCTTACTACGAACACGCCATCAGCACGTTGGAGCAGGCCCGTGATCACATCGACTCTGCGTTTCTAAAAAACGAGTACTCCCGCACGATGAAAACCGTCTTGCAGGAATACGCGTTGCTTCTACGAAAGTCGGGCGACAGTTCCGGGGCGGACGCAGCGGAGCAGCGGGCACAATCTATCGAGGTAAAGACCGATCTCAAGGACAACTAGCCACTCTGATCTAGCCCGCGAGCAAAGTAGCTTTCCTTGGTTGTTGTGGGGGTGCCAGAGCGCGCGATGTTGGAGCGGGTGAGGGTCAGGGTAGAAGCAAGTTCTTTCCTTAGCCGCTGACCCTTCCGCAGTCCGAATTTTTACTTGCGTCGAATCAGGATGGCGAGGGCGATGATACCCACGATGAGCTGACCGACGTTTACGAGCAATGTTGCCAATGCCATAAGCGGACGGTTCCTTTGTCCCGTCGCTTACGGTTCCGGTAGTCGAAAAACTTCCAATCATTAGTGATCTGGGGATGAACCCGGCAGCCGATCTCTGCCCTGATTCCGGGGGTGAGGAAGCCGCCGATTCGTGCCGTGATCCAGGTCCGATTAGCCGCGCTTTCCGGTCCCGATCCAGGGCCCGATTCCTGGCCCGTCAGTGTGGCGATTCGGGCACGGTGAGGGGTGAGGTTCTGGCCTTCGGATGCGGGTTACTGCGCGGTATCGGCCAAAGGCAAAAGCGCGCCGCCTACGGCGTCGGGTGTAAGGGTGACACTCCACCCCTGAAAGGGTGCTGCACGGTAACTTTCGGTTACCGTGCGCGAACCTGTTGAAAGCAGAACAGCTAGAGGAAAAATCCTGCCGACGGGTTGCTGTACAGCAACCGCAGGTTAGCGCAGGCGAACTTGTTGATTCTTAAGTGCGGCTGCTAGTCTCGGCTGTTGAGGCGAGAGAGGAAGCCGGGACATGGTGAAGCCGCCGCTGCGCACAAAATCCATCGGTTTCAAAGTCAGCGAGGAAGAGTACGCGCAGCTAGAAACGGCGGCGCAGGCGAGCGGGCAGACGCTGGGCGAGTGGTGCCGCGAGATGATTCTGCGGGGAGGGTCGGCCAGCGATGATCCGGCGCTGGCCGAGATCGTAGGCGTCCGCTTGCTGCTAGTGAACGTGTTGGGGCCGGTGGCGGCGGGGGAGAAGGTAACGCCGGAGAAGTTCAACCAACTGCTGGATCAAATCAGCGAAGCCAAACACCAGGTCGCGGCCAAGTTGCAGCACGAGAAAACGCAGCGAGAAAAACCCAGCGGCGGGAAGCGGTGATCCCATTTTTTCGCTGGGAGTGTACGGAGCGCGGGAGCCGAGTCAAGCCTCTCCGCTTCGCTCCGACCGCTAACGCGGCGCACCAAGAACGTGCGGGCTTGACCCGGCTCCCTCTCCGCTCCTGTGTTGCTTCCAGCTAGGAAAAAATGTGAAGTAAAAATGGGAGTACGGGATGGGCGGGCTATCGCCGTTTTCGTGTTCGCTTTCCCGGTGCGCTGGGTTTCGGTTCGGGAATCTGCTTCCCATCCTTAAGGAGCTTCTGTAGGGCGTCGTTGAGTTGCTGTTCGAGCTTCGCTTCGTCCAGAGAGTCTGTGTGTCCAATGCGCAGGACTGTTTCTTCGCGAAACTCGTTGCCGCTATGAACACGACGCACGATCAGTTCCAGCGGATGAGCGGGATGATCCCCTTTTCTGATCCCTTCGCTTCTGGCCTTGATAATCGTGGCGATCAGGTTAATGACGCTCGTTGCCAAACTGACGCCTGCTGCGATGTACACCAACAACTCGGGGCCGCTTTCATGTTCTTCAAAAGCAAAACCGGAGTCGCGAGGGGACAGCTTGCGCAGGCTCTGGTCGATCAGTTCATAAGCGCGTGGCGAATGCTCGCGGTGAAAACATCCTGAGGTGATCCGCACTTTAATGGAAACGGCCCGCTTCGCCCGGCAACGGTGCTCGCCCGGACTCGAAATGACGCATGCGTCCGCGAAACGTTTCCTGCCAGCCAGTGTCCACAGTTCTACCTCCGGGAACGAAACGTACTCAAGGACCAGCAAAAAAGAAAAACACGGCAGCCTCTCTGCGTTCCGGTGGCGGTGGAAGCGGAGGTGGAAGTGGAGGAAATCCCGGCACTACCCCAGGTACGTACATCATTACCGTCACGGGCACCTCCGGCAACTTTACGCAAGAGGGAACGGTCTCTCTCACAGTGCAGTAGCGTGCTTCGAGACCTAGCTTTGATGGTTTGTTGCATCATCGACTCGCCCACAGAAGAGACAACGATGGACAATCTTTCAAGAATGGCACAGGGTCAGAGCCCTGATGCAGCAAGCGATATTTTATTGACAAATCCCGATAGCACTCATTAACACCGCCGGGGGTTTTGAGCGGCTACTTCGCAGAGCGAGACTGGAGTCAACTGCTGTTATCAGGCGATAGCAGCCGACGGGGTTATAGCGCGGGAGGTCATGGGGCTGACACACATCGAGGCTGCCGTAGTCTGGGCTACCTTTATGAAGAGCGTTCAATTTTCCTAAGCAAGCTGCAATCCGTTCCGCAATCCGATATTTGGCTTACGAGTGCTTTCTAGGTGCTTTTGTGCCATCCGTGGCCTTGCACTTTGTTGAATTTACGTTCTCAGGCGGGTTCGAATCCCTCCCTCTCCGCCAGATTTTTATCTCCCGTAGACATAATCACCCGAACATCTGCACTATCTATGAGATCGACGAAGCCGATGGCCAGACATTCATTTCCATGGAACTGTTGGAAGGGCAGACCCTTCGTCACCTGATCGCCGGAAAGCCGCTGGACACGGGGACCGTGCTGTCACTTGGCATCGAGATCGCGGATGCATTGCACGCGGCACACGCCAAGGGCGTGGTTCACCGGAGTGTCCGAGCATGAGATTGCCTTCGCAGGCTTTTTCGGTTCGAGTTTCCCTGTTCTCGCGCCCTCCGACAGGGTTAGTCCTTTAAGGAGTTGCTCACGATCTATCTTCTCGACTTGCCGATGGAGCAGGACAGCGGCTCCAGAGAAAAAGGGGGGCTCCTCTCGCAGCCCGCAAGGTAGCGCGTTTGGGTGTGTGCTCTCAGTTAGTCTTTCCCCTTTCCCGTCAGAGGCACGGTTTGCGGACTGTTTGCAGCGTTGTCGGTGAACGTAACGTCCCCGGTGCGCGTTCCGGTTTCGGTCGGAGTGAAGGTCACCTTGATCTCGCAACTGGCGCCAGCAGCCACCGTGCCACCGTTAACGCAAGGGGTTACCTTCTTAGTCGCTTTGACGGTCGCTAGCGCGAAGTCGCCGCTGGTGGCAATGGTCGCGATGTTCAGCGTCGCATTTCCGCTGTTGGTGAGCGTGACCTTTTTCGCCGCGCTTGTGTCGCCCACCTCGATCGCGCCCCATTTCAGCGAGGTTGGCGACAGAGTAACGGCCGGACCGGTACCACCACAACTACTTGCACTACCGGGAGCCTCAGACTCCCAAGTCACACAGAAGCTTGTGCCGTCCGATGCGAGGGCCGACGGGACTGCTTCATCCGCGCCTCCACTGCTGACCATCGTGATCTCCTGCACGTTGCTACCGAAAGCGCTGATCGGACCGGATGTCGATGAGTCGGTTGCGTAATTGGTATCGGTCACCTCCGTGTAGTCCTCGCCAAAAGAGCCTGTGCCGAAATCGGAAAGCGGCAGGATGCCGCCCTGGCCCGTACAGCACGGCGCTTCGGCAATCCATTCACCCGACGACCGTTCCGCCCCGGAGACCGTCGCGGTCTTGCTGAAGGACTTTCCCGTGGTTACGTTCGTGATCGTGGTGGTGAACTCCGAGCCGCTGTAACTTGCTTGCGCCGACATCTGATTGCCGGGCGATACCGGGACGCTGCCAATTATCACGGAGCCTGCCGGGTAAAATTCGTACCAGGCGTAATACACGGGGCTGGTGCCGTCACAATCGGCTTCCGTTCCAGTCTGCTCCACGGTGTCGGAGGAGTATCCGTCGATACCCACCCAAAACGCGGAGTAAGTGTTCGGGGTTACGGTGCAGTCTACGGTGGGGACTGTCCACGATCCGTTCGCCTGCGTGAAATCAGAGCCGGTCACGGCGTAGCCGCTCCAGTTTTCGCTCTCCACCGTACCGTCGTCACGCCATCCGTGAAACTTCATCGGTCTGTGCTGACGCGGGGATGCTACTGTTGTTGTTAGGGGCGTGATAGGTTCGCTCGGTGCCTGCCCCACGGCAGGCAGTATGCACATCGCAAGCACTCCCAAGATTCCTAACCGACTCGATAGCATAGATCCCCCAGTTCTTGCATGCCGGGATTTCGATCTTCGATCCCGGAATCGTGCCAGTCTATACGCAAATACAGCGACGTCAAGCAGTTTGTGTACTACCGCGTGTTAAAGCGAAGGTGTAGCGAACTGGGAAGCATGTTCCCAGCATCGCATGTAAGCTGACCCACCCTGGCATTCCTAAGAGAGTGAAGCGCGGTGGCTATCATTGTCGACAGTTTGCTAAGTGTCGATGTCGATTGCCTCATTGCCCCTTGCTCGGGATCGCCTGCTCCGCCAGTTGGTGTTGCTTTCTCACGATCTCGTCCACTAGAAACAAGTCGGTGAGCAGCGCGCGGAGATGGATGGAAGAGTTCAGATTGTCCATCAACTGGGAACTGATGGCGGGTTGGGCCAGAACCAGTTCAATGGCGGCAAGAGAATCGCGAACGTCGCGATCGAGCACCGCAAAGAAGGCCAAGTATTTGTCGGCGGGCGCAAGGCCTTCCTCTTCTACTGCCATCGCACAAGTTTCCACCAGCCCCGTCAAGGCTTTCACGGCGCGCTGCAGGTATTCACGGACTTGTCCACCCGATTTGCTGCCGTAGTCACTGGGCAACCCCTGCGCTGCGTAGGCCAGCATAAACTCGTAGCACTCTTCCACAGCTTCACACCGATTCGAGATCTCAGCCAGCATCGGTTAGTCCTCGACCACCCATCGCTTGGGATCGTGTTCTTTCAGATAAAAGTCACGGTTCATCCAGCCAAAGATCATCGATTTCGTGATCGGGAGCTTCTCCGGACGGAGCCCGAAATAGACGTGCATCATTACCAGCGCAATCAGCCCCACGCCCGCCAGCCCGTGCAGCACATACATCATGCCCCAGGTTCTGTCGCTGAACAGGTACGGATTGCGAGGGAAGAATATGGTTCGAACGCGAAACATCATGAACCCGCCCGTAAGAATCACCGACAGGCCGCACAAGATGATCACGCCATGGAAGAGCTTGTTCTCCAAGGGATATTTGGCAAACTTTCTAGGCGGTGGCGCAGACATTCCGAAAAACCGGCGAACTCTTCTCCGGGCATCTGCCAGATCGATTTGGTCAGGCCAGATCGACCAAAAGTCCAGCCAGAAGGAAGCATGAACGATGTGAAACATGATGGCAACCGTTAACACGGCGCCGGCGATCCAATGATAAGTCACCCAGGGAAACTGGAAGCCCACTTTCGGGAGAAATGCGGTAAACAACAGTGTCAACATGGAGGCTGCCATGGTCCAGTGAAACAGCCGCGCCACCAGCGAATGCCGCGGAACGCGCTTGGGGATTTTCGCAACGACTTCTGGTGCAGCATCGCTCACAAATTCTTTTTCCCTGGCGAAATACCTCAACCAAGTGGCATGGACGATCAGGAACATCAACCCTGCGATCAGCGCAACCCAGATCAGGAACCAGGCAATATGAATCGCCACCCTCTGTCCCCACGGACTCGTGGCCCACTCTAAGAAGTCCATGTTGCCTCCTCCACTCCTATTCCAATTCCAACGATGGCACGCTTCACCAGATTTCTCATCAGCGGGATCTTGTAGGCATTGAACTGCAACGGTATCGCTCCTTGCACCGCCAGTTTTCCCGCCATCTCACCCGTTGCCGCGTTGCGCGGCTTGCCGCGAACTGCATCTTCGACTGCCTTCAACCTTAACGGACGTGCGGCAGCGCCGTTCACGGCGATGCGGATGCGGTCGAACCTATCCCCCGATGTCACCATGGCTGAGGCTACGTTCATGAGCGGGAAGTCCCAAACGTTGCGGTCGCGCACCTTCTCAAAATAAAATTGTGCGCCCGACCAGGTGGACGGAATACGAATCGACGTCAGCAGGTCGCCGGGCTGCAGGATGTGCAGCCGGGTTATGTCGATGTCTGGACCAATGAAGTAATCTTCTGCATCCACCACGCGATCACCTCTGGCTGTGCGCACGACGAACTTGGCGTCCAGCGCAATCAGGGCGGGAGCTGAATCGGAGGGATTCACCGCTACACAACGGTCGGCGTGCAGGATCGCATGCTCGCGGTTGCGGCCTTCCGGCGTGTCGGCATAGCAAATGTTGCCGCCAGCGCGGTAGCACGGCCAACCGCCGCGGTAATACCAGCAGCGCGTGTCCTGCGTTACATTGCCACCGATGGTGCCCTGATTGCGGATTTGCGGTGACGCGACTAATTCCGCGGCCTGCGCCAGCAGATCATATTTTTGCTTGATGATGGGATGATTCACTACTTCAGTGAGCGTGGTCATGGCGCCGATTTCGATACCGTCGTTACCATTACTGCCGGTCGCGCGAACTCCTCGCAGTTCGTCGATTCCGCTCAGGTCGACCACCGCCCTGGGCTTCCGGATTCGATCTTTCAGCCAGTCCATGCTGTCCAGACCTCCGGCCAGCACCAAAGCATCGCTTCCGTGCTGTGCCAGAAGCTTCTGCGCATCGGCCACGGAAGTCGGCTGATACAGCTCGAAAGCGGCCATTACGTCTCGTATGACAGCCATAACTCTCCTTCAAATTCCAGCGATCCAATGGGTATCAAATGTGCGCCATCAGGGGATGTTGCATCGGCCGGCCCGCTTCGAGCGACGTCAGAATCGTGTCGGCGTTTACCGGGGCGCGCTGGAAAATCTCGTCCCCCAGGGCATCCGAGAGCGCGTTCAAGATGGAGGCACACCCGCCTCCCACCGGCGGCTCGCCAATGCCGCGAGCGCCCACCGGCGTCTCCGGGTCGGGAATATCTAACGCTGTCCATTGCATGTCGACCGGCACATCGAGAATCGTCGGCGGTTTGCTGTGATGAAATCGTTTCGAAAGCATCTCGCCGTAGTGCGGGTCGAATACCCACTTCTGACCGAGCGCGTGACCGATGCCGAGCGTCGAACGGCCGAGCATTTGGCCGCCCAGTGCGCGGGGATGAATCACGGTCCCGACGTCGCCGGAGGCGAGGAAATCCACGATGTAGTACTTGCCGGTTTCGACATCGACTTCAACCTCGGCGAAGCTGGCGACATAGGAAAACGTCACGCCGTCGCGCGGATAGTTGTCTTTGGCTGCCGCCACCAGGCCCTGGCCCGCCAACGCCGCCACCGACGCCTTCGTCAATTTGTGGACATCGGCGGGCGCCTCGTGGCCATCGTAGACGCCGCCCAGCTCGATCGCATGTTTCGCGGCCTGCGCCAAAGTCATGCCGGCGCCGCCGCCTTTCCGGAACACACGTTCGTGGGCAACCTCGTATTGTTCCGCTTTGCCTCCGAGTTTCTTGGCCGCGATTTCCTGCAGCTTCTTCTTCGCCTCCATCGCGGTCGCATACGCGGCTCGCGTCATGGCGTGAGTGGTCTGGCTGCCGCCAGAGACGCAGGTGAAAGGAAGGTTCTTTGCCGTGTTACCCCACACGACGTCGCATTTCTCCCAGGGCACGCCTAGAACTTCCGCGCCCGCGCGGTGAACATCAATCACCGACTCCGTGCCCAAATTGCCGACGCCCGACTGGAAGGTGATCCGGCCATCCGGCTTGATCACGAGCAGCCCGTCAAATCCGATGGTGCCGCCAACATAACAACTCAGCGACACGCCGACGCCGCGAACTTTCGTGCCCATCTTCTTTGGAGTGCGTGCCACACGCTCGCTCCATTTGAATTGCTCGGCGCCCCGGTCGAGTGCCTCCTTGAGGAATGCGCTGGTGGCATACTGCCGTTTTCCCTGCACTGCTGGTCCGAACTGTGCCTTGCCCTCCGGGCAGTTGATGCGGCGGATCGCCACCTGGTCAACTCCGAGCCTGCGCCCAGCTTTTGCGATGATCGGCTCGATGATCACGATCCCCTGCAGCCCGCCCGGTGAACTCTGCGCGCTGCGCGGCGGCGTGTTCGTCAGCACCGTCACGCCGCGCCAGCGCATGGCTTGCGGCTGGTACAACAAAGAGACGATGCGTCCCGACGATGGCGCATCTCCCACTGCGTCATAGGGACCGTTGTCGCAAACAACGAACATGTCGAGAGCCGTGATCCTTCCTTCTTTCGAGAAGCCGACTTTCATCCTTCCTTGAAAGCTGGGCCGTGCGCGTCCGATGAAGGTCTCCTCCTCGCGGCTGATGCGCATCATCACCGGAGCATTCGTTTTCTTGGCCAGGAGCGCAGGGATGATCATGGTTACCCCGCCGGTGATCTTGCTGCCAAAACCGCCTCCGGTGTATTCGCTGATGAAAACAATTTTGTCCGCATCGATGTTCAACCAGCGCGCGATCGCGGGCAGCGTTTGCGCGGTGCTTTGCGTGCCCGTGTAAATGTAGACCTTGCCGTTCTGCCAGTACGCCAACGCGCTGCGAGTCTCCAGCGTCTGATGGCTGGTGTCGGGCGTGACGAACGTCTCATCAAGAACGAGCGCCGCATTCTTGAAGCCGGAATCGAGATCGCCGTACGACCATTCGTCGGACGTCTTGCCCATCGGAAGACGGCCATGCTTTTCCTCGGCAAAGTCAGCCTTGGTCCACTTGAGTTCCGTAACCATGGGCGTGCCCGGACCTTGCGGCGACGCGGGCCGGGTCCACACATTGCCATCCGTTCGCGGATTGGGACCACCCGGCCGCAGGGTATCGAGCGGATCGACGACGAAGGGAAGCGGCTCAAAATCAATTTCAATCTTCTCGATCGCTTCCGCGGCGGTGAGTTCGTCGACTGCGGCAACGGCAAGAATCGGTTCGCCCTGATAAACCGGTTCCATGGTGAGACCACGTTCTCCCCACTTGCTGGCCTTGATCACGGTGCCATTGTCGGTAAGCGTATCAGCCGGGGCGGGAAGATCGTCGGCAGTGAGAATCGCTCTGACGCCAGGCATCGCGAGCGCTTCGCCCGCGTGGATACGCTTTACCCGCGCATGTGGCATCGGGCTCAGCAGCAGCTTACAGAACAGCATGCCTTCCGCACGAAAGTCCTCGGCGTATTTTGCCTGACCGGTAACCTTCGCGTACAAATCCGGAGTCGTATAGTTCTTCCCGATCAGCTTGTAACCAGCTCCGTATTGGCGCCCGGTAGTTTTGCTCTCAGCAACCTTTTTGTTATCCAAGCTTAGACCTCCGCATATTCTCGGCGCCGCGCATCAACGCGGTCAAAATCTTGTCGTAGTCCTGGCAGCGGCACAGGCATCCCGAGATGCCGTTCGCCAACTCCTGGCGAGTGGGATTGGGATTCGTTTTCAGGTATCCCACCGTGGTCATAATGAAACCGGACATACAGAACGCGCACTGAAATCCCTGTTCGTCGATGACCCCCTGCTGTACCGGATGCAGGGTTCCGTCGGCATTTGCCAGGCCTTCGATAGTGACAACTTTCCGGCCACGCACTGTGTGCGTGAGCACGGAACATGAATAGAGCGGAATATCGTCGACAAGAACGGTGCAAGCTCCGCACTCAGCGCGGTCACATCCGAGCTTCGTGCCGGTCAGGCCCAGCTTGTAACGCAGCGTTGACGACAGCGTCTCTTGCTTCATGACATCGACGCGTCGCTGCTGACCGTTCACGTTGAGTGTAATCAGCCGCTCGCCCACGCCGGCAGTCGACTGCTGGCCGTGCAGAAGAGTGGAGGCGCGAAACAGATAACCCGCCGATGAGACTGCTACGCCGCTGGTGATGACCCCTTTAATGAAGTTGCGCCTCGAAACAGCTTTCGGCACGTCTTCGATTGCCTTGGAACTTGCCTTGTCCGTCATGGCGGGTAACCTCTTATCTCGTGCAGCCGATGTTACCGTTTTGCGGAACGATATGCATGGGATGCCACATCTAAGCAGTTGGATTACAAGAAATTTGGATTACAAGAAATAACGCCCGGATTCGCAGATTCTTGATGCATTCACGCAATACTTGAGGTCCGCTGCCACTTCCCGGACAGCTACCGGTCGTCGCGGAGGGGGGACAGAGCTGTCAGCCGGCTGTAGTCCACTCCGCGAGCATCCTTCCCGTTGTCCTCGAAGCTCACCACTTCCGGCACTACTGCCACCACTTCCTCGGCAATGACGCTCACTTCGTGTTCGGCCTGCATTTTAAATAGGCTATACTGCTTTCCCCATTTCCCTTCCGGAGAACTTAAATGAAACGAATTGCCTTTGCCGTTTGTCTGGTGCTTTCGATGCAACTGGCGGCTCAGACCGGTTCGGCTCCGACTGCTTCGTCCAATCCGAAGGTCAGGGCAATTACCGGATTCGTTCGGCTGGACAGAGAAACCTACCAAAAGCAGATTGCCGATGCTCTCTTCGTCTTGCGGAGAGTAAAGGCCGAATTCGAATCCTCTGGTTACGAAGTGGAGACTGTGCGTCTGACAACTCAACCGCTGGCAGAACTCGTAGCCGGTATTCCCGAGGATCAGGCACTCGCGTTTCTTGCCCGGCTTGACCAACTCTCCGTAAAGGAAAACTTCCTGCCGAACGTTGGGCCGGCAATGCTGCACGATAGTGATGATCCCGCGACCATGCATCTCCTGGAGCGCGCGCTCTCGACTCTGCCAGACATCGAGGGCAGCGCCATCATCGCTGATGAAACCGGAATTCATTGGAAAACAATTCGCCGTACCGCTGAACTCGTGAAGTATGTCAGCGAGCACAGTTCGCGCAGCCGGGGAACTTTCAACTTCACCGCCACCGCCATGCTGAAACCGTTTTCACCATTCTTTCCCGGTTCTTATCACACCGGCGCCGGTGGGCAATTCGCCGTTGGTTTCGAGGGCGCCAATGTTGTTCGCGACGTTTTCACTAAGGATAAGGGAAATGCCGAAACCGCTACAGCCGACCTGACTGCGGCTCTCACAAAACATGCATCCGTGGCCGACGCAGTGGGCAAGAAGATCGCCGCGGAAACGGGCTGGACCTACATGGGAGTCGACCCTACTCCCGCACCTTTGGGGGACGTATCGATAGGAGCCGCCATCGAAGCATTCACGGGCGTGAGGTTCGGCTCCAGCGGGACGCTCACTGCTGCCCGCATTATCACGACTGCCGTGAAGGCCGTGCCCGTGGCTCAGGTCGGCTACTCCGGGCTGATGGTGCCTGTGATGGAGGACCGGGTTTTGGCACAACGCTGGGCAGAGTCCACTTACAATATCGACTCATTGCTTGCATACTCGGCGGTGTGCGGCACCGGTCTGGATACGATCCCGCTCCCAGGCGACATTAGCCTCGAGCAAATGGAACGCATTTTCAGCGATGTAGCTTCGCTCGCAACCAAATGGAACAAGCCTCTCTCGGCAAGACTGCAGCCTGTTCACGACAAGAAGCCGGGTGATCAGACCGACTTTCAGGATCCGTATCTCTTCAATACTATGGTGCATCCTTTGCAGTAGCTTGTTGAGTCCCGGAGACCTGATCACGTTTACGACTTCCGGATTGCTGACAATCGGAGAGTGATTAGACGCGACCGTGCCAGAGCCGCCATTCATCTTCCTGATTTTTCTTTGGCGCGACGCATTCCGTGCTTTCTTTTTTGAGGGACGGATCGGAGTCGGTATAGGTACCCTGGTTCTGCTGTTCAACGTAATCCTGCTGACGACTTATGCC
>Ga0074046_10003129_pt1 | contig 13982 bp, 11 predicted proteins | sample BogForMeECP23OM3_FD_94441 | JGI IMG/M metagenome (GOLD analysis project Ga0074046, IMG submission 94441) | Bog forest soil microbial communities from Calvert Island, British Columbia, Canada - Bog Forest MetaG ECP23OM3 | ecosystem: Environmental > Terrestrial > Soil > Wetlands ...
AAGTATTCCTGTGAAACGCAACATTGGATTGATGCCGAACAATTGTTTCCTCAAATATTGAGGAGTTTCCATAAACCGTAAGATCAACTCGCACAGAGCAAATTCACTTTGCTGTGTCGCTCCGCCATGATCACCATAAAGCACAATTTCGTTAACGCCGAAAATAGAACATGCTCGTGCGATCATACCCAACTTCGCAGTCTTCTCTCGGAGATGCGGAGTATCTGAGACGATCGAAGCGGGCAGAGCGAGCGTATACTTGACTCGCTTACAAGTTACATTGGCCATCTAAACGCACCTAAGGTCAGCAGGAATAAATGATGAACCTGACGGACCATCTACAGGTCCAAGATGAATCTGACGGTCGTCGAAGAAAAATCATGAATGACTTCCATCTTGTGATACGTGACTGCTTTAACTTCCACCTTCGCACTGTGCTTTTGTTTTTCGTACGGTTCTCCTGAAATCTTTGCAGTAGCGATCATTTCCTCATTACTCACGATAATTCGATTTACATGGAACTTTGAATACACTTTACCCTCGAGTTCGAATTTAAGGAGGAGAGTTTCGAGCCATGAAAAAAGTAGGTTCACGTCGTCGCTTCCTTTCACCTCTATTTCTTCAGTCAAATGTGGCGAGATTGCAATTACGTCACAAAGGGTGTCAAACAGCGCTGCAGCCGCTTGTTCTAGGGCCTCACCGAAGGTCGCTCCGGTTGCCTCAATATAGGCGTCGGTTGTATGCGGTAAGATCGTGTAACCTAACGCCACGAGAAGCCTCTACGCCTCTTTTGCGAACGATGTTATATGGGAACTTAAATAGGAATCGGCTTAGGCCAATACCAGCCGGGATGGCCGAGCGGATTAACGTGATGAATGGTCCAAAGGCGCAGGCCTTGAGTGTTAGCGGCAATGTCAGCCTGTGGCCCTTATGGGCCTCGGGGGTTCGAATCCCTCTCCCGGCGCCAATTACTTGAAGAAAATTCGAGGGAATGAAATGAACAAGCAGATATTACTCATAGGCTTATCATTTCTTCTCATTCTAATCATTTGCCCAATGCCTGCTCGGGCTGCGCCGAGTTTGAGAACGATACAACCTCTGTACACGCTAAGAGATTCGCAAGTAATGTTAGCCGGATCGGGCTTGACGAGTCAGGTTTACTATATCTGGGTGAAAACACCTGGCGAAAACAATACATCGTATTCGGGATTGAATTTCTTGCCAGTGACCGGCGGCGTTATACCGCCGACCGTTGGATTACTGATAACAGCTAATGCGATTTTAGGAACATATCTCGTTAGTTTATCGTCGTCAGCAACATCAGATAATGCGCAAGCAGTTGCTCATTTTGGGATATGGGGTACCTCGAAACCGTTGTACCAACGAACTGAGTCGGTGCAAATAATTGGAGGCGGACTTTTTCCTGGGACAATTTTCAAGCTGAGTTTGCGTGATCCGTCGGGAAACTATGTGGCGACGCCTACAATCGTGGCTGCGGCCAATGGATCATTCAATTATTCATGGCGTATCCCAGTAAACGGCATTACTGAAACGTATAACGTTCTGATCGACGGAACAGGAACCTTTGACAACGCACAACAGGATTACGTTTCCGAAGCCAGGTTCAGCGTGACGCCAGCCACACTGGAAATTACCACGACCACTCAACCTAATCCAACGTACGAACGAACCCAATCAGCCACGACCTCATATTCTATAGCATATCCAGACGGTACACCCGTGACCACCGAAAAAGCATCTATTCAACCCGCATTATTGATGCAGAACCAATCTACTGTCGCATTTTCCACTTTGACGCTCATCGATCAAGCCAATGGCGTTTGGCAGGCTCAAGTTAGACTACCAGCGAACGCGACTTCGAGCAAAAGCTACAGATTTGATCTCACGACTTCGTCTTTCGACGACGGTTTCGGTAACGTCGGTGGTTCAACAGATACTTTATCCACTTATTTTCAAGTCGAAAACGCGAGTTTGGTAATTTCGAGTTCAATTAACGGAACGCAGATACAAGTCCCATTTGGCCAAGTCAGTATGATCTCCAAAATCAACTATCCAGACGGAACACCCGTAACCAATGGAACAGTCATGGTTTCCGTTTCGGGTAGCTCATCGTCAGGGACTATGATTCAACTAACTTACGATCCAACAATCGGTGCCTGGCGTACATCATATACGAGCGCATTCACTGACATTTGGCACATTGGTACATGGACGTTACACGTTGAGGCGTATGATACGTTCGGCAATTCTGGCTCCGCAACTTACGAGGTAAGCGCCCAACCGTACTTGTTCATCTCGTTAGTTGTGATAGTAGTAATAGTGGTAGTGTTCGGCAGATGGATAATGTCAAGATTCGGTAGAAGATTGTACTTCCGCGCTAGAAAGATCCTGCGTCGATTTCGTGGAGAGGGTTCAGTTAATTATTGAAGCATTGCCCCAGTATAGCCGTGCAAAGAAACTTCCTTTACACGTTCTTTCCACTTGAATCTGAACGTATAAGCGGGCATTAGAAACTCAACTAATTCAGTCACTTGGAATCGATTAGTAAGAATTCGGGAAAAAGAACCAGGAGGTTTCACGGCGAGTTCATGTAATCGCCGCACCAAATCTTCTTTGGTAATTGATCCGGATACTATCTCCGCGGTTGGATACGATTTCGATAGTTCTTCTTGATTAATGCGTTTGATTGTGAGATTTCCCTCAAAGAAGGCTTCAGCTTCAAGATCCTCTTTACCTTCTGCGTTGACGAAGATAGATTTATCCTTGTACAAGTACGCTAGTTCAGTAACCTCGTTCAGGTGAATAGATTTCGGATACGAATCCTTTTTCCCAAGCAGCCGGCGCGGGAAAGTTTTCAATTTCTGTGACTCAGTCAGTTCCTGTCCGAGAAGATCTCGTACTTTACCTTCGACTTCGACGGCAATTACATCCTCGCCAAGATTAATTTTGTATGAGTTTCCTCTAAAATAGAAACATTCGTGGAATCCTCGTATTCTCCAGAACGGGATAAGCCTGAGATGCGGATCGCCCGATAGTGAAACATCATTTTCTTTAGGCTTCAAAATCGAGATTCGGCTGGCGAAGAGCCAACGCTTTCGCGACTCAGCTATCTTTTGCAGATCGGCCAGAGGTTTGGGTTCGAGGAATCTAATTTCTGAGCTAACTTGCTCAGGTGCCCAACCGTTGCCTACTCGAGTATCTTCGAAACCACCTGCAGATTGGAATAAAGATTGAAACTCATTGATTGTCGAATCTAGAAGGCGCCTGATCTCCTCGAATCTATCGTCCGTTCCCAATCATGCACACTAGCTGCATGGTAGTAGCCACGGCCGTCGAGCAGCCTTTCGGTTACTCGACCGTTAATTTTCCGTATCGCCCTACGTTGAGTTGAGTTTCTCCGCGAAAGCTTGTGACGTAACCGTTTTCAATCTTGACGTTGCTGTTAACTTTTACTTGGTCTATTTGCTCGTTCCAGAGGGTCAACTTTACCGTTCCGGATTCGTCACTTACAACCGCCGTTGCTACCTTGGATTGTTCGCCGGTACGAGTAGTGACATCGCGAGGCTCTGATAATTCTTGGACTTTGGCTGTAATTTCAACACGTCGCATTCCAGCCTTAAGTTCGGAAACCTTCATTCAGATCGAATCGGTAAAATGCTAATGTCATATTAAACTGTTGCAATTGGAATCTAGGGCTTCGCGATTAAGGAATGCATCTTAGTCAGGTCCTCACGGTAAGGTTTGAGCACTTTCGGAATCTCCGCTTCTAATGTATCCCGCAATGCAATGTTTTTCTCCTTCTTAATTTTCCACACCTCACGATTGAAAGCGATTATGTGATCAGTAATCTTTGGTTTCGTCTTCCGTCCAGTTTTCTTAGGCATCCTTTGAGAATGGATACTGTTCTTTGAGTATAATGCAGTCCAGACATGGTCCGTCATGTATGGAGTTATTGGGGCGAGGAGGAGAAGTACTGTTTCCAGGACGGTGTGAAGAGTATACCACGCCGCTTTCTGCTGTCGCTTCGTGAAACCTTGTCCGTAGGCGCGTGGTTTTGCCATTTCAACGTAATGCGACGCGAAAGTTTCCCAAACGAAGTCACGAAGTTCATTCGCAGGAACGAAGAAGTCAAATTCTCGATATCCCTCAATGCTTCGATCTACAAGTGCAGCCAGTTCGGCAAGTATCCATTTGTCACTTGGGAAGAGCTTATTGACTTTGGCTTGTGGAAAGGATGAAATGAAACGTGAAAGGTTCCATAGCTTCGTAAGAAACTTATGTGCTCCAGCAATCCTAGCCTCTGAACATCTAAAGTCCGAGCCGTGAGTGGCTTCAGAAGCGCTCCAGAATCGGAAAGCGTCAGCACCGTACCTTTCAAGTATTGGTATCGGGTCGATGACGTTGCCCTTGCTCTTGTGCATCGCTTGCCCTTGTTCGTCCATCCCTAGTCCTGCAATCCACGCGTCCGTAAACGGGGCTTTTCCTGTTAACTGGAAACATCTCAGAATCGAGTAATGCAGCCATGTTCTCACAATATCTTTCCCTTGTGGCCGAATTGCCGCGGGGTAAGCATGCTTGAAGAATTTATGATCCTTCGAATAACCTGTAACGTATAGTGCAGAGATGCTCGAATCCATCCAAGTGTCGAAAGTTCTCGTGTCGCCTTCGAATTCTTTGTGTTTACAGCGCGGACATTCTTGTATCGGAGGCGCGTCTCTCCATGGGCGGTAGTATTCTCCTGCTGGCGGAATGAATGGTTCTCTGCATCCTGCGCAATACCAGACAGGAATTTCAGTCGCGTACACTCGCCGACGCGATATGGGCCAATCGATGGCGATGGAATCCATCCAGTCGAGCAGAATCTGGCGGTTTCCATCGGGATGGAATTTGATTTTCTGTGCGAGCAATTTCAATTGCGGCAAGAATTCGAGCTGTTTCAGGTAATATTCTCGCATCGGAATGATTTCGATCGGTGTCGCGCTTCTCGAGCAAATGGGGGTGCGATGATTGATATTCTCAAGTTTAGTTACGAGACCTTGCGCCTCGAGATCTGTGATGACTTTCTTTCTAGCCTCCGAAGTGCTCAAATGCTGATACGGTCCTGCAGCCTCAGTTAGTCTACCGTATTGGTCGGTTGCAATAATCTCGGTTAGCCCAAGCTCTCGGAAGAGCAGAACATCAGTGTAATCTCCATAACTGCAAATCATAACCGCTCCACTTCCAAATTCCAGTTTCGCGCTCGGGTGGGGCTTTATTTCCACTTCTCTTCCGTAAATCGGCAGTATCGCGTGTTTACCTTGCACAGAGAGGTAGCGTTCGTCAGTTGGGTTCACGATAATTAGTTGGCAACTGCAAATCAGTTCGGGTCGAGTTGTTGCGATGGTAATATTCTCTCCAGTCTCCTTGACTTTGAAGTAGATGTATGTTAGTCGCGTAGGTAGTTCCTTGTATTCGACTTCTGCATCAGCGATTGTGGTTCCGCAGACATGACAGTAATTGTTTGGGCGCGTTGCTTCGTAGATCAGTCCCTCTTTCCAGAGTTGAATAAAGGTAGCTTGGGTTAATTTGCGGTATTCAACACTGTCGGTACGATAAATTGAATGGTAGTCCCCGCTCAAACCGATTCGTTTCATCGTCTCGAGCATTTTACTTTCAAGATCATTTAGTGCGCTGTTGCAGAGTTCAATGAATCTCTCTCGTGTTGTCTCGCGCATTTTAATTTTGAATAATTTTTCAGTGTAAATTTCAACAGGTAGGCCGTTCCGATCCATGCCGATTGGAAAGAGGACTTGGTTTGCGAACATTCTGCTACTTCTTGCTATCATATCGATCTGAGAATACTGAGCCACGGCACCAATATGCCAAGTTCCCGAAGGGTATGGAGGAGGGGTATCGATGACGAAAGGTTTCGATCCTTTCTTTGGTTTGAAGCGATAGATTTTTTCTTGCTCCCAAACCCCGAAGATTCGGTTCTCTAAGTGATGATCCCACCGTTTGTCACTTATTCGTGGAACGAATTCGGTCGCTGGCTTTCCTTCTGGTAGACTCATTGATTCTCACACTAATCCATAGAGAGGAAGCATCGATTGATTTTCTCAGGGTTATAGTGTTTAATCGTTACCGAGCCGATTCGAAGCAATCGTTGTATAAAGCTGTTGAATCAGGCTGAATCTTCTGAACGGAAGTTCATTCCGGACGCTCTTAACGTGAGGTAATCAGCTAATTTCACAGCCCAGTATAGGAGAATGACTACAACGATGATCGCGCCCGCCACAAGATTTGTTAATTCAACTACATTCGCAAATGAGTGGAATATTCCACCGTAAGTTGAGTCTGCGAGATCGAGTACCGTGAAATAATAGTCAAAGAACCAATGCATAAGAATCGCAGCGTACGCCCCATAGCTCACGAACATTAACGCGAATACGAATCCCGCCAAGAATGCGGTTGAAATCTTACCGATCTGCCAGCCACCACCAAGAAGGTAATGGGCCGCGCCGAAAGCAAAGGACGTCGCGAGAATCAGCAGCCACTCGAATGGGCTGATGCCGCGGAATATCCCCTTGGTTTCCACATTCAAGTAGCCTAATCTCGCTTTAGCTTGTTCGGGGCTCAACATGGAGAGTAGGAGCACTTTGAATCTCTGCTTTGCGGATGAAACCTTCGGATCATGACGATAAAGAAAGATCAGAAAGAGTCCGACCGGAATCCCGATTGACGTTATGCGAAATGCAATTTCTTCGTTCACCGGAGCGAATGCTAGATTGATAAGTATGACATATGGGCTCGTTTGAGGAGGAAATGAGAGGCTACCGGTTTGAACTCCCTCGCTCTGTTGGAACTGATCTATTATTACGCTAGCGTAGAGTAAAGCAGTAGCAGCTATGGGCATCATAAAGAGGAAGTTTGTCTTCGCGAAAGAGATCGGATTTGTTACTGCCCCTTTCAACGAAGATATGAAGCCGCCTCGATCTTTCCATGCAACGGCTACGCACAGACAGAAAATAATCACCAACCCACCGAAGAGTGCTCCCATTGTAACTCGAATCGGGACGTCTACTGGTAAAGCCATGAAAACTTCGAGCGGGATGGCGTGAATACTTCGAGCTGCCACCTTTAGACCGTCTGAGGTTGAATAGAACAGAACTGGCCCTAGGATAAGCGTGGCTAAGTAGGTAACAAACGAGAAGACTACGAGTATAAGTACAACCGATTTTGCTGCCATCTTGATGGAATTGTAGTATGGTTTGGCGATAAGCGTCGACCTTCACTAGGGAACTTTCCTTAGATTAAGAACGCCTAATCTGTCGTCGTGGTTAATCATGTTTCCTAGGCAGAAACATGTTTCTGTTCCTAATCTAGGAGCGCTTTCTTAAGCTCTTCAGTTTTGTCAGTGCGCTCCCACGTGAAATCTGGATCTTCTCGGCCAAAATGACCGTAGGCAGCCGTTTTACGATATATTGGCCGCAGCAATTGCAGTTGATCGATGATGGCTTTCGGTCTCATATCGAAGACCTTCAATACAGCGTCAGTGATGTCCTCATCAGATCGCTTTCCAGTCCCGTAAGTGGAAACCATAACAGATACGGGTTTCGCGACGCCAATAGCATACGCAATTTGCACCTGACATCGGTCCGCCAATCCCGCGGCTACAATATTCTTAGCGATATATCGTGCCATATAACTGCCTGATCGGTCTACTTTGGTTGGATCTTTCCCAGAATAGCAGCCTCCTCCATGGCTACCAACTCCGCCGTATGTATCAACTATTATTTTACGGCCGGTGAGGCCGGAGTCTGCAAGCGTTCCACCGATGGTGAATTTTCCGGTTTCGTTGATGAAGAATTTCGTTCGATCATCCAACATATTTTCAGGTATCACAGGCTTGATGACTTTTTCTATAATGTCGGCCCGCATTTTCTCGCGGGGGATATTTTCTTCGTGTTGAGCTGCGATTACAACCGCGTCGACTCTCTTCGGTTTCCCGTTGACATATTCGACTGTTACCTGGGATTTCCCATCGGGTCGGAGGTAGTCAAGGATTTTCTGCTTTCTTACTTCCGTTAATCGCTTTACTAGCTTGTGCGCCAAGGTTATTGGCAGCGGCATGAATTCGGGCGTTTCGTCGCTCGCGTAGCCGAACACCATGCCTTGATCTCCAGCTCCGATCTCATCCTTGTTTAGTCCCATCGCGATGTCAGGCGACTGTTCTTCGATTGAAACGAGCACTCCGCAGGTTTCCCAGTCGATCCCGGCCTTTGCCTCTTGAAATCCGATGTCCCGTAGGACTCCACGTACTATGTGCGGGATGTTGACATAGGTCGATGTTGTGATCTGCCCAGTTACGAGCACCGTTCCCTTCATTATGACGGTCTCAACATCAATTCGCGCCTTGGGGTCTTTCGCAATAATTTCGTCAAGTATGGCGTCGGAGATTTGGTCTGCAACTTTGTCAGGATGGCCCTCCGTAACACTTTCTGAACTGAATAGAAGAGAACGTTCTTGCCGCATGACGACCGGTCCAGATGAATGGCTTCTCACTGCTTTATGACCTTCCTTGGCATACTGTTCCGCAACAGAAATATTCCTGGAATATAAATTCCAGACATGAAAATATTCTGGTAAGAATAAGGCTGAGGAAGATGCTACCACCAATTGAAGAGATAGGTCGACGTCGAAGACTGCTTGCACTTAGCCAGAAGGAACTTGCCAAACTCTCTGGCGTAAGCCAATCCATGATTGCGAAGATCGAAAGTGGCAGAATTAGCCCGTCGTATCTCAAGACAAAGGCAATCTTCGATATGTTGGAAGGACTAGAGAGGAAAAACGAAGTCAAAGCTAAAGAAATCTACCATGGCAAAGTGGTCGGCGTCCAGGCCCACGACACTGTTTCGAGAGCAGTGCGAGTCATGCGTGAAACTGGGTACTCACAGTTACCAGTATTTGATAGTGGCCAAGTCGTAGGAAGTCTCACAGAGAAGGTTATTTTGCAAACCTTGGTCGGTTCAACGCGACCGGAAGAAGTCTCCAAGCAATCCGTTGACAAAATTATGGACGAGGCGCTCCCAACGGTTAATGATGAGACGCCCATTTCAATGGTCTCAGCCCTACTAAGTTACGAATCAGCCGTGATAGTAGCCAAACGAGGGAAAGTCCTAGGCATCATCACGAAGGCGGACTTGCTGAAGGTTCTCGGAACCTGAGCCCAGCCAAAATCCATATAGGAACTTACATGACTGTCTCTGGGTGGGGCCGGCCTGTCAAACCGAAGTGTGGGGCCGTAGACACGATGATATCGAGTGACGGACTCTAGCCAGGGATGACGACAGGGAAACGTACCCGCCAAGGGCTCCAGAGGACAAACCTTAACGGGTTTGCGGACCATCCGGAATGACGAACTTCAGGAGCGAAGAAACCCGTAGACATGACGGTATGGCGGAAGTCGAGGGTTCAAAATGGCGTTAAAGCCATGATAGTCCCTTCGGCCCCACCACCACAACCGGTCTATCGCTCGAGGATATTCATTGGGGTACGAAATTAGTTCTCGACAAACATTCAGACCTGTGAAGTGGGCTGTAGGATGCGTGGGTTAAATCGATCAGATTGAACGGTTCCCAACTATTCTAGGGCGAAGTCAAAAGCGTCGCCCCTCTTTCCAACTAATCGTACAGTAGCTCCGACTTCGATGCTTCGATTGGTGGATTGAATCCTACCAATAATGCGCGGGCCTTCATTCAGATCTATGAGAGCGACAACGTATGGGCTTTCATCTTCGAATCCACACGGAGGGTATCGGATAACCGTGTACGTGTGTATTTTACCGAGTCCGCGAAAGACAGTTTGATCGACTGAATTACCGCAACGAAGGCAAGTTTCGGTCTGACGAAAGGCTTTCCAATGACATTTCGGACATACTACACCATTCAATTCTGGGTTGGATATCAAAATCAATCACATCGCCTTAACACATGTAGAGCGATTGTGCCTCCTATCCCTCCCACGCTTTGAGATAACCCGATGTTAGCGTTTGGCACTTGGCATTTGCCTGACCGATTCGATAATTGAAGTGTAAGTTCAGCTATTTGGTAGAGACCGGTTGCACCAACAGGATGCCCGCGTGCTTTCAAGCCTCCGAACGTGTTGGTTGGGAGCTTTCCGTCGCGAGCACACTCTCCGTCCACGACCATTCTAACACCCGAACCCTTTTCTGCGAAGCCCAAGTCTTCGAGCGCCATGATGCCTAGCATAGAGAAGGCATCATGGACTTCCAGAACATCAACATCTTCAGGTTTAATGTGGGCCCGTTCATAAGCAAGCCTCGAAGCAGTCTTTGAGGCTCCAAATGTAGTTATGTCTTCGCGTTGGTACAAACTTAGAGAATCAGTCGCGACGATTGAAGCCAGAACTTCAATTGAGGATTCCGTGAATTCGTGAACCCGCTCTAGCGGCGCCAAAATTATGACCGCCGAACCGTCGCCTATCCCGGCGCAATCGTATAACCTCAACGGGTCAGCCACGAGCGGAGAGGCGAGAACATCTTGAACGCTGATTTTCTTATGAAATTGGGCATAAGGATTGTCCAACGCGTTGGCATGACAGAGAACGGGAAACTCAGCGATCATCTCATGTTTCACGTCGTACTTCCGCATGTATTCTCGAGCGATCATCGCATTCAGTCCGACGAAAGTCACCCCGGTTGAAGCCACTCTTATTCGATCCTCAGCCATCATTAGACCTTCAGTCACCTCAGAGGTAGAGTAACCAGACATTTTCTCGACACCTCCGACCAGAACAATATCCTCCAGCCCGGAGAGAACAGCTTTGATGCCAGCATTCATCGCAACAGCTCCCGATGCACATGCACCTTCAATTTTGTAAGTTGGTACTCCCTCCCTTTGCAACGCAGTAGCCATCAATGCTCCGAGATGCTCTTGGTTTTGGAGAAAACCAGACAACATGTTACCCACGTAAATTGAATCGATTCTTCCAACACCTGAGTCTTCAATTGCCTTCGTCGCTGCATCAACAAACAATTGGGCCAGGGTCTTGCCTGACGCGGCTGACACAGATGCCATTCCCGCACCAATTATAGCGACTCCTCGCAAACTAGCCACGAGCCAACCATTGGCCTGGCAATGTTTAATTATTTGCTAAAACGCTCGTACGTTTGGAGTTGGCGGCCACAGCTGAGAGCTAGGACCCGTTCCCATTCCGAAAGTTCCCGCGAACCGGAAACACGGAAGTGAATCTCTCAGGCGATCTGGGCCGTAGTATGTTGCGAAAGCCCATGCGAGCCCCAGACCGCTGCCGACTCCATTTTTTTCGACAATTCCAAAAATAATGGATGAAGGTTTATTACCACCTTGACGTCGCTATTCACTTGTTACCATTAGAGGAAAAATTCTTGCTTAGTGAGCTCGCCAACATTGCGCTGCAAACTGGCCTATTCGGCGCTAGCAGCGTGAACAATATTCTGAACATAGTATTCGTAATTTCCTTCCTTGGATTCATGGTGTTCGGACAACAAATTCAAAGTCGAATTGCGTTGATGCAGATCGACGGGGCAGTACGTAGACTTGAGAATATGCGAAATGACGCACAAAGCTTGACACTGAAAATGATAAAAGAAGTGGGTAAGTCAAAGGACGACCCATCTCCTAAACTGAATTCGCTCCTCGAACAATTCCTTATCTCACCAGTAGACATGGATCCTGCTGGTATCGTGAAGAAATTTGATCACCTACTCGATGTCAGAGAGGCTAAGTTCAAGTCAGATGTAGCAAGAATTGCGCCGGAAGCTACTCCACCTCAGGTTAACAATCTCGAGAATCTCGTGGAAGCAGCTTGGGCGTTGAATTTCATGTACAAAATAGTGCGACACCTCTACTTGCTCGGTAAGAAAACTTTCAGCATCTTCGTGATCTTCCAACTACAAGCATTTCTCCCACTGATTATGCAAGAGGCGGAGGCATACCAAGGAGCAACTAAAGCCTTCGCTGAAGGTCATCCGATCGGAGACGGAGCGGGACCGTTGGTTGCATCTAAGCTAATGCGCGGGCGCGAAATTCGCAAAGTAGAGAAGGACATGCTTGCTGCAGAAACCGTCCTGGAGGGTCGAAGAGTTATCGCACTGAAAGCTGAAGGGCCAGGAGGCAGCGTAGGCAAACCTGGTGATGCTATACGGCAGATCCTTGAGGAGAACAACGGCAAGGCAGCAATGATTGTCATGGTGGATGCAGCACTAAAACTTGAAGGAGAGAAGTCAGGCGAAATCGGCGAAGGTATCGGTGCCGCCATAGGCGGAATTGGAACTGAGCGATTCAAAATTGAAGAGGAAGCTACAAAGTTCGGCATTCCGGTATATGCAGTAGTGATCAAGCAGAGCATTCTTGAGGCCGTCACAACGATGAAAAAGGAGATTGCCGAAGCCGCAGATCCGGTTATTGAGAAAATCAAACGTCTTGCGTTGGAAAGTACAAAGGAAGGCGACTTAATTATCGTCGCGGGCATCGGCAATACTGCTGGAATAGCTTGAAGGGAACATGAGTTGAGCAGCACCAAACCTGCAACGTTCTACGCATACCTACTCATCGCCTTCGGGCTTGTAATTCTAGCTATTTCACTTTGGGCTATGCTTCAAGCACTCTCCTATTACCAAGCCGGGCAATTCCCCCAGTTCTTTGTATATGGCGTAATGGCTTCAGTGGGAACTGTACTTGCTTTGTCATCAATAACTCAAATGAGACGAAGAATGGTAACTTTGCAGCACATGGCGATTAGGGTGTTAAGCACAGTTGTCTGTGGAAATTGCGGATTCAAAGTCGTACGCACATTCACCACCGGCGACTTCATTCCGAAAGAAGTCGGTCAATGTCAGCAGTGCAAGGGCACGATGAAGGTTGACCTTATCTACGCGGAGCAGCCCACACAGCCCCAGAAAAAGAGCTAATTCGTAAGCACGCGACATCCATCTGGCGTTACTACTAACGTATGTTCAGCTTGGGCAACGACACTGCCGCTTACCTCAACTAGCACAGGGTAACCTACCACACATCGATTAGAAATTAATTCCTCGAACGCCAACTTTGATCCTCCAGAATTGAAAACCCATCGCGCCGCAAAAGGCATAGTCTTGTAATTGTGCTGCAAAGTATCGGCAAGTGCAACGGCCGCTTTTGATTTGGCACCTTTCGCTCGTACGAATCTGTAAATGAACGCTTCGTCGGCCTCCTGGACGGCTCCATCAGCGTCCTTTCGCGTGACGAAAGGCTCGACGGCATATACCTCACCCACTTCAAATCTTCCACTTTCGATGCCTGACACGTTGGGCACAGATTTCCCAGCATGAATCCGGTAACGTTCAATTTTATGTCCAGTGAGGTTGCGTATTGGTTTGAATCCGTATCGATTTATGCAGCGCTCAACGATGGTTCCGATATCAGATAGCTTTCTTCCCGGCGCAATCGCCGCGATCGCCTCCTGCAGCGCCATTTCTGCGGCGACAATCATCGAATCATACGTTGGCTTAAGTGAGAGAGTTATCGCAGTGTCGGTTATGTATCCATCCAACTCTACACCAAAATCAATCTTCACCAGTGAATCGTTAGGAATCACTGATTCATCTTTCCAGGGACTCGTATAGTGAGCAGCAACCTCATTCACGCCAACGTTACATGGAAAAGCCGGTCCAGCACCGAGCTCTCTAATCTTCGCTTCAACCGACTCACACACCTTCAGTACGCTCATATTTCGAATCTGAAGGTTCTTGACGAAATTTCGTACGTCAGCGAGAATTCGACCTGACTTTACGAACTTTTCAACTTCTCCATCGGTCACGTATGCCAAACCTTCTTTAGATCAAACGCAAAGCATCTGTTTATTTAGGATTCATAATTCCGATGCCTGATGATGTAAGGATACTACTCTGGATCTGCGTGTAGAAATGTCAGAAACAAAGAACG
>Ga0074046_10003131_pt1 | contig 13977 bp, 15 predicted proteins | sample BogForMeECP23OM3_FD_94441 | JGI IMG/M metagenome (GOLD analysis project Ga0074046, IMG submission 94441) | Bog forest soil microbial communities from Calvert Island, British Columbia, Canada - Bog Forest MetaG ECP23OM3 | ecosystem: Environmental > Terrestrial > Soil > Wetlands ...
ATGGATACGTATAAACCACCTATTTTCAATCGCTTAGCAACAATTTCCGCTCAAATCATTGATTCTAAACAAACGTGAAACGGCAATTTTCACATTATCGGACATAATTCGCTGATCCAACCGGCTACCAGTGACCAGTCACCCTCTACAATCAGCACCGTGCCCTCAACCTCGCTTGCCTACCGCGGCCGCCTCGCCCCCTCCCCTACCGGCCTTCTCCACATCGGCCACGCCTGCACCTTCTGGATGGCATACCAACGCGCGTTGCGACACAACGGTGTCGTCATCTTTCGCGACGAGGACCTCGACCCTCAACGCTCCAAGCCGGCTTTCGCCGAGGCCATGTTGGAAGACTTGGCTTGGCTGGGCATTCGCTGGCAGGAAGGATCCGACATCGGCGGACCATACGCACCCTACCGCCAAAGCCAGCGGCGCGAGTTTTACCTGGGCGCATGGCTGAGGCTCCGCGACTCCGGTGCCATCTACTCCTGCACCTGTTCGCGCAAAGACCTCGCGCTGGCTGCGACCGCCCCCAACGACATCGACGACGAGCCGATGTACCCCGGCACTTGCCGGAACAAGCTTGGTGAAGCATCGCGATACGCTACCCCGGCGGGCGTGAACTGGCGCTTTCGTGTTCCCGATGGCGAAACCATCGCTTTCCACGACCAGCATCAGGGCCCGCAGTCGTACATCGCCGGCCAGGATTTCGGCGATTTCGTCGTGTGGCGCCGTGACGATGTTCCCGCCTATCAGCTCGCAGTAGTCGTCGATGATGCTGCGATGCAGGTGACGGAAGTCGTGAGAGGAGCCGACCTCCTGAAGTCCACCGCTCGCCAACTGCTCCTGATTCGCGCGCTCGGATTGGCCGTGCCGTCACATTTCCACTGCGACCTGATTCGCGACCACTCAGGAATTCGCCTGGCCAAAAGGCATGACGCCCTGAGCATACGGGCCCTGCGCGAACTCGGTCGCTCACCGGAGCAGGTGCTCTCGTTATGCGATACTTGTCACCCGTGAAATACGTTGCGCTGTGTCCTCGGAGCAGGTATCGTTGCGCCGACACAGGAGGACGGCCATGAAGGTAAACTGGGGCGCGATCGTCGTGGCGGCAGTTGTTCATTTCGGCTTCGGTGCAGTGTGGTTTACCGCCTTCTCCAAGCCCTGGCAGGCTGGCACCCGAATGTCACCGGAAGAACTGCAGACGTACGCTGCCCACCCTAACTTGTGGGCCTTCCTCATCTCGTTTCTCTGCAGCCTTGGCATCGCGCTGGTCATCTCCTGGGTCATGGGTGTGTCGTGCAAATACGGCCTGTTCCGCGGCGTCGTCACCGGATTGATGATCGGCATCGTTGCCGCGCTCGCCATGGTCACGGAGATGACGTTCGAATATCGTGCCAGTAGCTTTATGTTCATCTCGGCCGCATACCCGTTGATCGGTTCGGTGCTCATGGGCATCGTCATCGGCGTTTGGAAACCGAAGGGCGCGGAGGCGGTCGACTAGTTCTATACCGCGCCCGTCGCAAGGCTGAACCATGCATGGACACCTTCAAGTTCGTGATGCTCTGAATCGCCTGCCCGGACCCAACGGCGAGCGTTTCGTGGAGATGTTCCGGCACGGAACCCTCGGCGTTGAACCCTACGCACCGCACCGGATGGATCCGCAACAGCCGCATCCTCGCGACGAGGTCTATGTCATCGTAAGCGGGACTGGCCGTTTTCTCCGCGGAGAGGGGGAGGCCATCTTTGAGCGCGGCGATGTTTTGTTCGCCCCCGCTGGCACATTCCATCGGTTCGTGGACTTCTCCCAGGACTTCGTGGCTTGGGTCCTGTTCTACGGCCCCGAGGGCGGCGAAGAAGATGCAGTAGACCAGGGATGACGGTTCGTCGCGCGCCGCTATAATCAGGGGATATGGCCACCGCCCCGGAAGCCCCTGTCGCGACGCAGTTGAAATATGAGCCGGTCATCGGGCTGGAAGTCCACGTCCAGCTTCTCACCCAGACCAAGATCTTCTGCGGCTGCTCGACGCAGTTTGGCAATCCCCCGAATACCAACGTGTGCCCCGTCTGTCTCGGCTTGCCGGGAGCGTTGCCCGTGCTCAACCGTCAGGCAGTAGAGTTTGCTGTGCTCGCGGGCATGGCGCTGAACTGCCAGGTCCGCGAGAACTCGATCTTCGCTCGCAAGAACTATTTCTATCCCGACCTGCCCAAGGGCTACCAGATTTCGCAGTACGACAAGCCGCTTGCCGAACACGGTTACATCGAAATAGCCGCCGCTGGTGGCGGCCGCAAGCGCATCGGCATCACCCGCGTGCACATGGAGGAAGATGCCGGCAAGAGTCTGCACGACGGTCTGCCCGACAGCAGCGATTGGACCTCCATCGACCTCAATCGCTCCGGCGTGCCGTTGATCGAAATCGTCAGCGAACCCGACATCTCCTCGCCCGACGAAGCGTGGGAATACCTGACTCGCCTGAAGGAAATCATCCTGTACACCGGCGTCAGCGACTGCAACATGGAGGAAGGCTCGTTACGCTGCGACGCCAACGTCAGTATTCGTCCAGTGGGGCAGAAGAAATTCGGTACCAAGACCGAAATCAAGAACGTGAACTCGTTCCGCTTTATCCGGCAGGCGCTTGAGTACGAGATCGCGCGCCACGAACAGGTGCTGCGCTCCGGCGGAACCATCACCCAGGAGACGCGTCTCTACAATCCGGGCGAGGGCAAGACCTACGGCATGCGCTCCAAGGAGCAGGCGCACGACTACCGCTACTTCCCTGAGCCCGACTTACTCCCGCTCGTCGTTGACGAAGCATGGCGCTCAGAGATCGCCGCGAACCTGCCCGAACTCCCCGAGGCCAAACGCAAACGTCTGGTTGAGCACTATGGCATCACCGAAGCCGATGCTGCGACACTGACCCGCACGCAGGCAATGGCCGATCAGTTCGAGGAGGCCGCCTCAGCCGCCAGGAACCCAAAGCGTGTCGCCAACCTGGTGCAGGCCGAGCTGCTGGGCCGTCTGAAGGCCAAAGGCTTGGAGATCGAGCACTCCCCCATCTCCATGAAAGGTGTCGCGATGTCCGCCGACCTGGTCGAAACCGGCGCCATCAGCGGCAAGATCCTGAAAGACCTCTACGATCTGGCTTTCGAGCGCAACGAAGACTTTCCGGCGATCTACGAGAAAGAAAAGCCGCAGCAGATCACCGATACCGCAGCCATCGACAAATTGATCGATGAGGTAATCGCCGCCAATCCCAGGCAGCTCGAGCAGTACCGCGCAGGTAAGAAGACCGTCGCGGGCTTCTTCGTTGGCCAGATCATGAAAGCCTCAAAGGGACAGGCCAACCCCGCGCTGGTCAACGAACTGCTGACCAGGAAACTTGACGGCTAGGCACGTTCTCGTAAATCCGCTTTGAAAGGGCACAGCTTCAGCTGTGCCGTTACGAGTTGCCTCAACTTGGGCTTGGCCCCTGAGGTACTTCGGTTTTCGCTGCTTCTGCATCTCTGGGTAAGTTTAGAGGGACACTCCGTCATCAATCCCCAAACCTGGTGCGGAAAGGCCGTCACTCCTGTGTCTTGCGAACCGCCGATTTGTTACGCTGATACTTCGCATGATTCTGCGCGCTCACGTCCTCCTCGGCTGCATCCTGTTTCTGACATTCCTCACCGGATGCGGAACCCCCGGGGCGCCGCAGTTACCATCGCTCCAACTTGCCCGACCAGTCGATGACCTCACCGCATCGCGCAAGGGCGACAAGGTGACGCTCGACTGGACCTTGCCGCGCAAGAACACCGATCACACGCTGGTGAAGAACATCCCGGAGAGTCGGGTATGCCGGCACGACGGCACCGCTCTCATGAGTGGATGCACAGCGGTCGCGACCGTGCAGAACCCCAAGCTGGAGCAGAAGCACAAAGGCGAAGAGCCCCAGGCGGTGCGTATGAAATATGTGGACACACTGCCGGCGGAGTTGGGGGAGCAGGACCCCGCCGGCTTCGTCCGTTATGCCGTCGAAATCCTCAACACTCGCAACCGCAGCGCCGGATTGTCGAACCAGGTGCTGATTCCTGTGGCTCCTACCATCGCGCCGCCGGAACAGCTCACCGCGAACGTGGAAGCGGATGGCGTGTTGATTTCCTGGGCGGGAGCCGACGTGCCAGACGCGCCCCTGGGCCTGACATTTCGCTACCGCATCACGCGAAGTCCGGCAGGTGCGAATGCTTTTATCGCGCTCGCCGACGTTGAGCCTGCCTCGGAAGGCTTCTATCTCGACAAGACATTCGCCTGGGAGACGAAATACGATTACCGGATCACCTCGGTGACTCTGGTGCACTCGCAAGGCGTAAACATGGCGGTCGAGGGAGCCGATTCCAAATCTGCCCAGACTTTCACACGTGATATTTATCCTCCGGCTGAACCGAGCGGCCTGCAGGCGGTTTTCTCCAGTGTCGGACAAAAGCCATTCGTTGACCTAACCTGGGCGCCGAACATGGAATCTGATCTGGCCGGTTACAACGTCTTTCGCGGCGCCGACGGCGGTGAGCCCCAGAAGCTGAACCAGCAACTGGTGCGCGTGCCATCTTTCCGCGACGAAAGCGTCACTCCGGGCAAGACCTATTCGTACTCAGTATCGGCGGTGGACTTACGGGGTAACGAGAGCCCACGCTCAGCCGAGACGACCGAAGCCGTGCCCAGCAAACAGTGACGGAGTCCTTATGCGATTTTGCCGGTTCCAGCTCAACGACGCTGCCTGCTATGGCCTCATCAAAACCGTCGCCGGCCAGGACGTAATCAGCCGCGTGCTCGGCGAACTGCCAGTTAGCCCTTCCGACTTCGACCGTGGCGAGTCGGTCGACATTTCGCTGGCGTCCGTTCGCTTGCTGGTGCCGGTGAGCCCCTCCAAGGTCGTCTGCATCGGGCGCAATTACCGTGAGCACGCCAAGGAGTTGAACCACCCAGTTCCCAGCGAGCCGCTGATTTTTCTGAAGCCTCCTTCCGCCGTGCTCGCGCCGGGGGCCACGATTCTTCGGCCAGTTTCGCTCTCGCAACGCGTGGACCATGAAGGTGAGCTGGGTGTTGTCATCGGCAAACGCTGCCATCTCCTGCGGGAAGGCGACGATGTCCGTGAGTTCGTGCTCGGCTACACCTGCCTGAACGATGTCACCGCGCGCGATCTGCAGAACAAAGATGGCCAGTGGTCGCGCGCCAAGGGCTTCGATACCTTCTGTCCAATTGGCCCGATAGTGGTATCCAGCCTGGATCCGTGGAAGGGTGTTCGCGTGCAAACCCGTGTGAATGGTCAGCTCCGCCAGGATGGCACCACCGTCGACTTCCTTTTCCCGCTCGATGTAATCATGCGATTCATTTCGCAGGTGATGACTCTGGAGCCGGGGGACGTAATCGCCACGGGCACTCCGGCCGGGGTCAGTCCGCTGGCGGCTGGAGATACAGTGGAAGTAACAGTTGAGGGCGTCGGAACCCTCTCGAACCCAGTCGCTGACGCAGCCTGATGGTGCTCGCGCGCACCGGCGAATGCGCTGTCATCGAAGGTGCGACTTGCGAATTCGCGCTATCCTAGCAAAAGCAGCCATGGGTTCCCTCCGCTATTACCCGATTCTTGCTTTTGGCATGGCGGCCGCCATCGTCGGCTACGCCTTGCTGTCGCGCAACCCGAAGCGCTCGGGCGATCTGATGGAATTGGAACGCCGGACCCAACTTACCCGGGGTGGGCGAATCATCGATGGCACCGTGATCGACGTGCAGGAGCTGGATGAGTCTCCGACCCAGCGCCAGATGATTCTGTTGATCTACACGTATGACGTGGCGGGTGTCAGCTATGAGGCCTCGCAAGACGTTACCCACCTGCGGCAGTTCATTGACCTCTATTCGTGCCGGCTGGGATTGCCCGCTTCGGTAAAATACGATCCCCACAATCCCGGCGATTCGATCGTGATTTCGGAAACCTGGTCAGGACTTCGTAAGTCGCCAATTCGCGCAAAGTCACGCTTTGTTGCCAGCTAGCTCCACTTTCGTGCAGCCTTCACGAGTTTATTCGCGTCTAATAAGCAGGTGAGTGCCCCAGAATTGAGGTTCCAGATAACCCCGCACGCTTGTTACAATTGAATTTTATGCACGGTCTTCCTCTTCCCCTGGCGGCGTTCCTAGCAGGAATACTATCGTTCCTGTCGCCCTGCGTTTTGCCGCTGGTTCCCGGCTACGTTTCCCTGATTTCTGGCGCCACCGTGGAGGACCTTCAGACCGAAAACAGCCGCATGCTGGGAACGGTGATGCTGCACTCGGTGACGTTTATCCTGGGGTTTAGCGTGGTCTTCATCGCGCTGGGTGCCGTTGCCACCAGCATAGGCCAGCTTGCCAACCAGTATCACAACCTGCTGGCCAAGGTTGCGGGCATTATCGTCATCGTCTTTGGCCTGCACTTGATGGGACTCCTGAAGATCAAAGCACTCTACGCGGACAAGCGCCTGCACGATGTCAAGGGCGGTTCCAGTGCGCTAGGCTCGTTCGCAGTCGGCTTCGCCTTCGCCTTTGGCTGGACTCCCTGCATTGGGCCCATTCTCGCCACCATCCTGGTCTTGGCCGGCGCGGAAGACACTGTTTTTAAAGGAGTACTGCTTCTAGCTGTCTATTCTCTGGGACTGGCTGTGCCGTTTCTTTTGACCTCCCTGGGTGTCGATCGGTTTCTCGCCTTTTACACTCGATTTCGCCGGCACCTTCACACTGTCGAAGTCATCAGCGGCGTGTTGCTGGTCGCCGTCGGCGTCCTCATTTTCATGAACAACTTAAAACTGTTATCTGGATACTTGTCGTTTTTGAACCGCTTCGCTCTATAGAGGATTGATTTCTGTGAAACGTAATGCCCTGGTGTTTGCAACTCTGCTGATTGCCATTCTGGCGATGCTCGCGGCGGGTAAGTACCTGACTCGCGCCCGAAAACATGGCGTGATCACGCTCGTCGGCGACGTGCGCGGAGTGCCCGCCCCTGACTTCGAACTCGCTTCTCTGGATGGCAAGAAAGTCAGGCTCTCCGATTATCGCGGTAAGGCCGTGCTGCTGAACTTCTGGGCTACGTGGTGCTCACCCTGTAAGGTCGAGATGCCGTGGTTCGTTGATCTGCAGAAGAAATACGGCAATGACGGATTGGTCATCCTCGGCGTTGCCATGGACGATTCGGAAGCGCCCAAAATCGCCCAGTTCACTAGCGAAATGGGCGTCAACTATCCCGTGCTGCTTGGCACCGATCGAGTCTCCGAACAATATGGCAACGTTGAATTCTTGCCGACCACGTTCTATATCGACCGGGAAGGCAGGATCATCAGCAAGGACACCGGTCTTCTCGGACGGGGTGAAATCGAGGAGAACATTCAAAAGGCACTGGCATCGCGCGTGGCCGGCGTAAACAAAGCGGATACGTCTGCCGCGGAACCAACGCACGCTAAGGCTCAGACCACCGCACAATGAGGCGTACGTTCGTAGCACTATCACTGGCCTTCTTGCTCTCTGTCTTAACCCCCGCGCAGGAGCCAGGCACTAGGCTTCCGACCGTAACCATGGCTCCGGTGAGCAAGGTGCAACTCAGAGCTGGTGGCTCTGCCACCGTGGAGCTTGATTTTCGGGTTGGAAGCGAATTTCACGTCAACTCCAACAAGCCGCACTCCGCACTCCTGATCCCAACCGCTTTGCACCTCACCGCCGTCGAACCGTTGAAGATGGTGGCAGTCAATTATCCCGCCGGACAGGACATGTCATTCCCGTTCGCTCCTACCGAAAAGCTGAGTGTTTACAGTGGAGATTTCACTATTACAGCGGTGGTAAAGGCGTCGGCGAAGGCCGCGAGCGGAACCTATCCGGTCAGCGGGGAATTGCGCTTTCAAGCCTGCGACCGTAGTGCCTGCTATCCGCCCCGCTCGATTCCCGTGAAGTTTGAAGTTAACGTGTTGAACCGGTAGGTCTCCCGCAGTTCAAGAGGTTGCTGAAAAACTCGGTTTCGAGTGATGTTTTGAAGGGGCACGGCTTCAGCCGTGCCGTTAAGCCCTCTAGTCTAGACCCCACCGCGCGGACTTTAGTCCGCGCGGTGCACTGGATCGCGACTTTTTCGGCCAACTCTCAAGCCAGTCCTTTCCGCGCCCTGCCACGAACGATCGCTGCGCCTTACGGCCACACGACCTCCGTCAGTAGCACCGCAACATGCGCGACGGCTGCGTTGTTATGTCCCATGCCTTCCGGGGTCTTTGCCTTAATTCCCACACGGTCCGGAGCGATGCCAAGCATCTTTGCGACGCTTTCCTGGATTGCCTTCGCGTGTGGCCCAATCTTGGGCGCGGCGAGTACCAACGTGCAATCGACATTCCCCACGGTGTACCCCCGCGCAGCGATTTGGTTCATCGCTTCGCGAACGAACACCGCCGAGTCAGCACCCTTCCATTTTGGATCGCTCGGTGGGAAGTAACTGCCGATGTCTCCAGCGGCTACCGCCCCCAGCAACGCGTCCGTAATCGCGTGGAGAAGCACGTCGCCATCCGAATGGCCCGCCAGTCCGCTGTCATGGGGCAGCATGATTCCCCCGATCCGTAGCGGGATGCCCGCTTTAAACTCATGCGAGTCCCAGCCGAAGCCAATGCGTGGCGTCCGAACGACTTGTGTGTTGAATGACAACGGATCCTATCTTGTGACGCCACGTTTGTGGCGATCTTCCTGCGCCAGAAAGAACTCCGCCAACTCCAGGTCGCCGGGGGTGGTGATCTTCAGGTTGCGAGGCGATCCCATCACGACGTGCACCGCTCCGCCGGCGCGCTCGATGAGCGACGCTTCATCCGTTCCCAGGAAGCCATCTGCCATGGCATCGTCGAAGGCTTTCTTCAGCAGTCCGAAGCGAAAACCCTGTGGCGTCTGTGCCATGACCATGCGCTCGCGGGGCACCGTCGCCAGCACCACTGCGCCGTCGGCAGTCCGGTCCACCTGCTTGACCGTATCGACCGCCGGAATGCCCGCGATCGCAGCGTCGTACTTCTTCACTCCCTCGATGACGCCATTGATGGTGTCATCGTCCACGAACGGTCGCACGGCATCGTGCACCAGCACAATGTCGTCCGGCGCTGCGCTCAGGGCTGCCAGTGCGTTGGCCACCGAATTCTGGCGGTGTTCGCCGCCTTCGACTACTCGAAGCGGCTTATTGAGCCCCGCCTGTGCAGCTTGCTTCTGAAAGCCTTCCACTTCGTTCTTGCGCAGCGCGACGACGATTTCATCCACATTTCGATTCTCGGCGAACTTGCGGAGGGTATGAAAGAGGATGGGCGTTCCCTGCAGCTCCAGGAACTGTTTGGTTTTGCTTCGATCGCCGGCGGAAACCGCGGACATACGCGTTCCCAGGCCGGCTGCGGGGATGATGACAATGACTTCCATATCGGGCTGCGCAGTATAAACGCCCGGCGCGAGCGAATTCAAATCGCCGTACGCTAACGCGGGGCCTCGCGCTTCAGCAGAGCTCCCTGCCTGCACTCTACTCCGTCTTGGGAATCTCAGGAACGGCGGCTGGAGTCGGCGCCGGCTTCCGCAACTCGGGCCGCGGCTCAGCAGGACGCGGCTGCATCACCGCTGCGCGCTCGTCGAACTTCCCGAAGATCATCTTGCCCGCCGTCGTCTGTAGCACCGACGTCACCGAGATGTCGATATTCTTGCCGATCATCTTGCGCGCATTGTCCACCACCACCATGGTCCCGTCGTCGAGGTAGGCGACGCCTTGGTTGTATTCCTTGCCTTCCTTCAAGATGAATACTTTCATTACTTCGCCGGGCAGCACGATCGGCTTCAGCGAGTTAGCCAGCTCATTGATATTCAGGACCTCAACCCCCTGCAACTGCGCCACCTTGTTCAGGTTGAAGTCATTGGTGACGATTTTGCCCTCGTACAGCTTGGCCAGCTCGATCAGCTTCAGGTCAACTTCACGGACCGCCGGAAAATCGTCCTCGACGATCTGTACCGTCAGGGTCGCAATCTTCTGGATTCGCTGCAGGATGTCCAGCCCGCGCCGCCCTCGATTCCGCTTCATGGAGTCTGCCGAATCGGCGACCAGTTGCAGTTCGCGCAACACGAATTGCGGCAGCACGATGACGCCGTCCAGGAACCCCGTTTCGGCAATATCGGCGATGCGCCCGTCTATGATGACGCTCGTATCGAGAATCTTGTAGCTCTTCTTCGACTGCTTCTCGCCACCGAATATACCGCCCAGCGCGGCCAGGTTGAGCAGGTCACCCTTTCCGGCGCCCACCACCAGCCCAACATAGGCCATCAACAACATGAGAAACAGTTGCAGAAAACTCTGGGTCGGTCCCGGCTGCAGGCTGTTACGGATGACCAGGCTGAACAGGTACGCGCCGATGATGCCCAGGATGCTGCCGATGACCGCGCCGATCAGCCGTTTGAGGCTGACTTTGCGCAGTCGAATTTCGAACAGAACCACCGCCAGGCCGAACAGCAGGCCGAGTGCTGCGGCTGGCCACCGCTGCAGTCCCAGGGGCCTCAGTTCGTAACTTGAAAGTGCCGTAATGAAAACGAATAAAACGCGCAAAACAACCAGATCCAAGAGACACCTCCCCGGGGCCAGTACTGCCATCTACAGGCGGGTAAGAACTACGCCGAGGAGGACATGAAAAGAATAAAGCGGCGTCTTACTCCCGTTCTACAGACGCACCCGGGCCTCGTGTAACCAATAAGCGGGGCAGTCTTAGGATATGAAAATGCCCCGATCCGCCATAACCCGGCGGAAATGCGTGCTATTTCCTACTGCAGCCGAAGTATAACTCAGTTTTGGACACGCCTTGTAACCGACCAGTCGCATTTTGGCAATATCGATGCAAATTGGTATGACTGATGACACCGCTCCGGTGGCTAGGCGGACAGCGTCCCAAGGGCTGACAGCACTAACACCATAATCAGCCACCAGGTGAAAACCACAATCATGCAGGTGCTGCGCTTTACCCGCGTCAAGCAGGAATAACCGATGCCCGCCAGGATAACCGCCCAGATCATGAAGGCGTCGAAGCTGACGGCCACCGCAAACAGGAAGTGGGATTGAGGGTCGACCAGCATTCCCAAGTTGCTTCCCGCCAAAGGGTTTTGAAAGATGAAGCCCTCATTCGACCCGATCGCAACCAACACGATTGCAAGAATTGTTTTCAGCGCGTTGGGAAGTCCGGAGTAGGTCGCTACTGCCATGCACTGCCCGAACTTTAGAGTTGCGCCAAATCCGAAGTTCATGGTGCCCAACATGACGCCAGCAAAGATTAAGTCGAAAATCAGGAAAATTACCGGAAATGCGTAAAAGATGATCCGGTTCACTTTCACCACCAGCGCCATCGCGGAGGCACGCTGATCGGGCGGCATGTTCTCCATCCTCGCCTCTTGCTTTGGCGACAGCCTCAACTGGTTCTCAGTGACCGTTTCCATCCCGATCTGTTTGTCCACGACCCATACCAATGCGACCCAAACCAGCGAAACAATCACAAACGGCACCCACCAGCTGGCATTGCGCCGAATGTCAGTAAAAGTCTTGCTGGGGGCTATGAAGGTATCGACGACGCGTTCGACTTCGGTGAGAGGCTTTTCACTCGTGGGAACTGCATCGGCGGCTGTGCTCATTTCTGTCTCCGTGTGAGTATGCGCAGGGCATTTCCTGCCTGGCTCGGACATTCACTTGCTAAGTTGAACAGATACGGATGAGGACGGGCAGGATTGTAGCACTACGCGTGTTTGCCCGGGCCGAACAGGCCGCTCAAAGTACCCGTCGATTCACATCTTCGAAAGGGCACGGCTTCACAGGTCGCTGAAAAACTCCTGCGTGGACTCGGCTTGGGTAGTGCGGTGCTTCAGCGCCGCGTCCAAGCTATTCATTTCTTGTCATCCCGAGGCGGCTTCAGCCGCCGAGGGATCTGCTGTTCCGACTTCTTCCGCAGCCTGTTCAGCCGCGCCGTCGACGCCCAAGTTGTGCGGACTACCTTTAGGCTTTTAGACTTGGTACATGCACGTTCACGCCGGTGTATCCAGCGATACCGCGACTTCCCGCCTACTGCGGGTTTCGCTGCTGGTTACGCTGGTTTACATTGCTCTTCTGGTGGTGGCCGGAATCCGTGCCCACAGCTTGGCCTTGCTGTCGGAAGCCGGACATAACCTGTCGGATTTCTTCGCGCTATTGTTGTCCTGGGGTGCGGTCTATCTTCAGGGGCGCAGCCCCAACCCCCGCAAGACCTTCGGCTACAACCGCGCCGGCGTGTTGGCGGCATTCGTCAACGGACTCACTCTGGTTCTCATTTCCTTTTACATCTGGTATGAGGCTTTTCGTCGGCTGCTGAATCCGGTCGACGTGCAACCCCAGCTGATGATCTGGGTGGCCGCCGCCGGGGTAGTCATGAACGGCGGTATTGCCCTGCTCCTCATGCGAGGACGCCGTGACATCAACCTGCGCAGCGCGATCGTTCATGAGATCGGAGACACCCTGTCCACCGCGGCTGTGATTATCGGTGGCGTCGCCATCGCAATCACCGGCCAGCGCTGGATCGATCCCGCCCTGTCCGTGGGCATCGGCGTGATGATTCTCTGGTCGTCGATCGGCATCATTCGCGAGAGCCTGAACATTCTGCTGGAAGGCATACCCAGCGGCATGGAATTAGACCGTATCGAAACCTCCATTCGCACCATCCCCGGCGTCAACGATGTGCACGACCTGCACGTCTGGAGCATCGGCAGCGATACTCACTCGCTGTCGTGCCACGTCAGCATTGCCGACATGCGCGCCTCCGAGAGCGAAAACCTCCTGCGCCAGATTCGCGATGAGCTGGCCTCGCGCTTCCACATTCATCACACCACCATCCAGTTCGAGTACGCCGTCTGCGAAGTGGCGCACGGCTGCGTCATTCCCGCCAGCCCCGGCCACGAACACACGCATGAGCGCTGACATCGGGCGTTGTAAAAGCGGCTGCGGGAAGAAAGTTCTCGCGAGGTTGGATAGGATTTGAAACCGCGTGCTGAAAAAGGGCCTCTTGAGTGATGTTTTGAAAGGGCACGGCTTCAGCCGTGCCGTTCCGCGCACGATAAACAAGGGGCTTTAGCCCCTGAGGAAATTCGAAGTTCCGCTGATCACCATGTATGAGACCGCTTCTAGGCATTCCCCCGGCAAACTCGGTACACTTTTAAAAGGAAACGCTGAAATCCAAACCCGAACTACAGGTCATGGGTGTTCGTATTAAAAGCATGAGATTCGCACGTCCTATTATTATCGGCGCTTTGCTGGCCGGCGCCTTTTACTGGTACACCACCCACCACACCGACGTGAAGCCGTCGGACTATATCTCCCGCCCAACCAAGGTCGAGCTTACCCAGGCCGCTGCCCCGCCGACGCCCGACGCGGAGGAGCAGACCAACATCGAGGTCTACAAGAAGGCGATGCCCTCGGTCGTCAACATCACCTCGACCGCCGTGGCGTTCGACTTCTTTTACGGACCATATCCGCAGGAGGGCCAAGGGTCCGGGTTCATCATCGATAAGGACGGCCACATCCTGACCAACTACCACGTCATCGCCAACGCGCGCGAGGTGGAGGTCACGCTCTCCAACAAGAAGAAGTACAAGGCCACGGTGATTGGCCGCGACCGCACGCACGATCTGGCGGTCATCCAGATCAAGGCGCCGGGGCTGGTGCCGGCCACGCTAGGCGACTCGAAAGCGCTCATCGTCGGGCAGAACGTTTATGCCATCGGCAATCCCTTTGGCCTGAGCGGAACGATGACGCGAGGCATCATCAGTTCCATGCGCCCCATCCAAACCCCTGAAGGCGCCGAGATTGACGAAGCCATTCAGACTGACGCCGCCATCAACCCCGGCAACTCCGGTGGACCGCTGCTGAATTCGCATGGAGAAGTCATTGGCATCAACAGCCTCATCGCGACCGGAGGCTCCAACCAGAG
>Ga0074046_10003132_pt1 | contig 13977 bp, 15 predicted proteins | sample BogForMeECP23OM3_FD_94441 | JGI IMG/M metagenome (GOLD analysis project Ga0074046, IMG submission 94441) | Bog forest soil microbial communities from Calvert Island, British Columbia, Canada - Bog Forest MetaG ECP23OM3 | ecosystem: Environmental > Terrestrial > Soil > Wetlands ...
ATAAATCCCAATCTCATCCCGGGAACTGGACTTAGGGTTTGGAAGCGCTAAGATCCCGATATTTGGCCGAGGCTGGGATCTGGGAGGGCACATTGGCGGACAACGAGTGGGCTGACTGGATAGGGCGCAGCGAGCGTGTTGCCGATCAGGCCGATCCAAAGCCGGTCCGCGCGCTCGCTGCCACGTTCGACTCCGCGGCCGGTGCACAGCCGGGCGATCTCCTGCCCTATCTTTGGCACTGGATATATTTTCTTCCGATGGCGCCGATGTCGCAGATCGGCCCAGACGGTCATCCGAGGCGCGGTGGATTTCTACCGCCCTTGCCGCTCGAGCGGCGTATGTGGGCCGGGGGGCGCTTGGTTTTCCATGACGAGCTTAGGGTCGGAGACGCCCTTGAGAAAAGGTCTGAAATTTTGAAAGTCTCGTTGAAAGAGGGCAAGAATGGGAAAGTGGCCTTCGTGGCGGTAAAGCATGAAGTCAGCTCGCCGCGCGGCCTCGCTGTCGAGGAAGAGCAAGACATCGCGTATGTCGAAATGCCAAAGGAGTTCGTGCCGCCTAAGCCGATCCCGTTGCCGGAGAACCTCGACTGGCAGGAGCCCTGTCCAATCGATCCTGTCAAGCTGTTCCGCTTCTCTGCCGTCACATTCAACGCTCACCGCATCCACTATGACTTCAGATACGCGACGCAGGTGGAAAAATATCCCGGCCTCGTTATCCACGGCCCGCTCCAGGCGATGCTATTGATGAGGGCCGCCAATTTGCGAAACTCTGGCAGACATGTTGCGCGGTTCAGCTTCCGGGCGGTACGGCCGGTTTTCGACTTCGATGCGCTTTTCCTTTCGGGCCGGCTGAAGGACGATGGTGGGTTGGACCTCTACACGTCGAACGGCGGCGGTCACATCTGTATGCAGGCGGACCTTTCCTGGCACAGCTAGGCGGGCGATGGGATTGGCGCGGAGAAGCCCTCCAACGCATCTCGTCACGATCTTACGGGACCGGCGACGATTTTCGCATCCCGCAATTTGCCGATCTGCCCGTGGCTGAGACCCAGCAAGCTGGCCAGCACCTCGTCCGTATGCTCGCCGAGGAGCGGAGCCCGGACCGGCTCATCCCGCGGCGCGCGCTCGAAATCAAGCGGCGAGCCGGGTACCAAGTAACGCCCTATTCCGGGCTGATCGAGCTCGCGGAAGACCGGATTGGCGGGGGAGCAGCGCGGGTCTTCGCGCAGCATCTGGCGAAAAGTCTGGTAAGGACCCCAGCACACGCCGGTGGCCGCGAATGCGGCCTTGATCTCGTCGAGGGTCCGAGCCGAAACCCAGGTGTCCAAGACCGCCGAGATCACGTCGCGCGCCCGGAAACGATCGCCCTCGTCCTTCAAATTCACGCCGAGCAGCGGCTCGATCATGGCGAAGCGGTCAGCGAGCCCGCTAACCCGCCCGAGTTCCGTCCACATCCGGTCGGTGATTGCGACGATGTAGATCAGCCGGTGGTCCTTGGTCTCGAAGTCGCGCCCATAGGCGCCGTACAGGTAATTGCCGAAAGCTGGGCGGTCTTCGTGCATCAGTTCGGCCTCTGCGATGTAGCCGAGATTACCGACCATCGCCATTGCCACATCGGAGAGCGCGATCTTGACGAGCTGGCCCTCTCCAGTGAGCCGGCGGTGCCGCTCCGCGGTTACAAGACCAAGCGCGGAGGTGACCCCCGCGATGGCGTCCCAGGCCGGAAGGGCGTGATTGACGGGATGGGCCGCGTCGCTGTGGGCCGGTCCGGTCGAAAAGGGGATGCCGACCGCACAGTTGACCGTGTAGTCGACCGCGGAGCTGCCGTCCGGGCTGCCGAACATATTGAGCATGATGAGATCCTTCCGGCGCTTTTTCAGCGCCTCGTAACCGAGCCAGCCGGAGGCTGGAAAATTGGTGAGAAAGATCCCATTGCCGGTTCCCGGCGCCGTTATGAGCGCGGTGATGAGTTCCTGACCTTCCGGCTTGCGAGTGTCGACTGCAATCGATCGCTTTCCCTTGTTCAGGCCGGCCCAGTAGAGGCTGTTGCCATGCTGATCCACCGGCCAGCGTTTTGCGTCGAGCCCGCCTCGGATTGGATCGAAGCGAATCACGTCAGCGCCGAGCTGCGCGAGAGTCATGCCGGCGAGAGGCAGGGCAACAAACGCAGAGCCTTCGATGATGCGCAGATCTTTGAGGATATGGTTCATGCAGACCCACCTGGTACCAATCTTGAAGAAAATAGCCGCAGCCGATGGCGCTGAGAAGCTGGCCGCCGTTCTCTTGGACCAATCGATTGTACAGGCGAATCGCAAGAGCGACACCACTGTATTTGTGATGAGGCTGTGTGCGAGTGATCATAGGTTCTGGCAGGCGTCGCCTCCACATCCACGATACGGCGTTGGCGGTGTCGATCAGACAGTTCAGCCCATAGCCCAACTCCACACGCTTGTTGGCCTTTGCCGTCCAGGCCGAAGCTGGATCGGAAAGCGAGATCACCTTGGGCGCCTTGCGGCGCCGGGTCAGGCTCCTGGCCTTCGAGACCAATCCGCCTCGTCCGGGGCCACGCCGTGATAGCGGCTGGCATCGGCTTCCATGACGCTGGCGTCCACAGCGAAGCCTTCGCCCTTCACAAGGCCGGCTGCCATGCAGGCGCGGACCACAGCCTCGAACACATGCCGAGGAGATCGCTGTCGTGGAAGCGGCCATGGCGGTTTTTTGAGAAGGTCGAATGATCGGGCGCGGCATCACGAAGTTCCTACACCACGGGCAAGAACGCGTCCGATATCGCGCTCGTGATCGACGCCATGGACCTTTTGCACAGCGGCCGGCTGGACGGTTTCTGCCTTGTCTCTTCGGACAGCGACTTCACACGCCTTGCCTCGCGTCTTAGGGAACAGGGCGCCGATGTCTACGGGTTCGGCGAGCAGAAGACCCCATAGAGCTTCCGGCAGGCGTGCCACCGGTTCATTTACACCGAGAACTTATTGCCTGAGGCCCGGGATTGCTGCTCCCGAAGAAGGACCCTCCCCAAGGCTCTGCAGCAATGCTTATGGGCGTGTGTATCGCCCCCATGGGTATGCGCCTCCGCCTCCAGCGTGACGGGCACAAAACTCACTTGGCCGTGCTTCACGCCGCGTTCGGCGACAACTCCCTTGGCAAATTCCCGCACAGCCGCCGCCTCTCCCCGCAGCACGGCCACCTCAAGACAGTTTTCATGATCGAGGTGAACATGCATCGTCGCGACGTGGAGGTGGTGATGATCGTGATGAGAGTCGGTAAGCCGCTTGGACAATTCGCGGGTATGATGGTTGTAGACATAGGACAGCGTCGCAAATCAAGCACCGGCCCTTCCGCTCTCAAGCCAGGCATGCCGCAGCCCAAGGCGCGCCAGATCGCGCAAGGCCTCCGAGCGGTTGTCATATCCATTGCTGTCCATGAAGGCCGCCAGTTCAGCCGCGAACTCCTTGGACATGCTGATCGTGACCCTCTCCATGACTGTCCTCCATTCTTGGCAGGCGCGGTATTCAACCCATCTTATCATAACAGTGTTTGTCCAAAGCAGCCGGGGCTACGGTTGCGCCTCTGCAAGGCGCGCCTCACGCGGAACCGCATGCTGGGACGCTGCGGCTGAGCAAGGAACTTGCGGCAACTCCATAGGTGCTGATAGGATCTATTTTCACCTTGCGGCGCCGCTTCCGTCAAAACGCTGCAAGCAAAAGCAGGAGCACTCAGAAAGTGAATGAGTGCCGGCATAGGGAGTGTGAGAGACGCGCATGACGCCCGAGGGCCGGATCATGATCGATTTGTTCCTGCGCCGGAATGGCGGCGAGGTGAAGATCGCTTCTAGCCGGCCGCTTTCCATCACGCGCCAATTCGCAGGCCGGCGCCCGGACGAGGTCATACGAGCGGTGTCTCTTCTGTTTTGGACCTGCAAATCCGCTCAGTCGATTGCCGCAGTTGAAGCCTTCGAGGCCGCGCTCAAGAGGCCCGTACCGGAGAAAGTGAAAAATGTCCGGGCGCTCCTCATCCTCGCGGAAATCGCGCGGGAGCACGCCTTGCGCATCGTGATCGATTGGCCAAAGTTTCTGTCCGTGCCGGAAGAGGCCCCGCCCGCCGCGCATGTGCGGGCAATCATGAAGATCGCTCAGGATTTCGACCGTCTGCTTCACCAAGAGACCAACGGCGAGAAGGCGCTTGCAACAGCCGTCGGCGAGTTGCGCAGTTTTCTGGAACAGGCAATTTTCGCGGAGGACTTGGAGCGGTGGTGCGAGCGCATCACGCAAGATGCGCTGACGGAATGGGCTGCGCTGAAAACAACAGGTGCCCAACGTCTCGTGCATCAACTCGCAGAAGGCAGGCGAATAGCAGTCTGCGCGGTGGAATTGCGGGCCCTTCCCTCTCTCGCCCCGCAAGAGCTCGCTGTCCGGCTCTTTTCCAAAGAGTCCGCGCAGTTCATCGCTCAGCCGGATTGGGAGGGAGAGCCCTGCGAAACCTCTCCGCTGGCGCGGCATGCGGATCACCGCCTGGTCAAATCCCTTGAGGCGACGAATGGTTTTGGGCTCGGCGCTCGCCTTGCCGCGACGCTCATCGAACTCGCGGCGATTCCTTCTCGCATGCTTGCCCTGGCCCACGGGCGGGACACTTCAGAGCTGCCGGACGGCGAACCGGGCGTTGGTGTCGCGCAAATCGAGGCGGCGCGCGGGCGTCTCGTTCACGCCGTAGAGATGGACGGCGAGAAGGTCGGGCGATACCGCATCCTGGCCCCAACCGAGTGGAATTTTCACCCTCAGGGCGCAGCCGCAACTGCCCTCGCGCGGCTTGCCAGTGCGGAAGGCGATCGTGAATCGCTTGCCCGCCTTTTCGTGACCGCCGTCGACCCCTGCGTGGGATATGAGGTGAGGGTGCACTGATGCACGAGATGTCGCTCTGCCAAGGTGTGATCCAGATCCTGGAAGAACAGGGGGCCGCGCATCACTTCTCGCGGGTGAAGATGGTGCGGCTCGAAATTGGCCCGCTCGCTGCCGTCGAGCCCGGCGCGATGCGCTTCTGCTTCGGCGCTGTGGCCCGCGGCACGCTCGCTGAAAGCGCCGAGCTCGATATAATCACGACCGAAGTCACCGCATGGTGTTTTCCATGCGGTGACCTAGTCACGATCAAGGACCGGCCAGCCGTTTGCCCGAATTGCGGGGGCTATCAATTGCAAATGACGGGCGGGAACGAACTGCGAATCAAGGAACTGGAGGTCGCCTGATGTGCGGAGTCTGTGGATGCGGGGAAGGCGAGACGCGCATCGAAGGGGCGCACAAAGCTGCCGCCGCCCATGATCACCACGAGCATAATTACGGCCACCTTCACGGACATGGCCATCACGATCACAACGATCTCCACGATCATGACCACGACCATGGTCATGTGAAGGAAGTTGCGGCTTCGCACGGCCACGCCCATGAGCATGGCAGCTCCCGGATGGTGAAAATCGAGCAGGATTTGCTCGCGAAAAACGACGCGTTCGCAGTCAAAAACCGTGCCCGCTTCGCAGAGGCTGGTGTGCTCGCACTGAACCTTGTTTCAAGCCCAGGCTCGGGAAAGACTTCGCTCCTTATCGAAACGATCAACCGGCTCAAAGGTGAGCTACCCGTCGCCGTCATCGAAGGCGATCAGCAGACCTCGATAGACGCCGAGCGTATCCGCAAGACGGGCGCGCCCGCGATCCAGATCAATACCGGCAACGGCTGCCATCTCGATGCGCATATGGTGGGCCATGGCATCGAGCATCTGAAGCCCTCGGCAGGGTCCGTGCTCTTTATGGAGAATGTCGGAAATCTCGTCTGCCCCGCCCTGTTCGATCTGGGCGAGGAGCATCGCGTGGTGCTCGTCTCGGTGACGGAAGGCGAGGACAAGCCGCTCAAATATCCCGGCATGATCCGAAGCTCGGGCCTCATGCTCATCACCAAGGTCGATCTCCTTCCCCATCTCGACTTCGATGCGGACGCGCTTGCAGCAAACGCACGCAAGATCAATCCCGGCATCAAGATTCTGAAAGTGTCCGCGCGGACCGGCGAGGGGATGGACGCGTGGCTCGGCTTCATTCGAGCGGCGCGGTCCCTTGCGCTTACGGGACTCGAGAGCCGGGTCACGGTCTAGGGAGGTGCCATGTGCCTTGCCATTCCCGCCCAGATCGTCTCCCTCGACAAAGCCACCGAGGTGGCGATTGTCGCGCTCGGCCCCCTCAAGAAGGAGATCTCGGTCGCGCTCCTCGAAGAGGTCGCGCCCGGCGACTACGTTCTCGTTCATGTCGGCTTCGCCCTTCACAAAGTGTCGCCCGAGGAAGCCGAGCGGACGCTCGCCATGATCCGCGAGGCGGGCGTGGAAAGGGAGCTTGAGGGGCTCGCAGCGGAGGGCCGTCCATGAAATATGTCGACGAGTTCCGCGACCGTGAGCTGGCCGAAGGGCTTGCATCCGCAATTAGGCGCGAGGCGCACCCCTCCCGCCGCTACAACATCATGGAATTCTGCGGCGGGCACACCCACGCCATTTTCCGTTATGGCGTGCACGATCTGATGCCCGAAAACGTCACCTTCGTGCATGGGCCGGGATGCCCCGTGTGCGTCCTGCCCATCGGCCGCATCGACAACGCGCTCGAACTCGCAGAAGACCATGGCGTCATCCTGTGCAGCTATGGAGACATGCTGCGCGTTCCGGCCTCGAGGCGGCGAAGCCTGCTCAAGGCGAAGGCTCAGGGCGCGGATGTGCGCATGGTCTACTCGGTCGAGGATGCGCTCAAGATTGCGCGTCAGAACCCCGGCCGCGAGGTGGTCTTCTTCGCGATCGGTTTTGAGACCACGACGCCTCCGACCGCGGTTGCGATCAGGAAGGCCAAGGCCGAGGGGCTCACGAATTTCTCGATCTTCTGCAACCATGTGCTGACCCCGGCCGCCATCCAGCACATTCTCGAAAGCCCCGAAGTCCGCAGCATCGGCAGCGTCTCCATCGACGCCTTCCTTGGCCCTTCCCACGTCAGCTCCGTGATCGGCAGCCAGCCCTACGAATTCTTCGCCGAGGAGTTTCAACGCCCGGTTGTCATTGCCGGTTTCGAACCGCTTGACGTGATGCAGGCCACGCTGATGGCGATCCGGCAGTTGAACGAAGGCCGGCACGAGGTCGAGAACCAATATGTCCGCGTGGTCACGCGCGAAGGCAATATGAAAGCGCAACAACTCGTGGCCGAAACCTTCGAGCTTCGAACCTCCTTCGAGTGGCGCGGTCTCGGCCTCGTGCCCTACAGCGCACTGCGGATCAAGGAAGCCTATTCGGCTTTCGACGCCGAGCGGCGCTTTTCGATCACGGCCAAGCCGGCGCGCGACGCGAAAAGCTGTGAGTGCCCTTTCATCTTACGCGGCGCGAAAAAGCCGACAGATTGCAAACTCTTCGGCACGGTCTGCACGCCTGACAATCCGATCGGCTCCTGCATGGTCTCCTCGGAAGGCGCCTGCGCGGCCTATTGGACCTACGGACGTTTCCGCCAGCAGGGGACTTAGGAAGAGGCCGCCGCATGACGCTCTTCGCCACCCGCTTTGCAAGCAACGGCGGCACGCGCCTCGACGGCGCGGTTGAGATGATCGCGGCGGGCGGGCGACGACCGAACTCGTCCGTACCCTGTTCCATCGCCATTTCGACAACGCCTATCTTGCACAGGGCAACGATCAGGCCGCCTTCGACATGGAAGCCGCACGGGTGGTCATGACAACCGACGCACATGTCGTCTCGCCGCTCTTTTTCCCGGGCGGCGACATCGGCTCGCTCGCCGTCCATGGCACGATCAACGATGTCGCTATGGCCGGCGCCCGGCCGCTCTATCTTTCGGCGGCATTTATTCTGAAGGAAGGCTTTCCCCTCCGCGATCTCGAGCGCATCCTGGCAAGCACGGCGCGCGCGTCACGCGATGCGGGCGTCCCGGTGATCACAGGCGACACCAAGGTGGTCGAGAAGGGTAAGGGCGATGGCGTATTCATAACTACGACTGGCGTGGGCATCGTGCCGGCGGGCATGAATATTTCAGGGGACCGCGCAAGCGATGCCATCCTTGTCAGCGGAACGGTCGGCGATCACGGCGTCGCCGTCTTGTCGAAGCGCGAGAACCTGACTTTCGAAACCGGGATCGTCTCTGACAGTGCGGCGCTGCATGGGCTCGTTGCCGAAATGGTCGCAGCCGTTCCTGCACTCCATTGTCTGCGTGATCCCACGCGCGGCGAGCTCGCGGCGACGCTGAACGAGATCGCGCAGCAGTCGGGCGCCGGCATGCGGCTTGTCGAAAGTGCCATTCCAGTGAAGGCCGGCGTGCTCGCGGCTTGCGAGCTGCTGGGCCTCGACCCGCTTTACATCGCCAACGAAGGCAAGCTCGTTGCCATCTGCGAGAAGGCCGATGCCGGCCGCCTGCTCGATGTGATGCGCAGGCATCCGCTTGGCCACGACGCCGCGCTCATCGGCGAAGTTGTCGTCGACCCTCACGCCTTCATATCGATGAAGACCCGCTTCGGCGGCAGCCGCATGGTGGACTGGCTCGCGGGCGACCCCCTCCCAAGGATTTGCCAGCCATGCGTGTGCTGCTCCTCACCCACAGCTTCAATAGCCTCTGCCAGCGGCTATTCGTGGAGCTTGAGGCGGCGGGGCATGAGGTTTCGGTGGAGTTCGACATCAGCGATGCCGTAACGCAAGAGGCGGTTTCACTTTTCCGGCCCGATTGCCTTGTCGCCCCATTCCTCAAAAGGGCGATTCCCGAGGAGGTCTGGAGTGCGCTCCCTTGCTTAATCGTGCATCCGGGCGTCGAGGGCGACCGCGGTCCCTCCGCACTCGATTGGGCCATCTTGAAAGGCGTTCGCCGTTGGGGCGTGACCGTGCTTCAGGCCGAGCGCGAAATGGATGCGGGGCCGGTTTGGGCGTCGGCCGATTTTCCCATGAGGCCAGCTGCGAAATCGAGCCTCTACCGCAATGAAGTCACCGAGGCCGCCGCCGCCGCCGTTTTGGAAGCCATCTCCCGCTTCGAGCGCGGCAACTTTGTCCCAAGAAGGGTGGCGGCGGCGAGTTGGCAACCCGCGATGCACCAGGGGGATCGCGTCATCGACTGGGCGAGCGATGACACCGGCAAGGTGCTTCGGAAAATTTGGAGCGCCGATGGCAGCCCCGGCCTCAAAAGCCGTCTCTGCGGACGAAGCCTCTATCTGCATGATGCGCATGCTGCCGAAAGCCTTAAAGGCGGCCCCGGCGAGATCATCGGGAGGAACGGCGACGCAATTGCCGTCGCAACAGCCGATGGCGCGGTCTGGACCGGCCACTTGCGCGATCCCCAGAGCCGCACGCCGATCAAGCTTCCGGCGCTCCGGGTGCTGGGCGAGCTGGGAGAAACGCTGCCGCTCATCAGTTCCAGCATCGGCGAGGGCTATCCGGGAATCTCCTATGAAGAGGAAGGAGGCTGCGGCTTTTTGCATTTCCGCTTCTATAACGGCGCGATGAGCACGGCGGCCTGCGAGCGCCTGCTTGCGGCCTATCGCGAAGCTCTGCTTCGCCCCATACGCGTGCTCGTGCTCATGGGCGGCCCGGACTTCTGGTCCAATGGCATGAACCTCAATCTGATCGAGGCGGCGGAAAGCCCAGCGGATGAATCTTGGCGAAACATCAACGCAATCGACGAAGTGGCGGAGGCTGTCTTGCGGACGGATGGGAAGATAACCGTCGCAGCCTTGCAAGGCAATGCGGGCGCGGGTGGCGTCTTTCTCGCGCGAGCCGCCGATGAGGTTTGGCTGCGCGAGGGCATTGTGCTGAGCCCGCATTACAAGGACATGGGCAATCTTTATGGCTCGGAATTCTGGACCTATTCGCTGCCGCGCCGGGTTGGAGACCCGCAGGCCGACGCGATCATGAGGCGCAGGCTTCCGATGGGGCCGGAGGAAGCCGTTCGCATCGGCCTTGCCGATGCACATTTCGGCCTGACAGTGAACGATTTCTTTAGCAAAGTCCGGCAGAGGGCTAAAGCGCTCGTTTCGTCAGCCGGCTTTGACGAGCGGATCGCTCATAAACGCATGACCCGCGCCGAAGACGAGCGCCGCAAACCGCTCTCGGCCTATCTCGAGGAGGAACTCGCGCGCATGCGGCTCAGTTTTTACGGCTTTGATCCGAGCTACCACATCGCGCGCTACAATTTCGTGCGAAAGGTTCCCAAGTCGCGCACTCCGGTCACCATAGCCCGCCATCGTGACCGGGCCGGCCGCGAGCCTACCCGCAGGGCGCGCTTCCATCCGTCCTCGTGACCGGCTTCTCGCCGATCTTGAGGCCCGAATCGAGCCGCCGCTCATCGCGGGGGATGGCTGACACGGTAGCCGAGGCAGGCGCAGAGCTTGCAAGGCGCCAGGGCTGCAATGCGATTGTCCTGTGCGGCGGCGTCTTCCAGAACAAGCTGTTTCTCGAAAGGGTTAGCGAAAAGGCCGGCGCCATGGGATTCAAGGTGCTGAGCCCCGCGCAGTTCCCCGCCGGAGATGGCGGCATCGCCCTGGGACAAGCTATCCGCCCCGTGTGCGCCGTTGCCCGGATGTCGCCCGCAATATTGACTGTTGCTCGAGCCGCCCGGCATAAGGCCAATACGGAACGCAGTGGACTTCTACAGAAGTCCCCTTGCGTCGGAAACTTCAGCTATCGTTTCGGCTTACGCCTTCATCTGCCCAAGTTCCCGGCGTTCGGTCCACTGGCCACGAAACTGCAGTTTCCAGAGCGCGGGCTTTTGCCGCATGCGCTTTGTAGGCGGTGGTTGATCTAGATCAATGATCCCCAACTCTCAAGGAGCGAGCATGCGAATTTTCAGAATAATGTGCATGTGCTGGAGGAAAAAATGCCAGCTGCAAGGCAGGGGCTCGATGCGATCGAGCAGCGCTTCAATATTGGCCGGCGCGAATTTTTGACGTTCTGCGTCGCGATAGCGGCCAGCATGGGCCTACCGAGCAGGGCCGGCGCACAGGTTGCCGAGGCCATCACCAGGAAGGACCGGCCATCCGTAATCTGGCTCCATCACCAGGAGTGCACCGGGTGCACTGAGTCACTTCTGCGCGCTGAGCACCCCACTCTCGAGAAATTAATCCTCGATATCATTTCCCTCGACTATCACGAAACGCTTTTTGCGGCTGCAGGCCATCAGGTAGAAGACGCCAAACGCGCTGCAATGGAGAAGAACAAGGGCAAATACCTGCTCGTCGTAGAAGGCGCTATCCCGATGAAGGACGGCGGTATCTATTGCAAGATCGGCGGCCGCACCTCGTTGGAATTGACGCGAGAGGCAGCAGAGAATGCGGCGGCTATCATTGCCTTGGGCTCATGCGCCGCCTGGGGGGGCATGCCTTCATCTCCGCCAAATCCAACCGGTTGCGTCGGCGTGGCCGAGGCGCTGGGGCGCACCGACATCCTCACTATTCCCGGCTGTCCGTCGAACCCTTACAATTTCCTTGCCTGCGTAGTTCATTTCTTGACGTTCCAGAAGCTTCCGCCAACCGATAATCAAGGCCGCCCGCTTTTCGCTTTCAGCCGCCTCGTGCACGAGAATTGCGAGCGCCGCGCCCATTTTGACGCGGGACGTTTTGCTCTGGAGTTCGGCGACGAAGGTCATCGCAAGGGTTTTTGCCTTTATAAGCTGGGTTGCAAGGGCCCGGAAACTTACGCGAATTGCCCCGTCGTCTTGTTCGGCGATGCGGGAATGCAGTCCTGGCCAGTGGGCACCGGCCACCCCTGTATCGGCTGCACCACGAAGGGAATCGGTTTCACAAAGCCAATTCATGCGCTGGCTGAACTTACCAATCAGCGTCCTCCGGCGATGTATCCCCGGGTGGCGGAGGAGCAGGGCAACGGCGTCAGCATGGGCGCAGTGGCCGTGCTGTCGGCAGTTGCCGGCGCCGCGATTGGGGCCGGGACGGTGCTGACCAAGAAACTCGGCAAGCTCGAGAGGAGCGCCGAAGAAAGCATCCGGCGATCTGGCTCAATCCGCAAGGAGTAGCTCCCATGACCGTCAATCGTCGCGAATTCTTGCGCGGGGGAATTAGCGGAGCTGCGGGGGCCGCGGCTTGCGCATCACTGGCAGCGCAACCTGCCGAGGCCAGAGGCAACAAGACCGTCCCTGAAAATGCCATCGGGTTCCTCTACGATTCGACGCTTTGCATCGGTTGCAAGGCATGCATGTCGGCATGCAAGACCACCAACGGGCTGCCACTGGAGGACAATCTCGGCCAGGGACTATGGGACACGCCGTTCGACTTGTCTGGCAAGACCTATACCGTCATCAAAGTCTACAAAGACGGGACCGGCGAGCATAAGGACAAGGTGAAAGACGGCTTCGCCCATATCAAGCGGCAATGCCTGCATTGCATCGATCCTTCTTGCGTCTCGGTTTGCCCTGTGCACGCGATGACCAAGGATGCTGTCAGCGGCGTAGTCTCCTACAATCCCGATGTCTGCATCGGCTGCCGGTATTGCGTGGCAGCATGTCCTTACCGCGTCCCGCAATTCCAATACGACACGCCGTTTCCGCGCATAAGCAAATGCCAGTTCTGCAAGGAGCAATTGGCGAAGGGCGATATTCCCGCTTGCGCCAAGGCCTGTCCGACCGGCGCGACGCTGTTCGGAAGCTACAAGGCTCTGACCGCCGAGATCGAGCGCCGGAAGGCGATGAAGCCCGGCGAGCCGAACGTCTTCCCAAGGCGCACGGTGGACTCCGGCGATACCCATGAGCGCGCCGCCGCAGAATACACCGATGAGGTCTACGGTCAGAAAATGCTAGGCGGCACGCAGGTGCGTTACCTGTCGGGCGTTCCGTTCGACAAGTTCGGGCTGCCGGTGGGCCTGCCGGACCTGTCCTACGCCGCGGTATCGGAAACCTTTCTGCATAGCCTCTATGGCGGACTCGTCGTTCCAGCCGTAGTGCTCGCCGGTCTTGCAGTCGCTGCTTACCGCGGCACCAGAAACATTCACGAGGAAGAGGACGACCGCCATGGGTGAGCGCGCCATCGAACTTCGCTTCCGTTCGAGCGCTCCCATCGGCGGCCGGCTTATCGGAGTGTTCACCGGCACATTGGCGCTGTTTGCCGGAGTCGGGATCTATTTCCTGGCAATTCGGTTCATCTTCGGCCTCGGCGCGGTGGCCAACATCAGCAACGGCTACGCCTGGGGCATCTGGGTGGTGTGGGACATCATGATCGCGACCGCCTTGGCCTGCGGGGGCTACGCGATGGCGCTTGTGGTCTACATCCTCAACCGCGGTGAGTTCCACCCGCTTTTGCGGCCCGCGCTGACCGCCTCGGTGTTCGGCTACACCCTGGGCGGTGCCTCGGTGATGATCGACCTCGGGCGCTATTGGAACGCCTGGCACGCGATTCTGCCGCAATATATGAACACGGGCTCAGTCATGTTCGAGGTTGCGGCCTGCATTACCCTCTACGTCGTAGTGCTGTGGATCGAATTCTTCCCCACATTCCTCGAATATCTGGGCCGTCACGGCCTGAGAACGGCCTTCAACCGGATCCTGTTTCTGTTCATTGGCCTCGGCGTCCTCCTTCCCAGCATGCATCAAAGCTCGCTCGGCTCGATGCTGGTCCCGATGGGCTACCGGGTCGATCCGTTATGGCAAACGGCACTCCTGCCGCTGCTGTTTCTGCTAACGGCTCTGTGCATGGGTTATGCCGTCGTCATCCTCGAAGCGGTGCTGGCAGCGGTGGGCTTTGGCCGCGAACTTCACGATGAGCTGCCGCTCCTGTCCAAGATCGGCAAAATAATGGCCGGCATCCTCGTTATCTTCTTGGTCTTGCGCTTTGGCGATTTGGCATGGCGCGGTCAGTTGCCACGGCTGTTCAGCGCAGGCTTGCTCAGCGTCATGTTCTGGATTGAGATCGCTCTCTTCACCTACCCTGTGCTCGTGCTTTCCACCAATGCCAATCACTACCGGCTG
>Ga0074046_10003133_pt1 | contig 13977 bp, 10 predicted proteins | sample BogForMeECP23OM3_FD_94441 | JGI IMG/M metagenome (GOLD analysis project Ga0074046, IMG submission 94441) | Bog forest soil microbial communities from Calvert Island, British Columbia, Canada - Bog Forest MetaG ECP23OM3 | ecosystem: Environmental > Terrestrial > Soil > Wetlands ...
CCTTATCGAAAACGCCTCGGTTCGACACCCCACTCCACCCCAACAGTCTGCCCCGAGGCGTTTCCGATCAAGGCTAGCGACAAACCGGGAGTGTCTCGTGACCAAACAAATTACGGCACCACCTAATCAAATAGTGGATCCGGTATCGGCTACCTGCCGATCACGACCACGGTTGCCTTATCCAGTTCGCTCGATGCTGACGCGCCTTCGTGCCGCATGGTAAAGCTGCTGCTTCAACTGCCAATACTGAAGAAAACAAGCACTGCAAAATGTAGGCTACAAACAGGAGACCGAAAATGGCAACATAGACGTGCGCAGACGCTGAACTCTTCGGTAGGCTTCTTGCCAATTTACAAGGTAACAGCTCGTCTTCGACCGACGTCTACGAAGATCGGGTCGGTATCCTGCTCTCTTGCACATAAAGTCCCGCATCGGAGAAGTGGCCTGTAGGCTGGTTTTGGCTACGCCTAGTAGCACTATACCTTCCGCGAGCCGACCCCAAAAACCGCGACTGGCGCCGCTTCTGATCACATCTGCATGTGACTCGACGCACAGACAGACAGCACGAATTGGTGTCTTGTGTTGTGCGCAAAGCTAGAGTCCGCACGAGTGAATGACGGGCCATCCCGGACTTAGAGACAGTCGGTCGCCGTTCCGCGCTGCTCTGAGATCCCGTCACTCTTCCTTGATTTCCTAAAAATCGTCGTTTAGTGATGCGGCTTTCCCATGGAGGTCGTCATGCGCGTTTCCTATTCTTCTACTTGGAGTGGTGGTCTCGTATCTCGCCTGCACCTGGCTGTTTCGCAAAACGCTGGCACCGCCCGCGTCTGGGCGGTGGCGCTGGTTTTGGCTTGCCTGCTGGGCAGTCTTGCCCCGGGTCGGTTCCAGGCGCAGACCATTACCCAGGTCCCCAACATCACAACCGTGGCGGGCACCGGCATGTCTGGTTACACCGGCAATGAAGGACCTGCTACGCCGCGGAACCCCCTATCCAACTCAGCCCGGCTACAGAACACGGCTAAAGAGTGCTGTGCGGCCGGGCAGCTTTGCCGCAAACTCACCAGTTTTGGGAGGGCACCATGAAAAGATTGCTTTTGCTTGTATTTCTACTTTCTTGTAGTTCGTCAATGCTAGCTCAAATTTCCAATTTCGCCAGTGCCGGGAACATGAACAGCACTCGAGTGGAACACACGGCTACGTTGCTGAGCGGTGGTACCCAAGTCCTCATCGCAGGCGGATTGGACTCCTCAGCAACTACCCTCAACAGTGCAGAAGTGTACGATTTAACCACCGGAAAGTTCACTTTGACCTCCTCCATGCAGCAGGCGCGGCAGTTGCACACTGCCACGCTGCTGGACAATGGCAAGGTGCTGATCGTGAGTGGCTACTACCCCTACTCCGGTTGGCTAACCAGCGCGGAGCTATACGACCCCAGCAGCTCAACCTTCACTCTTACAGGGAGCATGACTACCGGCCGCCAGTGGCACACGGCTACCCTGCTCAAAGATGGCAGGGTTTTGATCACCGGCGGTTCGACTCAAATAGATTCAGTTCCAGTTAACCTCAGCTCTACGGAAGTGTACGACCCCAGCACTGGAACCTTCTCAGCGGGTCCTTCCATGACCTACCCACGCTACGGACACACAGCCACGCTGCTCAGTGACGGAACAGTGCTCATCGCCGGAGGTTGCGGCACGGGCCTCACCCCGGACTGCACGAATACCGCCGAGATTTACGACCCTGTTGCGAATGCCTTCACATTGACAGGAAACATGGTGCAGCCCCATGCCTGGCACACAGGGACATTGTTGAACGACGGCACAGTGTTGATCGCAGGCGGAGTCCAAGGAAGCATCACTGCCAACTGTGCCGAAATCTATGACCCCACGAGCGGCACCTTTACGACAACCACTAGCGCGATGGTTGGTCAGGACCCGACTTATCACACTGGTACGATCCTGCTCGACGGGAGTGTGCTGGTTGCCGGAGGCATTTGGACCAGCCCCTCCGTGGGTACTTCCAGAGAAGCCCAACTCTATCTCAGTGGTGCTTTCAGTCTGGTCACGGGTACGATGACTGATCCTCGCTACCAGCACACGGCAACCCGGCTTGGGAACGGCCAGGTTCTTATCGCGGGCGGAACGAACGATTCCAGCACGGCTTTGAGCTCAGCAGACCTGTATCTAGCTCCAGGAGCCATCACGCAGCCGGTGTCGCCCAGCGGCGGCACTGCCAGCTTCGTCTTTAACAACAACGCCTACAACATCAACTACACTTACCCCGCCGGTTTCGTATCCAACAATAACTATAGCCTTACGGTTACGCCACTCCAGACTTCGCAGGCAGCGTGGGGCAGCCGCACGAGCGGAACTCCGTACGCCGGAACGCAACTTGCCCCCGTGTCCGGTCTCGGCGGTGATGGGATCATTTACGAAGCGGTTTGTCATGATGCCCTGAACAATCCTTGTCCAGAGCCACCGGCCGACGATTCTTTCGCCATCACGACCAGTTGGGATGGGCCCGTTGGGAGCAACCCCGGCTTCCTCAAAGCCGACATCGGCGAGACCAACTGGCAGGACGTCCTGTATTCGTACTCTCCTACGCGCACCGACCCTACCGTCGTGGGTAAATCCAAGGACGGGTTCTCGGATTGGGCCGTTGTCTACAATGTCTCTCAAACGAGCCCGGCAAACATCAGCATTACCGCGCCTAATGGCTCCTATAACTTGAACCAGGTGGTGAACGCCAACTACACATGCGGCAACAGTTCTGATGTGGCCTCCTGCATCGGGGACGTGCCGAACAACAGCCCGATTGATACGTCTTCGGCAGGGTCAAAGACGTTCACTGTGCTCGCGACCGTGAAGAGTGGTATGTCCGCTTCTAAGATCGTTAATTACACGGTTTTGCCCATCGTGCCAACGGTGACCTTCACCGGTGCCCCGACAACCGCGGTCTATGAGTCCACTTTCACCGTCACGGCCACGACGAACGCTACCACAATACCTGGAATCACGCCGAGTGGTCCTTGCTCGGTCGGCACGGTTACCGGCACGCCGGCCAGCGCCAGCGCTATCGTCGCCATGACCAGCGGGACGGGCACATGTACTCTAACGGCTACCTGGGTGGCGGACGCCAACTACACCGCGGCATCGCTCAACCAGTTCACGACGGCGCTGAAGGCTGGCAGCGTTAGTACGATTACCTCCAATACGCCCAACCCGTCGGCCCCTGGCCAGGCCGTAGCAGTGAGCTTCCAAGTGACTGGCAACGGCTCGCCTTCGGGCACCGTCACGGTGGCCGCCAGCACCGGTGAAACCTGCACAGTTAGCCTCAGCGCGGGCGCCGGAACTTGTTCCCTCACCTTCGTCACTGTGGGCTCCAGGACGCTGACAGCAAGTTACTCGGGAGACACCAACTTCAATAGCAGTATTTCCGCCGCGGTCACGCAGTCGGTGAACGGGCCACTAGCGAGTTTGTCACCCGCCAGCGTGAGCTTTGGCAATGTCTATCTGGGTTTGCCAGCGGTGCAGACCGTCACCCTTGCCAACGTCGGCAATGCTCCGATGTCTGTAGGCAAGGTCCAGGTGTCCGGGGGCAACGATAGCGACGACTTCATTCCGCTCAGTCTGTGCCCCTCGACCCTACCAGCAGGCAAGAGTTGCCAGGTCCTCGTCGGCTTTCTGGCTGACGCCGACAATTACAGCCCGACGGCTGTGCTGAGCGTTAACGACAACGCGCTGGGTAGTCCTCAGACGGTGGCACTCGGCGCCACGGTAAACAATCCTATCGCAAGTCTCAGCAGTTACAACCTGAACTTTGGGAAACAAAAAGTCGGCACTCCGAGCGCAGTCCAGACAGTAACACTGAGAAACACGGGCACCACGTCACTGGTTTTGTACACGGTGACGATCGGCGGCGATTTTACACTTCAGCCTGGAACCAGTTGCGTGAATGGGGAAACACTGGCGGTAGGCGTGAGTTGCACGATCAGTGTAACCTTCACGCCTACAGCCAAGGGAACAAGGTTGGGCAGTGTGAGGGTCAAGGACAATGCCCTGATTAATCAACAAATTGTCGCGCTCTCCGGCACCGGCATCTAAACATCAGTTCAGGAGGAGCGGTTGCTAACATTCAGGTTGCCGCTCCTTCCCCACTTTACTCTTGACTTCAACGAAATAGAGCTCGCAAAAGTGAGGGAGCGGACATCTCTTCGAAGGTATAGTCTCGCGAAGCGAACTGTCTCACTAGCCAATCCGACTCATTCGTCTACGCTGAGTCCTAATCCTGTGCCCACTTCTTCGATTCCCCATAAATATGACTCAGATCTGCACGCTGGAAGAGGGTGTCGCCAACGTCTTTGCGGGCCTCGTCGAGCAAGCGCACTGCATTGCGGAAATGCAGGGCGGCTTCCGCCGGGTTATTAGTAAGCCGCAGAACCGTGCCTATCAGATAATGGTCCTGCGCGAGCAGGATGCGCAGCTCCAGCTTTTCGGCTTGCAGCGCAGCGCGCTCTAATTCGGGACGCGCAACCGCGTAGTCTTTGAGTTCAATCCGTGCTTCGCCGAGGTAGATCGAAGATTCCACCGACAGGAACTTGAGCCCAAGACCGTCGGCTTCCGTGGTCAGCTTCTTTAGCATCGCCGCCGCTTCCCGCGCATTGCCCTGTTTGAGCATTGCCTTGGCCACATCGAATCGGAAAAGCAGGACCTTGTCCTTGTCTCGTGCGCGCACAGCCAACTGGTAGGCACGGTCATAGAAGCTGCGGGCGGACCTGAAATCATCGCGATAGAAGGAACAATCTCCCTGGTAATTGAGCACTTGCGCCACCAGGACATCGCTTTTGAGTTCGTGGGCAAGGTTCATCGCCTCATCGAGGCTCTTTTGCCCCTCATCAATGCGGCCCGCATTCGCCAGCGCAATACCGTAACCGCCCAGGATGTCGCCCATCCATGTGCTGCGGTCTTTCAGGGTGCGGAAAGTATCGAGAGCTTCCTTGTTGGCATTGAAGGCCGCGCCATAGCGGCCCTGATAGCCAAACAGAGTGCCCATGCTGTAGGACTCAAGGGCAGCGCCGCGCTGATCGCCAATGGTTCGGTTGAGATCGAGGGCCCGGACATAGTAGGTGAGAGCCTGATCGTACCGGCCCAGCTTGGCGGAGGTTTCAGCGAGGTTGTGCACGGTGAGCACGATATCGTCGGGCACGTTCGCTTTCTCTCGTAATTGGAGCGCCTGCTGGAAGTACGTCAGAGCATCCTCATACTCGCCCTTGTGGGTATAGCAGCTCCCAATGTTATTGAGGCAAAGGGCCTGATTACTCTCATCGCCCAGTTCGCGTTGCATTTGCAGTGACTCCTTGAAAAACTTCAACGCCTCATCGTAGTGGCCTCGGTCGTGATAGAACGCTCCCAAGTCGATGAGAGAATCACCCGTACCCTTCTTGTCTCCAATTTCGCGGCGCAGGCGCAGGGCTTCCTGATAGTTTTTCAAGGCCTCCGCCGACTTTCCTATCTCGTCCTGGACTTGGGCGATCTGATTGAAGCTGACCGCCATCCCCCGCTTGTCACCCAGACCTTGTTTGATCTCGAGGGACTGCTGGTAGTGACGCAAGGCTTCATCCTGCTTTCCCAGGCGCCGGTAGGCGACGCCCATCGCTTGCAGAATGGCGGCTTTCTCCTCGTTATTCTCGAGCTGGATGGCGAGAGCCAGACCCCGCGTCAGGAATTCCAAGCCCGCCTGGGAATTGCCGCTCTTGATTTCCACGCGGCCGCTGGCCAACAGTGCATCCACCGATTTGGGATCTCGTGCCAGTACCTTCGACAGATTGGCGCGGGCTTCGTCGAACGAGCCCGCGTTCTCGCAAACACCGGCCAGGGCAAACTCAACGTCCGAGTTGTCCGGCAGGAGTTTGGCAAGGTGGTTGTAGGAATCGATGGCCTTTGGATAGTCGTTGACCACCTGAGCATGGATGGCGCTGATGAGAAATTTTTCCGCAGAGGGAAGACTCTCGCTCAGATCCACAGCTTTCCCCGCCAATTGTTCCGCTTCGTTGTCATATCCAAGACTGGATTCCACCTGGGCCAACCTTGAGTAGGCGAGCGCAAACTGGGGATCGGCCTGAGTCGCTGCGAGAAACTGTTTGGCGGCCTCCAGGTTTCTCCCCTGGCGTTCTAATTCCGCCCCCTGGGAGTAACCACGAAGAGCAAGAAGGGATTGGGTGGATGGGCGCAGGGACTTCTCCTGCAGTTCCTTGATGGCCGACACAGGCAGCGCCAAGTTCTCGCGAATCGCCCGTGCCAATTGGTCCACGGCACCCACCACTGATTTCTCATTCTGTGCTTCTGCTTTGAGCGCAGTCGTACGATCCCGCTTCAAGTCCCGGACGGATGCGTCGATGCGAATCTGTTCCCCGAAACGGGCATATTGCCCGGACACCAGCACGTCCGCATTGCTGAATTCGGACAAGCGCCGCAGAGTTGGCGGGTCCAAGGGCGCGTCCGGCGCGATGCGCAGATCGTGCGAGATCTGGCGCATGCGATCGGAAGAAACTACGCGCAAGCTTGCGGACTGCCCGACGTCGGTGCTCAGAATCTCTGCCAGACTGGAACCTAGCCAATCAAGCGCCGCATCGCCCGACGCATTACGGAAAGGCACGATAGCGAGCGAAAGCTGCGCCGCAGCGGGAACGGCAGGCTGTGCGGAGGGCGTTGCCAGAGTTTTCCAAACCGCCAGGCTGACGGCCAGCACGGCGAGCACTGCCGCTGCAGCTAGCCATACCTTTTGTGGCCGGCTGCCCGCGAACCTGGCCGTCGCTGCCGCGACCCAACTGCGATGTGTGAGTGGTGGCGCGTGGCCCGCGTCCAAATCTGCGAGAATCTCCCCTGCGCTCTGATAACGCAGGCTCACATCCCGCTCCAGGCATTTCTGGATGATCCGAGCCAGATACTCCGGCAGATCGGGATTGAGCCGCCTAGGATCCTTTGGCGGTTCGTGTACCCGCTGGTACAACATCTGCATCGTCGAGTGGGTATGCTCGAACGGCAGATGGCCAGTCACCATTTCGCACAAGATCAACCCGAAGGCATAGAGATCGCTGCGATGGTCGACCGGCCGGATTTCCGCTTGCTCGGGAGACATGTAGCGGGGCGTGCCTAGAAATTGACCCGTCTGCGTCATTCCCAGGTCGGACTCCAGCGATTTCGCCAGGCCAAAGTCCGAAACATAAATGTGATCGTGCTGATCGATCAGGATGTTCTGCGGTTTCAGGTCGCGATGGACCACTCCTTCAGCGTGGGCGGCATCGAGCGCGGTGGCGAGCTGGCGCGCAATGTTTAGTGCGCGATCGAGCGGCAGTTTCCCCTCTTTCCTCAACAGTTGGCTGAGATCGCAACCTTCGACGTAGGCCATCGAGATGAACTTCGTATCTCCGGGACCGTCGCCGAGATCGTGAATGCGCAGAACATTGCGATGAGAAATCTTGCTGGCAAGCAACAGCTCCTGCTTGAAACGCTGTGAAATGTTGGGATCGCGCGTGAGATCACGGCGGACCAGCTTCAACGCCACCATGCGTTCCAGTTCTTTGTCCCATGCCTTGTACACGGTGCCCATGCCGCCCTCGCCGAGGATGCTTTCCACTCGGTAACGCGGGCCGAAGTCGGGGATTCTGCTGGATGATTCGGATGGCTGCGCCTGGGGTTGAACCGGATGCGGCCGGACGGGGAACGAGCTGTCGACAGTCAACGCCGAAGATGGGGAAGCTATGGTGGCAGCCGCTGACGTTGCGGCGGTGGCCGGAACGGTAGAGGAGACGGCGGTTTCGGCGTCGGAATGATCCAGTCCAGTGCCACACTGGCTGCATGTCAGAGCAGGGCCGGGGTTATGAGCACCGCATTTCGGGCAGAGTTTAACAGCTTCAGCTTCGGGCGCCGGGAGTTTGGATCGCGCTAGCACGGGATGAATCCACAGGCTGCCGACGAAAGAATGCCGCCGAAAGATAGGTCGTCCGCCCCCTAAGACAAGCATGGGGAGCATCACTTGTCTGTGATGCCACGCACACTTGACCGGCCCTAAGAGGCAAAATCGGCAGCGAACAGATTTGTGGCGTGCTGCCGAAGGGATTTGACCCGAAAGCCTACGCAACCCGACCCTGGAAGATCACGGCTTACACTCATGACGGCGACCGCTTCGATCTGGGCGGTCGCACTCTGGAAGTCATCGCAACCCCCGGCCACACGCCTGACTCCATCTCTTTGCTCGATCGCGCCAACGGTCTGCTTTTTATCGGTGACACCGTGGGCACGGTTTTCGAGGCCGGGAGGTAATCGACCAGCGGAGAGATGAAGGAGGGATCGGTGGTGTATTTGTGAATCCGGTCGGTGTACTGCTGATCGATGGGCTGGCCGGGATCGCGGGCAAAGTTTGATTTCAATTCCTGGGACAGGGACATGGTGCTGGAGAGCAGCGTGGAACAGACAACGATCAAGGTCAGCATGGAAGGGGTCATTTTGCCTCGTTTCAATTCACTTTCTTCGGGGTCCAAGTTTCACACAAAACGGCCTGTCGGAGGAAGAAAGAGTCTTGTCTAATACAAGAGACTGGCATAGAGGACTGCGGAATTTAAGGTCGAAACTGACCGCTCTGGTGCGGGGCTTCCTACAAGGTGACCATCGGCACGCAGCCCACTGGCCAGACCTGCACGGCTACCGGGAATCGGGCACAGTGGCGTCAGCCAATGTGACCGACGTGGCTGTCGACTGCGAATAGAGCACGGGTGGCGGTGGTAGCGGAGGAACCCTCTCCACGAACTGGCCGCCCCCGTATCTTGCCAACTCAACTACGCAACACACAATCACGGACTCCCTATGCCGAGATCCCGCCGCACAGATCTGCTCAATCGGCCTCCCGCATCGGCCCGCGTGCAGAGTGCTCGTTGAAAACAAACAACTTCTCGGGTTCGTTCGGTAATTTAGCTCAGACACTCGCCGCCCGCGGTATCCATCCCCGAAAGGCTTGATCTTTGAGTTTCTTGGTCATGGGTTCCTCGAGTCGCCCAACTGCACGCCGCTGAGTTTGTCCTCACCTTGGGGGGACATAAGGATGTGTCCGCGTTGCCTGCAAGCGCCTCGTCGGTAGAAACGCCAACGTGAACCAAGAAATCATGGCCTCGAATGCTGCTCGCCAGTACAGGACTTCGAATTACGTCGTGGGATGTTCGGCAGCAGTATCTCCAGGCGAGCTGTCAGCCGACTCGTTGGAAGGTTTTTTCGGCCACAGGGAATCATTCGCAGGGTTGGAGTCAGCACTTACCTTCTCCATATTGGTTCGAATCTCCTCCTGCCGGTCTTCGAGACCGTGGCGGAAAGCCGTACAAATATTGTCAATTGCAAGAGGGGCACAGTCAGCCTTTTGAGCACACTTCCGGACAAGATCGTACATCTGGCGGAGCACATACTCGAACTTTGGCCCATCGAGGTTGACAACATCAGCCTCCGTCGCTAATTCGGTGGCGTAGCGAGCGGTTTCGGCCAAGGTTCGCAGGGCGTGAACTTGTGCAAGCAGCGGCTTGATCTTGAATTCGAGGGAAGAGTGCTCTGATACCGCTCGTAGTTCACGACAGACCACAGACATCTCGATGAGAATCAGACGAACGAACTCTGACCGCCGAACATCCCGCTCCTCGGCAGCCGCGAGGATCTCTGGCCAGTGCGAATCGGCTAGTGTGCTGGTTGAGCCAGCGGATATTCCCTTCGCCGCTACATCGTGTTTCATTTTGGACTTCTCCGGCGTGTTCCTTGTCAGTCAGCTGAATGGTCCTCAGCGTCGTCTTCCAGCAGCCGTTTCAGTTCTGCCAGCGACCGGAAGAAACGCTTGTCGGCCGCCGTACCATAGCGGAGGATGCGGTCCATAACAGGCCCGTGAAACACCATATCCTGGCGCAGTTCCCGAGCCTCGAATTGCAGCCCGCGTCGCTTCTGCCAAAGTGCGTGCACAGCGGTTTCCAGCAAAAGTTCCTGCTCGACGCTACGAGGCCGAAATTGCTGTACCAGCCGGGATCGGAGAGCCTGCAAAGCGATGTTCTCTTCCTGGTTCCCGGCTTCGAGCAACAGCGTCTCGGCGCTCAAGCCGTGTTTGAGGGCGCTGCGGCGACTCCGGTTCTTGCCATCCCTGGTCTTTGGCCCCCGAGACTGCCGTCCGTTTTGTCGGCTGGCTTCTGCCCGAAGGGGAGAGGCTGCATTGGCCGGTTGGGTCGGCAACTCGTGAGAAGCAAGCGCTGGAACCCATGACATGTTTGGCCGCAGCCCTTCGCGCCCAGGGTCGGCCTGCTCTACTTCCGCCGAGCTCTGTGCCATATCCGGCGGCCTCTGCTTCTCGGCACCATTGGCCGGAGGCTCCGCAGGATGCCAAGGCCCAGAGCTACCATCGCCAGGCGATGCGCCTTGATTCAGCTGCGCTACGTCGCTTGCCATGTTGACCTCCATCGCCGGAGGTTACCCACCGGGACCACCCTCTTAATTAGGTCCAAGTAAATCCCGGATCAGCGTTTGGCCCATCTCCTCAACGGTCATGACCACACCGGCAGGCTCATGGGTGAAAAGGAGCTGTTTCTCGTCGACTTGGAGTGCAAATATAGTGTTCGGTATTGACGGGTCCGCGGTGTGCGCCAAACTCTTTTTACTGCTTTTGCTCTTGTATGTAATCGTGTGCTGCTGCGGATCGAAGCCCACATGCAACGTGAAACGGGGAGGAACTTCTACCACCTCGAATTGATTGCCTTCCATTCCCTTAAATTCGAAAAAGTTCTTCCCATCTTTGCCCTTGCAAACCTCGCAAAACTTCTTCATCCATCGCCTGAGCGCTTGCCAAGTGAGCGGTGCTTGAGCCTTTCTGATCTCCGCTCTTTCAGCCAACCATCGATCGTTCGCTTCTTTAGCCATCCTTGCATCCTTCACTATCAGTTCGTCCCGCCTTCTCTTGGCTCCCAATCGCTCGACGACGTACCTAACAAAATCATCATCGCTCATAGTCGATTTCCTCTCTTGCCGCGGTTAGCAGCCGCCAGCAGATCTGTGAGCGGTGCCTACGCTATAGATGGCAGACGCCAGCGAAGATCGCGAGTGTCAGACCATGGGGCGGCACAAATGCCTTCCGTTGTCTGGTGACAGCCTACTGCCTCAAAGGCTAATCCGGTTGTCGCTGTATTGGTATTGAAATCGCTACTAAGCACCTCTACTGGTAAGTGCTCGCTTTGATTCCCCCTCGGTAGCGACTTTCGGTCGTACTCGGCCCTTCCGTTTCCCGGCAGGCCTATCTCAAAGCTTGCGGGTCGCGTTCCAAGAGTCGGATAGCGATTCCGCTTTCGGAGTCGAACAATACAGACTCGTACCGCTGATCCTGGCGAAAGCCGCCTCGCCGCAAACACTCCCGGGCATTCAGCATAGATGGGACCACGAAGGTTGCTCCCGCCCTCAGGTGTGGAATCGAAGCCCGATAAAGGAGAGCTTCAATGCGTTGGGCACACGCATCGAGGCCGATGATTGTTCCCAACAGCACCGGTTTCGGGTGCCACCCGGCCACCACATTCGGTTCGCCACGTGGCGTGGACTCAAAGGTTTCCTCTTGCCCTATTAGCGGCAGCAAACATTCGCAGGGCAGTTCTCACCAAATTGTATGAAGAGCCCGCGATAGTCGGATCGCGCGATCCGCAGCAAGCAGAGACAATCCCTCGACTAGAGCGGTCGCTCCAATAATGCGATCTGCTGGATCCTTAGAGGGCAAGCGGCATGAACTCGATCCGCCCAACGGCCGCGCATTTGCGGCTCGACCCCGTCTTATACGAAGTTCTCCGACAACAGGTGCTACGCCGTGAGGGCTGGCGGTGTGAATCGTGCGGTGCGATGTCAAACCTGGAGATCCACCACAAGGAATTCCGCAGCACAGCCTGCCACGCTCAGACGCACCGCAGATGGTAACCTCTGACAACTTGCACAACAAGAAATGAGGTGCGGACTTAATGAACTCCCCAGAAAGGCGTCACGCAACGACGTTTGGAGATTGCGTCGAAACGTCGAAACCAGCGCGGCTTGATTCTCTCCATATCGTGAAATAACTTATTTCATGCAATGAAATGCAATAAGAAAACTTTGGGAGTTTGACCGTATGGCCATCGCCGACAACAGTAGGCCGTGTTTAATGTTGAGAATTATTAGGTATTAGTTTATATTACTCACATGCGATACATCTCTAGGCAACTAGCGGCCGTCCTCCACGAGGCCGCTCGTCATTTTCCCGCAGTCGTCGTAACAGGGCCTCGCCGGGCCGGCAAGACTACTCTCTTGTGCAAGCTGTTCCCGAGCGCCCGCTATGTACTACTCGAAGACCCTGACATTCAAGCGCTAGTGCGCAGCGATCCGCGTGCCTTTCTCGACGAGCTGCGGCCCCCGGTCATGTTCGACGAGATCCAAAATACTCCTGAGCTGCTCGACTACGTCCGCACGCTAATCGACACGAGGCCCCGGCGCATGGGCCAGTGGCTTTTCACCGGCTCGCAAGAAGCTCCTTTAATGCGGAACATCACTGAATCAATGGCCGGGCGGGCGGCCATTCTTCAACTCCTGCCTTTTAGCCTCACCGAAACTGACCGAGTGAATCTGCTGCACGGAGGCTTCCCCGAAGTGCTGGCGCGCCCCACGGCTCGCAGCCTTTGGTTCGCTTCTTACCTGCAAACGTATCTCGAGCGGGATGTGCGCGCGATTACAAATGTCAGAGACCTCGTGACCTTCCGTCGGTTCCTTTCCCTGCTGGCCAGTCGCCATGGCCAAGTTCTGAACAAGAGCGACCTCGCGGCACCGCTCGGGGTATCGGTTCCCACGATCGGCGAATGGCTCTCGATTCTAGAAGTGACTGGACAAATCATTCTGGTGCCGCCGTACTTTGAAAACTTCGGAAAGCGGCTCATCAAGTCGCCGAAAATCTACTGGGCGGACTCCGGTCTCGCCTGCTACCTGCTGGGCGTGACCTCGCCAGCTGAGCTGGAACGTTCTCCCTTCCTAGGAGCTCTATTTGAAGGCTTCGTCGCCGGGGAGATACTCAAGAGTCAGGCCAATCGGGGAATGCGGAAGGAGGTCTACTACTTCCGCGATCAGCAGGGCTTGGAGGTAGACTTCCTCGTGCCAAGGCCCAACTCAAAGCTGTGGTTGATTGAAGCTAAAGCTGGTAAGACGGTGCGGCCATCCATGGCTTCCCCGCTACTTTCATTAAGTCGTGGCGTACCCCGCTGGCCAGGACGGTTGATCGTAGTCCACCGAAAGTCCAACTCGCAATTGCAGACGGCAGCGATCGCTCGCGGGGTTGAAGCTCTCGATGTTGAACGATTCATCCAGGAGTTCGGTGGTAGCAAATAGCAGGACCTTGACCATTCAGCACGCACCGACCCACCGAAATCGTCTCCGCTCCCAACGTCTATGGCTTTGATACCGGGGTTGTCTCGTACTACCGCGGCTGGCAGGATTTGCGCCGGGAGGATCTTGGCGGGCTATGGGAACACTTTGTGCTGAACGAGACCGCCAGTCGGCGGGCAACTGTTTCACTTGGCAAGCCTGGAGATCCCGATCCGAAATCGCCAACAGGTTCTTGATCTCGTCAGGGCTTGTTGTGTGCTGAACCAACCAACTATTCTGAAGCCAACTTTGCAAGCTCATTCTCGGTTCCTAGCACGAAAAGTCTTTTCTCTTTCATTACACTACGCAAGAAATGGTTCCCTGCCGCCAGTTTTGACCGGAATTCGGACGCTGGAAAGACGGTCGGATTGATCTCCCTGCCAAGCGCTTTCTGTGCCGGACCCAGCGCGGAAACAACGTCGCTGAAAGGTGCATTCCCTAGCAGGCTGCGGAAAAATGGACTCCGCGACTTAGATTCTCTCCAGATCTCAGTGATTTTGTGATTGGGGAAGGGTTCTGGCTGCATCCGCTGGTGTCCCGC
>Ga0074046_10003134_pt1 | contig 13977 bp, 12 predicted proteins | sample BogForMeECP23OM3_FD_94441 | JGI IMG/M metagenome (GOLD analysis project Ga0074046, IMG submission 94441) | Bog forest soil microbial communities from Calvert Island, British Columbia, Canada - Bog Forest MetaG ECP23OM3 | ecosystem: Environmental > Terrestrial > Soil > Wetlands ...
ACGATTCGTCATTCACGGCGCGTTCCATATTCCTGGTCTTCGCCCGCCTGCCCGCGGGACGCAGCGCAACTCTGGCGTACTTCAAACAACTTGCGGAAATGAAAATCCCGCTCTTCGTGCGCATGCAAGAACCGGGTTGGCCGGAGCCGATGGAAGCCTGGAACCCGCAGATACCGCAATTCCCGGTTGGAACCGAATTCGCGCTGGTGCGTAGGATGGCTCTGCCTGACCGGGACGGGCACTTGCGCCTCACGCGGGTCACCGAAAGCGTTCAGATCCGCCATTACAACGACATCCCGAACGTCAATCCGATGGCATCGCGCGACGTTGCGCTCGCCCGGCGTTTTCAAGAGCCATCAGAGATCGAGTTAAGCCGCACGCTGCTCTTTTCGGAACACAACAGCGGACTCCGCGGTGTGACCGCGAGTGACGACCCGTTTCTGATTTTTCCCGCGATGTCGCACGGTTTCGATGCCTTCGAGGATAAACGCATGCGCATGCGCGCTATTTCGCCATTCGTCGCTTGCACGGGTTGCCATCTCGGACCTGGCATCCAATCCATAATGAGCTTTGCATTTCGTGCGAATCCAAACGAAGGGCCGGTGCTCAGCCCGCGTCTCGCGGAAACCACCCCGCGCGAGGAATCGGAAAAAGTAATGGAATGGGCGCAAAAGCAGGAGAAGTGGAAAGACCTGCTTCGTCTGTGGTCTGCAGAGAACCCGAATTGAGACGACGCGGGAGCCAGCAAGCATTTATGTCCTCTGTCTGAGTGGGCCAGCGTTCCGCAGAGGTGCTTGTTTGCCGCCATTGCAGCAGTATGCCAATCAAAGCGGCGCTATGTAGATGGCGTTTTAGCGCACTGACAGTTGGTAACGGCGAGGCGCCTCTCTGGATACGGAGATAGTTGCATGGATTCTTACAGGCAGGTTCTAGTCTGAAAGAAATGCCTGGCCGACGCACTACACGTTTCAGTCGGCAGCACTACACCTGCAAAACGTCGCCTTCGCGCGCGACCATTTCGTACAGAACCGGGTTGACAAAAAAGCCGAGCAGCAACCGGGAGAGCAGCCCGGCAACGACCACTATAGCAAAGGGCTTTTGCGTGTCGCTGCCCACACCGGTGGACATCGCGGCGGGGAGAAGTCCCAGGCAGGCCACCAGCGCGGTCATCATGATCGGGCGCAGGCGGAGGAGCGAGGCTTCCCGCGTGGCCTCGCGTATGCTCTTCCCCTCCAGACGCAGTTTGTTGATGTAACTCACAAGAATGACCGCGGTTTCGACGGACACGCCGAGCAATGCAAGCAGGCCTAAGGCGCTGGAGACGCTGAGTGGCGTGTGCGCGAGCTTCAGCGCGATCAAAGCGCCGACTGGTTCAGTGATGACCACGCCGAGAGCGATGGTGACCGGGAATTTGAAGTTGCCGTAGAGAGCGAAAAGGATCAGAAAGATCAGCAGTACGGCGAGCGGGCCAATGATGTAGAGTTGCGCCTTGGCGTCAAGCAATTCGCTGTATTCGCCGCCCCAATCCAAGCGGTAACCCTCTGGCAGGCTCACCTTCTGAGCGATGTTTTTCTGTCCGTCATGGACGATGCCTTCCAGATCGCGCCCCACAATCGAAAACTGGATGCCGATGTAGCGCGAGTTATTTTCGCGATAGATGAATGAGGCTCCGGTGGATTCCTGGATGGTGGCAAGTTCGGAAAGCGGAATCTGCTGGCCGGCGGGGGCGGGTACGAGGAGATTTCCGATCTCACGGGCGTCGGAGCGGAACTTCGAATCCATGCGCACGACGAGATTAAAGAGCTTTTCTCCCTGAATCACCTGTGTGGCGGCTTGGCCGCCGACAGCGGCTTGCACAACGGCCTCAACATCGGCAACGTTGATGCCATAGCGGGCGATTTTTGCGCGATCGGCGTCAATGAGCAGGCTGGGCTGGCCGAGTTCGCGGACGACCGTCAGCTCGGTGAAGCCGGGCGTTTTGTCGAGGACATTCTTGATTTCGACGGCCTTTTTCTCGAGGACTTCAAGGTCCGGCCCGAAGATCTTCACGGCGAGCGCCGATTTAAGACCCGTAAGGGCTTCGTCGACCGCGTCCTCCGCAGGCTGCGTGAAATTGAAGATCACCCCAGGATAGGAGTCGAGTTTCTTCTGCAGGTCAGTGACGAGCTGTTCTTTGGTGCGTACGGATGTCTGCGACCACGATTTGTCTTTGTACGGCTTGAGGCCCACATAAAACTCGCAGTTGAAAAAACCCGTGGGGTCCGTGCCATCGTCGGGGCGCCCAAGTTCCGAGCCCGTAACCGTGACCATAGGATATTGGATGAGCAGATCGCGGACTTGCGGAGCAAATTTGGCGGCTTCTTCAAACGAAATCGTGTATGGCAGCGTGGCACGAACCCAGACGGCGCCTTCATCGAGATGCGGGAGGAACTCTCCTCCGATGAGAGGAATAAGAAGGAGAGTGGCGCCGAAAATCAGGAGCGAGGCGATGATCGTGATCGCTGCGTGATTGAGGCACCATTCCAGCCGGCCGGCGTACTGATCGCGAATCCAATTGAAGACGGGGTTCTGTTTGTCCTTGACACCCTTTTTAAACCAGTAGGACGCGAGCACGGGAACGACCGTGAGCGTGAGAATGAGTGCGCCGAGGAGCGCGAATCCCATGGTGTCCGCCATGGGGTGGAATAGTTTTCCGGCGGGACCTCTTAAGGCATAGATGGGCAAGTAGCCGGCGATAATGACGGCCACGGAATAGAAAATGGGGCGGTCGACGTCGCGAGCAGCCGCCAGAATGACGTCGTTCAATTTGTATTCGGTGCCATAGCGCAAGCCGAGTTCGCGGTAGATGTTCTCCACCATGACGATGGTGCCGTCAATGATGATGCCGAAATCGATGGCGCCGATGGAAAGGAGGTTGGCCGCTTCTCCGGTCCAGTTCAAAAAGATGAAGGCGAAGAGGAGAGCCAAAGGAATCGTGAGTGCGGTGATGATCGCTGCGCGAAAACTCACCAGAAAGAAGATCAGAACGATCAAAACAAGGATCATGCCGCGAAGAAGATTGCCTTCAACGGTATCCGTGGTGACGCGAACGAGGTCGCTGCGGTCGTAATACGGGCGAACCTTCACGTCGGGCGGGAGGAGGGTATTATTGATCTCCTCGGTTTTCTTCTCAACCCGTTCGAGGACATTTTGAGTTTGCTCGCCGCGGCGCATCAAGATGACGCCTTCCACGGCGTCGTCGTCCTTCTTCTGCTTGGTCTGGAAGCCAAAGATACCGAGGCGCGGCGCATGGCCGATGACCACGCTGCCGATGTCCTTGATGCGGACGGGCACGCCATTCAGGCTCGCGACAACGATTTCGCCGATGTCTTCCGTATTTCTTACCAGGCCGAGACCCCGCACGTAGTAGAACTGCCCGCCTTGCGTGTAAAAGCCGCCGCCAGTATTGGCATTATTGGCGCTGAGCGCCGCAACAATCTGAACGACCGGAAGGTGATAGTTGTAGAGCTTCACGGGATCCAGCAGGACGTGATACTCCATCGTGGGCCCGCCAAAACCGGAGTCGTCCGCCACGCCCGGTACGCTCTTGTAGGCTCGCTCGATGATCCAGTCTTCGTAGGTATGCAATTCCATCGGGGAGCGATCCGGGCTCTCGATGACGTAGCGGTAGACGAGGCCACTGGGGCTGAAAAGCGGCGCCATGCTCGGCGTGACACTTTGCGGCAGGGAAGCGTCGCTGATGCGCTCGAAAACAACCTGGCGCGCGAAGTAAGAGTCCACGCCCTCATCAAACGTCAAGATAATGTCCGACAGCCCATACAGCGAGATGGAGCGCATGACGTGGAGGCGCGGCGAGCCGTTCATCGCCAGCTCAAGCGGCAGTGTGGTGAGCCGCTCGACTTCTTCGGCCGCGTGGCCGGGCCATTGCGTAATCAGCTCCACCATCGGCGGCGACAGATCCGGATAGGCGTCCACGGGCATCTGCTGGAACGACCAGGCGCCCGCCACGATGATCAAGATCGTGAGCATGAGCACCAGGAAGCGCTGTTGAAGAGCGAGTTGGACGATGCGATGAATCATCGAGATGGCTCCGAAGCGCTCCTCCTAATGCTGCAGGGAATTCTTGAATTGCAGGAACAGGCCGCCATCGCCAACGACGTGTTCGCCTTCTTTCAGGCCGCTGGTGATTTGCGTGCGGCCTTTGCTGCTGCCGCCAAGCGTAACCACGCGCCGCGCAAACTGGTTCGCATTCGTCTGCACATAAACAAAAGGCTGGTTTTCGGTGTCGCGCAGTACGGCGGCGTCGGGAACCGTGATGGCTTCGGGAATGGACCCAGCGCCGACGAGCGCGGTCACGAACATGTCGCGCTTCAATTTCTTGCCGGGATTCTGGGTTACGATGCGCGCCTGCAAGGTTCGTGTCGTGGGATCCAGCGCGGGGGCAATAAAGGAAATCTTCCCGTGGAAAAGGTCGGAGTAGGATTCGGTGTTGATTTCAACGGTATCTCCGATGTGCACGAAAGGGAGATCGCTTTGGAAAACATTCACGAGGACCCAGACGGTGTTGGTATTGGAGATGGTGAAACACTGGGTCGTGCCTCCAACGAGAAGTTGCCCGGGGCCCACGAGTCGTTCCACAATTTCGCCGGTGACCGGAGCGATAACGGGAATCTGTGCGGTGGATTGCGCGGACTGTTTGATCACGGCTTCCGGATCCTTGAGACCCAGTGCGCGGAGAGCGTCCGCGGTCGATTCCATTTCCGCGTGAGCCTGTGTTTGATTGGATTCCGCCTGCTGGAGATCGGCCTCGGAGATGGCGCCGTGAGCAAAGAGATCCTGCGCGCGCGTATAGAGTCTTTCACTGAGTGCGTAGGAATCTTTTGCTTTGATGTAGGCAGAGCGGGCTGCGGAATAGTCCGGGCTGGTAACTGTGAGTAGAGGCTGGCCGGCCTGTACGAATTGGCCGGGCGCTACCAGGATTTCGTGGACCGGTCCGCCAATCGCCGCGAAAACCGGGGTCGTTGCAAATGCGTCGTACGCCACAGAGCCTGTGAGGCGCAGCGTGCGTGGCAGAGGTCCTTTTTCCGCGGCCACGATCTGGATGTGAGACATCTGTTCCTTCGGAACGCTGAAGAGATCGGCGGTGTCTGCCTTCGATTCTGAGGAGGTGAACGAGGTCATCTTGGATTCTGATTCGCCGGGACCCGAGCCGCACCCCGAGAGAAAAACACTGAGCGGAGCTGCGAAGCCAGCGAGGGCCACGAGGGCCAGAAAGTTCGTGCGTTTTTTTGTGAAATGCTTCATGTCACATTCCTCGTACCCACGGCCTGGCGCATCTGTTCGAGCGCGAGCATGTAATTCGCGAGCGCCTGGCGGTAGGCAAGCTGGTTGGCCCGGTAGGTTCGTTCGGCGTCCAGATAGTCGAGAAGACTGGCGGCGCCTTTGCGGTAGGCGTATTCACTGATGTCGCGCGATTGTTTGGCCTGATCGACGTAGCCACCCTGATAGAGCTGAATGATTTCATCGTTGGTGTGGAGATTTGCGTAGGCCTGCACGACGTCGGTGGAAACCTGTTGTGTGGTTTCGCTGGCCTGCTGTTGCGCCTGGGTGATGGCGGAGCGTGCGCGCGCGATTTCGCCTTGATTGCGGTTGAAAATGGGAAGGGGCATGTTGTAGTAAAAGGCGCCGGTACTCAGACCGGCCGTGTGCGTGTAATTGAAGGTGCCGGTGATGTCCATCTTGCCGTTGGCTTGCTGCAAAGCCAACTGGCTCTCGGCGGCGGTCACGGCTTGCTGTGCGGCGCGAAGATCGGGCCGGTTGATAGCCGCCAGGGATTTTAGCTCGTTCAGGTTTGCACGCACCGGCTGATAGTCGAGTGAGCCTTGCACATCGTAGTCATCGGGAACGGACTCGAAGCCCAGCAACTGGCGGAGTGCGGCCAGGCTTTGCAGCTTGGCCAGTTTGGCGGCGGAAACGTCAGTTTGGAATTGCAGCAACTGCAGCTTGATCTTCAGAAAGTCGCCTTCGCTCAGATCGCCGACGCGAAATCGCTCTTTACCGATGTCCACGGTTTTCTGGAAACTGTCCAGGTCCTGTTGCGCGAATTCCAGGGTCGATTCCGCCAGCAAAACATCAATGAATTGCTGGCTCACGTTGAAGATAAGCTGGCGCTCGCTGTCGGAGACCTGCGAGCGCACCACGGTGGTCTGATCCTGCGCGACCTGAAGGCGGTGCTGGCGCTTCCTGCCGCGCTCGAACAGATAGCCGACGCCGGCATCGAATTGCGCCTGCTGGTCGATGTAATCCGAGCTGAACTGGTTGGGTTGGAAGATCGGAAGAAACTGCGCGTCGAGGCCCAGCGTGGGATTGGGACGGAGATTGGCAGTGACTTGTTCCGCCAGGCTTTGCTCGATGGTCGAGCGCAGTGCCTGCAACGCATGGTTATGCAGGAGCGCCATGCGAATGGCGTCGTCCAGCGCGATCCGAGCCGGGCCGGATTGCGTTGCGTTGGCTTGCGCTGGCGTGTTCGCCGGAGTGGGCGCAGCACTCTGTTGGCCCGCCGCGAACGCCGGCGAGATCAAAAGTGTTACAGCCAATACCATTCCTTTCCTCAAGTGATTACTCCTCGCGCATCCTTGACAGGGGGGCGAACTGCAAATTTACTTGGATTAATGAGGGGTAAGAAGCGCTGCGCTAGGCGGCGGGAGGCGCTCGCGGCGCCACGTTGCGGAAAACCACCACAGGTACAGTGGCCACCACACTAATAACCACCAGCCGGTTGATTGCCGGCACCATCGCCATGATCAAAGAGGGAGTGGCAATGGCGGTCCCTGCCGCGGAGCAGATCGGGCAGATGTGCGAATCCGCCGAGTTGGAGCTCAGGTCCCCACAACAATGCAATTGCGCCCCGAGAAAGACAACCCCGAGGAGTAAAGCCAGGAAGTAGACGCGCTTTGTTTTGCCAGGCATCTAGCCGGAATTTCCTTGTTACTGTTGAGATTTTAGCATACTACACCCGCGCCGCTTGATCGCGGCACTGTGAGAGGACTTTCATCAGTAGCACCCCCGTTGGCCTGTCAACCGCGCCAGCCCAGCCCGCAATCGCCCTGGATTCCAGTGCCATCCACGGACGCGACAGCGAACGCACTGTCGGTTTCCGGCTTGCGCGTGCATCGGCGAGCGCAGCCGATTGTGAGCACGGGGCCCATTGTGAGGCGGGGCCTTGTTGAGCTACGGTGTCCCGAGCAGGCCGGGTGAAAAATTCAGTGTGGACCGCACCCGACAGAGCTATCCCAAATTGAGATGAGTCTCCGATCAAAACTGGTTGTCCGTCTTGCTCTCGTCCTGATCATCGGCGCCGCCCTGTTGTTTATTCCTGCTGGCTCGTGGAAATTTTGGCCGGGCTGGGCCTTCTTGGGTCTCACTTTCATTCCCAGTATCCTTGCTTACCTCTATTTTTATAAACACGATCCCCAATTGATGGAGCGCCGTCTGCAGAGCAAGGAGAAGGTCAGCGAACAAAAGCTTCTGATGAGAGTGACGAAGCCATTTTTCCTTGCCGCGTTTCTGCTTCCCGGACTGGATTACCGCTGGGGCTGGTCGCGCACATTTTTTGGTGGGGTGCCTCTCTGGCTCATCCTGGTTTCTGAAGTCCTGGTTCTCGGGGGATTTCTTTTGGTGTTTTGGGTCATGAAGGTCAACAGTTTTGCCTCGCGCACCATCCAAGTCGAGGCTGGGCAGAAAGTCATTTCCACCGGCCCGTACGCCTTTGTTCGCCACCCCCTGTATTCGGGCAGCGTGGTGATGTGGCTGTCCGCACCGTTGGCGCTGGGCTCGTACATCGCCTGGCCCGCCTTTGCCCTGCTCATCCCGTTTTACGTGATTCGTCTGCTCAACGAGGAAAAAGTCCTGCGCCAGGAACTGCCCGGCTATTCCGAATACTGCCTGCACACCCGCTTCCGCCTCGTCCCCTTCATTTGGTAAGACTCCCCGCGCAGCGCATTGAATCTTGCCGTCTGAGAGATACATGGCCTTGGCCACCGAGCCTTTGCGCTTGTTGTGGTCCAAAGCTGGCACCCTCCGCAGAAGACGCCTATTGGGGCGGCGGAGAGAGGAGCTGTGTGAGGGCGGCGGCAGGGTCGGGGGCGAGCATGAGGTGTTCGCCGATGAGGAAGGCGTCGAAGCCGGCGGCGCGGAGCTTCTGTAAGTCGTCGTGGGATCGCAGGCCGGATTCGCTGACGGCGATGCAATCGTCCGGGATGTGCTCGATCAACTCGAAGGAAGTTTGCATGCGCACAGCGAGGGTTTTCAGGTCGCGATTGTTTACGCCCAGGATGCGCGCGCCGGCCGTCATCGCGCGGGTGAGCTCATCGAGCGTGTGGACTTCGACGAGCGGCTCCATGCCCAGTTCGTGCCCGAGCGCGAGCAATTCCTGCAACTGAATATCGCCGAGCGCGGCCACGATCAGGAGAAAGCTGTCGGCATCATTGGCGCGCGTTTCCCACACTTGCCAGGGGTCAAAAATAAAATCCTTGCGCAGAACGGGTAGAGCTACGCTTCTGCGCGCGTCGCGCAAGTTCTTCAGAGAGCCGTGGAAGAACTCTTCTTCGGTTAGGACGGAAAGAGCGGCGGCGCCCGCGTCTTCGAGCGACTGCGCCAGGGCGGGGGCATCGAATGGATCACGAAGAACACCGCGCGAAGGCGAAGCGGGCTTCAATTCCGCGAGAACGTTGAGGGCATCGCGGGAGAGCGCGGCGGGAAAATCACGCACGGGCGGCGCGGCCTGCGCGCCATATTTCAGGACGGTTTCCGGCAAGACGCGCTTGCGGTGCTCGACCCAGGCGCGGCGTGATTCCAGGATGCGGTCCAGCACGATTCCGGTGTTGGCGTGGGCAGACATGGGGATAAGTTTGTATGCTAGGGAGACGGTGAGAGCGTGTCAAATGCGAGTTAGTGGCAGTGGGCGACTCGCGGCGGGCGCTTGGAATGCCCAACTTCGCGGCGCCAGAGGGAAAAGGACCGAATCATGGGATACGGAGAGAAATACAGAACGCTACTGGAGGCGATTGCCGGGGTGGCGGACTCAATTGCGAGCCGGTATTTTCGCGCAGCGGAAATGCGCGTGGAACGCAAGCTGGATGGCACGGTCGTGACGCAGGCGGACAAGGAAATCGAAACGATGGCACGCGCCTTGGTGAAGGAGAGCGGCCTGCCGCTGGACGTGCTGGGGGAGGAGATGGGCGGCGAAAGCGCAAAGGCGCCCTCACAAAGCGGGCGCGCGCGCATGATCATTGATCCGATCGACGGCACGGAGGAATTTTCGCGCGGCATTCCCACGTTTGGGACGCTGATGGGGATTGAAGAGGAGGGGGAGATCGTGGCAGGGATGGCCTCGGCGCCGGAACTTGGCCGGGGGACGTGCTGGTGGGCGTATCGTGGCGAGGGCGCTTATCGCAATGGGCATCGCATTCGGGTGTCCAAAGTGGCGCGGCTGGCGGACGCGCTGGTGTTCACGACGGGTACGGGCCCCAGCAAGGACACGAAAGTGCGCGCGACGATTCGCCGATTGGCGGATGCGGCGCGCAGCAGCCGTTCGATTGGCGGCTTCTGGCAACACATGCTGGTGGCCGAAGGCGCGGCGGATGCGGCGCTCGACTGGGTCTCCAAGCCGTGGGACCTCGCGCCGCTCGGCCTTATTGTGGAAGAGGCCGGCGGAAAAGCGACGACGATTGACGGCGAGCGCACAATTTACAAGGGACGATTCGTCAGCACGAATGGTTTGTTGCACGAAGAGGTGCTGAAGATCTTCCGGCGAGGTGCAACATGATCTGCGTGAAACGCCTCTATGAAAAGCCCTCGAAGGAAGATGGTTTTCGTTTGCTGGTGGACCGTTTGTGGCCACGCGGCCTGACGAAAGAACGCGCTCGCGTGGATTTGTGGATGAAAGAGATTGCGCCGAGCGACGCGCTGCGGAAATGGTTCGGGCACGATCCGGAGAAATGGGGAGAGTTCGTGAAACGTTACCGCAACGAGCTGGCAAAGAAAAAAGAGCTGCTGGCGGAAGTGAAGCGACTGGAGGGCGAACACGGGACGATAACGCTGCTCTATGGCCGCAACGACGAGAAGCAGAATCAGGCCGTGCTGATCGCGGCGGCGCTGAAAGGGCGCAAGTGAAGCGCGAAGCGGCGTTGCGCGTTGTGGCGGAGGAGGTGTGCGCCTGCCGGAAATGCCCGCGACTTGTGAAGTATCGCGAGAAAGTGGCGCGGGAGAAGCGGCGGGCTTACCGCGAGTGGGAATATTGGGGGCGCGGCATCCCGGGCTTCGGCGATCCCAACGCGCAATTGTTCATCTTGGGGCTCGCGCCTGCGGCGCATGGAGCGAATCGCACGGGGCGCGTATTCACAGGCGACCGTTCCGGCGATTTTTTGTACAAGGCGCTGCACCAGGCGGGATTCGCGAATCAACCCACTTCGCAGAATCGGCAGGATGGATTGCGGCTGCACAATGTTTACATTGCTGCCGCCGCGCGGTGCGCTCCACCGGCCAACAAGCCGCTGCCGCGCGAAATCTTAAATTGCCGCGGCTATCTGCAGCGCGAACTGGAGATTTTGCGGCCAGCTGCGGTGCTGGCGCTGGGGAAAATCGCGTGGGACGCGTACCTGGAAATCCTGAAGCAGGATGGCAAGATCAGTTCGCGCGCGGCATACAAATTCGCGCATGGCGCGGAGGCGGCGATCGCGCCGGACTTGCCGCGTCTCTTTGGCGTGTATCATCCCAGCCAGCAGAACACGCAGACGGGCCGCGTCACCGAAGCGATGTATGCGGAAGCGTTGGAGCGAATCAGAAAATTTCTTTCGAGGGCAGCGAGCGCCGCGGGTTAGCGGACAAGATTGCGAAACGTTCAGGCTTGAACGCGTTGCGGCTTGGGCCGCAGATCGACGGTGGCGGCGCGCGGCTGGGGCCAGTATTTTACGACGACCCGCCACAGCAGGAGAACGGTGAGGATGGCAGCGTAAGCCAGCGGGCGAAGCACGGCGGATTTCACCAGCCAGTAGTAGTGAATCACACCACAGATGGCGCTGATGTAGATGAAGCGATGCAGTTGTTGCCAGCGGCGGCCGCCGAGGCGGCGAATCCAGCCGGTGGTTGAAGTGATCGCGAGTGGCATCAAGAGCACGAATGCAGTGAAGCCGACGGTGATGTAACGGCGCTTGGCGACGTCCTTCCACATTTCCGCGAGATCGAAAAACTTGTCCAGCCAGATGTAGGTGGTGAAATGCAAGCACGCGTAGAAAAACGCAAACAGACCGAGCATCCGGCGGAAGCGGATCAGATCGGGGAGGCGCAGGATCTTGCGGAATGGCGTAATGGCCAGGGTGATCAGAAGGAAGCGCAATGTCCAATCGCCGGTGGCGTGAGTGATGAACTCGATGGGATTGGCGGAAAGATCGTTATGCAGAGCGCGCCAGCCCAATGAGGCCAGCGGCGTCAGGCAGAGAATGAATACAACGACCTTGGTCCATTTGCTGGTGAGGAGTGCGCGCATGGGAAGGATGGGAGCTCAGTAGTTTTTGCGCAGGTCCATGCCGCTGTACATGCCGGCAACCTGATCGCCATAGCCATTGAACATGAGGGTTTCGCGCTTCAGGAATTCGCCCAGGCGGCGTTCCTTGGCCTGGCTCCAACGCGGATGATCGACCTTGGGATTGACGTTGGCGTAGAAGCCGTACTCATTCGCGCCCATGCGGTTCCAAGTGGTGGGCGGCTGATCCTTCACGAAACGGATTTTGACCAACGATTTGGCGCTCTTGAAACCGTATTTCCAGGGCAGAACCATGCGCACGGGCGCGCCATCCTGATTGGGGAGCGATTCCCCGTACATGCCGACGCACAAAAGCGCGAGGGGATTCATGGCTTCATCGAGGCGGAGGCCTTCGACATAGGGGAAATCAATGCCTGCATATTTGCCCCAGGGCATCTGCTTGGGATCGTAATAGCTTTCAAAAGCGACGTAGCGGGCTTTGGGCGTGGGTTCAACGGCCTTGGCCAATGCGCTGAAGGAAAAGCCGGTCCAAGGCACGACGATGGACCAGGCTTCCACGCAGCGATGGCGGTAAATGCGTTCCTCGAGGGGAGCGAGCTTGATGATTTCGTCCAGGGAGAACTTGCGCGGGTTTTTCACTTCGCCTTCCACGGAAACGGTCCAAGGCGAGGTCTGGAATTTCCCAGCGTTTTTGGAGGGATCGGATTTGTCGGTGCCGAATTCGTAGAAATTGTTGTAATGGGTGACGTCGTTGAAGGTGTTCTGCTTTTCCGTGGTGCTAAAGGGACTTTTGATCAGGCCGTCGAATTTGGTGGCGGCGAATGTGCGCGCGGGCGGAGAAGCCAATTCCCAGAGGCGCGTGCCGGCCAGCGCGGCAGCTCCAGCGATGCCCATGCCGCGGAGGAATTTGCGGCGGTCGAGATAGAGCGATTTGGGGGTGACATCGGCGTAGGTCAAATCGGGCGTCTTGCGGATCAGCATAATGGTGCGATTCCTCCAAGCTGGTGATTCCGGCCAACAGCGGCAGTGAACATGGTACGCCAAGCTCTTCCTGTTGGATGCAGGAAGCTCGCTTTCCAATAAGTGTGCTTGGCGGTAGCGCCGGTGAGGCCAGCTTCCTTCCATGAGAGCCGAAAAGGGCGGATTGGTTACGAGCGAGTTGTGGATTTCCAGGCGGCAGCGGGCTGCCAGCCTTTGCGGACACACCTGCAGGATGCGGCAGGCAGGGTGAAGCAGGGAGGTGTGGAGTTAGAACATGCATCTCCTTATAAATCAATGCGTTGGACAGACTGCTCATTTGCCTGACGTGGCCTGAGGACTGCAATTAGGACCATGCCCGCCGCAGGAGGGGGAGTTTGCCATGAGAGAGCGAATGAGGAATTGGGTGGTGTTGGGTGCAATGGCCGGAGGACTGTGGATGCCAAGAGCTGTGCTTGCGCAAGAGCCACGCGAACCGGTAGCCACGGAGGCACAAGACGCCGAGAAGCCTCCCGAGGGACGCGTGGCCGATGGGGAGCGGCACGGATTGCCACTGGAGGCGTATGGCGTGGCGCCAGGGACGCGGTTCCTGGTGAAGTTGCAGGAGGAGATGACGACGCGGGCGGCGCGGCAGAACCAGGCGTTTCGCGTGCGCACGCTGGAGCCGCTGGAGGCGGGGCAAGGAATCTATTTGCCGGTCGGGGCGGTGATCACGGGACACATCAGCCGCGTGGAGGCGGCGGGGCTCACGGGGCGGGCGAAGATCTGGCTGACGTTTGACGAGATCCACACGCGATTTGGGAGGCTGCCGATCGTGGCGGACGTGGTGGCGGTGCCGGGGGATCACAGCATCAAGCCGGGCGTGGCACAGGAAGGCGCGATCGAGGGGCGCGGCGGCACGCAGAAAGATGCGACGCAGGCGGCGGTTGCGGGCGCGGCCTTGGGTGCGCTGAAGGGCGTCAGAGACAAGAACACGAAAGAGTCCGCGCAGGGAGCAGCGCTGGGGGCGCTGGAGGCTTACTTGGCGGAGGCGGGGCGCGGGCAGGAATTGGATCTGGCGAAGGGCGCGAAGCTGGAGCTGGAGCTGGGGCGGGCGTTGTATTTGGTGAAAGAGTAGGAGAGTGAGGGAATGCAGAAGCGGGAATGTCGGCGCGCCGACACCATTCACTGAATTCTCGTAAGTGTTGAATTCGGGGGAGTTAAGGGAAACGGGTTGTGTAAGTGTTGATTGCAATGGGGATGTAGGTTGTTTGTTTTGATGCAGTTGTGTATGTGTTGATTTGGAAGGGGTTGGCGGAGGGCTTTGATGTATGGGCAATAATATACTGTTGTCCCTCGATGATAATGTCCCCTTTTGTGCTCGATAGAAATGTCCCCTAATAGGGCCTCCGGAAGGAGGTCAGATTGGGGCGCACAGATATGAGCAAGAGGGAGTTGGGAAGGGTGGAAGTGCTGGC
>Ga0074046_10003135_pt1 | contig 13974 bp, 13 predicted proteins | sample BogForMeECP23OM3_FD_94441 | JGI IMG/M metagenome (GOLD analysis project Ga0074046, IMG submission 94441) | Bog forest soil microbial communities from Calvert Island, British Columbia, Canada - Bog Forest MetaG ECP23OM3 | ecosystem: Environmental > Terrestrial > Soil > Wetlands ...
CAACGGCGTCAGCTACCGCCATCTGATGATATGGCGCGGCGGAATCGCGACGACGAATCTCACGCCTCCGCACGACATCACGGGCAAGCCCGTCGAAGCGTATCTGCCCAAGGGCGCGGGGGCGGATATGCTCCGCGATCTGATGCGGCGTTCGGCGGAGATTTTGCGCGAGCATCCGGTGAACAAGGCGCGCCGCGCTGCCGGCAATACCGAGGCGACTTCGGCGTGGTTTTGGGGGCAGGGCACGCGGCCCTTCGTGCCGACGCTGAAGGAACGCTTCGGCGTCGAGGGCTCGGTGATATCGGCCGTCGATCTGGTTAACGGCCTGGGCCGGCTGGCCGGACTGAACCTGATCAAGGTGCCGGGCGCCACCGGATTTCTCGACACCGATTACGCCGCGAAGGCGCGTTGCGGTCTCGAATCGCTCAAAGCGCGCGACTTCCTGCTGCTGCATATCGAGGCTCCCGACGAGGCCGGTCATATGGGCCGCGCCGATCTGAAGAAGGAAGCGATCGAGCGCATCGACGAGTTGATTATCGGGCCGATGCTCGCGGGGCTGGGCGCGCTGGGCGATTTCGCGATTCTGCTGATGCCGGATCACGCGACGCCGAGCCAGCTCAAGACTCATTCGCCGGAACCCGTCCCGTTCGCGCTGATGACGGCGGCGCAGTCGAAAGCGGGCGGCGGCGCGGCGCGCCGCTACACCGAAGGCGACGGTATGGCGACGGGGCTGCTCGTCGGCGACGGCTATCACCTGATAGAATCGTTGTTCGGACGCCCGTTGAAGAATGCATCGAACTGACCCGGAGGCCGGCATGGAACGGAATCTTGCGCTTGAAGTGGTACGCGCGACGGAAGCCGCAGCGCTGGCGGCGGCGCGTTTCATCGGCAAGGGCGACGAGCGGCTGGCGGATCGAGCGGCGTGCGAAGCGATGCGCAAGACGCTGAACTCGGTCGCGATGGACGGCAAAATAGTGATCGGCGAAGGCAAAGAGGGTGACGCCGAGCTTTTGTACGAGGGCGAAATCGTCGGCACCGGCGCGGGAACCGAAATTGACGTCGCGCTCGACGCGATCGAAGGTTCGTTGATCTGCGCGACCGGCGGGCCCAACGCGCTGTCGTGCGTTGCGCTGGCGGAGCGCGGCCGAATCCTGCGCTGCCCCGATACTTACATGGACAAGGTCGCGTGCGGGGCGGCGGGGCGCGGCGTGATCAATATCGACAGGTCGCCGACCGACAATCTCAAAGCACTGGCCGAAGCAAAAAAAGTTTACGTCGAGGATTTGCGAGTCGCGATCCTCGATCGCCCGCGCCATGAAAAGTTGATCAATGAAGTGCGCCGCGCCGGCGCCGGGATCAAGATGATCTCGGCCGGTGACCTGTCCGCCGCGATCGCCACCACCCGGCCGGAGAGCGAAATCGACATGCTGATCGGAATCGGCGGAGCGCATCAGGGCGTGCTGGCCGGCGCCGCGATTCGTTCCGCCGGTGGCGAGATGCAGTGCCGCTTCGTGCCGCGCAACCCGGAGGAAGCGGAGGCGTGCCTGGCGATGGGAATCATGGATTTGAAGCATCGCTACACGCTGGAGGAACTGGCGGGAGATAACGTGATGTTCGCGGCGACGGGAGTGACCACCGGCGACTATCTGCGCGGCGTGCGGTTCTTCTCCGGCGGCGCGATGACCAACAGCGTCGTGATGCGCTCGAAGACGCGCACGATCCGCTTCATCGAAGCGATTCATCGTTTCGATTTCAAGCCCGAGTACTAAGCCGGCTTGCGGGAAGGTAGTTTGAAATGTGGCTGCGCGTGACGGTGGATAAAAACCCGGTGATGATTAACGGCGACCTGGTGCTGAAAATCGTGGAAATCCCGGGCGAGGAACAGCATCGCGGATGCCACGTGTATGTCTCGCTCACCGAGTATCTGGTCGTCGATCAATCGCTGCGCGAGATGATGATTTCGCTCGGCTTCGAAGAGCGGCACTAGTCCTTGCCAGATTCGCAATCGCGGCCGATGGAGGGCGACGTAGTCGTTCGCCGGCGCGGGCGAAGCGACGGACTGTTCGGCGCGATGAAGCCGGGAATCGTGCTCGACATCCCGGCGGGCGGAGCGATCCAGTCGCGCGCGCTGTCGGATTTGGGCTACCGCGTCGTTTCGGTCGATCTTTTTCCTGCCGCGTGGCGCGAAGCGGCGGCCGCATGGATCTGCGCGGATGCCAACGAGGCGCTGCCGTTTCGCGACGAGTCCTTCGACTACGTGCTGTCGCGCGAAGGGATCGAGCATCTCGAGGATCAGATGGGATTTCTCCGCGATTGCGCGCGCGTGATCCGGCCCGGCGGAAAGATCGTGCTGACGACGCCCAACCTCATGCATCTGTCGGCCCGGGCCAGCGGCTTTCTCACCGGGCAGCGCAATCTGCGCCGCGGCTTGATGAACGAGATTCAGACTCCGCGCAGCCGCAATCCGCGGCGGATTTATCACGGCCACGCGTTCATGCTCGACTACTATCGCGCGCGCTACATGATGCGGCTGGCGGGCTTTGACCATCTCGAGGTTTACACGGACCGCTGGAGCCCTACCTCGGTGGTGATGTCGCCGATCGTCCCGATTCTGTGGCTGGCGATGAAATTTTCGGCGGCTGCATCCGCCCGCAACGCGCGCCGGCCCGGCCATCGGCCGCCGCGCGACGAGGTCACCCGCGAGATCATCGGCCACGTGCTGTCGCCGGCGTTGCTGTACGGCAAGCGGATGGTGATCGTGGCCGAGCGCGTCGCGTCCTGAGCGGATGTCGCTACATCATTTGCAAGGCCTGGCAGGTGCTTGAATCCGGCGTGAAGCGGCCGCTGAGGCACGCCAGCTTGGCCGCGTCGATCAGCGCGGGCTCGTCCCATTTCACCGGCCACGGACCGGTGTTGACCGCAGCGCACGCCTGGCCGTTGCCCATCGAACACCATGAGCTCAACTCACCGTGCAGCACGGCGAGCTGTTGGCATGCGTCCTGTTTGCCCGCGTTGCAAGCGGGGGTTTGCGTCTCGAGCGGCGCGGTGGATTCGATGGCAACCTTGGTGTCGCTTAGCGCCTGCACGATCGTATGACAGGCTGCCTGGTTGCCTTCATTGCATTTCTCGGTTGATTCAGCGCGAATCTTGTCGATAAATTTCTGCGCCGGCGGAGTGCATCCGGATGCAGCGACGAGCACGACGGCGAGCGCGAGCAGGCCGGCGAGCGCGCGGACGCTCGCGGCGCCGTACGCTGTGGATTTGTTTGGCACGTGCGCATTGTTTCCCGCGCGATGAGTTTTACGCAAGCACCGGCCCGGCAAACTTCGCGCTTGAGCGGGGGTTGACAGTCAAACCGCGCAGGGCGGAACTAGAAACGCGGAATTCTTTCATTAGGAGTGCGCAGGTGGACCTCAAAAATATCATTTTCGAAAAAGCCGCGATTGCGACCCTGACCGTCAACCGTCCGGGGGCGCTCAACGCGTTGAATCGCGAGGTGCTCGAGGAAATGGCGCGCGTGATTCGCGAACTGCGCCACGACTCGTCGGCGCGCGTGCTGATCGTCACCGGCGCGGGCGATCGGGCGTTCGTCGCAGGCGCGGTTATCGCGGCGATGTCAAAAATGTCGGCTGCTGACGGACTCGATTTTTCGCGCCTGGGCCATCGCGTGATGGAAAGTTTCGAAGACCTGCCGATACCCGTCATCGCGGCGGTCAACGGCTTCGCGCTCGGCGGCGGTCTGGAGCTTGCGCTGGCGTGCGACCTGATCATCGCAAGCGAAAAGGCGCGTTTCGGGCAGCCCGAGATAAATCTCGGACTCATCCCGGGCTTCGGCGGCACGCAGCGCCTGCCGCATCGAATCGGCCACAACAAGGCGCGCGAGCTAATCATGACGGGCGACATGTTCGACGCGAAGACGGCGCTTGAACTGGGGCTGGCAAACCAGGTCGTCGCGCCCGCCGACCTTGCCGAGACCGTGCGCAAGCTGGCCGAAAAACTCGCGAGCAAATCCAGTGTCGCACTGCGCCAGGCGAAGGCCGCGCTGCGGGCCGCGTTCACGATGGAACAGGATGCCGGGCTGCGCTTCGAGCAGGAGGCGTTCGGGGTCGTGTTCGGCAGCGCGGATCGAGTCGAGGGAACGAGCGCATTCGTCGAGAAGCGCCCGCCCATCTGGCAGCACAAATAGCCTTGGTGGGGCGCGGCGCGATCGTCCCGACCCTCGAATTTCGCAGGCTCGCAGAGCCGGCTTGCCGCTCGATTTGCGGCGTGGGCGAGAGGGTTGACGACTTCCAGCCCCCTGTGGGAAACTCCGGCCAAAGAGAAGGACCGCGCCGCCGCACGGGCGGCGTTAGTCATTCTGACCCATCATCGAACCGTTCGGAGGATCTGTATGGCTGAGCAGGCTCAAGCTACTGACACGGGACCGCGCCCAATTGTCGCATGGCTGAAATTGGCGCCCAAGCCCCATCTCGAAGCTATCAAGTGCGCGTGCGGCGCAATCTATCTCGATCCCAAGCGCGTCGCATGCTCGAAATGCGGCGAGGCCGACAAGTTCAAGCCGCTGACCTTGTCCGACAAGGGCAAGGTGTACGTGTTCTCGGTCGTGCATCAGTCATATCCGGGAATCAAGACGCCGTATGTGACGGCGATTGTCGATCTGCCCGAGGGCGTCAGCGTCCGCGCGAATCTGACCGACGTCGATCCCGAGCAGGCGCAGAAAGAACCCAACAAGATTTTCAACCTGCCGGTTGAGTTGGTGACCGGCGTTGCGGCCAAGGATCGCGAAGGGCACGACGTAATCGCCTTTTCGTACCGGCCGAGCAAGAATTAGGGCGCCCAGCAAGCGCGCCGAACAATATTACGACGGACCTGAGCTTGCGGCCGGGCCGCCAGGAGGAATCAAGATGCGAAATGTTTATGTTCTGGGAACCGGGATGATCAAATTCGGACGCTATCCCGACAAGACCGTTCCCCAACTCGGCGGCGCGGCGGCGATCCTCGCGCTCAAGGACGCCGGAATTGCGATCAAGGACGTCGAGATGTTCGCCTGCGGAAATCTCCAGCTGTCCAACGCGATGGTCGGACAGAGAATCCTGCAGCAGATTGGCCAGACCGGAATCCCGGTAATCAACGTCGCCAATGCATGCGCCACCGGCTCGACGGCGTTTCGCGAGGCGTACATGTCGGTCGCGGCCGGGATGTATGACATCGCGATGGCGGTTGGCGTCGAACAGATGGGCAAGGCGGGATTGCTCGGCGGGGCAGGCGGCGGCGATCCCGCGTACTCGACCGAGGGCAAGCTCGGCTCCGGCACGATGCCCGCGGTCTTCGGCCAGGCGGGCATCGAGCACATGCGCAAGTACGGCACCAAGCTGGAGCACTTCGCAAAAATCTCGGTGAAGTCGCACAAGCATGCGACCAAGAATCAGTTCTCGCAGTATCGCAACGAAGTCTCGCTCGAAGACGTGATGAATGCGCGCATGGTCGCCTTTCCCAACACTCTTTATATGTGTTGCCCGACCGGAGACGGCGCGGCTGCCGCGATTCTGGTCAGCGAGGACAAGCTGAAACAGCTTGCCGGCGGACGCAAGCGCGCGAAAGTGGCGGCGTCGATCCTCACCTCGGATCCGTGGACCGATCGCGACCTCATTCTTCCCGACGTCAGCACGCTCACGCGGCGCGCGTCGAAGCAGGCCTACGAGAAGGCCGGCATCGGACCCAAGGACATCGCGCTTACTGAATTGCATGACTGCTTCGCTACGGCTGAGCTGGTGCACTACGAAAACCTCGGACTGTGCGGCGATGGCGAAGCCGGCAAGTTCATCGACTCCGGCGGCGGCGTGCATCCAGGCCTTGGCGGCCATGATCCGGTTAACGTTTCGGGTGGATTGCTCTCGAAGGGGCATCCGCTCGGCGCCACCGGCGTCGCGAATATCTGCGAAGTGGTTTGGCATCTGACCCAGGACGATCGCGCCAAAGAGCGCCAGGTGCCCAACGCCAAGGCGGGCCAGGCCCATGTGATCGGGCTGGGTTCCGCCTGCACGATCCATATCCTGACGGTATAATTCAGGAAGCAACGCCTAATCGGCGCTTCGAGAGAGGGCCGCCCAAAAAGGCGGCCCTTTTTCTTTCCCGATCGAGCCGATAAATTCGGAAGCTCGAACTCGATGCGCGGTAACCAGGCTCGCGCGTGTGATGAATTGAAAACAGTGTGACAACTTGGAACTGACACGACTCAGAGGATTTCGAGATCTAACTGGCGCCGACGCGCGTGCGATGAGTCTCGTCGAGGAGCGGGCGCGTACGCTGGTCGAGCGCTATTCGATGAAAGAGATCCGAATCCCGGTGCTGGAACGCACGCAACTCTACCTGCGCTCGACTGGCGAAACCTCGGACATCGTCGAAAAACAGATGTACGCGTTCGCGGATCGCGACGAAGGCGAAACGGTCGTCGCGCTGCGGCCCGAAGGCACGCCCGGCGTGGTGCGCGCATACATCGAGGCCGGGCTCGATCGCACCGATCCCGAGCAGCGGCTGTTCTACTCGGGCCCCATGTTCCGTCGCGAACGCCCGCAAAAGGGCCGCTATCGGCAATTCTATCAGTTTGGCGTCGAGGTATTCGGACGGCCCGATGCGGCCTGCGACGCCGAGCTGCTGATAATGATCGATGAGCTTTGTCGCGCTCTCAAAATTCCGTTCACCGTCGAGATTAATTCGATCGGATGCCAAAAGTGCCGGCCTGCCTTTCGCGAGGCGCTCGTGCAATGGGGTCGCGCGCATTGGGACGAACTCTGCGACGACTGCCACAATCGCATCGATCGCAATCCGCTGCGTCTGCTCGACTGCAAAATTGACGCGAAGCTCACCGAGTCGGCGCCTAAAAGCCTCGATTACCTGTGCGATGAATGCCGGACACACTTCGATACCGTCAAGGAACTTCTGACCGCCGCGAACGTCCAGTACGCCGTCAATCCGCGCATGGTGCGCGGCCTGGACTACTACACGCGCACCGCGTTCGAGGTGATGGCGGGCGGTCTCGGCGCGCAGAGCACGGTGGTGGCGGGAGGACGATACGACGGGCTGGTCGAGACGATGGGCGGCGCGGCGGTTGCGGGAATCGGTTTCGCGATCGGCGTCGATCGGATGGCGCTGGCTATCCAAGCGGCCGGGATGGCGCCGAGTGCCGCGCCGGACGCCGCGATAATTGCGATGGGGCCGGCGGCGACGCGCCATGCGATCGTGGTGGCGCGCAATCTGCGCGAGGCGAATCTGAACGTCGAGATGCTCTCGCCGGAGCGCAAGATGAAGACGTTGCTGGCGCGCGCGTCGAAGATTGGCGCGCGCGTCGCGGTGATTATCGGCGACGACGAACTGGCGCGCGGCGTCGTGCAAATCCGCGACCTCAAGCAGAGCACGCAGCGCGAAGTCGCTGTGGCAGAGGCGGCCCGCGCGATTGCGGACGCTCGCAAAGAGTGACTGTTTCACCCGCCCGCGGGCACAGGTATTCTTCGACGACAACCAGCATTCAACTTTTAACCGTGATGGGTAATGCCGAAAACTGAGCAATATTCTCCGCTGCCGCCCTGGCCTCGAACCGATTACTGCGGCGCGATTCGCGCCACCGACGTTGGCCGCGAGGTTGCGCTGTGGGGATGGGTCCAGACCCGGCGCGATCATGGCGGGCTGATCTTCATCGATCTTCGCGACCGCGACGGAATCGTGCAGCTGGTGCTGAATCCCGCGCACGCTGCCGCCGCGCACGCGGCCGCCGGCGAGACGCGTTCCGAGTTTTACATTGCGGTCAGGGGTAAGGTCGTGCGCCGCGCCGAGAGCGCCGTCAACGCAGAGCTTCCGACCGGCGAAATCGAGGTGCTGGTCAGCGCATTCGAGACTCTGAGCGCGTCGGCGCCGCTGCCGTTTCAGATTGCCGACGCCGACGCGACCGCCGAGGAAATCCGCCTCAAGCACCGCTATCTCGATCTGCGCCGCCCCGAGATGCAGCGCAACCTGCGCTGGCGCCATCAGGCGTTGCAGGCGGTTCGCAGCCATCTCGATCAAAACGGGTTCATCGACGTCGAGACGCCGATCCTTTTCAAATCGACGCCCGAGGGCGCGCGCGATTACCTGGTGCCGAGCCGCGTGAACCCCGGAAAATTCTACGCGCTGCCGCAATCGCCGCAGTTGCTGAAGCAGATTCTGATGATCGGCGGACTCGATCGCTATTATCAGATAGCCCGGTGTTTCCGCGACGAGGATTTGCGCGCGAATCGCCAGCCCGAATTCAGCCAGATCGATATCGAGATGACGTGCCCGCGGCCCGAGGATATCCAATCGATCGCGGAGGGAATGATCGCGTCGGTCTATCGCAACGTGCTCGACGTTGACGTGAAGCCGCCGTTCCCGCGGATTGCGTACGCGGAGGCGATGGAACGTTTCGGCATCGACAAGCCCGACATGCGCTTCGGGCTCGAGCTGAAAAATCTCACGGCCGCATTCGCGGGAACCTCGTTCAAGGTGTTCGCGGAAATTCTCGCGCGCGCCGGATCCGTATATGGAATAAACGTCCCGGGCGATCATGCGCTAAGCCGGCGCGAACTCGACGAGCTTGCCGAGTCGGTGAAATCGCGTCATGCGATGGGATTGGCGTGGATAAAAGCGGGCGAGGGCGGATGGCAGGGACCGATCGCAAAACATTTGAGCGACGGCGAGAGAGCCGCCGCCACCGCGGCCGCCGGATTGAAGGCCGGCGGTACGTTGTTGATGGTCGCGGGAGCGCCGGACAAAGTGCGGCCGGTTCTCGGTGACATCCGTTTGCAGCTCGCCGCGAAATTCGGTCTCGACAAATCCGACGAGCTCAAATTTTTGTGGGTGATCGATTTCCCGCTGTTCGATTACAGCGCCGACGACAAGCGCATGGTTTCCGTGAACCATCCTTTCACCGCGCCGAATCCCGACGATCTTGCGATGCTCGATTCCGCGCCGCTCAAGGCTCGCGCACTCGCGTACGACATGGTGCTCAACGGCCAGGAACTCGGCGGCGGCTCGATTCGTATCCATAGCCGCGAGCTTCAATTGAAGGTATTTGAATTGTTGGGCCTGACGCGCGAGGAGGCGACGGATCGCTTCGGCTTTCTGCTCGACGCACTGAAATATGGAGCGCCGCCCCATGGCGGAATCGCTTTCGGAGTCGATCGGATTTGCATGATGCTGTGCGGCGCCGATTCGCTGCGCGACGTGATTGCGTTCCCCAAGACGCAAAAGGCGGTTGACCCAATGAGCGGAGCGCCGTCGCAAGTCGATCCGCGCCAGCTCAAGGAGTTGTCGATCAAGGTGACCTCATGAAAGCCAGTTGGACGGCGGGACCGGCGCGGTTGGCGTTTTTGGCGGCGGCGCTGTGGGTGGCAGGATGCACCACGATGGCGGCGGACGCGATTACCTCCACCACCGAGTCGGTCAGCGACGTGATCAACCGCCGCGACGTGAAGGCGCATGCCGTGAGCTCGATCAAAACGCTCGCCATCAATCGTGTCGCGGTGATGCCGCTGATCGAGGCCGCCCCGGGCGGCGGCGAGCCGCTGGCTCCAGGAGCCGCAGAGGCGATTAGCGCCGAGCTCTACAGCCAGGTCGCGATCGCCGGTGGATGGGACGCGATCCCGGAGCAGGATGTCGCGGCGGCGATGCAGAAAATGCCGCCGACCACGCTCGCGAACCTCGACGCGAATGCGCTCCAGCTGGGCCATGACGCGTCGGCCGACGGCATAATCTACGGCACCGTCGAACGCTACCAGGAACGGGTCGGGATGGATTACTCGGCGGCGAGTCCGGCTGCGGTGTCCTTCTCGCTCAAGTTCGTCGATTGCAAGAGCAAGCAAGTCGTCTGGACGGCGAAGTTTGCCAAGTCGCAGGCGGCCTTGAGCCAAAATCTGTTTGACCTCGCCAATTTCGTGCAGCGTTCCGGGCGTTGGGTGCGCGCCCATGAGATCGCGCTCGAGGGCGTGAAGGAAGCGGTCGCCGATCTTCACGGCGATCTCAACCTGACTCAAAACGTCAAGCGCTTCGAAACCGGTTCTTACGGCGAGCTCAAGTCCGGACAGCAGCGCTACAACACCGGCCCGCAGGGAATCTACTAGCAGGGGTGACCCCTGCACCCAGTATTAAGGCCGCCCGCCGTTGGCGGGCGCGGCCCCTGCCAACGGCTTAATACTGCGCTGCCGTCGCCACAGCCAGGGGTGACCCCTGCACACAATGTTAAGACAAAGATGCGGGACTCCGTCCCTGTTAGAACTTGGTAAGGAACAGCCGCGCTATTCCCAGGGCGAGTGCGGCTTCATCTTGAGCGCCTGCGCGACCGCGGGATGCACGACATGGCCGTCGAAGATGTTGAGTCCGTGGGCAATGGCGGGGTTGTGCAATCCGGCGCCGAGAATCCCGTGATCCGCGATCTCCAGCGCATAGGTCAGCGTCGCGTTGGTGAGCGCGTAGGTTGACGTGTGCGGCACCATCGCGGGCATGTTGGTCACGCAGTAGTGCACGACGCCGCCACGAATGAAGGTCGGCCGCGCGTGCTTCGTCGGCGCGGAGGTCTCTGCGATTCCGCCTTGATCGATCGATAAATCCACGATCGCCGCACCGCGGCGCATCCGCGCAACCATCTTTGCGCTTATAAGCCGCGGCGCGCGTGCGCCCGGGACCAGCACCGCGCCAATCACCAGGTCGCAGTTGGTTACTTCCTCGTCGAGCGTCGCGCGATTCGACATCACGGTGGTCACGCGCCCGCCAAGCAGGTCGCTCAAATAGCGCAGCCTGGTCGGATTGATATCCATGATCGTCACTTCAGCGCCGACCCCGGCGGCAACCCGGCATGCGTTCAGCCCGGCGATTCCCCCGCCGACCACGACCACCTTGCCGGGGCGCACCCCTGACGCTCCGCTGAGCAGCACGCCGCGCCCGCCGCTGCGCGCCTGCAGGCACCAGGCGCCGGCCTGGATCGCGAGCCGGCCCGCGATTTCGCTCATCGGCGCCAGCAGCGGCAAACTCGAGTCTTCGAGCTGGATCGTTTCGTAGCCGACCGCGGTCACGCGGCGGCGAATCAACTCGCGCGAAAGACGCCGGTCCGCGGCCAGATGAAGATAGGTAAAAAGAATCAACCCCGGACGCATCAGCGGATACTCCGGCGGCTGCGGTTCCTTGACCTTCAGGATCATGTCGGCGCGACGCCACACGCCGGGCGCGCCGGTTACGATCGATGCGCCCGCTTTGCGATAGTCGCTGTCGGCAAATCCGCTGCCGGCGCCGGCGCCCGCCTGGACCGTCGCGCGATGACCGTGCACGCGCAGCGCGGCCACGCCCGCCGGAGTCAGCGACACGCGCCGTTCGTCGGATTTGATCTCGGTGGGAATTCCAACATTCATGCAGATAGGTCCTCCGCCTGCTCGCGATCGGCCGATCTCATCCGCCTGGCATCGACGATACGGCGCATGGCGCGCGGCTGGCAATCGCGGCGGGTGCGACCGCTAATGCGATCGGCGCGCAACAGTCAAGAGTCGCGCGCATGATCGATCCCCGCGATGGTGCGAAGCGGAACTTGACAAGACTGACTCCACTGCCTTTCATGAGCATTGATGTGATCGCGATCGGCTTGGCGCGAAACGGCCGCAGAGCGCGCACCGCTCACGATTCGGGAGGAGTCATGGAGATCCCGCAGGGGCTCAAATATTCGAAAGAGCACGAGTGGGTTGCGACTGAAGATATCGTTGCGACCATTGGAATCACCGATCACGCGCAAGACCAGTTGGGCGAGATCGTGTATATCGAGTTGCCCGCGGTCGGCGACAAGATCAGCAAGGACGATCCGTTCGGCGTCGTCGAGTCGGTCAAGGCGGTCTCGGATATTTACGCGCCCGTCACCGGAACTGTCATCGAGATCAACGAAGACCTGCCCGAGAGCCCCGAAACCGTCAACGAAGACCCCTACGGCGACGGATGGCTGATCAAGGTGAAGATCACGGACCTGAGCGATCTCGAAGACCTGATGGACGCCGACGAGTACGCGGAGTTGCTCGCGCGCGAGAAGGAATAATCGCGCCGCCTCCGATTCAGGCCGGCGGCCGGGAGCTTGCGCTGGAATCGGGAGCGGGCGGCGCCGCAACCGCCTTTGACACCGAGATTCTAATCTTGCCGGCGCCCGCGGGAGGATTTATGAACACCATCAGGAAAGGAGCCGACGCCGATGGCTCCATCGCGAACCCTTTCTGCGGACTCAACCCCTGAGAGAATTCGATTTCGCGCGGCGTCATCTCGCCAAGCATCTTGGCCGAGAGCTCGTTGCCGCAATCGACGCTCTGGCTGGCGATCGGATGCGCGCCGCCGCCGATCAGATCGGCGTCGATCTCGACCAGATGCAACGGATGGGTTCCGACGTTCTGCGCGTCGCCGCTTATCACCAACGCGACATGACCGCCCTTGAGCGTGTAATACTGCGAACGGACGTCATGCAGCGCCACCAGCATCGCGGGTACGATTGGACGCGCGAAGTAACCGCCGATTCGCGGGGCCTCGCTGAGCAGCCGCGCGCTGGCGGCGGGCTCGTCGCAGATGAGCGCGCTGGCAGAGAAGAAAACGATCCATATGAAGAAAAACGTCGCGAGAAAAAACCCCGACGCATGAGTTGCGCCCGCCGCCGCCGCATCGGCGCCGTCGTCGCCGACCTGACCCAGGTGGAATCCCGCGGATTTCGCCGCCGCCGGTGGCTGTGCGAATCGAGGCGCCGGCGCACGCAGAGGCGCAGCCGCGCGACGGACCGGATTGGGCGCCGGGCGCGGAGCCGGTTCCGGCTCCGCCATCATGGTCGGGGCCTGGCGAATCGGCGCGGCTTCGAACTCATCCGGCGCATCGCCCACCTGCCATCCGCCGTCGTCGGGCTCGGGGCGCTCGAGCTCGTGCTCCGGCGGCGCGTCGCCGATCTCATTGCGCTCGTCGCTGAAATCGAATTTCAGGTTTTCTCCGGTGTCGGCTTTCTGCTCACGGTCGCCGAAGGGGCGATTGAGCGGATCGTCGGCTTCCGGTTCGCGCCGGTCTTCCTCGTGTCGGTCTTCGGGCGCATTTGCCGGCGCCTCGGGCATCCTGTGCTCCAGGGGCTCGCGCTGCTCCGAATCCGATCGTTGGACGCGAACTTGCGGTTCGTGCGGATTCGTTGGCCGCAGCTCCGCGCTATGCTCGCGTTTAACTACGTCGCTTTCGACGGGAGACTTGAGCAGGCCTGCGCGCGGTCGCGCGGGGCGGATCGTGCGCGCCGGCTGAGATTCACTCTCGGCCGCTTGTGGAGCCGCTTTGCGCACTCGTGCAGGCACCGCGTCGGCGTTGAACACATGGCCGCATCGCGAGCACTTGAAAGTCGGTGTATCGTCGGGCAGGACCCGCTCATCGATCCGATAGCGGGTGTGGCAACTGGTGCATTGAATTTCGATCATTCCCCCACCTCACATCCCGCCGATGAAATTATCACACGGCAATGGGTCACGCATCTTTTGTGCGCGCCGCGCACGACCGATTCGGCGGCAATGCCGCGGAGCGTCGTTCAATGCGGATAGCGATCCTGACGCGCCGTTTCGATAGCGCGGGCGGCGGCACCGAGCGCGATTTGATCGTTACGGCGCAAGGCCTGCGCGCGGCGGGCCATCAGATTACGATTTTCGCAGACGAGATCCGCGGCGCGACCGGCGACTGGAATGTTCGGCGCGTCGCCGCCGGCCCAAGCTTGGGACGCGCCCTGTCCCTGATGCGATTTGCATGGACTGCCGCGCCTGCGGCGCGCCGCGCAGGGGCCGAGCTGGTGCTGAGCTTCGCGCGATGCGTCGGCGCGGACGTGATGCGCTCCGGCGGCGGCGCGCATGCCAGTTACATCCGCGCGGCGCGAAAATGGCGCGGCGCGCTCGGCGCGTCTGCGATGCGAATCAGCCCGTATCATCAGGTGCA
>Ga0074046_10003136_pt1 | contig 13971 bp, 14 predicted proteins | sample BogForMeECP23OM3_FD_94441 | JGI IMG/M metagenome (GOLD analysis project Ga0074046, IMG submission 94441) | Bog forest soil microbial communities from Calvert Island, British Columbia, Canada - Bog Forest MetaG ECP23OM3 | ecosystem: Environmental > Terrestrial > Soil > Wetlands ...
GAGGTACTTGGCGGCCACCGCTCCCGCTGCACCGGTCCGCATGTCCGTGAGGCGTGTCGCGTTGAGGACGGCAACGGGCTGGCCGGTCGCGATGTCAAGGATCACCGTCAGCGCCATCACGGTCGGGAGGCCGCGGGACGGGTTGTCCGGGTGCACGTTGACGATCTTTACCCCGGCGATCCCGAGCGAGGGCAGGTATGCAGGCATGGTACGGAAATCACCGGAGGGGAGCGTAATGTAGAGCTTGGGGGGCATCTGGACCAGCCCCCTCCCGTGATCTGCGAATGCCGATTCTACGGCAAGGTTGACGAGCCCGATATCCAGTCCCATATCCGTATCGGTGAAATACTGCATGAACGGGAATCGTTGTTTATTGGATTTGAACGTATCTTAATCCGGGAAGCGTTTTCTATGAAAATCGCATTATTCAGATCTCACGGCGGATTGTCACTCTTTCACCATTGCGATGAACGACGACGCCCCCGGTGGGGCGCAGTTGTAGAACTCTGATGAGTTCTTCTCCAATCAGTCCTCGCCAATACGACGATTGCCTCCCCGCGGCGGATCAACTTCCTCGCCCGCCGTGCCTCATCTTTCCCGAGACTCAGCAAGAGGAAGTTTTTCCAAACTTCCTTTGCTTCATCCGTACAGGATGAAGCAAATCGAAGAATCCTTACGGATTCTTCTCCAGTCAATCCTCGCTTATGCGACGATTGACTCCTCGGAGATGCCCTGATGCGGGGAGCTCTCGTAACTGAACAATTTTCATGGTTGTGGAGTGAACGTTATAGGTTCATGTCCGTTTCTCCAGAGCCTTTCATTCACCATTTTAAACGGTCTCCGACCGTTCGTAGTTACAAAGTCCGATACATGCAGAACCGGTTCCGGTATCTGGAAAGAGTGCAACTATATTAAAAATTTCAAATAGACAATAATATATTGTTTCGCTTTTCAATTTTAGAGATAAGCGCAGGTACCATCACCTGCCGCTTCATGCCGCCCACGGCAGACCTCTGTCAGGGCCCGGCATACCGGGCTGCGGGTGACATTTCATTCGGCTGCATTCATATTGGGGATGTCTTACTCCACAATTTGAGATGTCTCTGACAACCAGGAATGGTAGATTGTCAAGCCATGAGACAAGGTGAGAGAGAAATGCCCCATAATTTCATCCATGAAAATACCATCTGGATATATCTCATCATCGCAACTTCACTTGGAGTAATACTGACTGCTGTCTTCAGCCTGTCCCATGGCATCAATGACATATTTCCCTATTTTTTCCTTGTTCCGGTGCTCCTGACGGCATATGCCTTTCCCCGCAGGGGGATCCTGATCACGATCGCCCTTGGCTGGGTTTACATCGTACTCGTGTACGTGTTCGGAACATTTTCTGTGAGGATAATCGCAGTTCACACTGCATGGTTTTTCATCTTTGTCTCTCTTGGTATTGTGATCTCGCATTTTGCTGAAAGTTCCAGGGCCAGTAAAACGCAGCTCGAACTATTGAAGAGGGAGGCATTCCAGCAGATTGAGCACAATATGGAACAGTTGTTGATCCTCAATGACAAGATCAGAAATCCCTTGCAGGCTATTTTGCTGGATACTGCAATGCTTGACGAAAAAACAAGTGCTCTCATCTCAGATCAGGTGAAAATAATCGAGAAAATTATTGACACGCTTGATGAGAGATATCTGGAGTCTGAAAAGGTCAGGAAATTTTTACGAGAACATTATGGTTTCGGAAAAAAATAGAGTTCGTTCAAGAGATTTTTTACATCGGTTCCGTTAAGTCAGCCGTTTGATTGATCTAAACCGTGCATCCTCGTACCTGATGGTACGCAAAGTGACATTGGGCCTACCATTCGGGAGTATTAATCTGTTTTCGGAAGTACGGTGTTCCGGCCAGGGACAAAAAGAGATTAAACCGTATCCATTTCCTTGAGCGTCTTCTCGGCAAGTTCCTTCATCCGTGCCGATATCCTGCTCGAGGACGTATAGTCCACGTCCTTCATCGCGTTGGCAATCTCCGTCCCGAGGACGAAGATGGCATACTTGTGCTCCATCTTGCTCTTGTGCTGCTGGGAGGGGGAGATCTTCAGTGCACTGTACTGGGAGAACTTCAGGTCCGGGTTGATCTCCTCAAAATAGTCCTTGACCTCAGAGAGCATCTGGTGAAGGTTGATCAGTTCCTCTTTGTGCATGCGTCCACATCCCGACAGTAACATGGACGGGTGCAGCATAAATAAATTTGCGTGGGGCCGTCACGACCCCATCTTCAGCAGGCGGATTGTCGTGGGGCGCTTGATGATCCCCTTGAAATCCTTTGCCGCGACATAGGAGAGGCCTTTCCAGACCAGGCGGTCGAGGAATTTCTGGTCCACGGGACGGTCGACGACGAGCCCGGTCGCCGTCGTATCGATCGTCTCGATGGCTTTTTCCACCTCGTCGGACCGCAGCTCTTTGACTACGGACAGGTCATCGGAGAGAAAACGTGCCAGGTTCTGCCCTTTCACGTCTTCGATGTGCTCCCTGAGGCTGAGCGGGCCGCCCGATGTGTCACGCGGGCGACGGGCCCCTGCAGGCTGCCGTTTCCGCTCGTGGGCGTCCTCATCTTCAGGGAACGGACGCGTTGTCCGGAGATCGCCCGGGAGTTCGGCCGAGGTCTCGAAGTACTGGTCACGGACATATTCAACGGGGACCTTGTTCCGGAGTGTCTTGATGACCTCCTTCCGGGTCATGTCCTCGACACTCTTGCCCTTCGGGGAAAACGCGACAAAATCGATATCAGCCACCTGGAGGAGTTCCCGGAGGATCAGCTCGCCACCCCGGTCCCCGTCAAAGAACGCGGTCGTGGTCTTCTTTTCGCAGAGCTCCACGACGCTTTTGGGGATGTTGGTCCCTTCCACGGCAACGGCGTTCTTGATGCCATACCTCAGCAGGTTCAGGACATCCGCCCTCCCCTCGACGATGATGATGGCGTCGGACTCGAGGACATTCGGGCCGGCCGGTGCCCGCTCTTCGCCGATGGACCCGATCTTCTCTATCCGGAGGGTCTGGCGGACATCGTCCAGCAACTCGTCGCTGTCTATGGTCCCGTCGTCGAACCGGTCGATCAGGATCTCCTTGGCCCTCTCGACGATCTTCTTCCTTTTGCTGACCCTGATGTCCTCGACCGAGTCCACGGTCACGTGGGCTACGCAGGGACCGACACGGTCGATCGTCTCGAGCGATGCGGCAAGGATAGCCGTCTCTGCCCGGTCGAGCGAGGTGGAGATCAGGATCTCTCCCTTTGTCTCTCCCTTCTTGCTCGTGATCTGGACGTCGATTCTGCCCACACGCCCTGTCCGCTGGAGATCCCGCAGGTCGAGGTCTTCGCCGAGTAACCCTTCAGTCTGCCCGAATATGGCACCGACTACGTCAGGTTTCTCGACCACCCCCTCTGCGGCGAGGCTGATGTGAATAAGGTACTTGGTAGTATCCGGTGAATACAAGTAAACGCACCCCCATGTATCATGCGATGGATGTAATGCCTGATCATAGGTATGAATTATATATTGTTTGGAATTACTTAAAGGATAGGTTCGGGGTCATCTGACGATCAGATGCCATCGAATACGCATTTTAAATTTTAATTCCTTCGTAAAAATCACAGGAAATTAGGCAGGATGAACGCCGCCGCAGTCGAAGAACTCTGATGAGTTCTTTTCCAGCCAATCCTCGCTGATGCGACGACTGGCTCCCCGCGGCGGATCAGTAACTGAAAATATCGCAAAAACCTCCCTGCCCCGCCGTGCCTCGGAGAGGCCCTGAGGCGGGGAGCCTTCCCAAATGTGACTATTTTTAACGAATTCAAGGTTCCGTTGTGAACATGATTAGTTCACATCCGTTTCTCCAAAGCCACTTCTCAATCATTTTTAAAATGTATCCGGAAACGAACGGACATAACTTATGTCCATAATGCGTTCAGCCGGTCAACCAGCTCAGTTTTCCTCATGCCGGACACGAGGATCCGTTTCCGGGACGAGGTCGCACCCGACAGGATGCTGACCGAAGAAGAAGGGATACCCAGTTTTGTTGATACCAGCCCGATGACGGCACGGTTGGCCCTCCCCTCCAGCGCGGGTGCTGAAACACGGCAGCCGATCATCTTCCGCCATGCATTGTAGCCTGCAGGAAACGCCTCGCTCCCGGCGCCGGCGGTGACTTCGATGGCGATCAGGGTACCATCCCGGTCTTCAGAAAGAGCGTCGGCGAAATCCGGCATAGGTACTCCGTGGAGAGAGGAAATGTTGCCCGGCATAAACGCACATGGATCACCAGTGGCTGCTGCCGTCCTTCACCTGTGAAAAAACCCTCTGCCGGGCAGTGCCTGTCGCGCACCCGGGTTGTCCCATGGATCACGTCCAGACGCTTGTCAATCGATCACCCGGGGACCTATGGGAGCGCTGTATCGGCATTCTATTATCGGCGCCGGGAATCTTGAGCATTTCGGAAGGGACATCCCGCGGCATACCCCACGGGACACCGTCAGGGCCTACGGCGGAAAAAACCCGTTACCTGCCAGCCACAAGGGGTTACCGGGAGAAAATTCCCCTTCTTCGTACACGACCACCCCCCCCATGACAACGAGCCGGGGGGAGACTGCCGGCAGCCCTTCGAACGGGGTCCAGCCGCACTTACTGTGGAGATGGTCCGGATCGACTGGGGCTGCACCTTTCGGGTACAATGCGAAATCCCCGCGGTCTCCCGCTGAAAATCCGGCCGAAGTAATCCCCAGCAGAGAAGCAGGGTTCATCGACGTCTTCCTGATCACGTCCTGCAGGCTGATCTTCCTGTTCAGGACTTCAGCCATGAGGAGCGGCACCATGGTCTCCACTCCCGGAATACCTGACGGGGCTGCAGCGAAGGGCTGCTCTTTCTCGGAACGGGTATGCGGGGCATGGTCAGAGGCGATGACATCGATCCGCTCCCACACGCTCCAGAGATCCTTGCGCTCTTTCTCCGTCCTGATCGGGGGGTTCACCTTGCAGAACGCAGCGGGGGTACGGGGCTGTTCGAGGGAGAGGAACAGGTGGTGCGGAGTCACCTCAACGCTTCCCGTTGCTGCTTCAACCGCGGATTTTGTACTCATATGGCAGAAATGCAGCCTGCAGCCGGCCGTGTTGCAGCTGCGGACAGCCCCGATGGCCCGCAGTTCCCCTGCAGCCGGCCTGGCCCTGTCATGGGAGACGAGGCTTTCGTCGGCGGAAGGTACAATCTCTTCCGCGTGGATGGTTGCGAGGGCACCGAGGCGGCTGATCTCCCCCAGCGCACTGGTGAGTTCCTGCGGGGTTATCGCGTCTCCATAACTCGACGGTCCAAAAAAAGTCTCCCCGAACGCCATCGCGCCGGCACTCCACATGGCTTTAAGCGGCGTATCGTGGGTCACGCCGCTGTTGATCGCGAAATGGCAGAGCGACCCTGACTTTGCCTCAAGGACCCTGGCCCTGAGTGTGTCCGGCGTAGTGAGCGGCGGGATGGTGTTGGGCTGGTCCACGACGACCGTTACCCCGCCGGCAAGGGCGCTCCTGCTCCCGCTGCCCCAGTCTTCTTTTACAGACTGCCGCCCGCCCCGCATGTGCACGTGCATATCGACCGCTGCAGGGAGGACGAAAAGCCCGGTGCAGTCCAGGATCCGCTCTGCCGGAAGGGCGGCGCCGGTATGGCTGACATGGCCGTCCGTTATCGTGATGTCTGCAGTACGCCCGCCAGGAACAGAGACATTCCGCAGGACAAGGGACGGCCGGGAAACCATAGTATTCACTTTTCTCAAAAAGGCATAAAGGCATGGTCAGCCCTGAACCAGGCGATACCGTTCCGAAGGTCATCATGGGGTACGCTATCGACAGGTTTTCAATCTGCTCCAGTCAATACTTCATCATCTCATCCGGCAGGACAGGACACGTAGACCCGGTAACGGGGAACTACGCGTTCATGCGCCGGGGGTTGTGTGACCGTATGGATAAGATAATAAAAATCACTCTTGGCCTGTTTATCCTCATCCTTGTCGCGTTCACCGCGACAGCTGCCTATAACGCCTATGTTGAGACCGCGTACCGGAACTCGCTTGCCAGCACCTATTCCTATACCCTGACCCTGACTACCGATTCGCGGCTGGACAATGTCACGCTGTTTATTCCGGTTCCCGACGACCGGGCCGGTAATTCGCCGATCGTGGAACAGTACAGTTCTCACCAGATCCCGCAGATCCCGGGCAGCTGGAAGACGACACTCTTCGGTACGGGAAAAGCCACACTGGTGAAGATCGGTGCGGCATCGATCATCCCTCCTGATGGCACCAGTGCCGCTGATCCGTTCACGATATCAGTCTCCACGCAGGTGCCATCCGGCACGATCATCGATACCAGGGACCCGGTCGAAAAGAGCGCGATCTTCCGCCCGGTACAGGATCTCTTGAACACGAGCTGCACCGGGAATATGGGGACGGTTCAGGGTTCACCCGGGCCGGAATGTTTCACCTACGACACAGCACTCTTTGCCGATTACCAGACAGACCCGAATGCAACAGTGATCATCAAATCGGCGCTTACCGGTACGAACAGCTGGAAGATATCCGGGCCGGAGTCGAATGAGTTCCAGACGGATATCAGCGTCACGATGCATGGCCAGCAGCACGGGTGGGCAGTCGCACAGGGATATCTCGAAGAGGGTATGGGCGCGTACGACAACCCCGTCCTCCCCCCGTAATTTTTTGTGGCAGGGCCCGGAACCATCATCCCCGGCCGAGACGGGACAATAGTGGAAATAACCGCATTTTTTCACGACCATGAACGGAGACCGGAAGTCGCAGCAGCGGGCAGAAGTACGGCCCGGCCTGACCGTAGAGATCATCCAGAAAGCAGACCAGCGCAGCGGCAACAGGACACTGGGGATCGTCAGGGAAATCCTGACCGGCTCCGCGTTCCACCCGCACGGGATCAAGGTCCGGCTCACCGATGGCCGGGTCGGACGGGTTGCGGAGATCATCGATACGGATGATGGTTGTAAAGACGCATCCGGTAATTGAGCCGGGACACGGGGTCGGGCGATCCTGCCGGAAATGCATATGACCAAAAATATATGCTGCCGGACACTGACTACCCTCCATTCACGGGAAGGTGTTTTCTCATTACGCTGCCAGCGGAACAAAAATCATCTTCCGGAACCCGGAACCCAAGCGTATCAGACAGGAAAAATCCGTACAGGGAGAGCGGACAGGGGGAGTCAGGGACAAATTCCCTCCTGAAAAGCAAATGCGGGCCGGAACGCAGGGATAAAGAGGGTTCCGGGTAAGGGTGGTGTGAGGAAGAGCCGATGGGCTACATTAATGTGGAAAGATCCTGCTGGGTCGTGCTCCGGGAGAGGAGGGGGAAAGGCGGCGAAGAAGAGCAGAGACTCCTCTTTGAACGACTGGAGGATGACCGCCGGTCCCTTGTCGGCAGTAACTACTATTTCATCCGGGTCCTGGATGCAATGCCGTCCCTGTGCAGGATCCCTGCCAGACCCGGGAATGACTGCAGGGAAGAGGTGCTGGACCACGAAAACCATGGCATCTCCGACTTTGAACTGGAAGACGCGATCCGCACCATGACCGGGGATCGCTGCCAGGACGGATGGTACCAGATGTCCGGCCATATCGAGCGGAAGATCCGGGTGCTGCTGGAATTTGAGTAGGGATTGGGGGAAATGGCATGGACGGTTCCCGATCCGGGAGATCCTTTCCATAGCCAGGTTGACGGTTACGGTGAAGTGTATCCCGGGAAAGGCACGCGATCCGGAATTGCTGTACCCGGAGAAGCGTACCGGTTCTCACGCAAACCCGAAGCCGCGTATTCCTTCGTCTTTCCGGTGACTGTATAAAAACAAATTTAACGGTATCAGGCTATTTTCCATAAATACAACAGGAGTTCCGGAAAAGGGTCCGGGGGGAGAACCGTGGGAAAGATACCAGGAAACGAGGGGCAGCCAGGAGATGCATCTGCTGCATGCCTTGACTGGGAGGAGATGATCACTGCACTACCCCATCCCTCAACGATTCTGGATCTGCACCACCGGATCCTTGCGGTGAACCGTGCAACAGCCGATCTGCTCCATATCCCGGAAAAGGATATCATCGGGAAAAAATGCTACGAGCTGTTTCATGATTCCCATACTCCGGTGCCGGAATGCCCCATGGAAGCGGGTGTGGCGGAAGGCACCACCCATCCCAAGAAACGGGAGATACTGATCGGCGGGAGGATCTTCCTTGTCGTATGTACCCCGGTTCGTGATGCAACAGGGTCCGTGACCCGGTTTGTCCATATCGCTACGGATATCACCCGGCAGAAACAGGAAGAAACGGTTGCAACCGAGATCACCCGGCGGTACCGCTTTCTCCTGGAACAGCTGCCCTGCTCGATCTGGTCGACTGACCGCGATCTCCGGTACACCAGCTCAGCCGGCTCCGGCCTGAAAGAGGTGGGGCTGGAACCAGGCCAGATTGTCGGCCTGACTATCGGCGAATTCTATGAGGGGCAGCCGGAGAGAGAGGCCGCGGTTTCGGCTCACCAGCGCGCATTGCAGGGTGAAAAGGCAACCTTCGAATCCCAATACCATGGCCGGTCGTTCGTATCATATATCGAACCGCTCCATAATGAGAAGAATGAGGTCCTCGGGACACTGGGGATTGCCCATGATATTACCGAGCAGAAACGGTCACAGTACCTGCTTGAACAGGTCAACCGGAAGCTCTCCCTTCTGAACTCCATCAGCCAGCATGATGCCCGCAACAAGATCACTGCTATCCTGACCTACCTGATTCTCCTGGAAGAGAATCTCCACGACCCCGCACTCAAGGGGTATGTTGACAAGATCCGCAGCATCGTAGACGATCTGAATGAACAGATCGAGTTCACCCGCTCATACCAGAACCTTGGACGCACAGCCCCGCAATGGCAGGATGTCACGTCCCTGATCGGCAGACTGCATGCCGGGCCTGTCCGCATCGATGCCGGAACTGAGGGCCTGAAGATATTTGCCGATCCCATGCTGGGGAAAGTTTTCGAGAACCTCCTGGACAATTCTATCCGTCATGGAAAGCATGTAACGAAGATATCGGTGAGTGCAGAGGAGACCGGATCCAGGTTCGTCCTCACCTGGGAGGACGACGGAACCGGAATACCGGCGGAATTCAAGGACCGGATATTTGAGCGGGGGTTCGGGGAGAATACCGGGCTCGGGCTATTCCTGATCCGGGAGATCCTCTCCATCACCGGGATTACGGTAAGGGAGAATGGTATTCCGGGAAAGGGCGCACGGTTCGAGATCCTGGTGCCGCAGGGTGCGTATGGGTTTGCCGGAAAATCGGCGTAAAAACTGACAAACACTCCGCCACGGGATGGTGGCACCAGGCACCCGGCATTTTATCATGACAGAACGATATCATCATGTAACGCGGGGGATCTCAATGGGTGTTTTCCGGTACGAGAACAAATATGCCGCCCCGACAAAAGAGCAGCGGGAGCGGTATATGACCGGCACGAGTGAGGAGCTCCACTTTGGCCCGGACGGACAGATCATGCTCGTCGAATACCGTGAGGCGGCATACCTCAAGGACGGCATTGACGGAACCCGTATCCTCTTCACCGGGTTCCGGGACAAGCGGAAGGCCCGGGAGGAAGCGAAACGCCATGGGGAGATCCACCAGAAGAGACAACCGCAGAAAAATCCGGTAGTTGCCGGGAAGAAAGCGCAGGAAGGATCGAAGCCCGGTGAGAGTAAACCCGGATGATTACGGGGCGAAAATGCGAGGGATGCGATTTGAACGCATGAACCTCTGCAGGACCGGATCTTAAGTCCGGCGGAGTTGGCCGGCTTTCCTACCCTCGCGCTCTATAGTATTGACCGGAGACTACAAAAAAAGATTCGTTTGAAAATGGGGGAATTTTACCAAATCCTCAGAAGCAGAAATCGTTCACTTCTCCGCGAAATACGAGCGTTTCAGGAAGAGGACGAACGCCGTTATCGCGATGATGAAGGCTCCCATGATGAACGCCTCGCCAAGAATGCGGACGAACGGCGAGCCTGCTCCTTCTCCAAGCTTTTCCAGTACGATACCTCCCAGCGCTGCGACCAGCGCGACCAGTGATGCCTGCACGATTGTTACACCTTATGTGTATGGACGGGGGATTCCTACTTAAGATTTTGTATTTGGAGTGAATAACAGGGCCGGAACCGGTAATTCCTGCCGTCCGTGCTGAACAATATGTTTAATGAGAATGCCGGGGTACTGAGTGTGAATAGTCACACCGTGTGATGTACCCATGAACAGATCTGAACTTTCCGGGTGGGTCGAACTCGACGGGCACCGCCTCACCCTTCCCGAAATTGAACACATTATCAGGAACCACCCGTCCGATATCCTCAGGTTCGGGGGCGAGTTCTTCCTCTCCTGGAACGGGTGCCGTGCACGCGACCATCTCGGCATCATGCAGGGTGACTGCCGGAAAGGGACCATGGTCTGCAATGGCGAGGTGAGGGGGGTCATCAAACCTGAAGTTCCTGATATGTCCCTTGATGCAGCAATCGTCACCGCGGTAGGCCTGCGTTCGGACGAGGGAGTGGTTGCGTTCTCGGGCGGCGTGGACTCGACGCTCGTCGCGTTCCTGGCACAACGCGAATGCGTTGCGGTCGGAGTCGGGGGCTCCCACGACCTCGTCCAGGCGCGGCGGGCTGCCGATATGCTCGGGCTCTCCTGCACGTTCGTCACGATAACCCAGGAAGAAGTAGCAGCAGCACTTCCTGAGGTTGTCAGGACAATCCCGGATAAGGACCCGGTCAATACCGGCATCGCGCTCACCCAGTACTTCATCGCACGCTGGGCCGGGGAACACGGTCACGAGCGCATCACCACGGGGCAGGGTGCCGATGAACTCTTCGGGGGATACTCCCGCTACCTGGAGACCACCACGCTCGAATCCGACCTGGCCCGGGACTTTGCCGGCCTCGGGCAGCAGGCGGCACGTGACCAGTCGGTCGCCGCCCTCCACGGAACGTACCTTTCCATGCCCTACCTTGACCTGCGGGTGGTGCGCGCTGCACAGCAGATCCCCGCAGAAGAAAAAGTGCAGCACGGCCGGCGTAAGATCCCGCTCAGGACGGTCGCAGAACGCTACATTTCCCGGGATCTCGCATGGAACGAGAAGAAAGCGATGCAATACGGGAGCGGCGTATGGAGAGTGCTCCAGAAGCTTGCCAGTAAAAATGGATATAAATCGTCCGTGCAAAATTACATAGACCACATCATCAGGGTGGACCATGGTCACTGAAAAAGACGTACACCATATCGCGGAGCTGGCCGATGTCGGCATCAGCCCGGGCGAACTGGGCCCCTTTACTCACCAGTTCAACGCAATCCTCGAATATTTCGATATCCTCGACCGTGTCCAGGGGGATGCGGCGGTTACGCGCGATCTCTACAATATCATGCGCGAGGACGAGGTCGAGCCATCCCTCTCTCAGGAAGAGGTGTTGCGCAATGCACCGGCACAGGAAGAGGGGTTCATCAGGGCGCCGCGGGTGATGGAGTGAGTCCCGGCACGATCCTGTTCGAACCTGACGACCGGTACAACGCTTTCCTCACGGTATGTAACCACGCGCCTCACGGGAACGGGAAACTCTCCGGTATCGCGGTCGCGGTCAAAGACAATATCTCCACCCGGGGGATTGAGACCACCTGCGCCTCAAAGATCCTCAAAGGGTATGTCCCACCCTATGACGCCCGGGTTGTTGAACTCCTGAAAAGCTCCGGAGCCGCAATTGTGGGCAAAACCAACATGGACGAGTTCGGGATGGGGACAACAACCGAGAACTCGGCGTTCGGTCCCACCCTCAACCCCTGCGATACCGGCCGCGTTCCGGGGGGCTCCAGCGGCGGGAGCGCTGCGGCGATCGCGAGCGGCATGGTGCGGATGGCGCTCGGGACCGATACCGGGGGCTCGATCCGCTGCCCGGCCGCGTTCTGCGGTATCGTCGGCCTGAAGCCAAGTTACGGCCGGGTCTCGCGTTACGGCCTGATCGCGTACGCGAACTCGCTTGAACAGATCGGCCCCATGGGAAAGACCGTCAGCGATGTGTCGACCCTGATGGAAGTCATCGCTGGCTACGACCGGCATGACTCGACTTCCCACGACAAGCCCTATACCCACACGCCAAGAGCAGACATCAGGGGCCTGAAAATCGGCATCCCCCGGGAGTATTTTGGCGCCGGGGTCGACCCCGCCGTAGCGGCCGTGGTAAGATCTGCCATCGCCAAACTGGAAGAACTCGGTGCAGCCAGCGTTCCCTGCAGCATCCCTTCTATGGAGTACGCGCTGGCCGCCTATTACGTGACCTGCACCTGCGAGGCGAGTTCCAACCTCGCCCGGTTCGATGGTGTGCGGTACGGACCTGCCGCGGACACGAAAAAGTCCTGGCACGATGCGTACCAGGAAGTGCGGGCCGCCGCGTTCGGCACCGAGGTGCGCCGGCGGATCATGCTCGGTACGTTTGCCCTGTCCAGCGGGTACTACGGGAAATATTATGCAAAGGCGCAGGTCGCCCGCGAGAACGTGAGAAAAGACTTTGAGCGCATCTTTTCAGAGGTGGACGTGATAGCAGGCCCGACCATGCCCACGGTCGCTTTCCGGCTGGGAGAGAAGAGCGACCCGCTCTCCATGTACCTCGCGGACATCCTCACCGTGCCGGCAAACCTTGCCGGCATCCCTTCCATCTCGGTTCCCTGCGGCAGGGCCGGGGCGATGCCGGTCGGTCTCCAGATCATGGGCAGGCAGTTTGAGGACGAGCGTGTCATCGATGTCGCGTATGCATACGAGCAGGCGGTGAGCTGAGATGGCTGAAGGAGAGGTTATCGTCGGCCTCGAGGTCCACTGCCAGCTCGACACGAAGAGCAAGCTCTTCTGCGGCTGCTCGACCGATTACCGTGCCGACGGCCCCAATACCCATGTCTGCCCGATCTGTCTCGGGCTGCCCGGCGCGATGCCGGTCCTCAACAGGAGGGCGATCGGGTTCGCGATGCGGGTCGCAAAGGCCTTAAACTGTGCAGTGCTCGACGAATCCGAGTTCGCGCGGAAGAACTACTTCTACCCTGACCTCGACAAGGCGTACCAGATCACCCAGTACGACAAGCCGCTCGCGGAAGGGGGGTACCTTGAGATCGACAGCGACGAAGGCGGCGAGCGCCGCATCCGGATCACGCGCATCCACGTGGAGGAAGACCCGGGGAGGCTCGTGCACATGGGAAATACTGAACGGGGAAAATATTCGCTGGTGGACTACAACCGTTCCGGTATCCCCCTGATCGAGATCGTGAGCGAGCCGGACATGCGATCGCCAAAGGAGGCGCGGAAGTTCCTCAACAAGCTCCGCGCCACGCTCGAATACCTCAGCGTCTTTGATTCCGAGAAGGAGGGCTCGCTGCGGGTCGATGCCAACATCTCGATTCGGGGGAGCGCGCGCGTGGAAGTCAAGAATATCACATCCTACAAGGGGGTTGAAAAGGCGCTTACTTTCGAGATCACCCGCCAGAAGAACCTGCTCCGTCGCGGGCAGAACGTAGAGCGGGAGACACGGCACTTCCTCGAAGCGCGGGGCGTCACCCAGTCCGCCCGGAGCAAGGAGCTGGAGCACGACTACCGGTACTTCCCGGAACCCGACCTCCGACCGCTCCATGTCCGGTCATGGGTGGAGGGGATCGTCCTTCCGGAGCTGCCCGATGCGCGGAGGGAGCGGTTCATGGTGCAGTACGGCTGCTCCCCCGGCCACGCACGGACGCTCACCGGCGAGCTCAGACTGGCAAACTTCTTTGAAAACGTGGTTGCCGCAGATCCTAAAGGACTCTCAGGCCTTGCCGCCACATGGATCGCGGACACCCTGATCGGTGAGCTGAATTAC
>Ga0074046_10003139_pt1 | contig 13962 bp, 9 predicted proteins | sample BogForMeECP23OM3_FD_94441 | JGI IMG/M metagenome (GOLD analysis project Ga0074046, IMG submission 94441) | Bog forest soil microbial communities from Calvert Island, British Columbia, Canada - Bog Forest MetaG ECP23OM3 | ecosystem: Environmental > Terrestrial > Soil > Wetlands ...
CCACCGTGTCTCCCTGCGCCACCATCGGCACACACAGACACTCCGTGGTCGAACTCCTGGTCAAGTGTTGGCAAGCGATGCTGCTGCCTGGAGTCTCACTCCAGTGCGGCTGCCCACGGCGCAAAGACCAGCATGCGTCGGGAGGGAATGTCGGCGTTAATGCGTCCTTCTTACCCCACCGCGCTCCGGCCTCCACCAGATCTCGCGATGATCTGAACAAATAGAGAGCTCCATCAGGTGCTTCAGGAAAGAGCCTCTGCACGAAATTGCTCACGACTGCGCAAGCTTCCTGAATGCTCCCGCTGGACTGCAACAGAGAGCCCATTTCATTCATCAAGGTAATCTGCCTGGTGTGGCGTTCCAACTTCTGCACCAGACGGTCCAGTGACTCGGTGTGTTGCCGCTGTGCTTCAGTCGCCCTTACCTGCTCCGAAACATCCTCATAGATCAGATACGCCCCCCGTATGTCGCCATCGACTTGCAGCGGGACTCCATGGAGTGCAAGATCAATCATCGTGCCGTCTCTTCGCCGATGCCGGACTGTACGGCGTATCCCTTTTCCCGCGAATATCTGTGCGATCATTTGCTTTGCATCCCATGCTTCATCATCAGGCGCCTCGACTTTCTTGACATCGATCGAGGCGAGGTTGTTGCGGTCACATTGGAAGAGCTTCTCGAAGGCGGAATTCACCAATTCGACTGAGCCTTGCCGGTCAAGTACGAGCATGGCGAGCGGACTATTCTGGATCAGCGAGTCCAAATAGGTGGTCTGCTCGTGCAGATGAATTCCCATCCGGTGTCGCTCGCTGACTTCCGATCCCACAATCAGGCCCACCGCAGATACGACCAGCATGAAGACGGCTACTTTGGTGAACACGTCTGCGGTGGGAGGAAACAAATGCAACGCGACCACAATTCCAAAATTGAGCGCCAGCAGGCCGGTAACCGCGCGCCGCACTCCTTGCCGCATGGCTATCCAGATGACGGGAACGAAGCACGAATAAAAATGACCATAGCGGCCATCGTGGATTCCGAACATCCCCCAGCAAACGATGGCGATTGCCAACGCTTGGCCACAGGCTTCCGCAACTGCTCCTAAGCCGAAATGCTCTCTTCGAGAACGCACTCTGGTGGGCTGTAGTTCTGAGGGAGTCGGCGAGAGCCACGCACGAATATGTGGAAATACATGTACAAGAAGAAATGGCGCGATAGCCACCAGGCCGATCGCGTCACCCAGGAACCATCCCAGCGCGGACAACTTACACTCGCGCCAGGTAATGCTGTGATCCGCAAGCAAGGTTCCGGCACCGAAGACAGCCGCCGCTGTCGCTGCAATGGCGCTCACGAAAAGGTAGCGGACCACATCGCGGCGGCGTCGTAGTTCAAGATCAATTCGCAGAGGCCCGCGCAGCAGGTATGCCGCCGTACCATAACTGGCGGCGATTCCCGCTGCGCCGATCGTGTTGCTGAACGACAGGATGGGCTGTGCGTAAAGAACGACGTTGGTCAAGGCGTTCGTGAAGAAGGCTAGCAGCGCATACCACGGACTGATGCCCAGCATGAGAGCGACGACAAGCCCGATGGCCGGGTACCAGGCGACAAATCCAATATGTGAAAAAAGAACGATCTCGGGCCGGTTCAGTAGCAGGTACAGCAACACAAAGAAGAGAGACACGAGAGAATGGCGAGTGATCGTGCGACGCGAATACATAAACAGAATCCTCGGCCCGAGTCGCTCTTTCTGGTGATGCAGGCGGGTCATGCGGACAATGAACTGCATCCGCTTCCGGTGTGCTAAGCGCTTACACCTTAGTTATAGGTGAACATACACAAAGTGATTTTGCAGTACTTTCGAACCCTGTTGCGGTTACTTAGGTAATTCTCATTCTGAAAAGTATTTCAACCCTTCCTAACGGCACACTGCAGGTCGATGGGGCCATCAGCCCCAGCGCAAATCGGACTCGCCCGGTTCTTCTGCATTTGCTGAGAGTGCCTTTGCTGCATTCCTACGTCTGTTGAATGTCCAATCCCTTCGATACAGTAGCGCCTGCAGGGAAAAATTCGTAGCCGTTCGATGAAGGCAATGAAAAAAGCGTCCCAGACCTTACCTTCAGTCATGGGACGCGAGTTTTGGAGTTACATTGAACAGCCCGAACTGCCCTCATTGTTAACGGTACTGTTCGAACGACAGCCTAGACTGAGCGGAATGACCGGTAAATGGCTCCTATGTGCGGCGGGCGATCACGTCTGTGCCATCATCATGGAACGATTGTTCACAAGTCTATTTACAGGCTCTCGCAGGGATGCTAGGCTGCCCGCTACGAGAAATCCATGAAACTCCGCGATAGATTCCAGCCTGAGCGTTACGAGCGAAAACTGCAAGAACTTCGCAGGGAGCGAAAAGCCGAAAATATTCAGGTAGAACGACTATCTGCAATCCTCGCCAAGAAGTCGACCGCCAAAGCCGCAGCGCCTCCCGACAGAGCCGCTTAGGTCTTCAAATCCATTCCCTTCCACGTTTCGTGGGCGCTGATTTCTTTCGTGATTACTGCGGCCTGCGCACTTTTGCTGTTTCACGCATTCCGACGCCGACCCCAATTTTCTTGAGAAAGTCGTAAGGCGGCGTGCCTCCCGCGAAGATCCAGACAAAATCGTTAGGAAGCGTCTGCAAGGCTTCTCCAATTCTAAGAGTGACAAAATCAGCTGTGAACTCCACTGGCATTGAGTTAAAGATGACCTTGATGATGCCGGCTGCGACGAACTCCCCTACGCGCTGCGCGTTTCGTTCCTTGATACGCATGAACTCCGTTCTTCGATAAGACATTGTTACTTGGTTGCCGGGCTGTTGCGCAAGCGCCGTGGCCGCTTCAACCGCACTATCGCCGCCACCAACAACTAGGATGCGCTTATTTTGATAGTGATCGGCTTCGATCAGACGGTACATCACTTTGGAGAGGTGCTCTCCATTTACGCCAAGCTTCCTCGGATTGCCGGCTCTTCCGATGGCCAAAACCACGGTGCGCGCGAGATATCCTTGGCTTGGGGTCCTGACCGCGAAGCTGCCGTCCGCCAGTTTTCGGATGTCGGTCACCATCGAGTCGGCGCAAACATTAAACTCAACTCGATTCAGAACCATGTCCCAAAAGGCGAGAAGGTGCTCCTTGGACAACTCCGTTTTCTTCAGACTCAGGTTCATGGGAAATTCTAATGGAGTTGTGGTTACCACTTTCTGCCGCGGAAATTTCGCTACCGTCCCTCCCACCTCGTCTCGTTCGATCGTTATATAGCTGAGCTTGTTTTCGATGGCGCGCAAGGAGGCACTGATGCCGGCGGGACCGGCGCCAACAATCAAGACATCGTAGAGGCCAGGGGCGGATTCCGGCACCCGCCGCTCCCTGATCCTCTTTGTGATGATATCGATGCACCGGCGACCTTCGTTTACTGCATTCTTGATCAGGGCCAATCCACCGAGTTCCCCGATGATGAATAAATTCTCGAGCGTGGTTTCATACTCGGCTGTCAGGTAGGGCTTGTCCGCACCGACACTCGCTTTGGGCATCACCATGCTGATCGCGCCGACCGGGCATGCTTCTGCGCAGCTTGCATGACCGATGCACTTTTGTCCCTTGGCAATGACCGCTTTCCCTCCCAACATGGCGAGTACGTCCCCCTCCGGGCAGACGGTTGTACAGGTTGCACAGCCGATGCAGAGAGTCGCGTCAATGTGGGGATGCAGGCCCTGGGGGCATTCGGAATATAAACTCGCTTTTTCAACGATTCGGCGTGCCTGTTCCTCCTTCTGATTCAACTTCTTCAAATAACCGCGCACGAAAAACGCCACAATTGCGACCGCAGCCAGGATCGAAAAAAGGGTGTCCATATCGGCGGCTCCGGTTCAGATAAATCCAAGCAGCATCGCCACTCCGATGTGGACGAGAGCCAGGACTGCAAAGGCATAGCTAAACGGCTTGTGCACAACGTGCCACAACTTGAACACACGCTGGGCGTGAGAAAGGAAGACTACACGACGGGAAATCAAGGCGTGTTTGCGAGCGAGCGCAATCACTTCTTCAAACTGGACATTCGTCGGAGGGAACCCACCCAGAGAACGAACCGTGGATCTGATTCCCAGAACCTTCACGCGAAGATGGGCGACACGAAACGGCCGGGCCAAGTCGGACGCCACGATGTAGCTCAGGGCTGTAAAAGCCGACCAATGCGACACCAGGTTGGGTGCGGGCACGTGGAACAACAGCCGTCGCAAATCGGCCTGCGGAACGATCGTCTGATGTTTGAGCAGCCTCCGAAACTCGACCAAGGACGACTCGGCGGCCGCCACCTGGAGCTGAATTTGGGCGTACAGATAGCGTCCAATCAGGCCGCTCAGGGATACTGCTACCATGACCCAGAAAGCCATGCCGGCCAGTCCGCGAAACTTGAAGGATGCATGAAAAGCGATGCAGACTGGCGCTGCCACGCCCAGAACAACGTGATGATCAAGCCAGTGTTTCGAGTTACCCTGCTTTTGCAGCCATCCCCAGCGCTTCCGCAGCGGATATAAGAAAATTCCGCACAACATCAAGACACCTAACAAGCCCAAGTTGATCCCCACAATGCCGCTGGGTCTCAACAGATGATGCTTTGGGGAAAATGCCCGGTCCGCCTGGCCGAGTTGGTAGTAGTCCGCGCCATAAAACAGAAGCCCAACAATCGCACCGATCGCAATGGTTGAGACGAGCATAACGAGTCGCTGATGTTTTTTCCCCGCCGTGCTCGCAGCTGTTGTTGCCGTTGGCACAAAGGCGATGGTGGGTGCATTCATTTCATTGAACCTTTCATGTCGAGGCGATATCCCAGACTCAGGTGCCACTGCTCGTAGTTCAATTGCGCGCCACGTTCAATGGTGTATCCACTTTGGAGAAACGTGCGACCGCCCAGGTTGGTGTCGAAAGAGGTGTCTACAAATGCCGAGTGCTGGTTCACGGTGAATGCAGAGTCGAGCGTCTGACTCCCAGCCTGAGCATTCCAGGTCATTCGTTTGCTCAAAGGGCGCGATAACGAAAGAACCCGGTAATCCCCGCGCGCAAAGGAACTGTCGAACTTGGAGTAGTGGACGTCTGCGCGAACGCCTGTATGCCCGATCTCGTTCCATGTAACCCCGTACATCTGGTTCAGGCTTCGATTTACGTCTCCAGTCTTGTCACTCTGTCCAATGGTGCAGTAGACAGCGAAGTTCCTCACTGGCTGTACTCGCACCGATCCATTCACACCCTGATAGAGAAGTTTGTCCACCATGCCCGTGCCGATTATCGCGGTCGCAGCAGTAGGAACATCCCGAAGGTAATTGTGAAAAACTTCGAACGAAATCCATTTTTCTGGCTGAACCAGCACGGTGAGATAACTGCGGCTGATCCCTGGTCCCGGGGTGATTCCGTCCGTGCTCACGCCCTGCGGCGAGTCCACAATGAAGGAGTGATAAACGGAAACATATTTGTTGTAAGACAGCGCATTTTCCAGAAAGAGATAGGGACGATCGAGCTGCCACTTCAGGAAACTAAGCGCAATACCAGTCGTACTTGTGTAATGAAAGTCATCGAAATTACCGCCTTCAAAGTTGACGAAGGACCCTCCAATTTGCTGGTCCGGGCGATAGTGCCAGGATGTCTGATCTGGTGTTGAACCAAAGAAGACTCCACCGGTCACGCCATGGCCGACCTTGCGTCCAACGTATCCGCCATCGATCGTGTCCAGACTCACCGCCCACGGCAGATAGAGACGTCCCACCCCCGCAACCCAGCTGGAGTTCGGATTCTCGTACGACAACTGGATGGTGTAGGTCCTGTCCAGATAGTCCTGCATGGTTTCTTCACTGGGCTGGGAATTCATTGTCAGTCTTCCGCGCCAGTCGCCTTGCAAGTTCCAGTGAGTGCCAGCAATTTGAGTTGTGTCCGTGCGAAACGCCAATCCCACGGAGGTGCTGCGCCCGGGTGTCGAGCCGCTGCTGCTGATTCCGCTATAGTCGAAGGCGATTCGGGCACGAATCCGCCTCTCCTCTCGGAAGGCTTCCTCAACTTGTGCCGTTTTCGGTGCGGTGGCTGGAGTCACCGGCGGTGATGATGGATCCCTGAAGGCTGCATTCGTGGCCGGTTCCTCTCCCAGCTTTGCGTAATCGGCTTCGGAAAGTTCGGCCCAGTCGCCGGGCTTCACCTCCCGCTTGAGGTTGTGAATCTCAGTCACCGCCGATGTTTCTGCTACCGAAACAATTTGCAACTCGGCAACAACCGCGCCTTGCGGATTTGGGGAATCTGCCGAAGACGAGTCAGCATCATGCACCAGGAGCTTCATGCCTGCGGCCAAGCCGGAGCTGCGCCCACCAATCAAATAAGCTGCTCCCTCCGCGACGTACTTCACCTTGAAGCTGACATGAAGATTTGCGTCGGGGGACTGCTCTGTCGCCTCCGGTAATGACAGCTTCGCCGTTGTATTAATCGAGCCTTGCCGCGGCCGAAGCCTTTCCCACAATGTGCGATTGGCCGCCGGCAGAGCACCTGCACCATGCGGAGTGAGGCCAGACTCCGCGCCTGCGGGCAGCACAATTAAGACGACAGTGTCGCCTGCACTAGCGAGTTTGTACGGGTGAGCGCCGTCCAGATCTACGACGGCTCGCGTAACCGGTGGATTAGCGCCGTTCAGTCCTATGCGAATTTGTCTTACGCCATTTCGGTTCACGGCGATACGTCGCTGTCTGGAATAGCCCGAGGTGGAAGGGAGATCCAGGACCAGGCGATCGGGATTAGTTGCAATCGTGACTTTCGGATTTACGGAGCGGGTGAGAATGATCTCGATCTTTATCTTGGAGCTGAAGCGGACGATGTTCACCTTCCGGATTTCCGCTGTACCGGCCTCTGACCCCTGCGCCACACAGGCAGACGCCAACAGCAACAAGAGGCAGAGGTCTGCGATCATTCTCACTTGGCGTCGCTCCTGCGATCAACGACTGTCATCAGGTCCATTGCGTCGATCTTGATTACTTCGATCTTTACTGCTTCGATCTTTACTGCCTCGATCGTTGTTGCAGGCATCTTCACCGCTTCACCTTCGCGCTTTCGCGTGCGGAATAAGCACGGTTGTCCAACTGTCCATGCTGTTGTGGCATTGCAGGCAGTCCGTCGAATATCCGAGTGCTCGATGATTGGGCGCAGTCGTTTTCTGAAATGCTCTCAGGTGACAGCTGTCGCACTCGGTTGAGAGTCCCTGGCGGTTAAATTGCCCCACGGCTCCAGCCCGGTGGCAGGAATAGCAGTCCACCGCGGCGTGTGCGCCGATCAGCGGAAAACGATCCTGATGCTCGTTGATGGACTGGACCAGAACCTGCCAGCCGCCGACGCGGTGGCAGAGGTCGCATTGTGCTCCATTTTTCCGCCGATGAATATCGGCATGACAATCCTGACAATTGCTGCCCACATTGGCGAATACCGGATTGACGTGGCATTCCTCGCATGTCACGTCCAGGTGCAGGCCGCGCAATGGATAACCGGTCTTGCTGTGGTCGAAATCAGGCTTCGCGCGAATTGGTTTCCATGCAGAGGCGGTATGACATTTCTCACAAGCAACCTGCATAGGCCCATGTGGACTGCCGCTCGACGCAGAGGTTGCGGCCTGCCCGGCGGGAACACCGGCCGCCACCTGGAACAGCAAGAACGCTTGTACGAGCAACACGCTCCCCGTCAATGCCTTCCTCCTTTTTTTCCGTTCGCTGATTTTCAGTTCACGGTCCCGCTTTTTCCCAAGGCGCCGGGTGCGTGGCACGCTACACACGCTTGCGGCGTGGGCTTATAAAAGAGCACGGCCTTGCGTTCGACCGTTCGCGTCAGTTTGTGGCAACTCTCGCAGCTCACATTGCGATGTGCGCCCTGCAATGCGAACGCAGTCCGTTTGTCATGGTCAAACAGGGACGGTTTCCATCTCGTGGCCTCATGACAGCCGGCGCAGTCGGTGACTCCGGACTTCGCAAATTGCAGGCCGTGGACATCCGCATGACAGGCCTCGCATTTCGCAGGTGCCGCTTTGAAATCCACGTGCATAAGCCCGCCTGTTGGGTTTGAAGGCTTATGGCAACCGGCGCACTTCGTGGATTTATGGGCCCCAATCAGGGGAAAGGCGGTTTTTGAATGATCGTAGCGGGAGAGTTCTCCCCAGGTCTCGGTGGAATGGCAAACGTCGCATTGCAGCGCCGTTCCGCTTGGCGCCGGCTGTTGCATGAATCCGTTGAATTGCCCTTCATGTGGATCTGCGTGACAACTTTGGCAAGCCAGGCCGTGCCAGTGGTACTGCGCAGTTGGTTTCGGTTTGAAGCTCGCGGACTCCTTGTGACAGTCGCCGCATGGAACCGCCACGTGGCTTCCGCTCAGACGAAATGGAGTGTCGTTGTGCCGGCGCAGGCCGAATGTGGATGGCAGGAACCTTTGGATGTTGTGGCAATCTTCGCAACGGTTGAAATGTGGCGCGGCGGCAAACTGACCGGCATGTGGGTCGGCGTGACAATCGGTGCAATACCGAAACTTCATCGCGTAGACCGTGGACTTGCCTTTCGGTACATGGCACCGTGCGCACTGCAGCGTGGCATGCTTGCCTTGCAGCGGGTAGGCGGTGGTGGTTGCATGCTCTTTCACTCCGAAGGTAGAGGGCTTAAAGCCGTCAACGGAGTGACAGTTAGAACATTCGCTTCCACCCACGCGCTTGGCGAACTGTCCTCCATGTGGGTCTGGCTGGTGGCAGTCTGTGCACTTCTGAAACGCCAGAGCTTTCATGAAGTCTCCCTTCGTGTGACACCGTACGCACTCCACCTCGGCATGTTTCCCAAGCAAAGGAAACTTCGCCTTGGAGTGATCAAACGTGCGATTCATCTCGGGCGCTGCAATCCTGTTCCAGCCCGCCGTGCCATGACAGGCCTGACAAGTCTGCGAGAAGCCGCCACGATGAGGATCGGCATGGCAGTCGTTGCAGTTGCGAAATGGGATTCCGGTGTAGCGCGGCTTGTTGTCGGGCCCCGAAGTGTGACATTGCAGGCAGGGAACCTTGACGTGCAGACCGGTAAGGGGATAACGCGCGAGCGAATGGTCGAAGTTTCGAATATTGACTTCTTTCCATTGGGAGAAGTTGTGACATTGCAGGCAGTCGGCGCCCAGCCGGCCCCTATGCTGGTCCTGATGGCAATTGGTGCAGTCGGGGGAAACTCCCAGAAATGTTTTACTCAGATCCTTGGCTTTGATGGTTAAGCGTTCTTTCTCGGGGATGTGCTCCGGAGCGTGGCAGCGGCTACAGATTAGCCCTGAATGCTTGCCCTCGAGTTTGTAGCCAGTTTTCTCATGGGCGAAGTTCTTAACGTCCCACTTGGTCAGGATGAAATCTTCGCCATTGTGCTCGGGATGGCAGCTTGCGCATTCGAGACTTGAACCCGGTTTAATGTCGAACGATGCATGCAGCCCTTTTCGCGCGACGATGCGCCAAGCAATTTCTCCGTGGCAGGACAGGCACTTGAAGGTGGGCTTTCCGGTCGAGAGTTCATGACAATTCGAGCAGTCGGTTACCCCATTGATCGACTGGTGGGCCCGGGAAAGAGGACCGGGAGAGATTTGCCCCGCAGCCGGAATCGAGATCCACAAGATACTGAGCACAAGGCACCCGAGAATTCCTGGCTTCGCAAAGTTACGAATAGCATTCACCAGGAGAGTGTTCACAACCGTAGCTTTCGTTTCGACAACACGGAACATCGCAGTCGTTTGCAGCCGCTCGACTCTTGGTATGAAAGTTCGGACAACATGCTCAGAGGATTCTTTGTCCCCTGAGCATGTCACGCGTCACCGCCAACACGCTGGCGATTGAAGAGCACTAATCCGACGCTTCTTCAGCGGCTCTGTCGGCTTCCTCGGCTGCGTCATCCTGAGCTCTATAACGATCGAGTTTCTTCTTGCATTTCTCATAGTTCGGCAAGTCGATCGTGGCGCTGATAGCAACGCCGTTGGCATCCTGCGTGAAAGATACTGGGTCAGGTATATCAACCAAGGTGGCGCAACCCAGGATGTTGTAACTGGCCACAAAGCGTTGCGCCATGAAGGTAAACAGGGAATTGGCTGCATCGGTGACCGGGGACGGGCCGGCGAGCAGGAAGGTTTGGTCCCGCAAAAGTCTGTCGGGTGCGATCCTCAACATTCGCCGGCAATATCGTGCTGTGTCCGCCCGATCGAGGGACTCCGCCTCGTGCTGGTCCGCGCCCCGCCGGTAGGCATTTACCTTGGCAAGGCTGGTTGATCCATCGCCGTTCAAAACCATAGGATCGCCGGCAGGAATCCGTGCGATCGGAGTTCTCTGATGTTTCCGCGCTTGTAATTCGTTGAGCGCCAAACCAGCAGCCTGCTGACCAGGATCGGCCAGGTCCGCTACCTTCCAGGGCGTGCAGCCGAGAGCGGGATCCAGGAACCTGTCGAGCAGGCCGTTATCACTGGGGTTGCCGAGCACGGTCGCGCCGGGGAGTGCCTGAGTGTTGGCCACTGTATTTTGAGCAAGCAGCCCGCCTGTGCTGATCAGATAGGTGACGGGCAAGTTGTCGCTTTGGTCTTGATCGACAACAGAGAAGTCCCGGACTGACGGACAGACGCGTCCGTCGCTGCCAAACCCGAGATGCGGAACGCGCATTTGACCTCTGCGGATGGCCCGGTTGGCAGCTCTGAAGAAAGCCGGGGCATTGCAGTAAGAGAATTGTCCGAACACGTTATTCGGCAGGCCGTTCACGCAGTTATGGGCCTCCAGGACTCCCGGAGTTGCGCCCTGTTGCACGAGGTTGTTTCCGTTGAATCCGAACCAAAGAGCAACGATCGCGTTGTCCGGAAGCGTCGGGATAATCGGCGCCGCGCCAGGGGCTGGCAGGGAACCCGCGTCAATCACGAGCGGGTTGTAAATCGAAATTTGGCCGGTGGCCGGGTCGAGTATGGCAGCTTGAACAAAAGCCGACGAAGCCGTGTTTGTCTCGTGACACTCTCCCTGAGCAGGATTTGTTGCGATCAGTTGGTAAGGCGTCGCGAGTCCCGCCGCGGAAAACGGAGCTGTGGGGATGATGATCGTACAGTTGGGATTTTGGGCGAAGAGCACTCCAGGCACGAGCAGGAGAAAGCTCAAAGACAAGGCTCGAACTAGATTGCGAGTTTTCATTGACACACACTCCTCCTACACAGATTCAGACACACTTCGGGCGCCAGGCAGATTCTCCTTAATGGGAGATGGGGGAGGTTCGTGATCCCAAAATTTGAGTCGGCCTTAAATGTGGGCTGATTCAGAAGTCGACGCGAAGGAAGACAGCCCGTTCTCGCCGTGATGGCCTGGGATCTATCTGAAAATTACTCACCACGACGCCAAAAGTTAAATGCAATCTAGAGTCGTGATAATTTTCCGGCAAGGTCTCGAAGAGCCATCCCGGGAAGTACAGGGTGCAAATGGGAAAGTGTTCAGTACGTGCGTGTGTATTAGAACATTCAAGGACAGCGAAAACGGTGGTTACCCGACCGCAAAGCGCTCGTTTTTTCCACGCACATCCGACGAACTGGCTTTGGCGGCGGCACAGTCTGTGAGTCCAGAGGCAGAAGCGCGGTGAGCTTGTTGATTCAATGGGTGAGAGTCAAACGCCAGCTCGGAAGCCACTCTGATTTTTGACCATCACTACTCCCATTTGTTCTCAATTCTCGGCGGAACGAGCAAGGTTTGCATCACCACGCAATACTGTTCCGTTTTCGCTCGCAACGCGTTTAACTGTTCCTCAGTTGCGCCCGGGGCGCGGACGTCGAAGATGACCCGGATGCTTTGAAATCCGATGGGCACGGCTTTCGATAATCCCAGTGTTCCTCGCAGATCCAGATCGCCCTCCACTGTGACACCGATACCCTCTGTAGGGATTCCCATCGCAGCGGCCACCATCTGGCAAGTGATCTGCGCGCAGGCAGCTAACGCACCCAACAACAGGTCTCCGGAACAGGCTCCGGTACCCGCGCCCCCAACGCCTTTGTGCGCTTGCGCCTGGTAGATCGCCCGCCCCAAGTCCACCGAGCAGGCGATCGGCGCGTCTGTCTGAGTGCCGTGCGCCGTCAGCGTGATAATGGAACTGGCAGGGTCTAGCCGGTACTGGTCTTTCAGCGGCCGCTGTATCGATCGAATATCCATGAATCCCTCTGAAATCTGGGTTATTATAAACGCACCCAGGGGTGCTGCCCGACAGGTCCTGTGGGGGCAGCGACTTAACATCAAATTCTAATTGCGCAGCGCGGGGACTCAGCTTTTTACATGCCGAGAGCTGCGGCAGTGATCTCGATGAACCCACCTCACACGTCAGTTTCGGTGCCCTCCACTCTATTGCCGGGAACGCGATTCGGGAATTACGAGATTCTTCAACGGCTCGGCGCCGGTGGCATGGGCGAGGTTTATCGTGCGAAGGACAGTCGCCTCGACCGCGAGGTTGCAATCAAGACTGTTTCGCTGAACCACTGTTCTCTACCAGAAGCCTTATCGCGCTTTGAGCGGGAAGCCCGTTCCGCGTGCTCGCTGAATCACCCGAACATCGTGACAATTTATGAACTAGGGCACGTCGACGGCACGCACTACATCGCCATGGAACTGGTCGATGGGGAGACGCTGCGTGGGCTGCTTGCCGCTGGCCCTATTCCTTTGCGCCAGGCTGTAACGATCGCGTCACAGATTGCCGACGCTCTCGCCAAAGCACACGAGATGGGCGTCGTTCATCGCGATTTGAAGCCGGAAAATCTGATGGTATCTCGCGAGGGCACGGCCAAAGTGCTGGATTTCGGTCTGGCTAAACTTCTGAAGCCCGATCGCGCGCCGAGTTCGGATGTGAGTACCGCCATCACGGAGCATGGAACGGTGATGGGCACCGTCGGCTACATGTCGCCGGAGCAAGCCATTGGCGGCGAAGTTGATTTTCATTCTGACCAGTTTTCCTTTGGATCCGTGATCTACGAAATGGTCACCGGGTTTCCCGCGTTCCAGAAAAAAAATCATGCAGAGACCACGGCAGCAATCCTTCGGGATGAGCCCGAACGCCTCGGTACCAGAATGCTTCAGGCGCCGGCTCCTTTCATTTGGATAGTAGAGCGCTGCCTCGCCAAGGACCCCAATCAGCGTTACGCCTCCACCCGCGACATGGCTCGCGACCTCGCCTCCGTGCGCGATCGCCTGGGAAATGAGCCAGCTCGCGATTCGGAGCCTCGCCCCAACCAGCTGCCTCCGCAGCGCACCGCATTCATTGGACGCGAACAGGAAGCGGCTGCTCTGCGTCAGATCTTGAGCCGCGTTGACATGCGGCTCGTCACGCTCACCGGTCCGGGAGGCATCGGGAAGACGCGGCTTGCCTTGCAGGTCGCGGGTGAAATCGCCGATCAGTTTCCAGCAGGGGTATACTTTGTCCCTCTGTCAGCAGTTGGCGAGCGTGGCTTGATCGCTTCCGCCATCGCGCAAGCGGTGGGTGTGCGGGAAACCGGAAATACGTCGCCGCAGGAAAGCTTGATGGAGTACGTGGGTGGCCTGAGCCAGCCGGTGCTTCTTTTGCTCGATAACTTCGAGCACCTCGTCTCCGCAGCGCCGGTTATTGCGCAGTTGCTCACCGCTGGTTCCAAACTCAAAGTAGTTGTCACCAGCCAGGCGCCGCTTCATGTCTATGGCGAACATGAATTTCCCGTGCCACCGCTCGCGCTGCCCGATCTCAAGTCCATCCCGCCTGTGGACGTGCTCTCCGGTTTTCCAGCCGTTGCGCTCTTCGTGGCGCGTGCGCAGGCTGTGAAGCACGAATTCGCGCTGACCAAGGAAAATGCAGCCGCAGTGACGGCCATCTGCTTTCGGCTTGACGGCCTGCCTCTCGCCATCGAACTTGCTGCGGCACGCATCAAGCTGCTTTCGCCGTCC
>Ga0074046_10003141_pt1 | contig 13953 bp, 22 predicted proteins | sample BogForMeECP23OM3_FD_94441 | JGI IMG/M metagenome (GOLD analysis project Ga0074046, IMG submission 94441) | Bog forest soil microbial communities from Calvert Island, British Columbia, Canada - Bog Forest MetaG ECP23OM3 | ecosystem: Environmental > Terrestrial > Soil > Wetlands ...
GATCTTAAGGAAGATCCTCCCGTCCGTCACGCCGTCGGCTGCATCGTAATACGGGCCGATCGTCCCATCCGGGGCAATGGCCGTGAGCGAGAGTGAATCGGGATAATATCCCCAGTTCAGGTCTACGGTCAGGGATGCCTTTCCCGTGGGGACTACGACTGAATACCAGTCCGTTTCTCCCGTGGTGATAGTTCCCACGGTCATGGGTGACATAACCGCAGGAAGGTACAGGCTCCCGGCCGGGGTCACGGAATACCCGGCATTGTTGTCAACATTCTGTGCAGAAACTCCCGATATGAGCACAAGGGCGCAGATCAGGATTGCCATACTGGTTCCGGTAACTTTCATAGTATACCGGTTCTGCGGTTTCGGTATCCGGCACTTAAAGTTTCTAACGCAATCGTCTACACGTCAGGAATCGTGTAGAGGCGTGCGTTAGAATCTTTATATCCCCCGTCATGAAATCTCCCCGCGTGGCCAGCCGGGGGTTGGTCCACAAAAACAAAAGGACCGGGTTCACAAAACCACGCACGTCACTAAAACCCGGTCCCGCCCGAAGGCATGAACCCTGTTCCCATGCAGCTTAACAAAAACTGAGTTGGATCATGCCTTCCGGGCGTAGCGTTTGAATGGGAGGAAAAAACATGAAAAAAATGAAATTTGCCATTATCTGTCTGGTTACAGGACTCGTCCTGGCGATTTCACTTATCATATCTCCATTTTTTTCCGGAACGCCTGGCCCTGATTGTTCTCATCAGGAGGATTCCCGGTTTAACGTTATTAATACGGATCTGAACAGATCCCATGCTGTCGATATTTCCGTATACAATTCCTCTCTCAGGATCCAGACCGGTGGGCATTATGATATGGCGCCAGGTAATATGACCACATTGACACTTCATCCACTGTCAGGGGGTGAGGAGAACTATTCCGTAATCTTCGTAGTTGATGGAAATATTTCATCGCAATACGAACAACTGGCGATCTCTTCGGATTGTACAGAATCATTCAATCTCGATCCGGAAAGGGGTGTCCTCAGACCGTTCGACCTGTGGTGCGAGGGCGGTACCTGTAAGGAGCAACTGACATCCGTTCTCCCAACAAGGTCTCAGCAAAAAACGAATTGAAACGGGTGTGATACGAAAATGACAACCAACAAAACCACCCCGTTTCTTGGATATACTCCTCCGCACCATGGGACAATCATAAAAAAGACTCTGGGCCGTCATGAGTGTCTACTGTTCCAGACTCCCGTGTGATCCAATATCCTGTAGATGATCGCGTTAGAATCCTTATATACCCCGCAAAAAAACCTCAACGGCGGACTTTTGGAAAAGTCCCGGACGGTCATACTGCTATGGAACGGAATGTATTGTTGTTATTATTATTGATTACCGGTTGTATCGTGTGTCTGGTCGGATTTGCCCTCGCCCAGTTTCTTCCGGCACTCTTAATCGTGGCTCTCATCGTCATCGCGTTTCTCTACCTGGATTTCCATGAATCTCACGAATCAGGCAGGAAAAATCTCAAAAAAAATGCATCTGTCGCCGTATTCGTGATCGTAACCGCATATTGCATGATAACCGGCTGGTGGATTTTCTGGGCCGGGATTACAGCTATCCTCTATATCGATATTCTTGTTGAATCAATCAGGGAATGGCTCGATGCCCGGCAAACGGCTTATCTCGTTGCATTGAACGCAATGCAGCCACCGGGATCTCTCCAGCAGTCAATTCTCGACCTTGAGCAGCGGGTGAATACACTTGAGCGGGAGAAGAGGGGATAATTTTTTCAGGCCTCTCTTAAAAAAATTATGATACCGGTTTTCTCATCCGGATCCTTATTCTCATCATCCTGTTGCCCTGCCTGATCCGTTTTCACCGGTCCTTGTGGGCTTCCTGTAGATGGATGCGTTAGAAGCGTTATATATTGCGTAACGAATCTTTCTTCGTGGGCAGCCGGGGAGCTGTCCCGCAAAGAAAGTACTGGTCCACCAGGTGACGAACTGTGTTGGATCTGATCCCGCCCGAAAGATCATTTTTTCGTGGTCTGTCGGGCTCAGCAAATGGATGTGAAGAGAAAAAACGAAACCGGAATATTCAGCAAAGGTAGGCGGCCCGGGGATCATCCTGCAACATCTCTCCTGCAGTGATTGCCGCGCCCTGGGGGCAACGGGCCGGCCGGGGGAACCTCTGCCCGGTTTGACCATGATGGAGCTGATAGCATACACACCACATGCAGCAGTAAAAATTGCCGGGATTTGAACGGTCTGGTTTTTGAATCCACAGGAGGAATTCCGGAGAAGAAGAGCGATATGATCTTCTGGTTTGCCGATCATATTGACCGGTTATCAGGCCGGATAAAGAAGACGATCGGGCGGCTGGATCAGGGGATGACCTTGCTGGAACAGCGGAGGTGTTCGTGATGCCCCGGCGGGCTGCCATGGTCCAGCCGGATATTCCCCTCTTCCTTATCCCGCACGCAGTCCGGAAAGGGATCCTGAACTTTCGCGAGGAGGTGGTACGGATCGTTGTCCGAAAAGTCAACCGGCACCGGTACAATGTGAGTATCCATTCCCGGTCGGTCAGGCGGGAGCTGCGGCCACCGGTCCCCCGGGCCGGTGGCCCGGATATATCCCCAAACCGTGAAAGGAGTAGTGCATGAGCCGGGGGAGACCGTCGCGAAAGGCGCTCGATGTCGCGCTGCCGGTCGCATGGTCCCGGGGGTTTGTGACACTCTGCCGGAGAGAACGCGATAGTAACTGCGACTTCGTGATCCATGCGGCGGCATACACGTCCGTGGTCCTGGTCCAGCGGAGCCGGCGGCTCCATGGATCGGTTGCAGAGCTGGAGACACAGTTCTCCGAACATATCAGCCGGCTCCGGCTCGTACCGCAGGGCCCGGGCCGGGTCCTCGAGCTCTGGGTTGCGAGCCCGCACGGTGTGCTCCGCTTCTTCCGGATCACGGAGACAGGTCTCGTTGAACTCCACCGCAACGGCGATCCAATAGCCGTGAACAAGTGAACTCCCGGGGGTGGGCAGGTATTGGTCGACCCTCCCCCCCTTCCGGAACGAACCCCCCTCGACAAAAAGGCTTGTTTTGGAGCTGCCCAAATCCGGGCCCGTATAGGGCTCCGATTGCCTGTTTCCGGAAAGAGACCGTGTCCCAAACGTAAAAACGCGTGTCTTATTCGGATCCTTATAACGCATTTTTCGTTGGATTTACGTCGTGAAATGACCATGTCCGGGACCCTGCCCTAATGGGTCCTTTTGGGCGGGCGAAAAGAGGGTAAACCGTAGTTCAGCCCGATCTGACAGGTAATTCCATAATAATCCCCTTTTTGGTCCTCTCTCTCCGGAGGAACAATTTTGTTCCTTCTCAAAAACTCATATTATTGCCCCGATTCCCCGGATATCATACAAATCGCCCCTGATTTCCAGATTTTTCATTTTATAATCAAAGCCCATCTCCCTCCCCGTCCCATAGTGATATGTCAAAGGGGCCCCGGCGACAGGGGGAAAAATCTCTCCTCCGGAAAGGTCTGCGCAGGCCTTCCCGGAAAAACCCGCAGGAGATCCGCGGAGCGGATCCCCGGCAAAACAAAAAACAAGGAGGAAACACAAATGGCAGATTTTGTACAGAAAACCAATGTAAAGACCGCGGTCCGCACCCTTGCGAACCCGGTAGCAGACGTGGCGGCGTTCAACACGATCGTCGAGTCGGTCCTGGCCGGCAACCCGTTTGCCTGCGTATCGTATGTGAGCGCCGGGAAGACCCACCCTCCCGTGGAGAAGACCCGGGAAGACTATGTGGCAAAGCTCGTCTACCAGGACGCTGACGCGAAGAAGACCGGCACGGCTTCGCACTCGTTTGATTCAATGGCCGGTTACACCGCCGGCATCCCGGCCCTTGCCGGTCTTGCCACGCTGAACACGGCCCATAACGGCACGCCGGTCCACGACGCGGCGAATGATACGTTCTCGGCAACCGTGAAGTGCCACGACCCGAACGGGGAGATCTACAATGTCACGTTCGGCCGTGACAGCGTGAGCCTCACCTCGTACTCGGACGACAACATCCGGACAAAGGTCGACACCTGGGCCGACACCGTAGCGGCCCTTGCGTAGAGGAGGAAAAAAGACCTGAAAACCTCCGGGGGATAATTTGATCGCCCCCCTCTTGCGCCACCAGTCCCCCGAGGGGAACGGGGCGCATTGCGATGAAGACGCATACCGGATTCCAGTGAATGGGAAATCCAAAATTTTTCCTTTACTCGGTAATACGTTGTCACCGGTGAAAAGGAACACTCCCTATGTTTTCTGGACCGGTAATGCATCATCATCGCAAACGGGGGATGCCGAATGAGGCGGGGGCGAAAGCCCCCAAGAGCGTCAAATCCCTGCTGGATTTTCTCTTACAGAATACAAAAGGAGGCACTACACAATGGAAACCGAACTTTTAGGCATCATCCTCGGGGCAGTCCTCCCGATCTACCCCCTGCTCATCGTCATCTACCAGAAGATGGGCAGGTACGACGAGATCGTGGAGGAATTCAAACGGCTCCGGGACGAACACGAGATCGTACTGGAGGCGTACCATGGGACCTGAACCGCAGCCGGTCGCGACCGTCACCGGCCTGTACCGGGGCACCTTCTCCGGCCTCGAGCCGCTGACAAAGGACACCCCGCTGACCCTGGACGAGGTCCGGCGGAACCCGGTTTTCTACGAGCTGGAACTGCAGCCCGGGCAGGAGGAAGCGGACCTGATCATCGACGTGATCTACGACAACCTCTCACCGATCAGGCTCCAGGACCTCATGCGGGGCACCGATATCCCGCGGGGCATCCGGTTCTGGCCGGACTGGTTCGAGATCCCGCCGTACCGGGAGATGCGGGATACGGACGGCCGGCGGGTGTACCCGCGGTCGCCGGGGATCCACACCGTCAGGATTCGTACTGCACGGAGGAACCGGACCGAGCGGGGCCTGCCACGGGACTTCAGTCCTGCCAACGGCGGCTCCACGAGCCCGGTGTTTGAGCTGGCGATCGCGCCGGAGGGGGGCGATGCCCGTACCTGAAGCAGTGGGCTGCGGGATGGGATTACGATCCCACCTCACCCCCTCTGTCTTGCGGAGCTGAATCATGACCCCGGAAATCCCCGGCCCGGTGGAAGGCTCTGCCCTCACCGCATTCCGGTGCGGGCTGCTCCACGCCACCGGCGCCTTCGACCTCGCCGACCTCTCCGGTGAGGAACGGGCAGGCGTTGCTGAACAGAAGAGCTGGTTCTGGCTCGGGGAGGCGGCCATGTCCGCGTTCCTCGCCGGGATCCTCGCGGTCCCCGCAGGCAGCTGGTTCGCGGCACGGACCGAGCTCCCGCTTGCCGTGATCGGTGCAGCGATCCTCTTCCTGCCGCTCTTTATCTTCCTGCCAAAACTGATCCGGCAGGCGATGCAGGTCGACACGGTGGCAGCGATCGATGCGTTTGGCAGGAACGAGCACGTCCGGAAGGTCTTCTGGACGCTGTTCCTTGCGCTCGCCGGTCTCGTGCTGGCACGGATCGTGGACCCGGCAACGGCACAGCAGATCGTAGCTGCACTCATTGGGATCTGAACCCCGTGGGGGAGATCCCCGTATTTTTTCAAACCCGATCATTCCGGGCCGGCAGTGACAATGAATACAATATGTACTCCTGCTGGAAGCGCTTATCTCATCCGGTACCAGGGTCCGGCTCCTGACGCTCTTCCTCACGAACCCGGAGAAGGAGTACTATGTCCGCGAGATCGTGCGGATGACCGGGGACAATTACAATGCGGTACGCCGCGAGCTTGCAAACCTCGAGGAGTTCGGGCTCATCCGCGGACGGAAAGCGGCGAACCTGCAGTACTATATGGTAAACCGGGAATTCTTCCTGTACGAAGATCTCCAGAGAATCGTGCTCAGGACCGAAGGCATCGCCCCGGTCCTCAAAGAGAAACTGGCCCCTGGCACCGGTACCTGCGCATTCGTCTACGGGTCGTTTGCCCGGGGAGAGGCCAGCTCAAAGAGCGACCTTGACCTGTTCATCATCGGCGATCTGGATGAAAACCAGTTGATCCCGCTGGTTGCAGAAGGAGAGCATGCGATCAGCCGCGAGATCAATTACACGCTCATGGGCCCTGCCGAGTTCCGGAAACGGAAGGCGAACGGGGATCCTTTCGTAAAGAATGTAATGAATGAACCGAAGATCATGATCACCGGTACCTGTGATGATTGAAGAACCTGAACGGCAGGGCCGCCCGCTCATGTGTCTCACCCTGTCACTCACATTCCCGGGACGTCAACACTTTTTTGGTAGCGGTATACTTTAAATGACAATAAGTAAAATATATGTTACATCTCTACCCGGTATGAGAATTACCGTCGGGGACCACGGATGGCAGATTGTAACCGCGAAACGGGAAGACGGGGCCGGACCCGGACGAGGGAATGATACTCGGTTGAACCAATCCCGTGTCTTCCAGATGCGGGATTCCAGGCCCTGTGCTTCACTCAGCAGGTCCCGTTGCTCCACCAGGGCCCGGGTCGTTCAATGTACCGTTGAACCGCTGCACTGCCGGCATAGTACTAAAAAAAACAGGGGATTTCATGAAGAGACGTGTTGGAATTTTCAGTTTAATCCTGCTGCTGCTCATCGTAGCAACAGCCTGTGCCGCCACAGGCTCAAGCAGTTCAACCACAAGCAGCTCCAGTTCAACCACAAGCAGTACTGATACGTCAACCAGCACGGGAGTTGATAATTCGGCTCTTGTCACGGTGTCAAATGTCACCATGGACCCGGGAGTGTTCTTCCCGTACGAATCGGGCACGATCACGGTGACCCTCTCAAACGCGGGGACCTCCGCAATCGGGCTGTCGGAGCCGGCCATCCTGAGTAATAAGATCCATGTTGCACAGGAAGAGGACTGGGGGACAACAACCTATATCGGTGCAGGCTCAACGGTGACCTACTCGTTTGAAGTTACCGCAGATCCCCCGGACGGGACCGATTACGCATTGTTTACTGTCGGCGCACTCGGCGGCAACCCCATCCATTACCCGATCCCGGTAAAAGTGAGTTCTGTCCCCCTCAAGGCCGTGATAACGGATAAGCCCACGTCATTTTCCCTTTCAACGCCGGCGAACGTGACGCTGAGTCTCGAAAACTGCCGCGGCGCCGAGGTAAAAAATATCGTGGTTTCTGCTGAGGGGACCGGCGTGGATGTGAGCCCCCAGCAGGTCCTCCTCGGATCGCTGGACGGCAGTGATACATCGGGTAGTACTGATTCATCGGATGTTGACTTCGTGATCATCCCCCACCAGGAATCAAATGTCACGTTCTCCATCACGTACCAGAATGGCGACAATGGCCATACCGTCAACGTCACGCTGCCGATAGCACTTAGCGCGGACAAAACAGCAGCAGTGCCCATTCTCAACAACGTGGTCCTCACGACATCAGGCCCCAATTACGATATCACCGGTGACATCACCAATGCCGGGATTTCCAATGCAGAGGGAGTCGTGGTTACTGTCGGATCTCCTGCGCAGGGCGCAGGGATCTACCCGGAATATGCCATTGGCAGTATTGCCTCTGACGATTCCGGTACGTTCGAGGTGACCTTTACCAGCAACGATCTCACCGCGGTCCCGGTGATCATCAGCTGGAAAGACTCTGAAGGTGACGACTTAAGTCTCACAAAGACACTCGATCTTTCACCATCCGGGTCCGGCAATGCAACCGGCAGCAGTTCACGGCCTTCACCCGGTTCATCAGCGAACGGCGGCACCGGGGGAACGGGCCGGGGCGGCTATGGTGGCGGAGGACGCAGCAGCAGCACCAGCATGTTCGGGGGGCTCACCAGCGGCAGGGGTGGCGGCATCAGTTCATTCTACCCCCTCATAGCCGGCAGTATCATCATCGTTATCGGCATTGTCCTGTGGACAAAGCGGAAATGGCTCATGGGAAAGCTGAAAAAGCAGTAAGGGGGGGTCGGATATGGCCGGTATCCTTCCTGTCCAGCGTGGTAACGTGACAACCTCATACCATCCGGGAAGCGGGGACTTTACCGCACCCGGTCCTGTTTCACGCTACATCCGTGAACATGATCCCGCTGCGATCGTGGAAATCCCGGGTACCCTGCACAAAGACAGAAAAGCCCCGGTCCCCGTGACCCGTAGTCCCGGGACCGCTGCATATGCCCGCCGTACCCTCTTGCCTGGCGTCGGGATTACCGTGGAGGGATCATGAGGGATATTTTCTTTGACCTCTCGGTCAGGAGCGTCCGGCTGAATTTCCTGCGCTCCATGCTTGCCGCTATCGGCATCGTGATCGGTGTCGTCGCCATCGCATCCATGGGAATGCTCGGCACCAACATGCAGCTGGAAGTAAAAGACCAGCTCTCCTCCAGCGCAAATACTGTTGTCATATCAGCAGATTCTGTCAGGATGGGCCCGGTCGGGACCAGGCCCCCCTCATCGGCAGCTACCGGGGTGACCAAGAGCGAACTCACGAAGATCAGCTCGGTCGTGGGATCGAACGGCACCGTGATCCCCATTTATTCGACAAACACGCAGTTCACGATCAATTCAGTCCCCGGCAGGGGTTCGGTCTATGGAATCGACCCCCTGGATATCTCAAAGTTCCTCTCCCTCAACCAGTCGTACGGCAACGGGACGACCCGTATCGGGGTCAACGAGGTCCTGGTCGGGGCAGATATTGCAGAGAATTTCAACCTCAAGGTCGGGGACCGCATCAGGATTGGATCGTTCTCATCGTCATCCCAGCCCGAGCTCCGGATTGCCGGGGTTCTCAATGCACGGGGGACCGTTGCTGACGGCGTCTCAACGGACAACGGGATCGTTGTGCACAGCCAGTGGTATACCAACCAGTACGGCGGGGAAGACGAGTGGTCACAGGTGAATGTCATAGTGAACGATGTCGACAACATAGGTGACATAGAATCGGCCATTAACGCAAAGATCAACACCAATCCGAAAACCCCGGCAATCCGGATCAGGGACGCCACGTCACAGCTTGCGACCGAGACGTCAGCCCTGAGCACCGTGACCACGTTCATCATGGCGATCGGTGCGATCTCCCTCCTCGTTGCAGCCGTGAGTATCTTCAACGTGATGATGATGTCCGTGAGCGAACGGATAGAGGAGATCGGTATCCTGGTCTCGATCGGTACGGAACGCGGGGAGGTGCGCCGGATGTTCCTCTATGAAGCATTCATCCTCGGGCTCCTGGGTGCCGGTATCGGCGGGATCTGCAGTATAGCTATAGGGTACACGGTGGTGGAGGCGATGATGGGGACAACGGCATATTTCTTCCAGCCGGCAAGTATCCTGTACGTCCCGGCCGCCATGGGTATAGGTGTAGCGGTCTGCGTCATCTCCGGGGTGTACCCGGCCTGGAGGGCGTCCAACATGGACCCCATTGACGCCCTCAGGAACAGTGAGTGACTTCTCGTTGGCCAGGGAATAACGGGGGATGGTTGTTATTCCCTGCGGGTGCCTGCCCTCCTGATGAACGGCAGGTTCCCTGAAGGGGGCGTCAGTACCCCTGCTTCCCTGGCACAACCCCCCGCAGGCCCCCGTATACATCCGGCATGTACCCGGCGTACCCCGGGATCAGGTGGCACTTGCCGTACATCACCACCTGCCCGGCTGCCCCGCCGGCACTGGCCCCGGGATGTCCCCGGCCCCGCTCACTCATCATACGCCTCGTCGACATACGTGCCGTAATCCACATGCTGGTGCAAGAACTCGTCATCCGGAAAACCACCGGCGGCCGGGTCCGCTGCATGTTCCGGTTCGCTTCCCGGTACCGCGGTATCAATCCAGGTCAGTTTCCGGCAATGATCCCGGTAGAGCGAAGGATCCAGCAGGAATGCAGATTCGCCCGGGGCCTGCGACTCAAGGGCCTTTCCGGCGCGGTGAAGGACGATTGCCTTTTTGCACAGGTGTGGCATGCAGCCGGGATGGCAGAGGGCCAGTTTCTCCACCGGATCCGCCCCCTCTCCCGTGAGGTCCGGGTATTCCTGCAGGATCGCCAGGTTCTTCCATACCGCAGCACTGGCTGCAATCCGGTACCGCGTGCTTGTGATACGGTCCTCTGAAGGAAGGAAGGGTTCCTGGCCCTGCCGGGTGCGGGAGGTCTCCTCCTCCTGCTCCGCACACGTAGTTTCCGGTCTTCTGCTGATCTGAACCATGCGGGTTACCTGCGATCCTCAGGGATAACGGGAGAATGGCCCGGTTGCTTCTGTGGCTATTACTATATTTTTTTGTTCAATTCTATTCTTTTAGTTTAAACTATATATTTCTCTCGCAGGCTCAGGGAACCACGGGTGCCGGGAGTCCCGCGGCCCGGGCACACCGGCACATGAGGTACCGGAAATGCCCGGGAAGATTCCCTGCATAAGAAAATCAGCTAAATCCCCGGGTGCAAGGCTCATCGTCCCGGCGGTATTCCCGCAAAATCTAAAAAAAATGCTCTGTAGTAATCATTACAAAAAGGAAAGCTATCAGGTGTTCCACCTCAGCTGCTGTGGCAACCGCTTAACAGGAGCAAAAAAAGAGAAATTCCTCCCCGCTCAGTACCCCCCGCCACCGTAGGAGACGGGGGTTTTGATGGTTGTCGGTACCATGGTCGGCACGGCCGTCACCACCGGCACTATCCCGGACACGTTCGCCGCATACCACAGGTTGTTGAACCCCTGCCCGTTCACGTCGCCCGGCTTCATATCGCCGGAATAGTAATAGAGCGGCATGCCCTTGTATGCCGTCTGGTTCACGCCGTCTGCCCGGGATACGGTGCTGAAGTCTGCCGGACTCAGGGGGGACGGGGCGGATACCGCGGCGGCAGCAAAGGCCGGCCATTTCGCAAGGCAGGCACCGGTACAGGCGCTGGTCCCGCTGGTATCCTTCGTGAAGTAGTAGAGCGTAGTCCCGGAAGCATCCGTGAGGTACAGGCCGAGGGCCGGGGTATGGGCGATCAGGACGTTCTCGCCGGGTCTGGCTACAAACCAGGTCTTGAGCACATTCTCGCCGTTCACGTCGCCCGGCTTGGTGTCTGCCTGGTAATAATAGAGCGGCCAGCCATGCCAGGTGGTCTGGTTTGTGCCGTCGGCCCGCGTGATGGACCCGAAGTCCGCCGGGTTAAGCGGGGATGAAACCTGTATGGTACCGGCTGAGAAGACCGGCCAGACCCCCGCACAGGCCCCCGTGCAGGAGCTTGCACCGCTGGCAGGCACATCGTTTGCAAAATAATAGAGGGTCTTTCCCTGGCCATCAGTGAGGATGGTGCCGAGCGTGCTGCTGCCAGCCACGATGGTATCCGCAGGCTGCATTGTTGTCGGTGCCGGCGCTGCCGGGGCAGCCGTCGGTGTCTGTACCTGCTGTTGCTGTTGCGTACATCCGGCAATGAGCAGCATCACGGCCACTGCCAGCACAAGGAAAAAGAGGGTTGTGGTTTTCACGAGCATCACCTTGATGGGATGCCCGGAATTCCTCCTGCGGGCAAGATAATGCTTTGGATCATTTTCATTTTTTGAAAAACAACGGGGACGGGCGCGATGCACCGGGCCGCCTCATACCTGCCGGGGCTGCAGCACCGGACCGTTGCCGGGATCAACCACCCCTGCCCCGTCCCGGCAAAACCTTTTCCCCCTCCCCGTCCTACTCCCGATCGGATATTCATGGACACTGCGCAACTGTACAACACCTTTACGAACCCGAAAGTCGTCACGAGTATGCTCCTCATCGGGATGGCCCTCGGGATCGTCCTCTCGCTCCTGCTGCGGTACATCGCGGGACGGTGGTACATGCCGGCGGCATTTGTCGCCATCTGCACGGTCACGGCGGTCCTGTACATGTACTGGCTCGACCGGCAGGACTGGCGGGAAGAGTAAGCGGGGCCCTGAGTGTTTTTAGAATTAAAGGAAAAAAGCACACATGCCAACGGCTTTGCACCTAAATCCTGTTTTGCACTTACGGGATAAGACTTGCACATTATGTTGGGTGAAAACATCACTTTAGGAATAACTCCGCCCTAATCCCATCTTATTTATATATGAAATGTGGCTATTCTCCCATGATCTAAAATGGCCAAAAAAATCCTCACAAAATATCCGGGAATTCCGGTTCCGGATAACCAGAACTCTGCACAAGCCCCGGCACATCTCACGATCGAGGTCTACACGACCCCGGGCCGGATGTTCGTGAGCGCCACCTCCCCTCAGGGGCCTGGCGACGAGGCGACCTGGTCCCCAATGTCGGCCACGCTGATCTATGGTGACCACGACGCGATACTTGTCGACACGTTGGCCACCAATAACCAGGTGGACGCGCTCGCCGACTGGATCGACACGAAGGGACGGCGGTTGTCAAGCATCTACATCACCTACGGCCATGGCGACCACTGGCTTGGTCTAGCCCGCCTGGTGCAGCGCTTTCCCGGAGCAACGGGCCTGGCGACGGCTGAGGTACTGGCCCAGGCGGCTGACCCCGGCATGGCCGGGTATTGGGAGGCGATCTTCCCCGGTGAGGTGCCAGTTGTTTCGGAGCGGGTGTTGCCGCAACTCCTGACCGCAGACACGATCGATCTGGAAGGCAACGAACTGCGGGTCATTCGGATCGGTCGGGCCGATACAGCGGAATCCACCATTCTCTATGTGCCGTCGCTGGCCGCAGTTGTCACAGGCGATTAGGTCTACAACGGAGTGCATATGATGACCGCCGAGGCAGGGGAACGCGAGCTGGCACAGTGGATAACCAACCTGGAGGCTGTTGCCGCGCTTAAACCTGCCTTCGTCGTCGCCGGCCATAAAAAAGTTGAGAACACCAACGATCCGAAGATCATTTCGGAATCCCAGCAATATCTGCGGGATTTTTCGCGGATTGTTTCCGAAGAGACCACAGTTGCCGGCATCGTCGCCAGAATGGTTGAACGTTATCCCGATTGGGAAAACCTCCGCACGCTCTGGCATTCCGCGAGATCAGCCATTGCGCGGAAGGACCGCCACTAGTATCGCTGCGTCAACAGCAAGTCCACGATACCCAAAGATAAACGGCGCCGGGTTGAGGGGGAGTGTTCCGCCGTCACCCGGGGACCCCGACGTTGCCGATCACCATTCGCTCCCCTCGTGAATATCATAGTTCGAATTTGTTAATTCTGAATAAATGAATATCGAAAAATAATCTTTAGAAAACCGGGCCTCTTTCAGATCCTCATATTTTTCAGATAGTCCAGGATAAATAATAGGGTGAGATATGAACCAAAGATGAAGAGAGCTCCCCACCACCCGTCATAACTTTGAATCATCGAGGACTTTTTTAATGAGAGCGATAAGGTCTTCATTAACAAATGGTTTCGTAATGATCCCGTCGGGTCCAACTACCTGCATCCTCTCGAACATGACCCCGCCCGACAATGCGGTGATAAATATGACCGGAACTGATAAGCGCATTTTAATCAAATGAACAGTCTGAACTCCATCAAGAGAACCGGCAAGTACAATATCCATGAGGATAAGATCAGGTTTGGGGGCTCTCTCCAGAAGTTTGAGTGCACCTTCACCGGTGGACTCTGGCTCAAGGACACTATATCCATGCTTTTCTAGTAATTCAATGAGGTGAAGAGTGATGAGACCTTCATCTTCGACAACCAGAATGAGTTCGCCCGTCATGCCTGTTTTACGGAATGTCGCTAAGACCGATAAACACCGTCTATTTGAAAATCTATGAGAAATCTTTAATTATTTTCGATCGTTTCACGGGGATATAAAGGAATATCCGTTATTATAAACCGGGTGTTAATTACGATACATTTATCCCACATTATTCCTATCAATTCATTACTAAATAATAAGCATTTATTGATTTCCATTTCCCTGACGGAGCTACCATCACGAGAAAACGTGTGAAAATAAAACCC
>Ga0074046_10003142_pt1 | contig 13952 bp, 11 predicted proteins | sample BogForMeECP23OM3_FD_94441 | JGI IMG/M metagenome (GOLD analysis project Ga0074046, IMG submission 94441) | Bog forest soil microbial communities from Calvert Island, British Columbia, Canada - Bog Forest MetaG ECP23OM3 | ecosystem: Environmental > Terrestrial > Soil > Wetlands ...
GGCCGCAGGGTGGCTCATGGCGCGTTCAAGGGTCTCACGTATTAAGCGAGTGTAGGGAATACCCTGCGCCCTGGCCCGCGCCTTGAGAGCAGCCAACAACGGTCCAGGCATGCGCATGTTGATCTGTCGATCCTTTTTCTCAAATTCAAATCGCACCGGCTGGAACTGAGAAAAATCAAGTTGCGAGAGGTCCTGAGCTAGAAACGCCTCCGCTGCCTTATCGGTTTTGAGTCTAGGCACTCTCTTCTTTTTCATATGCAGCGATCTCCCCGGCGTGCATGTAGCGGGCCGAAACCGGACGAATCAGACGGTGGCGCTTCTTCGTCCGCAGCGTAAATGCCACGCCTCGATCTCAGCGATGGACACGCCATGTTTCTGGCACTTCGTGCGGTTGCCGCGGTCCCAGTCAAATCCTTTTACCCGCAGCGTTATCATAATTTGGAAACGAAGCAAATGTATATACAAATGTAAAAGAAGCGCGCGTGCGATTGCCTTTTTCCCGGGTGCCACCGGCGCCAAGAACCAACCCTAGTTCCCGACCAACTCCTTTTTCACCGTTTCGCTTACGAGTTTGCCGTCCACGCGGGCGCCGGCGAACTTCGCCATGACATTCTTCATGACCGTGCCCATGTCTTTCATGGTGGGGGAACCCATTTCGGCGATGGTGGCCTTCACCGCGGCAACCACCTCGTCTTCGCCCATGGCCTTTGGCATGTAGGCCTCGATGATGGCGATCTCTTCGGCTTCTTTCTTTGCCAATTCGGGGCGGTTGCCTTTCTCGAAGGCCTCGATGGAGTCTTTGCGCTGCTTGATCAGCGTGCTGAAGACTTGGAGCTCTTCTTTCTCGTCGAGGACGGCTCGCTTGTCGATTTCCTTGTTCTTCAGGGCAGCCTTGACCATGCGCAGGGTGGAGAGGCGCAACTCCTGCTTGTTGCGCATGGCGTCAATCAGGTCTTTTTGCACGCGCTCGGTCAAACTCATGCGGCAATTATAGTGGCTTGTCCACAGGCCGGGGCTTTATCATGGATATCCGGCGCATCTTCTATTTGAGCCGGAATCCCTACGAGCAAAGGTGGCAACCATGCTACGTAAGACACGGCTTTTTACGCCCGGTCCTACTCCTCTACTTCCAGCAGCCCAACAGGCCATTGCCGCGGCGGACATGCATCACCGCACGGCGGAGTTCCGCGAAATCTTCGTCCGCACGCTGGCCGACCTCAAGACGTTTATCGACACGCAGAACGATGTGCTCATTCTCGCCGCCTCGGGCAGCGGTGCGATGGAAGCTTCGGTCTCGAACCTGACTTCGCCGGGCGACAAAGTTGTCGTGCTCAGCGCCGGAAAGTTTGGCGAGCGCTGGCGCGATATTGCTAAGGCGTTCAATTGCCAGGTGGAACTAGTGACGGCTCCGTATGGGCAGACGTTTAACCTGAGTGAGGTCAAGTCGAAGCTCGACGGCGCGCGCGTGCTCTACATGCAGGCCACGGAGACCTCAACGGGCGCGCGGCATGATGTGAAGGGCGTTGCTTCGCTGCTGAAAGGCACGGACACGCTGCTGGTGGTGGACGCCATCACTGGGCTGGGCACCACCAAGTTCGATGTAGATGGATGGGGCATTGACGTCATCATTGGCGGGTCGCAGAAAGCCGTGATGATTCCTCCGGGACTCGCATTTCTCGCCGTCGGCGAGCGCGCATGGCAGCGCATGGAGCAGACCAAGAATCCGCGCTATTACTTCGACCTGCGCAAAGAGCGGAAGGCAGCGGCGAAAGGCGAGTCGGCGTTTACTCCGGCGACAGCGTTGATCGCAGGGCTGCTCGCGGCGCTCGATTACATTCGCAAGTCGGGCAAGGGCGACCTGGCGGCGGGACGTGATGCGCTCATTCACAACGCCGAGACTTCAGCGGAGATGGTGCGCGCAGGAGTCAAGGCACTGGGGCTCGAGTTGTTTGCTCCGACGTGCCCCGCTGCTGCAGTGACGGCGGTGCTGCCGCCGGCGGGAGTGGATTCAAGCGCGCTGGTGAAGGAGTTCCGCGAGCGCTTTGCCATGGTGGTGGCCAACGGGCAGGGCGAGATGAAGGGCAAGATGATCCGCATCGCGCATCTGGGCTACTACGACTACCTCGACGCTGTGGGCGTGATCGGCGCGCTGGAGCATGTGCTGCTGCAGGTTGCTCCGTCACACCGCTTCGAGCTGGGCGCCGGAGTGCGCGCGGTGCAGGAGACGTATGCCGAGGAGTTCGCGGAGGCGGTGAAGGCGTAGGCGGTTGCCAGCTGCCAGTCGCCAGTTGTCAGTTGTCAAAAAACGCAGAACTTTACAAAGCGGACAACTGCCGCGCGGACTGAAGTCCGCGCGGGTCATTAATAGATGGCGCCTTACGGCACGGCTAAAGCCGTGCCCCTTCAAGTCTGAAATTCCGGTTAACAGTGAATTGCACCGCTGAAATGGTGCTCCACCCAGCGAAGGCTGGCACTTCTATTCCAGGGGCCTCATATGAAGATTGTTGTTGCTGAGAAGGTTGCACCATCCGCACTCGCTGTATTCAAAGAGCAACCCGATTGGACAGTCGCCACTCCCGAGAAAGATGCGCTTTCGGCTGAATTGGCCAATGCCGACGCGCTGCTGGTTCGCTCGGCGGTATTCGTGGATGCCGCCATGATGGACAAAGCGCCCAAGCTGCGGGTCATTGGGCGCGCGGGGGTGGGCGTGGACAACATCGATCTCGACGCCGCCACCAAGCGTGGCATCGTGGTGATGAATACTCCGGGCGGCAACGCCATCGCTGTCGCGGAGCACACGCTGGCGCTGATGCTGGCGCTGGCGCGGCACCTGACCCGCGCCGATTCCACCACGCACGCGGGCAAGTGGGAAAAGAAGTCGCTGCAGGGCACTGAGTTGCGCGCAAAGACCTTGGGCATTGTGGGTTTGGGGAAGATCGGGATGGAAGTTGCCAAGCGCGCGCAGTCATTTGGGATGAAAATCGTGGCGCACGATCCCTACGTTTCGGCTGGATTGGCGCAGCAATTGCAGATCACGATGGTTCCGCTCGATGAACTGTTCGCGCAGGCTGACTACATCACCTTGCACGTGGGGCTGACACCGCAGACGCAGGGCATGATCAACGCTGACAGTCTGGCAAAGATGAAGAAGGGCGCCCGGCTGGTGAATTGTGCGCGCGGCGAGCTGCTCGACGATGCAGCGGTGGTAGCGGCGCTGCAGTCGGGACAACTGGGAGGTGCGGCGCTCGACGTGTTTCGCGACGAGCCGCTGAAGGATTCGGAATATCACGGCGCACCTAACGTCATACTTACGCCGCATATCGCTGGGTCGACCAACGAGGCGCAGGACGCCGTCGGCGTGCAGATTGCAATGCAGGTGCGCGAGTACCTGCTGAAGGGCGTGATCCAGAATGCGGTCAATGTGCCCTCGGTGACGTTCGAAGAGTACGAGGAGATGCTGCCCTACATCGGGCTGGCCGAGCGGCTGGGAACATTTCTGGCACAGTCCGGCGGAAACGGCGTGGAAGAGATCGGAGTCGCCTACAGCGGAGACATTACCGAGTGGAAGACCGACTTGATTCGCAATGCTGCCGTGGCGGGCGTGCTGAACCAGATGGCGCACGAGAAAGCCAACCTGGTGAACGCGGCGTCGATCGCCGAAGAGCGGGGCATACGGCTCAACGAGCGCAAGAAGCCGCCTTCCTCGCGCGGGTCGGCGGTGAACGTCTTGACTGTGAGCCTCAAGACCAGCCAGCAGGAACGCACGGTGCTGGGAACAGTCCTGCACGGAACGTCGCCGCGGCTGCTGCGCATTGACGAGATCGATGTTGAGGCGCCGCTGCAGGGCAACATCATTTACATGCGGAACCGCGACGTTCCGGGCGTGATTGGACGCGTGGGAACAGTGCTGGGCGAGCACAACGTCAACATTGCCAACTTCTCGCTGGGGCGCGCCGAGCAGGCGCAGGAGCCTCGTGGCGCGGTGGCCGTGGTCCAGGTGGACAGCGAAGTCAGCGAGGCGGTCCTGCAGGACTTGCGCAAGATCGAGGCGGTGGAAGTGGCGAAGGCGATAAGGTTTAGTTAGAGTTCGTCGGCAGGATGTTGCTTGATTCCCTCAGCGGCTAAGGGCGGCTTGTAAGGGCGGCTTGCATCGGAAGTACAAACGCACTGCTGGAAAGGTGGGAACAGCAGATCCTTCGCGGACTAAAGTCCGCGAGGGATGACAAAATTAAAGGATTCGTACGGCACGGCTGAAGCCGTGCCCCTTCAAAACATCTCCCAAGCCCTTTTCTTAGCAACCTATGAATCGGTGCTCCACCCGAGTACGTCAGATTGGAATCGGCTAGCGAACGGCCGAACCGGCTTTTGCGGCCACCGCCAGGCGAACCTGGGCGCGCTTGAGGGCACTGAGAGTCGCATCGAAGTCGAGGTCGGCGACTGCTCTTGCCAGCTCTGCTTCAGCCCGGGCCCGGGCTTGCTCAGCACGCTTCACGTCGATATCCTGGGCGCGCTCGGCCGTCTGCGCCAGGATGGTGACCTTGTCGGGCAGGACCTCGGCAAATCCCCAGGCGACAGAGAGGTGCTCGGTGGTTCCACCGTGCTTGTAGGAGATTTCGCCGATGGTCAACTCGGTGATGAGCGGCGCGTGGCCGGGCAGCACGCCGATGTCGCCGGCTTTGCCCGGTATTTGCACCTCGTCGGCGGACTCGCGTACCAGGAGCTTGTCGGGGGTGACGATCTCGAGTTGAATCGTATCAGCCATTTCAGCTACGCCGTGGCCCTCATCTTCTCGGCCGCTTCGAGCACCTCGTCGATTCCACCCTTCATGTAGAAGGCCTGCTCGGGAATGTCGTCATACTTGCCATCGACAATCTCCTGGAAGCCGCGTACGGTATCTTCCACCTTTACGTACTTTCCCTTGATGCCGGTGAACTGCTCGGCCACGAAGAACGGCTGCGAGAAGAAGCGCTGGATCTTGCGGGCGCGCGCGACCGTCAGCTTCTGGTCTTCGCTGAGCTCGTCGATGCCCAGAATGGCGATGATGTCCTGCAGGTCCTTGTAGCCTTGCAGGATCTCTTTCACGGCCTGGGCGGTGTTGTAGTGCTTCTCGCCCACCACGCGGGGATCGAGAATTCGCGAAGTGGAAGCCAGCGGATCGACCGCGGGATAAATGCCCAGCTCGGCGATCTGGCGCGAAAGCACCGTGGTGGCGTCGAGGTGAGCGAACGTTGTCGCGGGAGCCGGATCAGTCAAGTCGTCGGCAGGCACGTACACGGCCTGCACCGAAGTGACGGAGCCCCTCTTGGTGGAAGTGATGCGCTCCTGCAACTCACCCATTTCGCTGGCGAGGTTGGGCTGGTATCCCACAGCGGAGGGCATGCGGCCCAGCAGCGTTGAGACTTCCGAACCCGCCTGCGTGAAGCGGAAGATGTTGTCGATGAAGAGCAGCGTGTCGGAGCCCTCTTCGTCGCGGAAGTATTCAGCAACGGTGAGGCCGGTCAGTGCAACGCGCAGGCGCGCACCGGGCGGCTCGGTCATCTGGCCGTAGATCAGGGCCGCTTTGGACTTCGGCGGATCTTTGATGTTGACCACACCCGATTCCTGCATTTCGAGCCAGAGGTCGTTGCCCTCACGGGTACGCTCGCCCACGCCGGCAAACACCGAGAAACCGCCGTGCTGCAGGGCGACGTTATTAATGAGTTCCATGATGATGACGGTCTTGCCGACACCGGCGCCACCGAACAGACCGATCTTGCCGCCCTTGAGGAACGGCTGGATCAAGTCAATGACTTTCACGCCGGTCTCGAACATCTCCGCGGTAGTGGACTGCTCCTCGAAAGAGGGTGCGGCGCGGTGGATGGGCATCCGCTTGTCGCTGTTGACCGGGCCGAGCTTGTCCACCGGCTCGCCAATCACGTTGAGCACGCGGCCCAGGGTCGCCTTGCCTACGGGCACCGTGATGGGCCCGCCCAGGTCAATGGCTTTCATGCCGCGCACCATGCCGTCGGTGGGTTCCATGGCGACGCAGCGCACGCGGCCTTCGCCGAGCTGTTGCTGCACTTCGAGAATCACGTTGACGGGGTTGGGAACGACAAAGCCGTCGTCTATTACGCGCAGTGCCGTGTAGATGGGTGGCAGCTTATTCTCGGCGAATTGTACATCCACCGCTGGCCCAGCAATTTGAATGACGTGTCCGATGTTTTCAGGCATATGTGAGTCCAATCTTTAAAGCCAGCTATCAGCTATCAGCCGTCAGTTAAACAACCCCGACTCTACTGCAATCCTTGCGGGTGTTTCCGCTGAAATCCTGACGTACCCTCATCCACAATGCCGAAAGCTGATAGCTGACGGCTGAGAGCTTCTTACAGAGCGGCAGCGCCGCTGACGATCTCGATAATTTCCTTGGTGATCGCCGCCTGTCGGACCCGGTTCAGGGTCAGCGTGAGCGAGTCGATCACATCGTTGGCATTGTTGGTGGCCGAATCCATGGCGGTCATGCGGGCCGCATGCTCGGCAGCCACCGACTCCAACAAGCTCTGATAAATCTGGATAGCTACGTAACGGGGCAGCAGTCCGTTCAGCAGCTCTTCGGCAGGCTGCTCATAGATGTAATCCACTGGCGCGGTGGCGAACTTCACCGCTTCGCGGTCCAGCTCGGTGGTTTCGGGGGCCTGCAGGTTGATGCCCGCAGTCCGAGCCGCCTCGCCCATGCGCTCCCGCGCTTCCGTCGAAAGGTCTTCCGCCTGGGTCACGACACGGCGGCCGATGTCCTGTACCGGAAGAATGCGCTGCACGATCACGCGCTGGGAGATGACAGACTTGAACTCGTTAAAGATCAGATAGACTCCGTCGATTTCCTCTTTGCAGTAGCTCTTGATAATCTTTTCGGCAATCTCCTCCACCGCGTCGAATTCGACTTTGCCCAGGATGTTCACGTGCTCCGCGATGATCTGTATGCGACCGGCACGCTCAGGTGCTTCGATGCTAGTCACCGGGAAGCGCCGGCGCAGGAAGTCGCGCCCCTTGCGGCCGATGGCTATCACATCGACGTTCTTGTCGTGCAGGTATTCGGTGAACCGCAGCGGGGCCTTCAGAACGTTGGAGTTGAACGCGCCTGCGAGTCCCCGGTCTCCGGTGACGATGATGATCAAAATGGTTTTCTCGGGAAGAGTCTCGCGCAGCAGCGGATGGAGCGGCATGCCGGTCTCGGGATCGACCAGTTCGGCGCGGCTTACCACCGATTGCAGAACGTTCGTAAGCATCTGCGCGAATGGACGCGCGTGCAGCGCGCGCTCCTGGGCACGGCGCAGCTTGGCCGCCGAGACCATCTTCATGGCCTTGGTGATCTGGCGCGTGTTCTTCACGCTGCGGATACGTCGCCGAAGATCGAGTACGTTCGCCATGGACGGTTACGCGCTTGCCTTCGCCGCAGCCACACGCTCGGCCACGAAGCGTTCCTTGTACTCCTTGATGGTCCTGGTCATGTCGGCGCGGATATCGTCGTCGAGGATCTTCTTTTCTTCGATCGCCCGCAGGACGCCGGGGTTAGCGGTGTCCACGTAGGCGTAGAGGCCCTTCTCGAAGTCGTGCAACTGGTCCACTTCCATATCGTCCAGCAGGCCCTGCGTGCCCGCGTAGATGAGCAGAATCTGCTTGGAAAAGGGAAGTGGCTGGTACTGTCCCTGCTTCAGGATTTCCGTGAGCCGCTTGCCGCGGGCGAGTTGCGCCTGGGTCGCCTTGTCGAGGTCGCTGCCGAACTGCGAGAACGCCGCCAGCTCGCGATACTGCGCGAGATCGAGGCGGAGCGTTCCGGCGACCTGGCGCATGGCCTTGATCTGCGCGTTGCCGCCCACGCGGCTGACCGATAAGCCCACGTTGACGGCGGGACGAACGCCGGAGTTGAACAGGTCGGTTTCCAGGTAAATCTGGCCGTCCGTAATGGAAATCACGTTGGTGGGAATGTAGGCCGAGACGTCGCCGGCTTGCGTCTCGATGATGGGCAGCGCAGTGAGCGAGCCTCCTCCGAGTTCGTTGCTCAGCTTGGCGGCGCGCTCCAGCAAGCGGGAGTGGAGATAGAACACATCTCCGGGATAGGCCTCGCGTCCCGGCGGGCGGCGCAGCAGCAACGAGATTTCGCGATACGCAACCGCGTGCTTGGAAAGGTCGTCATAAATGCACAGAGCGTGGCGGCCGCTGTCGCGGAAGTATTCTCCTATGGCGCAGGCCGCGTAGGGCGCCAGGTACTGCATGGGTGCGGGATCGGACGCCGAGGCGGAAACCACGATGGTGTACTCCATCGATCCAAAGTCCTCAAGCGTCTTGACCACCTGCGCAACCGACGAGCGCTTTTGTCCGATGGCACAGTAAATGCAAATCAGGTCGCGGCCCTTACTGTTGATGATGGTGTCGAGCGCGACGGCGGTCTTGCCGGTCTGGCGGTCGCCGATGATCAGCTCGCGCTGTCCGCGGCCGATGGGGATCATGGAGTCAATGGCCTTGAGTCCGGTGGCCATAGGCTCCTTCACCGGCTGGCGATTGATGACGCCGGGAGCCAAGCGCTCCACTTCGTTGAACTTGTCGGTTACGATAGGACCCTTGTCGTCGATGGGCTGTCCAAGCGTGTTCACGACGCGACCGATTATGGCATCGCCGACCGGCACGCTCATGATCTTGCCAGTGCGCTTGACCTCGTCGCCTTCTTGAATTTCGGTGTAGTCGCCCAGGATCACGGTGCCGACCTGGTCTTCCTCCAGGTTCATGGCAAGACCAGCTACATTGTGGGGGAAGGCAAGCAACTCGCCGGCCATGACTTTTTCCAGTCCGAACACTCGGGCGATGCCGTCGCCGACGGACATGACCGTGCCGACTTCATCGACAGCAATCTTGGTTTCGTAGTTGTCGATCTGCTCGCGGATGAGCTTGGTGATCTCGTCTGCATTGATCTGCGCCATATGAATCCAGTTGTCATTAGCCGGAAGCCAGTTGCCAGTCAAGGCGGAAGGGCGACGGCATCGACGCGTTAATTTGGCTTATGAGCCATTGATTCGAAAGCAAAACCGTTCTGTACTTCTTAAGGCAGACCTCATAAATGCCGGAGTGCCGAAACATCGAGCTCCCTCAGGGGCTAAAGCCCGGTGTTAAGAAGTTCCTTCCGGCACGGCTGAAGCCGTGCCCTTTCAAAGAGCCAAACTCGTAATGAGTTCTAAGAATTCGCCAGCTGCTCTTTCAACTTCTGCAATTGCCCGCGAACGGAGCCGTCGTAAATTGTGCTGCCGACGCGCACGACCGCACCGCCCAATATGTCAGGATTGGTGCCATAGCGCGCGCGGACCTTTTTGCCAGTGATGCGCCCCACCTGCGATTCCAAGCCATGCTTTTCGTCCGCGGAAAGCTGCCGGGAGCTGGTGATATCCGCCTCTACAAATCCAAGCCGATTGTTGAGCTCGGCCTCAAACTGGCGGGCGATCTGGGCCAGCATGGGAATCCGACTATGGTCGATCAGAATCGCCATGAAATTCCGGATGGGGCGCAGCGTTCCGGCTTGGCCGGCGATCGCATCGAGCAGGCCACGCTTTTGCTCGGCCGGAACCGCTGGCGACTCCCAAACCATGCGCAAATGCTCGTTCTCGCCGACGGCGGCAACCATGTCATGCACCTGTTGCATGGCAGTCGCAGGGTCAATCTTCTGCTCGACAACGACATCCACCAGAGCGCGGGCGTAACGGCTGGCGACGGCGGCCATGGCTATTGGCCATCCTTTCCCAGATCGCCCACAAACTGGCGAACCAGGACCTGGTCGGTGGTGTCGTCAATCTTGATCTTGCGGGCCGCAATGTCCACTGCAAGGGAAGCGGCAAAGCGCTTCAGGTCGTGGCGGGCGCTGCGCGCAATAGCCGCAATCTCCGCTTCCGCCGCTTCGACCACCTTGTGCTTGTCTTCTTCGGCGGCCGCTCGCACGCGCTCTTCTTCCGCAGCGGCCTCGCGCTCAGCCTCGGCACGGATCTTGCTCACTTCCGCGTCCATCTTGGAGAGGCGCGCCTCGATGTCATCCAGACGGTGGGACGCCTCGGCGCTCGCAGCCTGAGCTTCTTTCAGGGCCTTCTGGATGACGCTCGTACGTTCGCGGAACATCTGCGGCAGCCTCGATCTGAGAAGCATCCAGAAGAAAAGCGCGAGGATGACAAAATTGACGGCCATCGAGACCCAGTACATTCCGCGCGGTCCTATCCCAATGAAGCTACCCAGCTTCGCCACCATCTTCGAATACTTAAACTCGGCATATTCCTCGTGAACTTCTCCTTCTTCGGCGTGGACCGCACGCTCGGAAGCCTTTGTCAGGTCCTGGCTGGCTGCCGCATCGGGATTGGACGGCCGCGCCTGCTGAGCGGCGGGGGCCGAGCCCGAGGCCGGCGGCTGCTCTTGCGCCGCAACCACGCCCACACAAACACAAGCCAATAAGAGAACTAACGCAAGCCGTCTATACAAGGAATGCTTCATGATGGGCCGCCCACGGCGGAAACCACACCCGTCGGCTTAAGAATGGTGCGGATGATCTCGGCGGCAAGGCGCTCGGATTCGGACTGTAAATTCTGGCGGGCTGCCGCCACGTCCTGTTCGATTGCGGCGCGGGCCTCGCGAATCTGCTGCTGGGCGCGCTCCCGGGCTTCGGCATTGACGGCAGCTCGGGCCTTTTGAGCAGCCTGCCGACGGGCTTCCTGGACCTTAAAGACTGCTAGACGCGCGTCCCGCAGGCGCTGTTCGTACTCCTGGGTCTTGGCATCGGCAGCCGCTATATCGGCACGCGCCTTAAGGACTGCGCCCTCTGTTCGTTCGCGCCGCTGCTCCAGTACCTGCTTCAGGGGCTTGCCGACCAGGGCGTTGTAGATGGCGTACAGCAGGAGGAATATCGTCGCGGTTGGGACGGCGCCGAGCAGTAAATCTCCTACTTGTCTGAGTAGAGGATCCATTTTGGGTTCGTGACTTCCCGCGGCTGAAGACGTACAGGAGCGCCAGGAAAACTGTGGAACTAAAAACGGTACCAGACGCCGGAAGGCAAAGTCAACGAAGGTTCTAGCGTGTGCCATGAACGTTGTGTAAACGCCAATCTTCCACTTTGGCTGCCGCCGGGGGCGCGTTTGCGCAACAGGTTTGGCCGTTCACGACGTGGTAATCTTGGCGGGTGCAGACGTATGGAGCAATCCATATTGAATCTGCGCACCGAGGAAAACATGCGTTAGACTGCCGCGTTGATGTCGGTGTCAATGCTGGCAACCGCATCTGGTGTGTTTTCAGCAGGTTGTGGGCTTGGTGAGTGACGCCACAACTATAAGAAAATCAGTAGCTTATCGAGATTTGTCCTTGACATTTCCACAGCGGGAGTTACCATTAGGTATCACCTCCGATCCATTTCAGGATCGAATGGGCCCGGGGCCAAAGACTCGTCACCGCTCTTTGGCATTGGGCTCATTTTATTGTCTGCGGTTGGGCTCACCCAGCGGTTCGAGCTTGTGAGTTTAGAATAAGAAGCGCTTTGCACTCCCAACTTCCCCTCACATGAGATCGAAGATTCTGTTTGTCCTGGGGCTTCTGTTTTGTCTGACGCGGTGGGCCTCTCCGCCCCTCGCACTGCTCGCTGGCCTGTTTTTTGGCGCCATCGCCAGCCATCCGTATCCCGGGGAATCTCGCCAGATTTCAAAGTATCTGTTGCAGGCAGCGGTGGTAGGACTCGGCTTCGGCATGAACCTGCAGCAGGTGTTGCGAGCGGGCCGCAGCGGTTTCCTGTACACCGCAGTGGGGATCGCCTTTGCCATGATCGTCGGATCGGCAATCGGCAAATTGGTGGCGGTGCATCCCAGGGCCGCCTTCCTGATTTCGACCGGGACCGCGATCTGCGGAGGCAGTGCGATAGCAGCCGTAGGTCCGGTTCTAGGCGCGACCGAGGATGAAATGTCGGTTTCGCTGGGAACGATTTTTATGCTGAATTCCGTCGCGCTGCTGACCTTTCCTGCGATCGGGGCGGCGCTGAAGCTGTCGCAGTCCCAATTCGGCTTATGGGCGGCATTGGCGATTCATGACACCAGCTCGGTCGTGGGGGCATCTGCGAAATACGGTCTCGCTGCTCTCGCGGTAGGCACGACGGTCAAGCTGGCGCGCGCGTTGTGGATTGTCCCCTTGACCGTCGCTACGGCGGTGGCCAAGGGAAGCAAGACGCGCATCCAGTGGCCGTGGTTCATCCTGTTCTTCTGTCTTGCGGCGATGGCCAACACCTATCTGTTGGCGGGGTTGCCCGTCTATCACTTTCTTAGCAATCTGGGAAAGCTGATGCTGATCTTTACGTTGTTCTTAATCGGTGCAACGTTGTCGCCGGCGGCGCTGCGGAAAGTGGGCCCGCGGCCGCTGATCCAGGGAGTGCTTCTCTGGATCGTGGTGGCCGTAGCCAGCCTGCTGGCGATACGCGCAGGGTGGATCAGTATCTAAACCCAATTTGACCGCTTGTAGAAGGACGCTGATTGAACTTCAAATTGTCGACAACCGCCGTCACAACTAGGACCCTCCTCGCACTCCTGCTTTCGCATACCGGCGCCGCACAAACCGCGCCTCCCGCTGAATCCGGGCAGCAGACCGCACGCCCAGCAGTTCATTCGCATCGGCCGGTGCTGCGTGAGGAACCGACGAACACGTCGCTGTGCGCAAGCTGTGTCCAACAGAACCTTTCGTATCTTGCCGGTCCAGCGCTCCACGGACGCGGCAGCGGAACCGAGGATGAGCACCACGCGGCGCAGTTCATCGCCGGCAAGCTGAAGCTCTACGGTCTGGCGCCTGCAGCTGGCGATGGGCAGTTCATCCAGACAGCAACGGTCCGCTCGCGGGAGGTGGTCGGCAATCCCACGCTCACAGTCAACGGGAAAACGAATGGCAGCGCTCAGCCGGTCGTCCTCACACACGGCAAACGGGTCGTGATGGCAGGGCTGTCGACGTCGCCAGTGTCGGCCATCCTGCAAAAGCTCGACCTGAATGACGACAAAGCCTCACCCGCTGACGTGACGAGCGGTGCGGCGCTGCTCGTGAAGCTGAAGCCGGGAACCAGCATGGACGATGCGCGTCGGATCCTTGAGCCTTACCGAAGCGGCAAGGTAGCGTTGGTGATCGTCGCTTCGTCACCCGCGGCCCAAGGGATGTTCGACACGTTGGCGAAACATCCGCCGCAAATGCCGCAGCAAATCGGAGACCAGGAGCCAAAGGCGCACGCTCCGCTGGTTATTGCGAAGCAAGAAGCCTTCGACAAGCTTTGGTCGGAACCAGAGGGTTCAACCGTCACGCTGCAAGCGCGGATCACGCCTTGGAGGGACACACACACGTGGAACGTACTGGCCAAGATCGAAGGCACCACCGAGAAAGACCAGATCATCCTACTGAGCGCGCACCTCGACCACCTCGGCGTGGAAAATGGCGAGACTTACTACGGAGCGGACGATGATGCTTCCGGCACCGCCGCCGTGATGGAGTTGGCGCGCATCCTGGCGAAGGAACCCAAGCCCAAGCGAACCGTCATTGTGGCACTCTGGGGCAGCGAGGAAGAGGGCATGGTGGGTTCGCGCTACTTCCTGCAGAACCCCACGTTCCCACTGAAAAACGTTGTCGCGAACCTCGAGTTCGAGATGATCGGGCGGCCCGACCCAAAGTTGAAAGCCGACGAACTGTGGCTGTCCGGCTTCGACCGCACGAACCTTGGGCCAGAGCTGGCGCAGCATGGCGCAAAGCTGGTGGACGACCCGCATAAGGAGCAGAAGTTCTTTACCCGCTCCGATAACTATGCGCTAGCGAAGGACGGTATCGTCGCGCAAACCGTGTCGAGTTTCGGTCTGCACAAGGATTATCACCAGCCCACCGATACGGTCGACAAGATCGACTTTCAGCACATGGACCGGGCGATTGCATCGATGATCGGACCA
>Ga0074046_10003143_pt1 | contig 13946 bp, 15 predicted proteins | sample BogForMeECP23OM3_FD_94441 | JGI IMG/M metagenome (GOLD analysis project Ga0074046, IMG submission 94441) | Bog forest soil microbial communities from Calvert Island, British Columbia, Canada - Bog Forest MetaG ECP23OM3 | ecosystem: Environmental > Terrestrial > Soil > Wetlands ...
CGCGCTGGACGATGTTGCACTCAAGTTGCAGCAGGATCCAGACGCCAAGCTGGTCGTCGTCGGGAATGCTGGTCCGGAGGAAAGGCGTAAGAACCTGGCGGCGGAGCGCGCGGTCGACGTGAAGTTCTACATCTCGGGAGGCGAGGCGAAACAGAACATCGACCCAAGCCGCATCGAGACCCGCACTGGAAACGCCGGCACGGCGACTTCGGAACAGTGGATCGTTCCGGCTGGAGCGACGTTCCCCGAGGCCAGCACTACGACCCCGGTAGATGAGACGAAGGTACTGCCGATTCCGGATCATCCGAAACCGGTCGCCAAGAAGAAAGCGGCCGAATAGGTGAGGTAGAAGAGCACAAAAGGCCGGTTGGGTTCACCCCTGCCGGCCTTTTACGTCCACTCTTGCGTGCGGTAACCTGCTACTCGGCCGCTCCCGAATTCTGGGGCGGGTCGGCGCGCCAAACGTACAGGAATTTTTCGTCACTCGACGTGACCACAGGGATATTCTTCTCGCGCGTTACGCGGTTCAAAGCCGAGCGAAGATTCTGCATCTTCTCGCCGTCCAGGCTGCTCAGCGGAACCTTGATCGCTTGCTGCGCTTTCAACTTTGCCAGGTCGGCTAGAATGTCCGCCACCGCCTTGCGATGCTTTCCTTTACGGCCCTGCGGAACATCCACCCGATTCACCGCCTCATAATTCGTGCCGTTTCCGTTTCGTCCCATTTGGCTGCGCTCCTTTCCGCAGAAATCGTATGCGTATGCGAGAAATCCTACTGCTAAAACTCATATACCGCAACTAAAAATCTGTGCAAATCTAATCTATTCTGGCGATCTGCTGCGTATGAATGCGTTAAGTTTAGTGTTTTCAAGAAGATGCCCCGCCTACGTTGCACTAAAGACCTGCTAAGAGTTCACCCGTATGAATGGGGCCGCGCTAACATAGTTGGCGGTATGGGTGGCTGAGACGCTCAGGAAGTAATCGATGCTGCGGCAATCGTCCTGGCGTTTTCGTGAGGGGGGCACCCAACCATGACTCCGGTTACGGTGGCCAAAAAGAAGCGCGATTTCGATCTCCATGCATTCCTCGCAACCATCGGCGAGGGTAGGAAATTTGTGCAGTTCCCAAAGAAACAGACCATCTTTTCGCAAGGGGATAACGCCGACGCGGTGTTTTATGTCCAGACGGGCAAGGTAAAACTCACCGTGGTTTCGAAGACTGGCAAGGAGGCGACGATCGGCATATTAGGCGAAGGAGACTTTTTCGGCGAAGGTTCGCTTGCCGGCCAGGTTCTCCGCATGGGCTCTGCCACCGCGCTGACGGATTGCTCGATTCTGCGAATCGACAAGAACTCCATGGTGAAAGCGCTTCATCGCGAACACGAAGTTTCCGACATGTTCGTGACCTATTTGTTGGCGCGGAACATCCGGTATGAAGAGGATCTGGTGGATCAGCTTTTCAATTCGAGCGAAAAGAGGCTGGCCCGGATACTTCTGCTGCTCGCTCATTTTGGCAAGGAAGGCATTCCTGAAGCCGTAGTCCCCAAGATCAGTCAGGAGACCCTGGCGGAAATGATCGGCACCACCCGCTCGCGGGTCAGCTTCTTCATGAACCGGTTCAGAAAATTGGGATTTATTCACTACAACGGTGGGTTGCAAGTCCACAGCTCACTGCTCCATGTGGTCTTGCACGACTAGCTTCCACCGAGCAAAGCTGGAGCGCACACCCGGATCCGACCGCGACGGCCAATCGCTAGTTTGCGGAATCTAGTTCGAAGAGTGGAGGCATTTTCGTCGCCACCAACACTTCCAACAAAGTGGCGGTATTGCGAACGCTTCCCGAGATGACGAGGAGCGCTTCTGAGACAAGGGGATGTTGCTCCGCCAGAGAGTCGAGGCGGTCACTGACGCCGTACAGTCTTTGAGCCTCTTGCAGGATTACAGTCGAAGGCATTTGGCTTAGCCTACTTTCCTGAGAGCCTAAGGAGAGGAGAACTACAGATGGACTGACTTAGTTCAGAGGATCTGAAAGAGGAGAGGAACTGCTCACTCAGTCTCGAGCCTACGCTGAATCTTAACCTGTGTCCAATGAGGACGAGACCGAAATTCCCTTATTCCAAGATTGTGCAATTTTGAACAGATTTCCAAAGTGCCGCTATTGTAGATTGAACCTCCAGCGAGCTACGCGGCCAGAGAGGTCGCCAGGGTCGTTTGTTCTAACGATGGCGCGGCTGCGAAGGCTGCGCCATTTCTTCAAGGTGAACCATGCCCACATCGGCGAACCCGAAACTCTCAAGCGGAGTAGTTCTTTGCATCGACGACAACCAAAATGTGCTGGAATGCGAAAAGGCGTTCCTCGAAACCTTTGGCTATACCGTTCTGACCGCACCCAGCGGCATCAAGGGACTGGAACTGGCTTCCATCTATTCGATTGACGTTGTAATCGTCGACTATTTCATGCCCGAGATGAACGGGCAAGAGTTTGCAGTCGAAATGAGACAGCTGAGGCCGCAAGCGCCAATCATCATGCTCTCCGCGGCAGTCGATATTCCTGAGCAAGCCTTGCAGCTGGTAGACGCTTTCGTAGCTAAAGATCGATTGGCCAGCCAGTTGTTGCCCGCGATCGCACAATTGCACGGATGCGGATCCATCCCTCCGGCTTCGTATGACGCATGAAGGCGGCGGAGCCTCTCAGGGTAGAAAAAAGGCACCCTCTGGAAACTCAGGGTGCCATGGATATTACCTGCCAATCTGATCCAATCCAAACCCTTGCCGTTACTTCTCCGTTGGCGGACGATTTTATTTCCTGCCCGGCTCCCGGCTCTCTGGCTGCTGTCTCTGCTGCAACTGCTGCGTCTGCTGCTGGTGTCTTGCCTGCAACTGCTGCGTCTGCTGCTGATGGGTCTGTTCCACCTGCTGCCTCTGCGTGTCACTCGCCTTCTGTTTATCCAGCTTCACGTGTTCCTGGTCCTGTTTCTGCTGGAGTTGGTCGCGTTCCTGCTGCTGCTTCGCAGCTTGCTTGTCCTGCTGCTGCTGGTACTTCCTGTCCCGCTTCGGGTTGCCCGTATTTGGAGTGCTCCGTGCCACGGGCGGAAGGTCGCGAGGATGAACGGCTGTGCTGGGTTGAGCAGCGCTATTCTCTGAACGCCCCTGATTTCCTCCCCGATTGGCTGCGGTATAGGGAGCTCCCGCCTCTTTGGCCGGGACAGCGGCACGGTCATTAAAGTCTCCGGGCCTGGGTGTCGCTGCCACGCCTGGCTTGCCCATGTTCGCCGACGCGCGTTGTTGCGGGTTGGCTCGGGCTGCCTGCGCGTGTTGCGTTTGAGCTGCTACCGGCGGGATGTGTCGATCGCGCCCCGCAGCCTCTTCCTGAGCTGTCGGACGCGCGCTGATGCCACCATTGCCGCCGTTGTAACTGACGCGGCTCTCGTTGTTGTACGTCACGTGGGTATCGTAAACATTATGAATGTTGGTGACGTTCACGTTGCTCACGGAGCGGTTGTAGAAAAAGTGTCCGCCGTCCCAACGTCCACCTTCAAAGCCCGAACCGAAGTAGCCGAAGCCGTAATTGATCCCGCCGTAGAAACCTACGTTTGGACCCCAATAGCCGTCATAGAAAACAAATCCGTCGCCGCCCCAACCCCAATAGGCCGGAGTCCATAGGAAACCGATTTCCGGCGCCATCACCCAGGTGCCCGGCACCCAGTAGTAGTCGGTGACGTCGTAATCGTAAGCCCAGTAGCCAGGTGTCCAGAGATAACCGTCGCCCGGACAAAGCGGCTGCTCATAGACCGGCAGCGGCGGGGGCCCGATCCTGATGGCCACGCCAATTTGCGCAAACGATGCTGCCGACACTGACAGCACGACGAGCCCGAACAATAACGTACGAATCAAACGAATATGCATGGTGATTCCTCTGGCCCATCATCCCTCGCTTGCTCGGTGATGCTCTACTGACGCGGGTTGCGTGGATTGAGGCCGATTTTCAGACAACACGTACTGCAGACTCTTGTCCTGTTCACAGAAGTTTCTGACAGAACTTTCTCATTCCGGAGATGTCCAAATCTGTTCAAAAAAGCTCACTTCCAGCGCGTCGCATCAGTTCCTGGGCGTCTGTCAGAATTGGGCAGTTCCAGTGACATGAAAAAGCTGACCGAAACCGCTACGCGGTGTCGGTCAGCGGAAATCATGTCGCTGCAACTGTTTATCAAGTTTACTTGTCGTCTTCTCGTGCTTCCGCGATGTGGGCCTGGTGGCCTGCCTCGGACACAGCCGCCACAAACGCTTCTCCGCTACGCGGAGTTGGCGCCTTACCCGAAAGAATGTTGCGGAACATCATGTGGTGACCGTAAATGGCGCGCGTCGAGTCGTTGTCCTGCTCCACTACCGCACCTTCCAACGTCAGGCCGGCGAACACGCCTTTCGAGCGCGAGTAAGTTAGCACTTCAGTATTCAGCAATATGTCAGTCCCGGCCGAAGTGTGACGGCCTACTGGGCCCGCTGCCACCGATCCTTCACCAGTCATTTCGAACTTGCTGGAAAGCAGATGCTGTAAACCACGGTCGTTCATAACCAGCATGACCAAGTCCACGCCTTCGACTCCGATCTGCAATCCCCAGCTTCCACCGCCCACCGAGACAAATGCGGGAGCGCTCCAGCCTTCCGGCGTGCGGCACGTAGCCACGCCGCGTCCGTGCTTGGCGCCAAAGATAAAGCCACCTTTGATTAGGTTGGGCACGATGACCATGCACTTGGCGCCGCTCAAAACTTCTTCGGGAATGCCTTTGTCGGGCGTTGACATGATCGATTGGAGAACGTCCACGGATTTTTGCATGCGGTCGACCGTGTCTTCACGATCCGAGCCAGCGAACGCGAACGTGCCAGCCAAGCCGATCAAACTCATCAATAGCAGTGACATTATCTTTTTCATGAATTTTCCTTTTCGGATCTGCGGAACTAAGAGGAGAAGACTTCAGATGGGCTGACTTAGCTCAGAGAACCTGAAAGAGAGAGAAGAAGTGCTCGTCTCAACGTCATGATCGCACAGCGGACAGGTGATAGCTGGTCTACATTGCTCACTTTCGCCCCGGTTGTTAGAGAAGCTTGTCGGGGTTCCGAAAATGCGCCGGCTGGTCTTCTTATGCAAGTATGAGCAATGTTGCACAGAATAGCGAGCTCTGGCGTGTCATTGTGGAGTTGATACAAAGGTAGGTCGCTAATGGAACGCGCACTCCGACAACTGCACGATCGTTATCGCAGACGGCTCGCGACGATCACTGCATCCGTCTCGAAGCTGTTCGCATCGGTTACGGCGCCGCCTCACACTTTTGCATTGCAAAGGATGTGTCCGTTTTGCGGGTTAATCACGCCGCGGGCGAAGACTTCTTGCCTGGAGTGCGGGAAATCACTTGCCCCAACGACAAGATAAACCACAGTTGTCTTGGTGCGCATTTTTCGGCAACGCTCAAATGAGCGGAGGAGATCAACATGCTTTGGACTATTTTCGTTGTACTACTGGTTCTGTGGCTGCTTGGCTTTAGCCTGCACATAGCAGGGGGTCTGATTCACCTTTTGCTGGTGGTCGCGCTTGTGGTTCTGGTCATTAATCTGTTCAGCGGCCGCGGTGCGGTGGTCTAGGGTTGTCGCTTGAGCTTTCGAGGGTCCCCCATGAAAAACGGCTATCGGCAAAGTAAGGCAACCGAACCGGGCTTCACTCGTAGCTTTGCGCCTACGCAATGGGAGTCAGTCAACGTCCCCACCGCAAGGCTTGGCCGCACAGAACTACGTTGAATGTGAGCTTGCAACATGGCGAGTTCACGGGAGGAGAGCTTCATGCCACAAGAAGTGCAAGTTGGCACGATTCTGATGTCGGAATGGCCACAACTCTTTGGATTGGAGACTGAGCTTTACTCGGGACACTGGAGCGTGGCCAAGGGCCTCGATGGCTTCGCGGTTGATCGTAAGATTCGTGCCGCGGGCTGGAATTTCTTTTTTATCGCGTCGGAACTAAAGGTGATGTTTCTCGGCTCGCCCGGGACGAAGAAACTCCAGCATGCAGTGAGTCGAATTCTAGGCAAGGTGGCCGCGCAACACTATATAACGCCGTCGAAGTAACCGGAATTGTTACCAAGACTTTTCTGGGTCTGCCCTATGCCGTGGTTTCGGCGCATCCCCGACATGTGCAAGAGAACTGCTACCTGGACGGCGCCGAAGCTCGGCGATTGTTAACGCCGGGTCAGAATTTTACGTTGCCATCCCGAATACTTCGCCAGACTTCTCGCGAAAAGGGAGCGTCGTTACTTTCATCTGCTGATTGAAGGGTATTCGCCTGACCGTCCAGTTCTACTTCCCGTGACCTGCCCGGACGTCGCAGATGTGCCGGCGTTTGAGACCTTTGCTTCGATTCGTGAAGTTGGGCTGGCTTCACACTCAGCACGAAGTGAATCGTCGCCAACAAAAAGTGAAGCCCGTCAGACTTGACCACCAGCGCGTCCACGGACTTTAAAGCGTCGGCGGGCATTTCGACGTGATCGGCCAGCATTACGATAGGTATATCCGGCCGGACTTGCTTGATTTCGTTGGCAATCGTTACGCCATCCAGCAGACCCAGGTGGTACTCGATGACAACGGCATCCACCGGCCGCGACATAAACAGCCGCAGACCGTCGGAACCGTTAGTTGCGGTTGCCAGGTCGTATCCGTTTTCCCGCAACAAACTCAGTTGGCCTGGATCCCGGTGGATACACAGTAGAGTGCTGTTGCTAGCCATGCGTTCATTTGTACAAGCAGCCTTCCCACAATTCTGTTCAAGATTGCTCAGCGGAGGAAAGCGCAGGCGCGTGAAAACCAGTGATTCTCCAGAGCTCCGGGAGAGCGAGACATATCTCAGGCGGTGATTCTGGTTTCGTTGAAACTCGGAGGGTTCTCACCGCAGATTCTAGTGATCACCGGCAACAAGCGGCTGGGTGCTTCGTCCTTAGAAATGAAGGCGTCAACAACCTCCAATGCTTGTCCTGCAATCTCCTCGTCGCTGGAAACCATAATGATTGGAACTTGAGGCCGGAGGCGCTTTATTTCGGTCGCGAGCTCATGCCCATTCATCTCGGGCATGTGAAAGTCGAGGATCACCGCAGCCACCGCGCAGGCTATGGCAATTTGTAGGCCTTGCCGGGCGGAGCTGGCAGTGAGGACGGCAAATCCACGTCTTTCGAGCAGCGCCCGGTGGTAACTCAGCATGCCGTCATCGTCGTCGATGCACAGAATTGTCTTACGGCTCGGGTAATTGGACATGATCTGGCCCCGCATCACAATAATCTGTGATGTGCCGCGGCCAATACTGTTCAAATTTGCACACTTCTTCGAAGGTTGCTATTCAGTTAACTTCTTGTTACTCGGCCCTTCGGATCATTGATCAGTGGAGTTTTGCGCAATTGCGGCGGCGCATTTTCGCCCGGGCTCCGAGTTACTTCACAAACTGTGCAGTTTTGAACAGACGTCGATTTCAGCGACATCGTAAGCTGCTGCGCTAGATCGGTAAATCAGAGGATGTGAAGGAGCTATGCGGATTCCCCGAGCCGCGTTGTTTTGCTCCCCTGGTGGCGCAGCCGTAGAGTGTGCTGCGCCACATCTTTACTGGCGACCCCAAAAAAGGGACGGGACGGCCTGAACCTGCAAGAAACGCTCTCTACAGGCTCGAGCCAGCGTGCGCTCGTTATTAGAGTGGCTGGATGCCAATGGCAGTTGCGAGCGCCGGCAGCGTGCGGAGGAATTGTGAAATCGCTCCTCTCCATGTTCCAGTTTGTTATAGGCTGCCATCACCGCCAACGCAGCAGCGTGTTCACGATCAAGAGACGTACGTACCAGGTCTGCTTGAAGTGCGGGCGGGAATTCGAGTATTCCTGGGCGCTGATGCACTGCGTACGGTCGAGCGCTGCCGGTAGCCCCCCAGTGCCACTTTCGTCGAACTGTGTCAGAATAAACGACGTCAGGCCAAATGAAGCGCCGCTGTTTGACCCGGTCGGGGCACAGGCGTGGCGACGTTAGTCTTAATTAGTGAGCTATCTTGCTCAGACGCGAAAGGTCGCACCTGTCATTCTTGATTCGCCTGAGTGTGTAGACGGAGCCGCGAACGCCGATTCGCAGCTCCGAGTCTCGGGTCGTTGCTAAACGGTTCCTGATCGAGTCACGGCAAACGACCACATCCAGCCAATCGGCATTCTCATCCGTAGGTAGGTCGCGCAATCTTGCGGCGAGACACGATTCGACCCTAAAAAGCCTCAGATCGAAGTTAGGGCAATAAGTTAGGGCAACACCTACAGGCGGATGAGAGGCGTTAGCCCGAGAAACAGGGAAAGGTGAAATAACGTGCCTCTAATTCAACTGCTGGAAGTTGTGATCGTGGTGGGCGTCCTCTTGTGGCTGGTGAATCGCTTCATTCCCATGCAAGGAACCATCAAGTCAATTTTGAACGGCATCGTGGTTATTGCCCTGGTTCTGTGGATCCTGAATGTTACTGGGCTGTTCCACTCTCTTCCCAATATCCGCCTTGGGAAGGGATGACGATCCGGCAAGGGATCGTTCCGGGATTATCAGGCCCCATCGCAACCAATAACGCAACCCGGCAGACCTCTGCCATAAGGAGATTACTGTGAAGGCTAAGTTTCTTGTACCCATCGGAATCGCACTTAGTGTGAGCGCATTTGCTCAATCAAATCGCCCAACCACCATAGCCGTCGAGCCCACGAGCCCGACGCCGATATTTCGAGTGACCGTCGTCAGTCGCAACGTCCAGGCTGTCAACTACGAACATCGCAGTGGAGCCAGCAAGCTCGACTTCGCGGGCACGGACCTGATGCCCTCAGCGAACGGTGAAGCCAAGGTGAACAGCCGGCGGGGATCGATAGAGATCGACGCAGAGTTTGGCGACCTGCAGCTACCGACGACTTTCGGCAATGAGTACCTGACCTATGTCTTGTGGGCGATTTCTCCCGAAGGCCGCGCAGTGAACCTGGGCGAAGTGTTGGTTGGCGACAACCACCGCAGCAAGCTGCGCGTGACCACCGACCTTCAAGCTTTCGCTCTGATCGTTACCGCGGAACCTTATTATGCCGTGCGGCAGCCGAGCAATGCGGTCGTGCTTGAGAATGTGGTTCGCGAGTCCACCAAGGGAACCACCGAATCCGTCAATGCAAAGTACGAACTGATGGAACGCGGCGGCTACATTCCCACCGGCTACCGGTTCGACCCGGTGATTCTGAATGCAAGGTTGCCACTCGAATTTTTCGAGGCGCGGAATGCACTGCGCATCGCTCAATCCGAGGGAGCCGAGCAATATGCCAGCGACAGTTATGCACGCGCGGTCCAGTTGACCAACGATGCGGATGAATTTGCCACCAGCAGACACACCGACGAAAAGGGATTGATCGCGGTCTCCCGCAGCGCCGTTGAGGCGTCTGAGGATTCCCGCGAAATCGCAGTCAAGAAACTGGACGAGATTCGACTGGCCAACGAACGTCAGGCATCCGCCGATACGCTGGCGGTATCGCAGGGGCAAGCCGACGACGCGATTCGACAGAAGGACCAAGCTCAATCTGACGCGGCGACCGCTCAGGCGGCCAAAGCTCAGGCGGATTCGGATGCTGCAAAAGCTCGCGCCGACGCTGCGGATGCGCAAACTGCAGCCGCGCAAGCTAAGGCGGATATGGCGGCCAACGAGGCTACGTCAGCCGCTGCAATCTCCGCCGCCCAGGCGAATGCGGACCAGTCTCGTTTAGCTGCACAGCAAGCGGAAACCGACAAAGCTGCTATGCGCACGAAGTTGTCCGAGCAATTGAATACCATTCTTGAGACTCGCGATAGCGCGCGCGGGCTCATCGTCAGTATGTCCGACGTTTTGTTTGACACCGGAAAATACTCTTTGAAGCCGGGGGCACGAGAGAAGCTGGCGAAAGTCGCCGGCATTCTACTCGCTTACCCTGGACTCGACATTGCAGTCGGCGGCTATACCGACAATGTGGGCGGCGACGCGATGAATCAAACGTTGTCTGAGAATCGTGCTGAATCCGTTCGCGATTACCTGGTGCAAGAAGGTGTCGCGACGAATTCGGTTTCAGCCACTGGTTTCGGCAACACTTTGCCTGTAGCTTCCAACGATAACGCCTCCGGACGCCAGCAGAATCGGAGAGTTGAACTTCTCGTATCCGGTGAAGCCATCGGCACTGCCGTGAACGTGACTACAGGAAGCTTGCAGTAGGACTAAGCGAAGGCTTAGCAACGAATCAATAATGGAGGCAACACCTATGAAACTAGTTGGAGTCATCAGCACCGCAGTTCTGTCTTTGATCCTCGGCGTCGCCGCTCCGGTGTTTGCACAGGAGCAGAAGGAAGATCAGAAAGCCAAACCTGACGCGCAAGAAGAGAAAAAAGCGCAGCCAGAGAAGTCAGCAAAGCAAGAAGTAAAACCCGCAGCACAGCAAGAGAAGAACGCCAAGCCGGCAGAGAAAAACGCGCCGCAGCAGAAAGCCGCTGGTAACGGTGGCGGGCGCATTCCGGCAGACAAATTCAAGGCCAATTTTGGACAACAACACACGTTTCGTGTCAGCCAATCCGACTACAGCAATCACCGCTTCCAATATGGTGGCTATTCCTTCGGATTCGTTGACCCGTGGCCCAGCAACTGGCTGTACACACAGAACGTTTACGTTATCGAGATAAACGGCGTGTATTACCTGTGCAACGCATCGTTTCCTGGCGTCAACCTTGCACTCAGCTTCACACCCTAGCCACAGTTCGTCCGGTGTCGCCTGCGCGCAACCAGCTTAACCTGATCGCGTAAAACATGATCGGCGCGAGTCCATTTAACCGGGCTCGCGCCGCTTGCTTTCCGGCGCCAACAAGGGTCATCCCGGGAAAATCGATGCCGCAGACTTAATCGCGGCATCCGCAAAAAGTGAGCAGTAGTGCACAGACTTGGTCGTGCCTCTGTGGAATGCTTGCATCGACGCGTCGCCGTTCAATCCACGTAGCCCGCAGCAGCAAGGTAGGACCGGGCAACCGAAGGATGATCTGGCTAAGGTGGTTCAAAATGCGCAAGATCCGTTTGCTATTTCTAGCTTTTCTGATATTGGCCATACCGGCCATCTCGTTGGCGCAATTCGGCGTGTCGATCATGATCGCTCCGCCCGCGCTACCTGTGTACGAACAACCCATGTGCCCCTCCGCCGGTTATTTGTGGACGCCGGGCTACTGGTCTTATGGCGGCGATGAAGGCTACTTCTGGGTGCCGGGGACGTGGGTCGAGCCGCCCACCGTTGGCTTCCTGTGGACCCCCGGTTATTGGGGTTGGGGCGGCAACGCTTTCGCCTGGAATGAAGGCTATTGGGGCCAAAGTGTCGGCTTCTACGGCGGCGTAAACTACGGCTTCGGCTATGGTGGTGTCGGCTATGGAGGCGGATACTGGAATAACGGAGCCTTCTTCTACAACCGCTCGGTGAGTAACGTGAACGTCACGAACATCACCAATGTTTACGAAAAGACCGTAGTCAACGAAACCACAGTGAACCATGTCAGCTATAACGGCGGCGAAGGCGGAATTACGGCTCGCCCGACTGCGGCAGAAGAGACGGCGTCCCACGAGCAACACACGCCACCAACAGCGTTGCAAACCCAGCATGTGCACGCTGCCAGCACCAACCATGCACTCCTGGCGTCCGTGAACCAGGGCCGGCCGGCTATCGCTGCAACTGCGAAGCCTGGGGAGTTCAGCGGCTCCGGAGTGGTAGCGGCCAAAGAGGCGGGCGCACCGTACAAAGCACCCGAAAACAAGGCAGCTGCGAGCAAGGCCACCGAGAATAAGGCAGCCGGGAATAACGCAACCGAGAACAAAGCAGCTGAGGATAAGGCGGCTGAGAGCAAGGCCGCTGAGACTAAGGCCACTGAGAACAAGGCAGCCGAGAATAAAGCAGCTGAGGATAAGGCGACTGAGAGCAAGGCCGCTGAGAACAAGGCAGCCGAGAACAAGGCAGCCGAATCCAAGGCCACAGAGAGTAGGGCCACCGAGACTAAGGCAGCGGCAACACGCACGAACGAGAACAAGGCGGCCGAGAATAAAGCAGCCGCGACTCGCTCGACCGAGAAGAAGGCAGCACAGCCCGCAGCTCATGCACAGCCTGCGGCCCATGCACAGCCAGCAGCTCATGCACAGCCTGCGGCTCATGCACAGCCAGCAGCTCATGCACAGCCGGCAGCTCATGCACAGCCAGCAGCTCACGCGCAGCCTGTAGCTCATGCGCAGCCTGCTCCTCGTCCACAAGCTGCAGCTCGCCCTGCGGCTCGCCCCGAAAGCGCTCCTGAGAAAAAAGGCCCTGGAGGTAAAGAATAGCCTCGTCAGAAGCGAATTGACTGCGACGCATTGCGTCACGTAGCGTGCGGTATAGGAAAGTCGGTTAGATTGGCGCGGGTCCACTCCGTGGGCTCGCGCCATTCCTTTCCGGCGGTACGCGGCGATCGAAGTGATGTCCCGTCGGCGTGGAGATGCGATCCACCCGCCATCATCGCCCGCATTTCCCCGGGTGCACCAAACCCGTCCTTTTCAACCCTTTTCTTTACATTGAGCAGTTTTGACCAGTAAGAAAACAGTGGAACCCCCTATAACATAACAAGGTTGGCTCTCCCTCAAGGTTGTTTCCGGTGCGGATCTTGAGGAATCGGGTGCGCGCTGGAACAATGCGAAGTTACAGCTGCTCGCTGCGGTTAGTGACGTCGTCGCAGTGCAGACGGAAAGGAATGAAATATGCTTGGAACCATATTGATCGTGATTTTGATCTTAGCTCTCTTTGGTGCGCTGCCAAGGTGGTCGCATAGTCGCGACTGGGGTTATGCTCCGTCCGGAGGACTAGGCCTGATCCTCGTGATCGTTGTCATCCTCCTGGTTATCGGTCGGATTTGAACCATGCGCCACCCGCCGCCGTCGCCCGGCGCCATGGCCAAGAGTTGGCGCTGGCTCTCTGTCCGTGCGTTGGCGCTGCTTCTCGTGCTCATGGGCAGCGGCGCTTTGTTCGCGTACTCGGTCCTGACGCACGAGGAGATCGTAGACCTGCTCTGGACCGACGAGATCCGCCCGCTCTTGCTCCAGCGCTACCCCGGTCTGTCGGAAGATCAGATCAAGGAGGCGCACGCCTACGCCTACGGTGGCGCCGTCATCCAGGATCTGGGCTATTACCCATTCGGCAGTAAAGATTTCAGCAACCTGGTGCACTACGTTCGCAGCGGAGATTTCGTTCGCGAGCTGCTGCTCGAAAGCCAGGACGCCAACGAGTATGCCTTCGCTCTGGGCGCGCTGGCACACTATGCGTCGGACATTACCGGGCACCGGATGGCAGTCAATCAGGCGGTGGCCATCGAGTATCCAAAGTTAGGAGCGAAGTTCGGCAAGTCGGTGACCTATGCCGAGGACAAAACGGCACACTTGAAAACGGAGTTCGGGTTCGACATGTTGCAGGTGGCGAAGAATCGTTACGCATCGCAGCAGTTCCACGATTTCATCGGGTTCCAAGTGTCAAAACCTCTGTTGGAGCGAGTCTTCCCAGTCGTATACGGATTGCAGTTGAAAGATGTGCTTGCTCACGAGGACCTTGCCATCGGCTCCTATCGTTTCTCCGTCAGCCGGATGATCCCGGAGATGACCCAGGTCGCGCTCCAGACCCATAAGAAAGACATGATGCGCGAGCGACCCGACTTCGCAAAACAACAATTCCTGTACCGGCTTTCGCGCTCCGATTATGAAAAGGAGTGGGGGAAGGACTACACCAAGCCCGGCTTTGGAACCCGGATCCTCTCAACCCTCTTGCGCTACATGCCGAGAATTGGTCCCTTCAAGGGGCTGGGCTTCAAGAACCCGACTCCGCAGACCGAGGACCTGTATTTCAAGAGCATCAATTTGACGGTCGATCA
>Ga0074046_10003147_pt1 | contig 13938 bp, 7 predicted proteins | sample BogForMeECP23OM3_FD_94441 | JGI IMG/M metagenome (GOLD analysis project Ga0074046, IMG submission 94441) | Bog forest soil microbial communities from Calvert Island, British Columbia, Canada - Bog Forest MetaG ECP23OM3 | ecosystem: Environmental > Terrestrial > Soil > Wetlands ...
GGATGCGCTGCGGGCCCAACGTACACGGCGGGAGGGTGATCCCGCGCCCCGCGCGCTATCCGGGGCCTCTTGAGCCGGGCGAATCCGCTCCAGCGAATGGTATAGTCGGGCTTCTTTTGCGGGGGGAGAACGGCGTGGATGACCAGGAGAGAATCGCTTCATGAAGAGCTTCGCGGTCCCCGGGTACGTTCCGCTCCTGGTTGCGCTTGGCCTCCTCTCCGCCTGCAAGAGCGAGCCAAAGCCTGAAGCCGGCCCCGTTGATGTCGTGGTCGCCGAGGTTCTTCAACGGGACGTGCCAATTACCGGGGAGTGGGTCGGGACACTGGAGGGCCAGATCACCGCCCAAATTCGTGCCCGTGTCACCGGCTACCTGCAGGCAAAACGCTACCAGGAGGGGAGCTACGTCCGGCAGGGAGACCTGCTCTTCCTGATCGATCCTCGTCCCTATCTGGCCTCGCTTGAGCAAGCCAAGGGACAGCTCGAGCGCCAGCAAGCGCTCTTGAAAATGTCCCAGATCAATGTCGCCCGCTACACGCCACTCGCCAAGGAAGGTGCGGTGAGCCAGCGCGAACTCGATAACGCAACACAAATGATGGACGCAAATGCTGCCGCAGTAGACTCGGCCAAGGCGAACCTCGATCAGGCGATCTTGAACTTGCAATGGACAAAGGTCGAGTCACCGATCACGGGGATCGCGGGTGCAGCCCAAGGCCAGGTGGGCGATCTCATCAGCGAGAGCACGATTCTCACAACCGTGTCGCAGGTGGATCCCATCCGTGTCGCTTTCCCGGTGAGCGAGCGCGAATACCTCGCCCTGGCGGAGCGCCTATCCCAAGCGGGCGCTCCGGGCACGGGCCAGGAAACGCCCGAAGGCACCCCACCGCCCTCGTCCGAAGTGCGCGGCAAACCCGGTGGCCTCGAGATCATTCTCACGAATGGGGACCTCTATCCCGAACGCGGCACCTTCATTTTCGTGAACCGCCAGGTGGATGAAAGGACCGGCACCATGCTCGTCAAAGGCGAGTTCCCGAACCCCAAAAATCTCCTGCGCCCTGGCGGATACGCAAAGGTCCGTGCCGTCACCTCGCTCAAGAAAGGAGCGCTGCTCGTGCCGCAACGGGCAGTCTCTGAGCTCCAGGGCACCTACCACGTCGCTGTCGTGGACAAGGACAACAAGGTCTCGATCCGAAGCGTGCAACCGGGCAGTCGCTTCGAAGACCTCTGGATCATTGAGAAGGGTCTTGAGCCCAACGAGCGCGTCATTGTCGAGGGGCTGCAGAAGGTGCGGGACGGGACGTTGGTGAATGTCCAGACCGCGGCGCCGGGAGGAGCAGGCGGGAGCGCTCCTTCGGCGGCCAAAGCCCCGTCGCTGTCCGCAAGGGCTAGTGGCTAGAACATGGGCCGTCGGATCGCCCGGACCGGATCACCGGCCGCACTGGTCACAGGACTTCTCCTCTCGGGTTGCGCGGTCGGTCCGAATTATGAGCGCCCTGCTCTCGCCTCGCCCGAGACCTTCCGGGGCGAGGCGGCACCGCCCTCCGCGTCGTCCCTCGCCGATCTTCCTTGGTGGGAGGTGTTCAATGACCCGACACTCGTCGCCCTGATCCGGGAGTCCCTCCAAAACAACTACGACCTTCGCATCGCCGTGGCACGTGTCGAGGAGGCGTCCGCGGGGGTTGGGATCGCGCGTTCCGAGATCTTTCCACAGTTCGGCTATGGCTTCGCCGCCTCGCGAGGAAGGAACTCGTTCCTCGGAGGGATCTCCGGCACAAACTCCGGCACGGGAAACTACTTCGTGGCGGCGCTCAACGTGTCGTGGGAGATCGACATTTGGGGACGCATCCGCCGGGCTACCGAGGCGGCGCAGGGACAGTTTCTCGCCACGGACGCCGCGCGCCGCGGCGTCATCCTCTCGCTCGTCGCGGGGGTCGCGCAGGCTTACTTCGAGCTGCGCGAGCTCGATGCGGAACTTGAGATCACCCGCAATTCGGTTGAGACCTTCCAAAAGACGCTCGCTCTCTTCACGCGGCAGTTCCAAGGCGGCGTTGCCTCGAAGCTCGAGGTCGATCGTGCCCAGGCTGCCCTTTCGCAGGCCGCTGCCACCGTTCCGCGACTCGAATCACAGATCGTGGCCCAAGAGGACCAGCTCTGCGTCCTGCTGGGCCGCCCGCCAGGGCCGATCCCACGGGGCGCATTGTTGATCGATCAGAAGATGCCGTCGCCTGAGATTCCCGCAGGCTTGCCGTCGGCCCTGCTCGAACGACGGCCGGATCTCGTCCAAGCCGAGGAGGTCGCTTTTGCCGCGAACTCGAATGTAGGTGTCTCCATCGCAAACTTCCTGCCGACGATTGGACTCACCAGCATCTACGGGAGCCAGAGCACCCAACTCTCGAATCTCTTGACGAAGGGGACAGGCCTCTGGGGTCTGGCCGGCCAGGCGGCGGGCCCCCTCTTCCGGGGTGGGCAGCTTTACTACAGCTACAAAGGCGCGCAGGCGAGCCTCGCGGAAACCCAGGCTCAGTACCAGGGAACCGTGCTCACCGCCCTGCAAGAGGTCTCAGACTCGCTCTCGGCTCGGCAGAAGCTGATCGAGTCGCGCGAGCAGCAGGTTGTGGCGGTCACCGCACTGGAGGAGTCGGTACGCCTTTCCCTGCTCCGCTACACCGATGGGCTCTCCAACTACATCGAGGTGCTGGACGCCCAGCAGCAGCTCTTCCCGGCCCAAACCACCCTCGCGCAGGTCGAGCGCGATCAGCTTCTCGCCGTAGTGCAGCTCTACAAGGCGCTCGGCGGCGGCTGGTCGATCGACGCTGCGCCGGGGACCCCGGCTCCCACCCCGCCGCCAACGCCGAGCCCGTAGGCGGTCTTCAGGGCTCGGACGGTGCGGGCGCGACCGCCGGGCTCTGCGCCGGGGTTGGCTCGGCGCTGCGTTTCGACAGCCGTTCCACCAGGACGAACGAGACCGGGATCAGAAAGATCGCGAGCAGGCTCGCCGCCAGCATGCCACCCAAAACGGTCGTTCCGAGCGTCTGCCTGGAGATCGCGCCCGCACCCGTCGCGATCGCGAGGGGTACGACGCCCAGGATAAACGCGAATGCTGTCATGAGAATAGGGCGCAGCCGCAGTTTCGCTCCGGCCAGGGCAGCCTCGATGAGCGGTGTTCCCTTCTCGTACTCGATCTTGCAGAACTCCACGATCAAGATGGCGTTTTTCGCAGAGAGCCCGATCAGCATGACGAGGCCGATCTGAGCGAAGACATTGTTTTGAAACGCGCGGAGCCAGAGCACAAAGAAGGCACCGAATACACCAATCGGGGTCACGAGCAAGACGCTGAAGGGAAGCGACCAGCTCTCGTACTGTGCCGCCAGAATCAGGAAGACCATGAGGAGCGAGAACCCGAAGATGACGGAGGCAGACACGCCTTCGGAGGCCACCTTCTCCTGAAAGGACATCCCCATATAGTCGAAGCCCATGGCAGGCGGCATGGTCTGCGCGAAGACCTCCTCGAGCGCGCGCATTCCCTGGTTTGTGCTGTAGCCGGGTGCCAAGATTCCGTTGATCTGAGCGGCTTGGTGTTCGTTGAACCTCACCGTGAACTCCGGCCCATTCGTCATGCGCGGGCTCACGAGGGTAGAGAGCGGTACCGCTTCATTCTCTTTGTTGCGTACGTAGAACTGGCCGACGTTCTGCGCTTCGGTGCGAAAATCGCCCTCCGCCTGCACGTACACCTGCCACACGCGCCCGAACTGGTTGAAGTAGTTGACGAAGTATCCACCCATGAAGGTTTGCAGGGTCTGGTAGACCGAAGAGAGATCAATGCCTTGCTTTAGCACCTTCTCACGGTCCACCTCGGCAAACACCTGTGGGACGCCGGGCAGAAGGGTCGTGAAAAGGTTTGCGAACTCCGGGCGCCTGCGCGCGGCTTCGAGGAACTTTGTGGTGTTCTCTGCCAGGAAGCCTATGCCCGATCCCGAGCGATCCTCGAGCACAAACGACACGCCTCCGGAGGTACCGACGCCCGGGATCGCAGGCGGCGAGAAAACCACCGCCTGGGCATCGGGGAGCTCGGCCAGCTTCGCGTTCAACTGTCGCATGAGAACGGCCGCCGTGAGCCCCTTTGGGTCGCGCTCATGCCAGGGATCGAGCGTCAGGAAATAAAAGGCATTGTACGTGGTGGTCACCGTACTGAGAAGGCTGTAGCCGACGACCGCCGTAAAGTGCTGAACGCCTGGCGTCTCTTTGAAGATCGCATCGATCTTCGTGCAGGCCTCGGCGGTGCGCTGGAGAGACGAAGCGAACGGAAGCTGCACGTTGACGTAGAGGTAGCCCTGGTCTTCTTCGGGAACGAAGCTCGACGGAAGCCGCGAGCCGAAGACTCCGGCAAACGCCGTGAAGACGACGAGGAGAGCCATCGCGAAGAGGGTCTTGTGGATCAAGTGGCGGCAACCGTTCACATAGCCATCCGTCGCGCGCCCGAACCAGTGATTGAACCAGCGGAAGAAGACACCGAGAGGACCGCGCGCTTCTTTGCGCGGCTTCAGCAGAAGCGAGGAGAGCGCGGGGGAGAGCGTCAGCGCGTTGAAGGCAGAGATGATGACTGAAAGGGCGATGGTGACGGCGAATTGTTGGTAGAGGCGACCGGTAATCCCTGGGATGAACGCCGTCGGGACGAAGACTGCGGAAAGAATCAGAGCGATGGCGATGACCGGCGCCGACACCTCCGACATCGCTTTCAGCGTGGCATCTCGGGGGGAGAGACCTTTTTCGATATGATGCTCGACAGCCTCCACGACCACGATCGCGTCGTCGACGACAAGACCGATCGCGAGCACCAACCCGAAGAGCGAGAGCGTGTTGATCGAGAAGCCCAAGAGCGGGAAGATCGCGAACGTCCCGACCAGGGAGACGGGGACTGCGACCAGGGGAATCAGCGTTGCGCGCCAGCCCTGGAGAAAGATGAAAACCACAATGATGACAAGGATGAGCGCCTCCCACAGCGTCTTTACGATTTCCTTGATTCCTTCCGTCACGGCGAGGGTGGTGTTGAGCGAGATCACGTAGTCGACGTCTGACGGGAAGCGCGTCTTCGCCTCTTCCATCAGCTTCTGGGCACCACGGAAGGTGTCAATCGCGTTCGAACCGGGGCTTTGATAGATCGCGATGACGGCGGAGGGACCCCCGTCAAGACGCCCCTGCATACTGTAGGTCTGGGCGCCAAGTTCGATTCGCGCCACATCCTGCACGCGCACCATGGAGCCATCGGGGTTTGCTCGAACGATGATCCGTCCGAACTGCTCGGGGCTCAGCAGCCGACCCTGCGCCCGTACCGTATAGGTGAACTCCTGCCCTTGCGGCACCGGCTCGCCGCCCACCTGCCCCGCCGGGTTCACCGTGTTCTGACTCTTGATCGCCTGGATGATCTCGCTCACCGTGATGTTGAGCTTGGCCAGCGTGTCGGGTCGCACCCACATCCGCATGGCGTACTGGCCCGCCCCGAAGATCGTTACTTGACCGACGCCAGGTACCCGCGTCATCGCGTCGTTGATGTTGATGTAGGCGTAGTTTGCGAGGAAGAGCGCATCGCGGCTGCCCTTCGGGGAGTAGAGCGAAAAGAGCGCGAGGGGGCTCGTGGTGGAGGTCTTGATCGTGACTCCCTGATTCGCCACTTCCGGTGGGAGCTGTGACTGAGCCTGGGAGAACCGCATCTGTGTCAGCACCTGGTCCATGTTCGGGTTGCTGGTGACGTCGAAGTCCACCCGTAGGTTCATCTGGCCGCCGGTGCTGGCGTTCGTCGAGTACATGTAAATCATCTTGTCGACGCCGCTCATCTGCTGCTCGATGGGCGTCGCAACGGACTGCTCGAGGGTAAGCGCGTCGGCGCCGACGTAGGTGGCGGTCAGCAAGATCTCAGGCGGCGCAATGTTCGGGTAGAGCGCCACAGGGAGCTGCACCATGGCAACGAAGCCCACGATCACCATAAGGATCGAGATGACCATGGCTACGATGGGCCGGTTCACAAAGAAACTTGCCACGGATCGCTCCTCTCAGCGGGAGGTTCCCCTTCCGCCGCTCAGCCGCTCGGTCATTCTACCCTTGGAAGGCCTCAGAAATCTCGCTGCTTCACACCGCTCTCGTACGGTAGCCGGATCGCCCCGGTCGCACAGGTGGCCGCGGCAGGGTCGTGGCGGTTGTGATGCGTCCTTTGGGAGATCGCCACGATCGGCGATGAAGAACGTGCCATGCGCGCGGCGTCGGAGTGATCGCGTCGAGCTCACGGTAAGCGGGCCGTGCCGGCCATCACAGTGACTATCGCCGGCGCCAATCAGGATGTCTGCGAAGATCGTGGCTCGAGTCAAGAAAGCCGCAGCCATCTCCTCTCATGCGACGAATGCGACGGACATCCGATCGTAAGCTTTATCGTCGTGAGCGACGCAAGGAACTCAGTCGCGCAAAGCCGGTGCCGGCGGAAGCGCAACTTCGGCAACTCGCCGGGCCAGCGTGTAAATCCGTCGCATCTGGTCCGCGAAGGACACCCGAAGGCGCACCCGAAGGAGGTAGTCGGGAGCGCCACTGCGTAGCTCTTGTGCTTGCCGCGCCAGAAGCTGCTCGGCTTCTCGACGGATCTTCTCCCGCATCCCCACCACATCCCCAGCGGCCACTGCATCTCCGTCGCGCACCGCCTTGACTGCGAGACGAACGGCCTGTGAGACCGCTTCGTAGAGCCCCTCAAGGAGTCCGATAGTCTCGTCTCCGGGCTCCGGACGTCGATCGCTCGCGGATCGGGCTAGCTCCACCATGTCGCTCGCGACCACGTCGGCCAGTCCCTCGAGGTGGAGGGTCGCGGCCATGAGCTTCTGCTGCTCCCTGCTCTCCTCGTCCGTCAAGCTTCGCTGACGGATGCTGCCCAGGTACTCGAGCACAGCCGCCTCGAGTACATCCACGTCGTCGTCGCGACGGGCGATTGCATCAAGAGACGAGAGCGACTGATCGCGGATCGCGGGTCCGATGGCCTCCAGCATCTCCGCGGCGACCTCTCCCAGGCGTCCTACTTCGAGGCGCACGCGCTCGAGTGCCAGGGAGGGCGCGGCGAGCGCCGCCTCGTCGAGATACTGCGGCTGCAGTTGCACCCGAGTGGACTTGGGGCGCGCGGCCACCAGCCACTCGGCGAGTCGCGCGAACCAGCCGGTAAATCCGATGAAGAGGAGAGTGTTCGCAACGTTGAAGAGGGTGTTGGCGTTTGCGATCTGGCGCGGCACCTCTGCGGCGGCGCGAGCGGCTCCCTCGAGTTCGGAAGCGTCGGGCGAGATCGAGACCGCGAGGTTTGCAAGCAGCGGGATGAAGCCGATCCACACCAGAACCCCGACCACATTGAACAAGAGATGCACCACAGCGGCGCGGACGGCCTCGGTGGGCTTGCCGATCGCCGCCAAGAGTGCGGTGAAGCAGGTGCCAATGTTTGAGCCGAGGGCAAGCGCGATACCGGCCGGTAGGCTCAGGAGTCCCTCGCTCGCCATGGCGATCGCGATCCCCACCGTCGCAGCGGAAGACTGCACGAGCGCAGTGAAGAGCGCACCCGCCAGGATCCCGAAGAAGGGGCGCTCCATCTTTTGCAAGATCTCGACAAATGGCGGGTGGGTCCGTAGCGGCCTCATGCCGTCGCTCATGACGCCCATTCCGTAGAAGACGAGACCAAGGCCCATGATCATCATGCCGGCCTCGCGAGTCCGATCCGTTCTCCCGGCAAAGAGCAGAAAGAAGCCCACGCCGACGGGCGCCAGCGCCCAAGCCGAGAGATTGAACGCGAGAAGCTGAGCCGTCGCGGTGCTGCCGATATTCGCTCCCATGATGACGCCGACCGATTGTGCGAGTGTCATCACCCCCGCTGTCACGAAACCGACGACGAGCACTGTCGTCACCGACGATGAGTTGAGGATCGCGGTGACAAAAGCACCGGTTGCGGCTCCCGCAAATCGGTTGCCGGTGAGTCGTCCGAGCGCTGTACGGAGAGTTTGGCCCGCCGCCTTCTTGAGCCCCTCCGACAGCATGTCGAGCCCGAAGAGAAAGAGCGCGAGCCCGCCAAAGAGAGCCATCAGGAGCTGCGCCCAGTCGACCGCCGGGGCCGTTTCTTCGGCGCCTAATGCGGGCCGTGCGAGCAGAAAGAGCACGAGGCCAACTGCGGCGGTGATCGGGAAACGGCTCGCGCTGCGTGGACGCTGGATCTGAGCAAAAACGGGATCGTGCGGCATGGCGTGGGCTCCTTCGATTCGCATTACGGGCTCGCAGAGAGAGCATCGCGAGGCTACACCCATGCATGGGTCGTGAGTAGTGGTCTTAGGCGGACCAAGGGCCTCGCGTCGAGGGCGGAGAAGGGGTCGAAAGATCAGTGCCTGCACACGCACATCTGGTTGACTCCATGCGTTTAAAGCTTCAACATCCAAAGCCTTGAGGAGGCTTTTAGGAAGCAACTCTATTCTGCGAGCCGCTGTGACGTCGGGGTGTACGTGCGCTTCGGCGCGACTCTTCACTGCGAGAACCCAAGAGGCACGACCTCTCTCGAGCGGAGCAGGTGAGTTTATGGCGGCGAGCTCAAGTCGCCGCCTTCACACGGCTCGGGCCCCAAGAGAGTCCAAGGGGTCGATTGGGAACGGTGCTTCAGGAAAAAGAGGTGGTGCGCATGAGTGCTGGAAAGGGTGGAAAAGAGGAAAAGACGCAGCCCAACGAGAAGCTGAAGGGCAAGGCCTATGAAGAGCAACTCGCCAAGCTGCATGTGGAGTTGGTCAAGCTTCAAGAGTGGGTAAGGCGCGAGGGTGCCAAGATTTGCCTCGTCTTCGAGGGGCGCGATGGCGCTGGGAAAGGCGGGGTCATCAAGGCGATAACCGAGCGGGTGAGCCCCCGGGTTTTCCGGGTGGTGGCCCTGCCCGCTCCAACGGAGCGCGAAAAAACCCAGATGTACATACAGCGGTACATCTCGCATTTTCCTGCGGCGGGAGAGGTGGTGATCTTCGATCGCAGCTGGTACAACCGGGCGGGCGTCGAACGCGTGATGGGGTTCTGTAGCGAGGAAGGCGTCGCGCGATTCCTTCAGCTCGCACCCCTTGTCGAGAAACTGATGACCGAGTCAGGAATCATTCTTCTCAAGTACTGGCTCGAGGTCAGCCCGGACGAGCAGACGCGTCGGCTGAAGGCCCGCATCCATGATGGTCGCAAGATCTGGAAGCTCTCGCCGATGGATCTCAAGTCCTACAGCCGCTGGTACGACTACTCGCGAGCGCGCGACGAAATGTTCGCGGCGACGGATGTGTCCTGGTCACCCTGGTTCGTTGCCCGGTCGGACGATAAGAAGCGCGCCCGGCTGAACGTCATCTCTCACTTCCTGAATCGAATTCCATACAAAGAAGTGCGACAGGAGAAGGTGGAACTGCCCAAGAGGCAGAAGGCGCACGGCTACAAGGAGTCCGACTATTCCTTCAAGTTCGTCCCTGAGAGATTCTGATTCCGGTTGAGCGGCAAGTCGACGGGAATCGTCTCGCCCTTGCGCGGGGATTGCAGAAAGGAGGGAGTCCTTGGAAGCCAAGCCGGGGTCGCCGCTCTACCCCTCGCTCCATCAAATCAACACGCGAGTCTGGTTGACGGAGCTGTCCCAATCTCTCGGCCGAACTGCCACGCTCGATGACATCCCGGACGCAGAACTGGATCGTCTCGCCGCTACGGGCTTCGACTGGGTCTGGTTCCTCTCGGTTTGGCTCACGGGCTCTGCGGGGCAGCGCATCTCGCGCACCCACCGGGGCTGGCGTGGGGAGTTCAAGGATACGCTGCCGGACCTGAGGGATGAGGACGTCGCCGGCTCCGGCTTTGCGATCACCGGCTACACGGTGCATCCCGGGCTGGGAGGAGACGCCGCACTGGCCCGACTCCGGAGTCGCTTGAGTGCTCGCGGACTGCGACTGATGCTGGACTTCGTCCCCAACCATATCGCCCTGGATCACCCCTGGGTGGAGCACCACCCTGAGTACTGCGTTTCCGGCAGCGAGCTCGATCTGGCGCGGTCGCCGCAGAACTACACCTGGGTGAAGCGGGCGCGGGGTGACCTGCTGCTAGCCCATGGCCGGGACCCGTACTTCTCCGGCTGGCCGGATACCCTCCAACTCGATTACGGCAATGCTGCCACTCAGGAGGCGATGATCGGCGAGTTGCTAAAGATCGCCGCGCAGTGCGACGGCGTGCGTTGCGACATGGCCATGCTCGTGCTTCCGGATGTCTTCGAACGGACTTGGGGCCGCGCGGCGCAGCCGTTCTGGCCGACAGCAACGGAGCGAGTTCGCAAGCAGGTTCCGCAGTTCTGCTTCATGGCCGAAGTCTACTGGGATCTCGAGTGGACGATGTTGCAGCAGGGGTTCGATTACGCCTATGACAAGCGGCTCTACGATCGCTTGCGCGAGGGACACGCTCGGCCGGTTCACGACCACCTGCTTGCCGGGCTGGACTACCAGGCCAAGCTCGCCCGGTTCATGGAGAACCACGACGAGCCTAGGGCCGCAGCGACGTTCACACCCGGTGTGCACGAGGCCGCGGCCATCATCACGTACCTGTCGCCGGGTCTAAGATTCTTCCACCAAGGCCAGTTCGAAGGCCGAAGAAAGCGTATCTCGCCGCACCTGGTTCGTGCTCCTCTCGAGCAGCCCGACCGAGTGTTGCAGAGGTTCTACAACGACCTCCTCGCGATGCTCCGGTGGCCCATCCTCCGAGACGGCGAGTGGCGCCTTCTCCAGTGCGTGCCGGCCTGGGACGGGAACTGGACTTCGGACTGCTTTATTGCGTGGTCATGGCAAGCGCGAGAGGGCCAGAAGCTCCTGATCGCGGTCAACTACGCAGGAAACCAGAGCCAGTGCTACGTCCGTCTCCCCTACCCTGATCTGAGCGGCAAGACGGTTCGGCTCGGCGGTCACTTGGGTTGTCCCAGCTACGATCGCGACGGCAGCGATCTCGTGTCGCGGGGCTTATATCTCGACTTGCCGCCGTGGTGTTACCACGTATTCGAAGTGACCACGGGTTGATGACCAGTTGCATAGTCTCAAGTCGGGCTGCGCCTCTATCGGCACTCCCGTGCCCAAGCTCAAATGAACATTTCGCGACGCGTCCGGTCCAACCCCGAGTCGGAAGGCGATCGAAGACATCTAAGGCGGCCACAGATCGCGCGCGGTCGGCCTGGGCGCGGCGCGGAAGTCGCCGAGCCTCCCCTGAAACGTCACTCCCAGCGCATATGTAAACGGAGTAAAGAAGCGGCGGTCTGTAGCGTGAGGCAGTTCGCCTCATAGCATCCGCGTTTCTGCGATCCTTCGCCATCGCCCGGGCGAGAGCCGTCACGCGGTCCCGCACATACAGGTGATTTTGCCTCTGCTGGCGCTCGGGGAGGAGAATGCCAGCCTTCGTTTCGCCTTGGCACAGCTAATGCTTGAGATCACAAGGGTTTCAATCCACGATTCAGGTGAGCGTGTTTCTCTGAGGGAGGATCATTCATGGCCACAGATAAAGCCACCATCGCAAGCACGAAGACCGCCTCCGGTCCGCTCGGAGCCGAGGAGCTGCGCCGGATGAACGCTTGGTGGCGCGCGTGCAACTACCTCTCGGTGGGCATGATCTATCTCAAGGACAACCCATTGCTGAAGGAGCCGCTGGCCCCCGAGCACATCAAGCATCGCCTGCTCGGCCACTGGGGTGCGAGCCCGGCACTCTCTTTCGTTTGGACGCATCTCAACCGGCTCATCAAACGCGACGACCTCGATGTGATCTTTGTGGCCGGTCCCGGCCACGGGGCCCCGGGTGTGCTCGGTCCGGCCTATCTCGAAGGCACCTACTCCGAGATCTACCCGGACAAGAGCGAAGACGCCGAGGGCTTGCAGAAGTTCTTCAAACAGTTCTCGTTTCCCGGCCACATCGGCTCACACGTCACCCCGGAGACCCCAGGGTCCATCCACGAGGGCGGCGAGCTCGGCTATAGCCTTTCGCACGCCTACGGCATGGCGCTCGACAATCCGGAGCTCATCGTCGCGTGTGTCGTCGGCGATGGGGAGTCCGAAACGGGCCCGCTCGCGACTGCCTGGCACTCGAACAAATTCCTCAATCCGATTTCCGACGGTGCGGTGCTCCCGATCCTGAACCTGAATGGTTACAAGATCGCGAACCCCACGATCCTGGCGCGCATCAGCCATGAGGAGCTCGAGGCCCTGTTCGTGGGTTACGGCTACACGCCGTACTTCGTCGAAGGCTCGGATCCTGCCGAGATGCACCAGAAGATGGCGGCCACCCTCGACGAGGTGGTCGGGAAGATCCGCGCCGTCCAGAGCGCAGCGCGCAGCTCCAAGATAGCCTCGCGTCCGCGCTGGCCGATGATCGTGCTGCGTTCACCGAAGGGCTGGACCGGCCCCAAGGAGATCAACGGCCACAAGGTCGAGGGCTCCTGGCGTTCGCACCAAGTGCCATTTTCCGATGTGCGCAGCAATCCCGCGAGCCTCAAGATTCTCGAAGAATGGATGCACGGCTACAGGCCACAGGAGCTGTTCGACGCCAATGGTCGACTGATCCCGGAGCTTCATGCGCTCTCGCCCAAGGGGACACGGCGCATGAGCGCCAACCCTCACGCGAACGGCGGCCTCCTGCGCAAGGACCTCAGGCTCCCCGACTTCCGACAGTATGCCGTGGATGTCACGCAGAAGGGAGCGCAATCGTATGAGAACACGAAGCCTCTCGGCGAGTTTCTGCGCGATGTGATGAAGAACAACATGACGAGCTTCCGCGTCTTCGGGCCGGACGAGACGGCGTCCAACCGCCTGCAAGCGATCTATGCGGTGTCTAAGAAAACCTGGCTCGCGGACCGCCTACCGGAGGACCTCGACGGCGGCGAGCTCGCGCCGGACGGGCGCGTGATGGAGATGCTCTCGGAACATACCCTCATCGGCTGGCTCGAAGGATATCTGCTGACCGGCCGCCACGGCTTCTTTCACACCTACGAGGCCTTCGCCCACGTGATCGACTCGATGTTCAACCAGCACGCGAAGTGGCTGGACATCTCCAAGAACCACGTTCACTGGCGCGCCGCGGTCGCCTCGCAGAACATCCTGCCCTCCTCCACCGTGTGGCGTCAGGACCACAATGGCTTCTCGCACCAGGATCCTGGCTTCATCGACCTCGTGACCAACAAGAGTCCCTCGGTCGCACGCATCTATCTGCCGCCCGATGCCAACACACTGCTGGCAGTGGCCGATCACTGTCTACGCTCGACCGACTGCATCAACGTGATTGTCGCCGACAAGCAGAAGCATCTGCAGTTTACGACCATCGAAGAGGCGGTGATCCACTGCGCCAAGGGCATCGGTATCTGGAAGCGCGCGTCGACCGATGCGGGCGAGGAGCCGGACGTGGTGCTCGCCAGCTGCGGCGACGTGGCGACGCTCGAGGCGCTCGCTGCTGCTGCGATCCTGCGCGAGCACGTCCCCGACTTGAAGCTGCGCTTCGTCAATGTGGTCGATCTATACAAAATGCAGCCGGTCGCGGAGCATCCACACGGATCCACAGAGCGCGAGTTCGATGGCCTGTTTACCACCGATAAGCCTGTCATTTTCAACTTCCATGGCTACCCGTGGCTGATCCATAAGCTCGCCTACCGCTTCAAGAACCATGAGAATCTGCACGTGCGCGGCTACAAGGAGAAGGGCAATATCAATACACCGCTCGAGCTCGCGATGCTGAACGAGACCTCGCGTTTCAACCTGGTGATCGATGTCATTGACCGCGTACCGCGGCTTTGTGCCACTGCTGCACACCTGAAGGAAGACATGAAGAACGCCATTCTCGACAACCTGGCCTATGCCCACGAGCACGGGAGGGACCGCGAAGAGATCACCGATTGGGTCTGGCCGTACTAGGGGATCAGCGGGGTGA
>Ga0074046_10003148_pt1 | contig 13937 bp, 6 predicted proteins | sample BogForMeECP23OM3_FD_94441 | JGI IMG/M metagenome (GOLD analysis project Ga0074046, IMG submission 94441) | Bog forest soil microbial communities from Calvert Island, British Columbia, Canada - Bog Forest MetaG ECP23OM3 | ecosystem: Environmental > Terrestrial > Soil > Wetlands ...
TCCGGTTGTCCTTCTTGATTTCCGACATTGCCGTGTAGCAGCCCACCGAGTGATGCTGCAAATCATCGGCCACCACCGGGAGAGTCTGTAGGGGCGGTTCGCGAACCGCCCCTACGACCTCATCAAAGTAGCGGTCCGGGGTGCTGAAAAGAATTGTTGGTGCACCGGTTTGCTTCTGCATGTCCAGTATGGATTGGATGTTCTCCTTGGCCGGCCCGCCGCCGTGATCACCTGCGCCGTAAAAGACCATCAGGCTCTTGGCCGGCTCCCGCAGGTTCAAAATGAAGTCGCGCAACCTGTCGTGGAGATCTTCCGAGAGCCCATAACTGTACGGGATTCGATAGGTAAGGATTCGCGTCCCATCAGCGCCCTCCCACCAGAATAGGTCCGCCGGAAGTTCCTTCTCATGGGCTTGCGGACGCATGAAGACATAGCCGTGCATGCCCTCAAGCTTGAGAACCTGCGGTAATGTCCCGGGATGGCCGAATGAGTCGGGGTTGTAGCCGATTTGCGCGGCGCGTCCGAATAACTGCTGGAACAGCCTCTGGCTGTAGAGCCCCTGGCGGACCAGCGACTCGCCGTTCGGGATGTTTACATCCGGCTCGATCCACCAGCCTCCCACCACATCCCAGCGTCCTTCGGCTACCCGTTTGCGAATCTCCTCCATCATTGTCGGGTCGGTTGCCGCAACCCACTCATAGAACTGGGCGGAACTGGCTGTGAAAGTGAAATCCGGGTATTCGTTCATGCGGTCCAGGGCGGATCGAAACGTGCTGTGGACTACGGACATGGCTTCCGACCACGGCCAGAGCCAGGGAGCGTCAATGTGGGCGTTTCCTATCATGTGGAATCGGTACTGCGGGGCTTGAGGCGGCCAGGAAGTTGTCGATTGCGCGCCGGCGTTCGTTGCCAAGAGAGAAAAAGTGCAAATCAGGCCGATCACGACAAGCGAGCGGGCTGCGTAGGAACTCATGGATTCTTCTCCGGCAATTGGAGCTCAGGACCAGTTTAACTCCTTTTGCTGTACACGGCTCGTTTCATAGGTATTGGTGCGTCTGGCCCGGTCGCTTCGCGCCTGGGAAGGAGGTTTTCTTGGGAAGGGCCGCTGGCGCCACAAAAAAGACAGGGAGCGCGCACCCCCGTTCCGTGATGCTCCATGGTTGGAGCCATCCGGCGGGATACGCACTCCCCTGTCAATCCTCAATCAAAGCCCGCAGAACATCAGAACGTCAGCCTAAATGCAAACTGGATGTTCCGTGGGGTTATGGCGCTGGTCACCTGGCCAAAGTTACTGTCTGTCACCCCTGTGTCGATCCCGTTGAAAGACGGGTGGTTGAGGACGTTGAAAAATTCGGCTCGGAACTGGTATTTCAGCCGCTCCCCCCAGAGGGGGCCGTTCTTCAGCAAAGCAAAGTCGAGGTTATCAATTCCCGGCCCTTCGATGGCGTTCGGTGCGACCGTGCCAGCCAGCGTTGACGCCGGCGTCGTGGGTATCGGCGTCGTGGTGCCCGGCACGTCGAAGCATGAGGTGTTGAAGAACTGAAGGAACGACCGATTGCCTCTGTAGTGGCAGCCGGAGTTGACGTAAGCGTACTCGGTTCCGCCGACGCTCGTAACACCGTTACCCAGAGGGTCGGCGCCGGCGGTGGTGACGCTATCCTGGAATCCGCTGAACAACGCCAAGTCGCCCGAGATCATCCAGCCACCTACAGCCTTCCCATACCATGTCGTTGCGTGCCTTTCGAACGGGAGTTCGTAAATCCAGGTGAATATCAGGTTGTGCGTCTGGTTGAAGCCGGCAAGCTGCCAGTTGTACTTGGGGTTGTAAGTATCCGTGACCACACTGTAGATGTTGTCCGCCATGTCGAAGGCTTTTGAGTAAGTGTAGGCAACGTTATACTGCAAGCCCTTAGCGAGGCGCTTTTGTACGCTTACCTGTAGACCGTCGTATTTCGAATTGCCCTCTTGCAAGGTGGTCGTGGCGCCGCCAATGCCCGGGTAAGGTCGCAGCGCATCCTGGTTAATATCGAGGGTGGCGGGGTTGGTAAAGGTCCCTATCGCCGGTTGGTTCAAGTCGGCATTGATGGGAAGGTGCCTGCCACGATTGCCTACATAACCGACGCTCACCAAGGTGTCATTGAAGAACATGTGCTCGACAGTGAAGTTCCAGGAATAAACCACCGGGACATCGTTCTTCAAGTCCGAGCCGGTCATGGGGATGGGCAACTGGGGAGCAGTCGCGCCGCTTGTAAGGCAGTTCCGATAGGTATCCAACGACAGCCCCGGGCAATCGGCCCTGCCGTTGAACACTTCCGAAGCCAACTGGTACGGCGTCGTTCCGCCCTCCAGAGTCACGTCGCTCAGGGTGTTGTGGTTGTAGAAGATGCCGGAGCCGACACGGATAGAGGTCTTGCCGGAACCCGTCGGATCCCAGGCGAACCCCAAGCGCGGCTGGAAATTGTGCCACTGGGTTCCAATGATCGACAGCGGTAGCCCGCGCGCCATGCCGTAATATTGCAACTCCTGATTGAGGGAGGGGATGTTCTGTGTCGTCAAATGCTGGCCGAAGACCGCGAAGTGCCCGGCGGCATCGAGGGGAACCCCATTGCCAGGAACTGCAATGCCGTTGTAAGGGTTGCCTCCCGTGATGAACCCGGTCGCCGGATCGACCACCTGCTGAACACCGGGTGCATAGGAATAGAACGACGGGTCAAACATGGCGAAGTTGTTCCACTTGCTCTGGTAGGGTTGGAAAACATCCCACCGCAGGCCCCCCTGGATGGTAAGGTGCGGCGTAACCTTCCAACTGTCTTGACCGAAGAATCCGATCTGGTGGGCCCTCCAGGGCGTCTGGTTGCGCCAACCCAGCTCGGAGTAGCTGTCAAAGTTGCCCAGCAGGGCGTCCGCCAGAGACGAGCCAGTGGAGTAAGGGGTCGCAGCGTTAAACTCGAACGTCCCGTTCAGGTTGTTTCCCACGCCGCCACCTGGTGTGACCCGCACTTGGTCGTGGTCATTCTCGCCGTCGTGCTCGAACCAAACTCCGGCTTTGACAGTGTGGTTGCCTTTAATTTTCGTAATGACGTCCTGAACCGTATAGATGTGGCCGACGCTGCCGGAGGGATAGGGCAAGCCGCTGACCTGCTCAAAACCGCTCATGATCAAAGTGGGAATCTTCTGAGCAATATCTTTGCTTGCTGGCCCTCCAGGGATGATATAGGGGAAATTGATGCCGAGCGACCCGCGATCCACCCCGTCTCCTCCGTAGGAACCGCCGGGCACCAGGACGTGAACAATATCCTCGCTGGCGCCGAGCGAAAAGTCATTGAGCAGTGTGGGGCTAAATGTGGTCGTAAAATCCAACGATCCGGCGCGGCTGGGAAATAGGTAACCTTGCTCAAGGAGCGCGGAGCCGCCGCCACTTCCAGCAGGGCTGCTCGTAGGGTAGGAGTAATGGCGGAGGGATACCGCTAAGTGGTTCTTGTCGTTCGGGATATAGTCCCCTTTGATGTCGTCCATTTGGGCGTCACTGGGAGTGTTGTAGTTGTAGATTATGTTGGCGCCACCCTCGTAGGGATAACTGGTGCCAGAATTGGTGACGGTATTAGGAAGCAAGTACATGTGGGATACCATCGCCTGTCCATTGGAGCTCAAGAGGCTTGCAGGAATGGTGTTGTTCGGGAAGGGTTGGCCCGCAACCAAGGTATTACCACCTGCCACGACTCCGTTCAAATAAGCCGGAACCTTGGGACAAACGGGCGCGAATGAAGACTGACAATAGTCATTCAGATTACCCGCACGGTCGTTAGCCGTCGGCACGGTACCATACTCAGTGTTGCCGCTGACCTCGCGGTTCCATTCTTCCGAAACGTAGAAATAAAGCTTGTGACCTTTCGGAATTATCGGGCCTCCGACGGAAAACCCAAAATCATTGAACTTCAGCGCCGGGACGGTGCTCGAGAAGAAGTAGCGGGAATCAAAATCGTCGTTGCGAACATACTCGAAGACGCTTCCGTGGTACCTGTCACTGCCGGACTTCAAACTCACGGCAAACTGCCCGCCCGCCGCACGCGAGTATTCGGGCATGTACCCGGTCGTAACGATGTTTACTTCGGAGATCGCCTCCATGCTGGGCGTGCCAACGGTGGCGCCGTTGGCTCGGGTGCGCGTCGAGGGCGTGCCGTCAATCAGCATGTTGTTGGATTCGCCGGTCAAGCCATTGACCTGGGTGCATTGCGAAGCAAAAACGCTCATGGCCTGGAAGCTATTGAAGGAAAAACTCTGGACAACGCCGGGTTGGAGGCCAAAGAGGCTGACGAAATTGCGCCCGTTGACCGGTAAATCCTGCATCTGAGTTGTGTCGACGGTACGGGTTACCTTGGCTTCAGTCGTTTGAACTTGCAGAGCTAAGGCTGTAACCTCCACCGTTTGGGTGACTTGTCCTACCTTCATCGTGCAGTTGACTTGTACGCTAGAGGCTGGGTCGAGGTGCACACCCAGGTTCTCGCAAACTTGGAAGCCCTCTTTCTCAGCCTTAACGTTATAGTTGCCTGACGGGAGATTGGGGAGCACGAAGTTCCCGGATGGGTTCGTGCTCGTCCTGGCAGTCTGCTGAGTTCCCGTGTTTATTGGCGTGATGCTTACATCGGGAATAACAGCTCCTGAGGGGTCCGTGATGACCCCGGTCATTGTGGTTGAAACCGACGTTTGCGCCCACGCAGACATCGGTGCCATAAGAAGTATGCCAAAAACGATGAGCCAACGACCTGCAAGCCGCAGGTGGAATTTGCTCATTATGTCCTCCTCTCTCCGTTTGAGAACTGAAGTTTTTAATTGACCAAATGCCATTGAAACAGTGGTAACTAGTGCAGATACCGGGCCAAAACTATTTTTTCTATTACGGAGCTAACCTCTTTGTTTTCCCGTCTAAACAGTTTGTCATTAGGTCTCAAAACCAAGCGAATACAAGACTCCATATACTGTTTCTAGAACTCTTCAGTTTTTAATACTCATGATAGAGGAAATCGAGCTCGGCCATTCGGCTTCGTTCTTACAGATTGTATCGGAGCAACAGGCATAACAGGTCGTCCCAATCGCGGACACGCGAATCCCAAAATCGGACAGCATGTCCCCGGTTGAGTCAGCTATGGTCGCGCACTGCATGGTCATTAAATGACTTATCTAATGGTAGAGGTGGTAGTAAAATTGCCTCGATGTACCCGAAGGACGCTGAAAGCGACTGGCTGATGACTGAACGCTGAATGCTCTGGAGAGGTGCTTGATGGGGACGCTTATCCAAGACTTGCGCTACGGTCTTCGCATGCTGGCGAAGAATCCCGGCTTCACCGCCGTTGCCGTTCTCACGCTCGCGCTCGGCATCGGGGCCACTACCTCCATGTTCAGCGTGGTGAACGCTATTCTGCTTCGCCCGCTTCCCTACCCGCATCCTGAGCAACTGGTTGGCCTAGGCCAGAGCCGGATACAAAAGGGGATGGGGTACGTCCAGACCGGTGTCTCAGCCCCAAACATTGTTGACATCGCGGCGCGGAATCACGTGTTTCAAGAGGTTTCCTACTACCTCTGGCATTCCTTCAACCTGACGAAGACCCAGCCGCCCCAGAGGCTCGAGGGAGCGCGAATCTCCGCCACGCTGTTGCCGATGTTCGGTGTGCCGCCGGTGGTGGGCAGGTTTTTCGCCCCCGATGAAACCGAGGCGGGACACGAGCACGTCGCCATCATCACTTACGAACTCTGGAAGAATCGCTTTTCGGCAAGTCCTGGAATCCTTGGCAAGACGCTGAGTCTCGACGATGAGACCTACACGGTTGTGGGCGTCTTGCCGCAGAATTTTCATTTCGTTTGGGACTCGCGCATGGACGTTTTCGTTCCACTCGTTTTGATGCCCAAAGACTTGGCGGAGCCCGCGCGCGCCACCCGTGACCTTCAGACCACGGCGCGGATGAAACGCGGCGTCACCCGCGAAAAGGCGCAAGCGGAGATGGATGAAATCGCCCTGGGGCTCGCACAGGAGCATCCCGACGCCAACCAGGGATGGGGGATCAAGGTGGAACCGCTCCACGACGCGTACCATCGACGCATGGACACCGCCCTGTGGGCCATGCTTGGCGCGGTTTGCTTTGTGCTCCTCATTGCGTGCGTCAATGTTGCTTGTCTGTCTCTTGCGCGGGTGAGCGCACGCCGGAAGGAATTGGCGGTTCGGCTGGCGGTAGGCGCTAGTCGCAGCCGCTTGGTCGGCCAGTTGCTCACGGAGTGCCTGCTGCTTTCCGGATTGGGTGGGGGCCTCGGAATCCTCTTTGCCTATGGGGGCACTAAACTCCTCGCCTGGGGTTGCAGCCGCTACGTTGACTTCATTCCCGGAATCAGAGAACTCTCCCTGGACTGGCGCGTGCTGGTTTTCAGTGGCGCGATTTCGCTGGCCACGGGCATCATCATCGGGCTGGCGCCGGGTTTTAAGGCTGCGAAGAGCGACGTGCAGGAGTCGCTAAAAGAGAGCGGGCAGAGTTTCAGTGGCACCAGGCGATTGCTCAGTGCCCTGGTGGTCGTGGAGATGGCCCTCACCATGGTGCTCCTCGTGGGCTCAGGTCTACTTTTCAGGAGCTTCGTCAAGCTGGTGAATGTCGACCTGGGCTTTGACCCAAGCCACGACCTCACCTTCTGGCTTGGCTTGCCCGAGTACAAGTATCCGCAGCCTGCCCAACAGGTCACATACTTTCGCCAAGTGCTGGACCAGGTTGCCGCAGTCCCAGGAGTTTTGCACGCGGGCGGGCTAGCGATGAAGGGGGAGTTTCTTTTCCTTCCCGAGGGGCAATCGCGGCCCGCGCCTGGTCAGGAGCCTGCCGCCGATGAATACGCCATCACCCCGGGCTACTTTCAGGCCGCCGGCGCAAGCCTGGAGAAGGGACGTGAATTCACACTGCACGACAATGAACAATCCGTTCCGGTAGCCATCGTCAACGACACACTGGCGCGCCGGTACTGGCGGAACGCCGATCCCTTGGGACAACATCTGAACATCCTCTCGAACGTCTACGGAAAGCAGAATGAGCGCGAAGAAACTTTCGAAGTCGTAGGCGTGGTGAAGAACATCAAGCGGTATTCTGTGTGGGAAGATATTCCCGAAATCTTTGTGCCTTACGAACAGCACCCCGGCCCGTTCCTGGGGATGGAAGTCCGGACAGCGCCCAAGCCGCTGACTCTCGCGGCTTCGGTGAAAGACGCTGCCCAATCGGTGGATAAGGATCAACCGGTTGAAGAACTCCGGAGCATGGAAGAAATCGTGGCGCAAGAGTTCGGAGCGATCCGCTTCCCCATGACGCTGGTCTGGAGCTTCACCTCCTTGGCGCTGCTGCTGGCTGCCATAGGGATGTACGGGGTGATGTCTTACTCTGTGAGCCGCCGGACGCACGAATTGGCCATCCGCATGGCACTGGGAGCTGAGCGGCGCGCTGTACTGAAGCTGGTCGTATTGGAGGGCTTCTTCGTCACAGTGCTTGGTATCGTGGTGGGAACAGGTGCTGCATTGGGCGCCGGGCGCGTCGTCGCCAACTACCTTTACGGCGTCAGTCCTAGCGATCCGCTGACCAGCATTTGCATGGGAGTGGGCTTGGTGAGCATTTCTCTGCTCGCCTGTTTTCTGCCCGCCCGCCGAGCGACGAAAATCGATCCCATGGTGGCGCTGCGGTACGAGTGATTGCGATTGTCGATTGTCGATTGTCGATTGCCCGAGAAACGAAACTCGAAAATCGAAATTCGAAAATCGGGAGCCGCTGGTCGGATTGACGAATGATTGCCGATTGCCAGAGAAACGAAAAACGAAATTCGAAACTCGGGGGCCGATCGTGGGATTTCGAGCTTGGATTTTCCAGTTTCGATTTTCGAATTTCGGTTTTTCGAGTTTCGATTTTCGAATTTCGATTTTCGAGTTTCGATTTTCGGTTTTCGAATTTCGATTTTCGCTCTTCGAGTTTCGGTCTTTTCCCGTCAATGATGGGCAGCGGCCAGCGCGCTCAATATGGCCGGAGGCAGGGCCGCTCGGAGTTCGGGATTGAGACGAACCCCCTCCTCGATTTCAGAGCGTGCCTCGGATGGCAGAGTCTGCTTACCGGAGGCTAATAGCAAGCCCAACTCAAGGTGCGCAACAGCCAGATCGGGAGAGAGAGTGAGCGCATCGCGGAATTCCTTCTCCGCCTGGTCTTTCTGCCCTGTTTGGGCCAACGCTAAGCCCAGGCTGAAGTGGCCCGTGGCGAATCCAGGCTCGAGAGACACGGTAGTCTGGAAATGCTCGAGCGCCGCCTGAAGATTCCCGGCGACCATTAAGGCGTTACCAAGGTTGTTGTGGGCCTTGGCGAATTTGGGATCGGCACGGAGCGCAAGCGTGAACTCGTCCGTCGCCTCCTTGAACTTCTTCTGTTGCCAAAGCACTCCGCCCAGATTGTTGTGAGCCTCGGCGTAAGAGGGATGGGCGGCGACGGAAGTTCGGAAAGCCTCCTCGGCGCCTGCCAAATCGCCATCATTCCACAACCTAACCCCGTTGTTGTCTTCCCCTTGCGCGCGCGCCAACGCCTGGACCATTTGCAACATTTCCTTGGCCTTAGCAAACTGCGCGGCCGCCTGGGCCGTTTCGCCCAAGTGTCGAAGCACCGTGCCCAACCCGTAGACCGCCGGAATGGCGTCGGGTTCGTCCTTGATCGCATCTTCAAAGGCCTGACGCGCTCCTGCCCAGTCCCCAAGCCGCATAAGGGCGTTCCCCAGGTTCTGCTTGGCCTCGGGGAAGCGAGGTTGTGCCGCAATGGCCTTGCGGAGGTTCTCGACCGCAGCCTGAAGTTGGCCCTCCTGCAACTGAAGGAAGCCTAATCCCGCAAGGGCATTGGCATTTTGGGGGTCAAAGCGCAACACGGCTTCGGTTTGCTCCTGCGCGCCCTTAAAGTCGCCGCTCCTGAAGAGCATAGCCGAGAGCTCGAGCCGCGCGCCGACGCTTTTTGGATCGGACTCGACCGCGTTCCGGAAATAATCGGTTGCTGCCTTCAAGGTCCCGCCATCGGTTGAAATCAGGCCTTTTTGTAACCACGCGCCAGGGAGATGCGGATCGAGCGCCAACGTTCGGTCAATGGCCTCGCGGGCTCCCTGCTGGTCACCCCCTGATCGAAGCGCGATGGCGAGATGAAGGTAACCTTCCGCCGAATCCCTCTGTTGCCGGATTTCTTTCCGCGCTGCGGCCACCGCGCTTATGATCTGATCGGGCGGAACCGTGCCCAAGTCAAAGTCAATGTCACCCGTGGGACTCACATCCTCCGAGGCCATTCCTCCTTGTCCTAAAACAGGGGCTATGGAAAAAAGGAAGGCCGCGAGGGCTGCGGTGGCAACCACCAGACTGCGCCTAAGCCTTTTCATTTTTGTCCCCCTGCCGGAACGCATACTCGCGGTTCACGGCCAGCCGTTCGTACTTCTCTACCTGACGGTCGGGCCAGCGGATTTCAAGCTGATCAATGGACTTTGCCTGACCCAAGCCGAAGTGAAGCCGAATGTCGCTGCTACAAAGGTAGCTGTCTCCGCTTCGAACCTCATTGGTCTGCGTGAGCTTACCCGTCGTTACTCGTACCCGAGCCCCGATGGCGCTGCGGTTCGAGCGCGTGCCCGTGAGCCGGATCCGAACCCAGTTGCCAGCCGTTCCGGAAGGCTCATACAGAAAGGGTACCTGGTCGATGTTATTCACGACCACCCAAACACGTCCGCTATTCGCCAGGTCGCCAAAGGCGGCGCCGCGGCTGGACCATGCCTGTGTAAACCCGCTCTGGCTTTCGGGAAGGAGCTCAAACCGACCGTTGCAAAGATTGTGCCACAAGTGGTTGTGCTGAAAATAGGAATTTCCGGCCTTGTCCGCCTGCGGATAAAGGTGCCCATTGGCCAGGAAGATATCGGGCCAGCCGTCATTGTCAAAGTCCAGGAAGCCAGTGCCCAAAGTGAGTTTCGAGAAGTCCGTCCCAAGGCCGGCTTCAAAAGTGACGTCGTCAAACTGTCCCTTCGAGTTGCGGTAGAGCGTATTGTAGTCCTCGGAAAAGGAAGTGGTATAAATATCCATCCAGCCATCGTTGTTATAATCACCCACGGCGACGCCCATGGACGATTGCGGCCGCCCGTCCGCGGTCACGGCGCATCCCGCTTCCATGGCCACATCCTCAAAGGTCCCGTTGCCCTTGTTGCGCCACAGGAAATTTGGCTCCGAGTCGTTGGCAACATATATGTCAAGAAATCCGTCGTTGTCGAAATCGAGCGTAGCCACCCCGAGGCCGAAAGCGCGGGAGCTGTCGTCAATCCCTACATCTTTCGAGACCTCGCGAAACTTGCCGCCGCCTTCGTTGTGGTAATAGAGATCGGGCAGGCCGGTCAAACCCAGGGGGCCGCACGCACACGGGACACCTCGATAAAGGCAATATTTCGCTTCCCCTGGGGGGGGGATTATGGCGCGGTCGAAATCAACATAGCGCGCGACATAGAGGTCCAACCTGCCATCGCCATCAAAATCGCCCCAGGCGCAGCCGGAGGACCAGTTCCCGCCTTCGACACCGGCTTCGTGTGTGACATTGGTAAACGTCCCGTCGCCGTTGTTATGGAACAGGGCGTTTGTACCGAAATTCGTGATAAACACGTCGACATAGCCGTCATTGTCGTAGTCGGCTGCCGCAACGCCTTGGCCCCACCCGGTATTAATCAAGCCACTCTGCCGTGTAACGTCCGTAAAGGTGCCGTCGCCGTTATTGCGGAACAATCGGCTGATCGTTCGGGGAAGCTTGGGATCATCGAGCAACTGGAAGGTCGATCCGTTGACCAACAGGATGTCCATAAGGCCATCGTTGTTGTAGTCGAAGATAGCGACGCCCCCGTTCATGGTTTCCACCAGGTAGTTCTTCAAGAGCGAACCACAGGTGTCTTGGAACGTTGTGAGGCCCGCTTTATTCGCCACATCTACGAACCATGGCCCCGGGGCCAGCACCGGCTGCCCCAGTTTGCCGCCGCTGAAGATGGGGATGACGAAGCACAATCCCGACAAGTTTTGGCGCATCCAAGCGCGCCGCGAAAGGATTCGCGATGTACTTTTGTCCATGCCAGTCCTCGTCAGGGGTCGAAGTGTCTCGGTTTGATACTTCAGTGGTGAGTTTATCCTTCAACTCACGGATCAACGGGCGGCGTAAAGCCGCCTCTACGTCGAACTGAGATACTACCTCAGTGGTCGAGTCGTTCCAGAGCTTGCCGCTCCTTTTCCATGGTTTGCAGCACCTCCTGGCCGAATTGCGCTGAGGCCTGGCGAAGTTGGTTGGATGCGGCGAGCGCGGCTTCAGCTTTGGCCAAATCGCCTATTTTCCGATAAAGCAGGGCGAGGCGATAGTGCAATTCGCCATCCTGGTCGTGCTTGGCCACCCGCAAGAGATAATCGACGGCGTCCTGGTTGTGCCCGAGGGCTGCCTCCGCTTTCGCGAGATCGAGGCAAACCTGATAATTGAGGGTCTGGTCTTCGAGCGCGGGCCGCAGATTCCGGACCGCCGCCTCCCATTGCCTCTTCTGAACGTAGACATCGCCAAGTTCGTAGCTTGCCGCAAGCAGACTCGGCGCCAACTCGAGAGTCTTCCGAAGCGCCGGCTCGGCGCGATCCCAGTCCCCGGCCACCCAGTAGACCGTGCCCAAGCCGAGGTAAAGGTCCGGCAATTCCGTTGACAGTTTCAGAGCCGCTTCATATTCGGCTATCGCGTGGGAAGTTTCGTGCTTGTCAGCATAATATTTGGCCATCATCTGATGCAGGCGCGCCGAGTTGGGGCTCAACAGGGATACTTTCCGAAAAGCCTCGTATCCAAGCGCTTCATAAGACCGCACGAGCCAACACATTGCCCATCCGTCAGATGGCCTTGATTCCAGCGCGCGCCTCGCTGCGGCCTCCGCATCCTCGAGAGCTCCCTGCCGGAGCTCGGCTTCCGCGAGTTTGTCACGTTCAGACTGCAAGGTTCTCTTCTGCTTGCGCAACTGGTTGGCAACCTGCCGATAACAAGCTTCAGAGAGCCACGTTCCGGGTTCGAGTTGGGGAGGGCCGAGGGCTTCAGAACATGTCTTTTCGGGATTCGTTTTCATCGCTGACAGGTCCACGTCAGACTCTTGCAGCCAATTCCTCCAAACTGCTCCTACAGGTGTTTGAGCGAAGTGAGCGGGAATCGTAATCTGCTTTTGTTGTAAGGCTTGCCGTAAGACGATGGGGGGAGAAGACTCAAAAAGCCGGGTCAGTTCCTGAGGATTTGATTCCGCAAGGGCTCTAAGCTTCTCTGCAACGCCGTCCCAGTCCCCGCGCAACGACATGCTCGCCGACAAACCAAAAAGGGCATCCGGCGAATGGGGATTCCGCTTGAGTTCCTTCTGGAATTGGATCTCCGCGGTTTGAGGAAAACCCAGGTTAAGCAGCGCCATGCCCAGGTCGGCGTAAAGTCCAGCCTTGGAAGTGTTCTCCTCCAACAGCCCAAACAAGATGCGCAAAGCTTCTGTACTGCTGCCGCGGGAAATGGACTCCTCGGCTTTGAGTTGCTGGCCGATGGAATCCTTCGGGTATCGCTGCCAGAATTTGTTGGACGTCTCTTTGGACAAGAAGGCGTAGGCGAGCCCCAGCTTATACCATGCTTCGACTTCGTCGGGAGTGCGACGCAATTGCTCCTTGAATTGATCGATGGCCCCAGCAAGGTTGCCGCTGCGAGCCAATGCATCCCCCAGGGCAAGCCGGGCTGTGCCGCTGGCAGGGTTCAGCTTAAGGGCCTCTCGCAAGGCTTGGATCGCCTCGGGCAACTGGTTGATTTCGAGATCATCCAAACCCTGTACCAGCCAGGCCTGCTCAGGAACTGGGGCCGATGAATCTTTATTCTCTGTGACGGGCGCGACAGTGCGAAGGGATTCGCGGTATTGGTGAAGCAGAAAATAAAGCTTCGCAAGCCGGGTGCGAACCTCAACAATGGCTTGCGGCTTCATTTTAGCCGGATCAACCTTGTCCAGGAAATCCTGATAATGTTTTGCGGCTGTCGCATAGTCCCCAGCTTTATCTGCCACGGCCGCAGCCTGCAACTCGTCCTCAAGGGTGGGAGCTTGACTTGACTGCGGACTCCTGGCGCGTCCGGTCACGCTGTGAAAGAGCAGTAAACACAGCCAGAGACGCACAATAAACCCTCGTCTCCCCGATAAGGCACTACCCAAATCCCGAGGGAGGATAACCACCCTTGGCACCCCCAGAGCGGACTAAGACCTCAACTCTACTGATAACAGATGCCACGCACGGATGGCAAGCCTTCGCAAAACCGGATTGTCGGTTGATGCATGAATGCGCATTCGGCTACAATGCTTCCTCATGAAGCAACAGGTCGCGAGTTGCCTGTCCTTTTTGCTTTTGCTGGCCTCCGTCGCTTTTTCCCAACAACCTTCACCGACGATTATGGCGGAGGTACAACAGGGTCTTGCAGCGATGAAGAGCGGCGATTTCAGCGCCGCGGAGCGGCACTTCTCTGCTGCCTTGAAACTCGACCCTGGCGTTGCGGAAGTGCGCGCCAACCTCGGACTGGCGTATTACGCCGATCATCAGTATGACAAGGCCATTGCAGAGTTTAAAGAAGCCCTTCGGCGCAATTCATCCCTCGTAACCGCAAAATCGTTTCTGCCACTCAGCCAGGCAGCGATGGGAAACTGTTCCGCCGCCATGACAGGCTTGGAGCGCGAATTTGCTTCTAATCGTGACCCAAAGTTGCGCCGCATGCTCGGTCTTAGTTTGGCGAGGTGCACAGATCAAGAGGGGAACAGAATGGAAGCGGATCAAATAACCCAGAAGCTGTTGGCCGCTTACCCTGATGACCCTGACGTTCTTTATGCCGCCGGGCAACTCTATGGAAGGTTGTCTTCCGAGA
>Ga0074046_10003149_pt1 | contig 13937 bp, 10 predicted proteins | sample BogForMeECP23OM3_FD_94441 | JGI IMG/M metagenome (GOLD analysis project Ga0074046, IMG submission 94441) | Bog forest soil microbial communities from Calvert Island, British Columbia, Canada - Bog Forest MetaG ECP23OM3 | ecosystem: Environmental > Terrestrial > Soil > Wetlands ...
ACGAACCATTCCGCAACCAGCGGATGCGCCCATGCCAGCGAGACTGGAATTTCACCCAACGACATGTTCGTAATTCTAGCCGCTTTTGAGACTTTCGCCAATTCTTCGCTCTAATCTGGTCGCAGAACACGCCGACTGGAGGTCGTTCAAGTTTGGTTGCTGCCGATCACGTCTATAACCGGCTGTTAAGATGACGCCATGTCCGAAGAGCGCGCCAAGAAGATCAAACTGATGATTTTTGACGTCGACGGAGTGATGACCGACGGCACGATTTTCCTTTTTCCCGCTCCCGCAGGAGCGCCCGGTTCCAGCACACAGGACCACCGTGAAAAAATGGCTGACAAAGGCGGCTTCAGCATCTCCAGTTCGGACGTGGTGGAAGCCAAGGGATTCAATGCCCATGACGGTACCGGTTTTTCGCTGGCGCGACTGGGCGGGCTGAAAGCTGCCATCATCACCAAGCGAATTTCTGAAACCGTTGCTCTTCGCGCCCGTGACTTGAAGATCGAACACGTGTATCAGGGACAGCAGGACAAAGCAACCGCCTTCCACGAGATCCTGAGCAAAGAAAATCTTCAGGCTGACGAAGTCTGCTATGTAGGCGACGACATCATCGACCTTCCGGTGATGCGGCTTTGCGGTTTGGCGATTGCCGTGAAGAACTCACGCGAAGAAGTATTGCGCGAGTCGCACTACGTCACGCCGCACGAAGGTGGAAAGGGCGCGGTGCGCGACGCCATCGAATACGTTTTACGGGCCCAAGGATCGCTGCAGAGGGTGATTGACGATTACATCTACTCGCGCAGTCAGGATCCATCCACGAAAGTGCAGTGATCCTCCAATGGTAGCAAAAAAGAGCCCTCCGATGCGCAGGGGCGAGTTGCCCATCGGAGGGGGTCGCTTTCGCGACCATTCTCAGGGTTGTTACTCCCCGAAACACTCGTGATTTCGGGAAGTTTCGCTACTCACGGAAAATCTTTGATTAACCGGGCTCGCCGCTTAGATCGGTTACCGAACTGGTATCGGAAGTTCCATCGTTTCAAAACGGTCCCCCTTGGGGTAGGGGAACCACAAATGGTACGGCGACGCGGGCTGCTTTGTGTGGTAAGTAATAGAAGGTGTACAAGACGAACTCGTTGGTTTATCGTTCGGTACTCGGTATTGGAAGTGTGCGAGGTGTTCTTAAGCGGTTGGATGATTGCGGCTTTGCCAGAAGAAGGCAGCCAGGGCTGTTGCGCCACAAGCTAGCCAATTCGGGGTTGATATAAGGGTCCTAATGAAAAATCGCTCGGTCACATACGCCTTATTGGTGATTTCAGGTCTTCTGCTGCCATTCACACTGGCGTCGGCAGCCACCATCGCCGCGCCCAAAAAGCCCCATTCCAAATCGCATCACGTGACCGAGACTGCAGCGGCGCAGAAGAAAATGGCGCGCATGAAGCACAGCAGTCGCACGACTGCCAGCGACAATAGGTCGAGCCACGTGGTGGTCGCGGTGAATGGGAAAAAGGGGAGCAAGAAAGCCGCGTACTACGAGCGGTTCCATGCCAGTTCCTACGCCAACGACCAGGTCGATGGTGACATCACGACAGGTGAGGACCCCATCGTACGTGCGGCGGCGATCGAGGCCCTGGGCAACATGAACGGAACGATTGTCTCGATCGATCCCGAAAGCGGACGCATCCTGGCGATGGTCAACCAGAAATTGGCGCTGTCGGCCGGGGCCCAGCCTTGCTCCACCATCAAAGTCGCTGTTGCTCTGGCTGCGCTGAGCGAAAACGTCATCACTAAGGACACAGAGATTCCGCTCGGCAAGTATTGGCGGATGGACCTGACCGCCGCTCTCGCACATTCCAACAATGCGTATTTTGCTGCGGTGGGACAAAAGCTGGGTTTCGAGAAGGTGAGCTATTACGCGCACCAGTTCGGGTTGGGCGAATTGGCTGGCTATAACATTCCTGGCGAGCACCTTGGCACGTTCCCTTCCACCGAACTTGATCCTAAACTCGGCGGGGTAGGGAAGATGTGCTCTTTCGGCGAGAGCATTTCGCTCACACCATTGCAGCTTGGCGCCTTGGTGGCTGCCATTGCCAACGGTGGGTCTTTGTACTATCTTCAGCACCCCACGACGCCTGAAGAAATCGCGAATTTCACGCCCAAGCTGAAACGTAATCTGGATATTGGACCGATTATTCCCGAGATCTCAGATGGAATGTCAGGTGCCGTGGAATATGGCACCGCCCGGCTTCTCCGCAGCAGTTTCGTCGAAGAGCCGGTGTTGGGCAAGACCGGTACCTGTTCGAAAAACGGGACCCGATATGGCTGGTTTGCTTCCTACGCTAATACCGACTACGGGCGGATCGTCACTGTGATCTTCCTCGAGGGCGGACGTCCGACGTTCGGCCCGAAAGCCGCCGAACTCGCGGGACACTTCTACCGCAACCTCTACGATCACGACTATTTTGCAGCCAAGACTGCGACGGTCCCTGTGCGCTCGGCCGGCGCGACTGAGGCTGGTGTAGTCCACGAGTAACCTGAACACGCAGCCTGAGCCTCCCGTACGGGAGGCTTTATCTTTGCGATCATCTCCGCGGTTATTGAGCAGACGCCGCAGGCTTTTGCGGTTGCAAGGCCTCGACAGCGTGTTGATAAATCGTCTTGGAGGCAGGGTCCTGGGCCTCCGCCAGTTTTTTGTTCAGCCATTGCAGAACGGCTGCACGCGACGGATGAGGATAGTTGGGTTCGGCGTCGGTGATGCGCCAATCGCCGTTCACTTCCGATACCACAAACTGGACATCCTGGACCGCCTTTACAGACTCGTTCGAATAGCCCTCGGCCATGTCGTACTTGCCAAGCAAACGATAGTGAACCGTGACCATGTACTTGCCGTGTTCCGGCGTCGGCTCGGGATCAACGTCGAATCGTATCGTCACCATCATCAGTGGAAACTCAGGGTTTGCCCGCCAGGAAACCAGGGGTTGCACTTTCGGCCACTGTGACTGATCAAGGCGTGCGCCAGCGTAATCCATTCGGCAAAAGCGTTCGACCAGGTCCCGCGCATTTTCAGAATCCTGCTTCGGGTCAGAGCGGTTCAGAGGGATTCCGAACTGCGCCTGTGCACCAGCGACGAACGCCGCGAGGAAAGCGAGAGAAGCGAAGACGACGCGTACGGCTGAAAACAACGCTGGACCTCAGATCTGCGAACTTCGACTGCAGCAGAATACCTCGTTTGCAGCGGAAGTGCGAAACGCCCAGCGCTATCGCCAGGCGTTCCGACAAGAAGTAGGTTCGCTACTAGGCTCGCGCAGTTTTCTGATCGCTGAAAACCTTTCCGTCCTTAATGTGGATGATGCGATGGGCGTACTCGGCGATGTCGTGCTCGTGGGTAACCAGCACGATGTTGTTTCCCTGCTGATGCAGCCGGTCAAACAACGCCATGATCTCCACTCCGGTTTGCGAGTCAAGGTTTCCTGTGGGCTCGTCGGCCAGAATAATCGATGGAGTGTTGACCAGCGCGCGCGCAATCGCGACCCTCTGCCGCTGACCGCCCGACAATTCGTTGGGCTTGTGATTCATTCGCGATTCCATCCCAACCGATATCAGAGCTTGTTTGGCGCGCTCGATCCGTTCATGCGCTGGCACGCCGGCATAGATCAGCGGCAACTCCACGTTGTGGAGCGAAGTCGCTCGCGCCAGCAGGTTAAACGTCTGGAACACAAACCCGATCTCCTTATTGCGGATGCGGGCCAATTCGTCATCGTCCAGTTCGCTGACCAGTTGGCCATTGAGCCAATAACTGCCTTTCGTCGGAGTATCCAGGCAGCCGATCAGATTCATCAGCGTCGATTTTCCAGAGCCCGACGGACCCATGATGGCGACGTACTCGTTCCGTTGAATGCGAACGTTGACGCCACGCAGCGCATGCACCTGTTGTTCCGACCCCATGTCGTATGTTTTCCAAAGGTCTTCGGTGCAGATGATGCACCCTTCCGGCGGAGCGCCGGTTTGCGGTTCCGTGAGACTCACCAGTTCGGTTGCCATCCTGTGCTTCTCCTCAGTTGGTAGCTGGTCAGGGTTGCCCATCGTCGCGGATCCCCATGCCTTCCTACCGGCGCCGCCGGCCGCATCGGGTCTAGGACTCTTCTTTCTTGGACCCGGTCGTGTTGTCGATCTTGACGCTGGCTCCATTGCGCAGCGTGCGGAGAACCTTGTAGCTGCCAGTGACGATCTCGTCCCCCTGTTGCAGCCCGTTTGTGACTTCAATATCCGTTGTTCCGCTAATTCCTGTCACTACAGGTACGAAAACGGCTTCCTTTTTGTTCTTTAGAACAAACACCCCTTGCAGTTCGTCTTTCGGGTTGCCCTTGGTCAGTGAGGCCGCCTGTACCACGGCCTCCTTGGACTTCTTCTCCGGCTCCAGTTCGCTGCGCTGCCGGATTGTCAGTGCCTGAATCGGAATCGCCAGCGAGTTGGTTCGGGTGGCCGTGGTGATTCGGGCCGTGGTCGAAAGACCCGGCAGCAAATTCGGCGGCGGGTCCTGAATGGTCACCACGACTTTGAAATCCTTCGCTTCCTGGCTGCTCGAGGTCGACTGTGCCGTGGAAACCCCGGTGGACCGAAGGATCGCGTTATTGCCGATCTCCGTGACCACTCCCTTGAATCGCTGTTTCGGAATCGCGTCGATCGACACTTCGGCCGCTTCACCAAGTTTTACGTTCACAATGTCGGTCTCATCGACCTTTACTTCCGCCGTAATCACCGAGATGTCGGCAATCGTCATCAAGGTGCTTCCCGGCGCGTTCTGGATGCCGATCACTACCGTCTCGCCCTCGCGGACCGGCAGGTTGGTAATGACGCCGTCGAACGGCGCCCGGTATTCGGTCTTGCTCAGCACGTCAGCTGCATGTCGCAAGTTCGCGGCGTTCTGTCCAATGCGGCGCTGCGAGGAGTCCATTTGAGCCTTGGCTTGATCCAGCTTGGCTTTGGCCTGACCCATTTGTGCCGTGGCCGTGCCGTACGCCGCCTTCTTCGTGTCGTAATCGGACTTGGCAATCAATTGAGCCTTGTACAACGCCTCGCTGCGGTCGTAGTCCAGCTTGGCCCGCTCAAATTCGGCTTCGGCCTGCCGCTGATCGGCAGTAGCCGTGTTTACGGCGGCCTGCGCGGCAACATAATCGGTTTGCGCAGCCCTAAGCGCCGCGTCGTTGGCGGACAGATCGGCTGCCGGCTGCACATTCTCCAGAGTTGCCAGCATCTGGCCCTGTTTGACTCGATCACCCTCTTTCACGTAGAGGTGTGTAATCTTGCCGAACGCGTTGGCTCCAATATTGACGTAAACCTTGGGCTTAATTTCTCCCGATGCGGTCACCACCGACGTGAGATCCTCGCGGACCACCTTGCCGGTCTGCACCATAACCACGCCTTTACGGCTCTGCTGAACCGTAAACCCCACGATGGCCAGAAGTACGACGACTGCTCCGATAATGAGTGCGAGTTTCTTCCAGTTCTTCATGAACTTATTACGAGCCAAGACGGTGGAAAGTTCCTTAGGAAAGCAGCGTTCCGAGCCCTTTTCTCGTCACTTCCAACGATTCGCCGGCAGTTCGGCCGTTGCTTCGCACACGGACAGGATCCGGGACTCTCCCGAACACCATGATTATAGCTGCTCCGTTCGCAGGAATCGATATTGTTCACGGAATATGCAGATGCAGGAAACGTCGTTGCGTCCTTAGCGGCACTTTCGCGGAATGCCAGCGACTTTCCGCCGCCAAATGGGTTAAGGGTCTTGAGGTTCGGGGGGGCCGGGCGAAAGCCGCAGGGGGAGTCCATGCAACCTTGCTTTAACCGCTACAAAAACATACAATTTAAAGGCCATAAGTGTTTGCTCAGGAGTCCCTTGGTTTACATGAAGTGCCGCATTTTTCGTCCTTTATTGTCGTTACTGGTTGCCGCCTTGATGGCCGGATCCGTGGCCGGCGCTCAGAGTTCCACTCCCACTGCAGACGCCAACTCGGCCAAGCCGGCTGCCTCGGATGCGAAAGCCGGGTCTGACGCCCCTACGCCTGCCGACTCTCAGGCAGACCCTCTGAAGCGGCCCCTGTCTGACAAGCAGAAGAAGGCCAACGCCAAGGCCCTGAAGCAGGAGTTGGGATCGACTTACAAAAAGTGGCTCAACGAGGATGTTCGCTGGATCATTACTCCGGAAGAGTTGTCGGCGTTTAAGCAGCTTTCGAACGACGAAGAGCGCGATCAGTTCATTGAACAGTTTTGGTTGCGCCGCGACCCAACTCCCGACACCGAAGAGAATGAATTCAAAGAAGAACATTACCGCCGCATCGCCTATGCGAATGAACATTTCGCCGCCGGCAAGGCGGGTTGGAGGACTGATCGCGGACGTATCTATATCATTTTTGGCCCGCCTGACGAGATCGATGCCCACCCCTCCGGCGGCAACTATCAGCGTCCCATTGAAGAGGGTGGCGGCGAGACTTCGACCTATCCCTTCGAGACTTGGCGTTACCGCTACATCGAGGGACTGGGCGACAAGGGGCAGGAAGTCATGATTGAGTTCGTGGACACCTGCATGTGCGGCGACTACCACATAACGATTGATCCCAATGAGAAGGACGCGCTGCTTCATACTCCCGGCGCGGGCCTTACTCTAAGCGAGCAGATGGGACAATCTTCCCAAGGAAACCGCATCATGGGGACGTGCAGCCAAAACCAAGGCGGAATGCCGACCGGCGGCATGGATTGCACCAAGCAGTTCGACAAGCTCGACCTGTACGCAAAACTCAGTGCTCCGCCCAAGGTCAAGTTCAAGGACCTGGAAGAAGTCGTCAGCCACAAAATCAATGTCAACTTGATGCCCTTCGATATTCAGACCGACTTTGTGAAGATCACCGGAGACACGGTGCTCGTCCCGGTCACGATTCAGATCAAGAACAAGGACATCACGTTCGTGAGTAAGGACGGCATTCAACGCGGCACCGTCAATATTTTCGGCCGCGTCACCGGTCTCACCGGGAAGATCGCTCAGACCTTCGAAGATACTGTGCAGGTCGATGTTCCCAATGAGCTGCTGGAGAAGACGCAGGATCACTCGTCGCTCTACTGGAAGGCCCTTCCCTTGCGCCCCGGCCGCTATCGCTTTGACGTCGTGGTGAAGGATGTGAATGGTGATCGCGTCGGGACTTGGACTCACGGCGTCGCGGTTCCGGAGTATAACGAGGACAAGCTGGCGTCATCTTCCCTGATCCTGGCGGACCACATGGAAAAAGTCCCGGCCAAGAGTATCGGTGCTGGGAATTTCGTGATCGGACAGACCAAGTTTGCGTATCCTCACCTGGAGTTGGCAGACGGCAAGCCAGCCAGCTTCAAGCGCGACCAGCGCATGAATCTCTGGTTGCAGGTATACAACCTGCAGGCCGATGGGAAGACCAACAGGCCTTCCGCCAAGATCGAGTATGAAATCATAAATGTGGCCAACAACCAGGCTGTTCTCCATTCTTCGGAATCCACCGATACGATGGGAAACCTGGGTGATCAGATGACCTTGGAGAAGAGTCTGGCGTTGAGCGGCTTTCAGCCTGGTGTCTACAGACTGACAGTGAAAGTGGATGACAATATCTCGAAGCAGCAGATAGCGCCTTCCGTGCGATTTGCTGTTGAATAACCTTGCTGTTGTACCGGTCGGCGGGTGGTTCCTTCGGCCCGCTGCGTTCTTGAACCCCGGGGATCCTTAATTTGGGGGTGTGGTGATGACCCGAATACTGGGATGGTTTGCCGTTGGGGCCTCGCTCTGCATCAGTGCAGTGGCTGGGGTGGCTCCGGGCTCAATCTCGGGATCCGTCAAGGATTCCTCAGGCGTTGCGCAGATGGGCGCCGTCGTCGAGATGCTGGCAGTTGGCACGGGTCAGCACCTGCTGGCCTATTCCGACGCTGACGGACGCTTTACTATCGATGGCTTGGCCCCTGGCACATACGATTTGCGCGTTACCGCCCCTTCGTTCCTTCCTACCATCCGCGAAGACATCGCCCTCGCCGCCGGAGCCACCAAAATCGTCAATATCACGCTGAATACTTTATTCGAAGCAGCTCGGATGATGCCTTCCCGCAAGCGCGAAAACGATGACGACGACAGCTGGAAGTGGACGCTTCGATCGACCTCCAATCGCCCCATCCTTCGCTTCGACGATGGTATCCCGGTGGTCGTGGAAACGGGCCAGCAGGACCGGACACTGAGGGGTTCCCTGGCTTTCATGGCTGGAGGCTCGAACGAGGGCTACGGTAGCTCCTCCGATGTTGGCACGACGTTCACGCTCGAGCAGTCGATCTTTGGCACAGGCACCCTGGCCTTCGACGGCAGCTTGGGCTACGGTATCAGTACTCCCGACGGAATCTTGCGCGCGTCCTACAGCAGCGGCGGCGAAACCGGCTCTTTCCATCAGCTTGCCTTTACCATGCGCCGCTTCTCAGGCCCGGATCTTCTGGTGCATCGCGGCTCCTTGCAGGCGCTGGCGTTGTCGTCGGCCAACACCTTCTCGATTGGCGATTTGCTCGACCTGCAATACGGCGGAGAGTTGCAAACCATTCAGTTCATGGGCCGCGCCAATGCATTCCGCCCCTATGGATCGATCGATTGGCATTTCGGCGACAACACCGTCATCGAGTATCGCTACGCCACCAGTGAACCCACTACGCGTGCCAGCAAGGGATTCGATTCCGCCCCGGCGGACCTGAGCGAGAGCGGTCCTCGCATGACGCTGCTGAATGGCGCTCCTCTCCTCGAGAACGCACACCACCATGAGCTCTCGATCTCGCAGCGGCTGGGTGACAATCACTTTCAGCTTGCGTTTTTCCGCGACCGCATCAAGGACCCGGCCTTGCTGGGGGTCGGCGATATCGCGCTCGACACCGGAGACGTGCTTCCGGACGTCTACTCAGGAACGTTCAGCTACAACGGCGGAGCCTTGGACGCCCAGGGAGTGCGCTTTGTATTTCAGCGCAAGCTGACTCCCAATGTGACGGGAACCCTGGATTACTCCTACGGCGGCGTGCTCAACCTCGAGCAACCCGGCATCCAGTGGGAAGACATTCATGGCAACTTGCGGCGCGCGTGGCGCCACTCTGCGGCCATTAAGCTGAACGGCACCGTTCCTCGCTGGAACACTGAGTGGATCATTTCCTACCGTTGGACCAGCGGCGGTGCGCTCACTCCGGTGGATCTTTTCAACGCATCAGCTGGACAGACCGACGGATTCTTCAACCTCTTCGTTCGTCAGCCCATGCCTCGCGTGCGTTTCGTGCCGGGTCGCATGGAAGCCCTGATCGACCTGCGAAATCTGCTGGCGCAAGGCTACGTTCCGGTCATTGGCCCCGACGGCAACACCGTGTACCTGGTGCAGTCGGCGCGCAGCGTGCGTGGCGGCGTGGCCTTCACCTTTTGATTTTCTGATTACACAGCGAAGCCCGCTAAGTTAGCGGGCTTTTGTTATGTTCCTTCCACACTGAACGGTTCGAGTTCGGGAAGTATGTGCGTGGCCTGAACCTCGGCCGAATGCATCATTTGCGCAACGTACTCTGAACTCCCGCCATCACAATGCCGATTTCTTCCCCGTCACTAGTCGCACCACCCATGTCAAAATCACGGCGCCAATCACGGCTACAATGATAGTGTAAATCATCCCGCCGCTCCCCGCGAAGCCCACTAGGCGCATGAGGTAGCCGCCAATGATGGCGCCGACAATCCCCAGGACAATATCCATCAATGCTCCATAGCCGCCCCCTTTCATGATCTTTCCAGTAATCCAACCCGCGATCAGTCCCACGATGATCCACCAAATCAAACTGAGCATTTCTCTCCTCCGCTAACGCAGATTTGCCCGCTCAGGGCACACGATGCGATGCATGATACTCCATCAATGTTGGTTTTGGGAGAATCCTTACGCAAGAACCAATGGCAGCAGATGCGGAACTGCGACGACCCATTAGCGGCCAACCGGCGCTGAGCTACCGCATGGCGTCCTCGACCTCGCTCAGCCAGTCGGGACGTTTCAGTACTTCGCGCGGTTTGGGTCCGTCGGCAGCGCCCACGATGCCATCACGCTCCATCAGGTCGATCAGGTGCGCTGCGCGGCCATACCCGATGCGCAACCGGCGTTGCAGCAAGGACGTGGATGCCTTGCCATATTCCAGCACGATGCGGACGGCATCCTGGAACAGTTCGTCCTGGTCGTCCTCACCGCCGCTTTCTGCATCAGGACCCCCGCCTTCACCATCCTCCCGCGGAGCCTGCAGGAAGGCCTCCTGGTAGTGCGCCGGGCCTTGAGATTTCCAGAACTCCACTACCGCCGCAATCTCTTTCTCGGTCACAAACGGAGCGTGTACGCGATGCACCCGCGCTGATCCGTTCGGGAGGTAAAGCATGTCGCCCCGCCCCAGCAGCGCCTCTGCTCCATTGGCATCGAGAATCGTGCGGGAATCGATCTTGGTAGCGACCCGGAACGACATCCGTGCCGGGAAATTCGCCTTGATGAGTCCAGTGATCACGTCAACCGACGGCCTCTGCGTGGCTAGCACAAGGTGAATCCCGACCGCCCGCGCCATCTGCGCCAGGCGCGTGATCGATGCCTCGACGTTTTGGCCGTCGAGCATCATCAGGTCGGCCAACTCATCGATGATGATGACGATATAGGGCAGAGGCTTGGCGTCGCCGCCTTCCTCGAACAGGCTCGGCGTGCTGCTGTCGAACAGCTTGTTGTACTGATCGATGTTGCGCACGCCCTTTTCCGCCAGCACCTTGAGTCGCCGTTCCATTTCACGGACCGCATTGCGCAGGGCGTTGGAAGCCAGCTTTGGCTCGGTGATGATCGGCGTATGCAGGTGAGGCACGCCCTCGTAGTTGCCAAGTTCCAGGCGCTTGGGATCGACCAGGATCAACCGCACCTCTTCGGGAGTCGACTTGTAGAGCAGCGACATGATGAAAGCGTTGATCGCCACGCTCTTGCCGGATCCCGTCGAGCCCGCAATCAGCAAGTGCGGCATGGTGTTCAAGTCAGCGGTCACAATGCGCCCGTTAATGTCCTTGCCCATGGCCAGCGTAAGCTTCGATTTGGTGCCGAGGAATTCCTGCGATTCCACCACCTCGCGCAGCCAGATCGTCTCGCGTTCGTGATTGGGAACCTGGATGCCGACCGTCGACTTTCCCGCCATGCGTTCGATCAGTATGCTCTCGGCACGCAGTGCCAGGCACAAGTCGTCAGTCAAACCTGTAATCCGGCTGTATTTGATCCCGGCTTCGGGCTTGAATTCGAAGGTCGTTACCACTGGACCAGGATTGATCTGCGTAACCTGTCCCCGAACGTCAAACTCCCCGTACTTCCCCTGCAGCACCTGGGCCGTTATCTTGAGGTCTTCCGCGTTGATGGTGCTATGCTCATCGGGCCGGCGCAGCAAAGCCGTCGAGGGAAGCTTGTACCCGCCCGCCAGCTTCGGCATCGTTGTCTTGCCATGGTGCGTGCTGTCGGCGCGCGAGGTGACTGCGATCGGCTCCGCTGCGGCAAGGTCCTGAGGGTCAGTCGTTGCCGCTTCTGTATTTGTGCCCCCCGAAGGCGCCTGTGTTGGTGTGTTGGGAAGATACGAGCGGCTTTCAACTTCCGCGTCGAACATCCGTTCAATTCCGCTCTTGATCCGGCCCACTGACGGACCTCCAGCCGCACTCGGAGCCTGGTTGGCCGGAGCAGGCACTCGCGCCGGATTGCCTGGGCCTTGCCCCTGCCCGGAAGTCTCAGTCCGGCGTGGCACCAACTGCGCTGTGACCACCGGCTTGACATTGGCCGACGCGCGCTTCTTCTCCAACTCCTTCGCAGCCTTCTTGCGCTCTCGTTCGGCACGCCAGTCGGCGAACCGGTCCAGCGCCGCGTACGCGAATGAGAACCGCGTCTGTGACCAGATCTGCACCGCTCCGAATGAGAACGCGGTCGACAGATACAGCGCCACCGCGATCATTGCCACGCAGATTAGATAAGCGCCCACGATGTTGAAGTAATGGATGAGTGCGTCAGCTACGATCCTGCCCAGCACTCCTTCCGCCGGCACCGCTCCCATCCAGCGGAAACTCCAGGGCGGCAATCCAAGGAAACCAGATACGAAAACCAATAGCGCCAATGAGCCGAGCGTTTTGGCGTATGGGGAGTTGATCGGTCGCGAGCGGAACCAACGGACGGAGTACAACACCAAATAAACCGGGATCAGGAACCCAGCCACGCCAAATACTTGCAGCGACAGGTCGCTGGCTACCGCCCCAAAAACACCGATCCAATTGTGTGCAGGGCGGCTTGCAGGCGGGGTTGCCGCAGTATTGAACGACGGATCCAGAGGTGAATACGACACCAGCGCGAGGACAAGGAGAAGCGCGAAGACCAGCACCAGGAAACCGATCAGCTCGTTAAGCCGCCGGTTGGCCGTCGGAATAAATGCGCGTGCCAGAACTGTCATGTTGGCGTTCGGCCGGCCTGCAGTTTCACGTCGTTTCTTTGGACTCATCCCACCCGCTCGATCCAGCGCAGGCAGACACTCCCACTGCACGCGCAGCGGTCAGAAACGCGCGAATCCGCGACTTGCCCGAAGTACGCCAGAGCCAAAATGATTATGACAAAAAGGAAGGCAGTAGTAGCGAGAAATTAACCGTCTGCCGTTGTCGATCTAGTCTCCCCCACTGGCACCATTTCATGGTCCGATTTCCGCTTTTAGTGTGGGTGGCTGGCGTACCACAAGACAAACCCGCCGAGAAGGATGCGGTAAACCGCGAAAACGGTGAATCCGCGTGTCCGCACCCAGTTCATGAACCAGGCGACGACGCCATACGCCACGATGAAAGAAACCACAAATCCGATTGCCAGCACGATCCACGAGTGCGCGTCGCTGGGCATCGCCCCGATAGCGCTGGGCTCGCCGTGATGCGGATGTGTCGATTTCCACAAATCGTAAACCGTCGCCACCACCATCGTCGGGATCGATAGGAAAAACGAAAACTCCAAAGCGGCCGGCCGGCTCATCCCGGCCAGTTCCCCCGCGGTGATAGTCGACATCGAGCGCGACGTTCCCGGGAACACCGCGGACAACACCTGACACAGTCCAATCCAGATCGCCTGCCCGACCGACATCTCCTCCATGTCTTCCGTCAGCTTGCCGCGCGCGAACGCCTTATGCTGGGACCGGTCGTAAATTCCGTCCACGATCCACATGACGATCCCGCCGATGATCAGCGCCAGGCTCATGACGTAGAGACTCTCAAGATGTTTGCCGATTGTTTTCGTGAGCAAGAATGCGGGGATGGCGGTCATAACAAACGCGATCATCGTCAGCATCAGCGGGTGGTTGAAGACGGTTCGATCGCCGCGCGAACCTTGCGGAAAATCGCGAACGAACTCCACGATGCGATTCCAGAAATACAGTGGGAGGCACAGAATTGCGCCTAACTGGATGACAATGGAGAACATTTTCCAGTAGCCGTTGGCCAGGTCCATACCCAGGAAAGACTCGGCAATGCGCAGGTGCGCAGTCGAGCTGACAGGAAGAAACTCGGTTAATCCTTCAATCACACCCAGCAAAACGGACAACAGATAGTCGTTCAATTCGCCTCCGCGGGTTGGTGCTTACCAGGACTACTCGACCGTGTTCCCAAATGTGGGCATGTTGTTCTGAACCATGTATAACAGACGCTCCGCGCGCGTGGACCAGTCGTTGTTGTCGGGAAATTGTGAAACGATTCTCTTCGCTACCGACATCGCCCGCGATGTAGAATCAGCGGCCTTCTTGCCGCCGTTGTTGCTCTTGTAGATCACGATCAGCGCCGAATATCGCCACGCCGCCTTGTAAAGAGCCTCAGGAGTTTTGGGCGACTGCGGATGCTCGTCCGCGTACTTCATGTAGAG
>Ga0074046_10003150_pt1 | contig 13936 bp, 9 predicted proteins | sample BogForMeECP23OM3_FD_94441 | JGI IMG/M metagenome (GOLD analysis project Ga0074046, IMG submission 94441) | Bog forest soil microbial communities from Calvert Island, British Columbia, Canada - Bog Forest MetaG ECP23OM3 | ecosystem: Environmental > Terrestrial > Soil > Wetlands ...
GTGGTCGTGCCGTCGCCCGCGAGATCATTGGTCTTGGACGCCACCTCGCGCACCATCTGTGCGCCCATGTTCTCGAACTTGTCCGAAAGCTCGATTTCCTTGGCGACGGTGACGCCGTCCTTGGTGATGCGCGGCGCGCCGTAGGACTTGTCGAGAATGACGTTGCGCCCCTTCGGACCCAGCGTCACCTTCACCGCATTGTTGAGAATATCAACGCCGCGCAGCATTCGGTCGCGGGCGTCGCTGGAGAACCTGACATCTTTCGCAGACATGATTTTCAATTCCTGTGTTGATGTGGGCGGATGCGGTGTCAGGCAAACTTCTTGTTCGCGGCGCTGACGCCTTCGATCACGCCCATGACGTCGGACTCCTTCATAATCAGGAGGTCCTGGCCGTCGATCTTGACTTCCGACCCCGACCATTTGCCGAACAGGACTCGGTCGCCTGCTTTCAGTTCCAAACGCTGAAGCTTGCCGCTCTCGTCGCGGGCGCCGGGCCCCACAGCGACGACCTCGCCCTCTTGCGGTTTCTCCTTGACAGTGTCGGGAATGATGATGCCGCCCTTCGTCTTGTCCTCGCCTTCCATGCGGCGGATCACGACGCGGTCGTGCAATGGTCGGAATTTCATGGGATTCGCTTTCAGTCGACTGGCGTAGCCGGCTCGTGGGCAACAACCCTAGCTCTCGGCGGCAGTCCAACGCAGGCCTCACATGGCCATCGTTGGCACTCATTACAAGTGGGTGCTAGCAGAGGGCCGACGCCATGGCGATTTCCGTTTGTGTGGCGGTACGGACTCGGCGAAACGTTCGCCGCCGCGGACGACGCGGCGGCCAACTACGGTGACTTGGCCCAGCAAATCCTTGCCTTTGAGGTAGGCGAGCACCCCGACAGCGCGGCGGCGTGATCGTTCGCCTCCATCGCGACGACGCTCTTGGTCCCATCTGCCTTCACCACGAGTTGGGCGTCGGGAACGCCGAGCCGCTCCGCGACACCGGCGACGATCGGCGTTTCGCCCGAGACCGGCAGGATCGTGAATTTCAGCGACGACGAACCACAATTCGCCACGAGGACGAGGCCGTCGGACCAGACTGAGTCGATGGCGGAACGCGACGGATGCGCCATGAGCGAGAGCGTTCGGTCAGTGCGAATTGCCAACTCCGGAATATGTTCCGGCCCAGAACCTGATCCTCCAGTGGCGTAGAAACCGATTGCGTCGGCAAGGTCGGGGTCTGAGACAATGCGGCGGGCGATACCGTCGCGGAACCGCTCGCAGAAGCGTCGTTGGCGGACGCGCGATATGCGCGTTCGCCGTTCATGAGCCCCTCCAAGGGCACAACTTGCGAAGCGATCGCCCCGTCGCTCAACCGATCGATCAGTAGATCTGCGTGCTCATCGTGATTTCGCGCCAGATCTCGCTGACGGTCCGCGTCGTCTCCAGACGTCGGTCGGTGTAGCGGGTGTGCAAGAGCTTGTGGGCCTTCTCGGAATTGGGATGTCCGAGGAAGTCCCTGTACAGCGCCTGCACCTGCGGATTGTTGTGCGATTGCCGCGCCTTGGCTTTGCGGTCGATGCCAAACAGCGTCTCGCGCCGCTTCTCGGCATAAGACAGGTAGTGCTTTTTCGAGCGCAGCGTGCCGCCGCCATCGACGCAGCCGCCCGGACAGGCCATGATCTCGATAAAGTCGAAATCCGCCGTGCCGGCCAGCACCGCCTCGACGATCTGTCGGGTTGGCTTGAGGCCGTGGGCCATCGCCACCTTCACAACGCCGATGTCGCCGCCAAGCTCCACCGTGGCCGCACGGACGCCTTCGAAACCGCGTAATTGCGTCAGTTCGATCTGCTCCAGCTCGCGCCCGTTGACGACGTAATAGACCGTGCGTAGCGCTGCTTCCATGACGCCGCCGGTGGTGCCGAAGATCGCGCCCGCGCCGGAGAACTCGCTCATATAAGGGTTATCGAACTCGGCTGGCTCGAGCGACTTGAAGTCGACGTCTTCGCGCCTGAGCAGGCGGGCGAATTCGCGCGTCGTCAGCACGACGTCGACCTCGGGAATGCCGCCGTGAATCAGTTGCGGCCGTACGATTTCGTCCTTCTTGGCCGTGCACGGCATGATCGACACGACGCGGATGCGCCCGGGGTCTAACCCCATGCGTCCGGGTAGATAGGCCTTGGCGATGGCGCCAAGGCACTGCTGCGGCGACTTGGTGCTCGACAGGAGCGGCAGGACCTCCGGATAGTGTCGTTCGGCGAAGTTGATCCAGCCCGAGCAACAGGAGGTGAAAGTTGGCCGAAGGCCCTTGCCGAGCCGGCCGAGCAGCTCCGTGCCCTCTTCCATGATCACCACATCGGCGGCAAAATTCGTGTCCAGCACGACATCGAAGCCGAGCTTGCGGCAAGCGGCGATGATCTGACCCTGGACGTTGGCGCCGGGCGGCAGACCGAATTCCTCGCCGAAGCCGACGCGGATGGCGGGAGCGAACTCCACCACCGTGATGATCTCGGGATCGTAGAGGTAATCGATCACCTTGTCGGTCTCGTCGCGCTCGCCGAGCGCGCCCGTCGGGCAGACGAGGACGCATTGCCCGCAGGTCACGCAGCTCGACACTTTCTGCGACATCCCGTCCTTCAGGCCGACGAAGGTGCCGTGCTTGGTTTCATTGATCACCAAGGCATCGACGCCCTGTCCGTGGCGGCACATGGCGACGCAGCGCTGGCAGCGGATGCACTTGGTCATGTCGCGAATTATCGCCGGCGACGACGTGTCGACGGGCCGTTCGGCGACGAGCGCCGGGTCGGCGAAACGGCTTTGGCGCAAGCCGACAAACTGCGCGACGTCCTGCAGTTCGCAATTGCCGTGACGGACGCAGGTGGCGCATTCGTGGGCGTGGTCGGCCATCAGCAATTCGACCTGCTGCCGCTGCATTTCGCGCACCTTTGCCGTACGCGTCTGCACTACCATTCCCTCCTGCATCGGCGTGTTGCAGGAGGTGAGGATCATCGAGCGGTCCTGGCCCGGCATCTTGGCTTCGACGAGACAGACGCGGCAGGTGCCGGGCGCGTGGTCGATGTCGTCGAGCTCGCACAGCGTCGGAATGTAGAGGTCGTGTCTGCGCGCGCATTGCAGGACGGTCTCCTGCGGCTTGAACGTCACCGGCTTGCCGTTGATTTTGGCGCCGAGCTTCGCAGCGGGCTCGAGGGCGGGGGCAATCTCATCCATGGCTCAGGCGATCCCTTGCGGAATGGGCTGCTCGGTGATCACCGAGTAGATGCGGTAGCAGCGCAGGCAGCGGCTGGCTTCGTGATAGGCGTCCTCGGAGGAGATGGTCTTTTCGACCTCCTCGAACATCTGCTTGCGGATTTCAGGGCTCAGCTCCGGATGGTGCACGCGATGCATACTGCGCACCGGATATTCGATGCTGTCGGAGGCAAGCATCTTGTGGGTGTTCAGGATCTGCCGCATGCGCGTGCGGGGCACGAAACGCACATGTCCGCACTGCAGATAGTCGTCGATGGCGCGAGCGGCCTGGAGGCCGGCAGCCATCGCGTGGATCAGCGTCGCCGCGCCGCTGGCGCAGTCGCCGCCGGCGAACACGCCCTCGCGCGTCGTGGCGAGCGTCGTCTCATTGACCTCCACGCAGCCCCACCTGTTCATCTTCACACCGTCGTCAGGCGTCAACGCGCCTTTGCGCACCTCCTGGCCGATCGCCGCGATCACCATCGTGCAGGGCAGCGTCCATTCGGTTTCGGGAATCGGCTTCACGCCTTTGCGGCCGCGCTCGTCGGGTTCGGTTTGTTGCATCTTCAACAACTCGACCCCGGACACCCGCCCGTCGGCGGAGACAATGCGCGAGGGATTCGACAGGAAGTGGAAGACGACGCCTTCCTTCTCCGCCGCCTCGACCTCCTCCGCGTCCGCCGGCATGTCCTTGCGCGTGCGGCGATAGATGAGATGCACGGTTTTCGCGCCCATGCGCAAGGCCGAGCGCGCGCAATCCATCGCGACATTGCCGCCGCCGACCACGACCACGTCGCCCGACAGTTTGGTTTCCTTCTTGCCGGCGACGTGGTCGTGCACCTTCAAGAGAAACGCGATGCCGGACTCGTACCCCGGCATCGTCGGGTCTTCGTCGGGCACGCCGAGCAACGTCCCCTGCTGGCAGCCGAGCGCGAGGAACACCGCCCGATAGCCGCGCGCGAACAGATCGTCGATGCTGAAATCGTGACCCAGCGACTTGTTGAAGAGGAAGCGGCCGCCCAACGTGGTGATGATGTCGGATTCGGCGCGCAACACGTCCTTAGGTAGCCGGTAGCTGGGGATGCCGATGGCCGCCATGCCGCCTGCCTCGTTCATCGCCTCCAAGACATCGACGCGGAAGCCGCGCAGCAGCAGATGATAGGCGCAGGCCACGCCGGCGGGGCCGGCGCCGACCACGGCGACGCGCATGTCGGGGCCGAGCGATTGCGCCGCCATGCCGCGCGTGAACTGCAGCGCATGCTCGCCCGCCTGCTGCTCGGACACATAGCGTTTCAGCGTCTTGATGCCGACCGCTTTGTCGACGAGGTTGCGCCGGCACGCCATTTCGCAGAACCGCACGCAGACGCGGCCGCAGGTGGCCGCCATCGGATATTTCTGCAGGATCACGCCGAGCGAATGCTCGGGCTTGCCGTCGCGGATGTAGTCGATGTATCGCGGTACATTGATCTTCGACGGACAGGCCTCGATGCAAGGCGCCGTCATGTAGGTCATGCCGTTCTGATTCGGCGCATGTCCCGCGGCCAGTTCCGCCTCGATGATGTCGCGGAAATGCGTCAGCGCCGCGATCAGCGCTCGCGCGCAACTCTGGCCGAGCCCGCACAACGACGTCTCCGCCATCTGGTGGGCCATCTGTTCGACTCCGTCGAGATCAAGCGAGCCTGACTTGCCTTCGCGCATCGCGCCGAGCGAGTCGCGCACCAGCAGCGTGCCCATGCGACAGGGAGTGCATTTGCCGCAGGATTGGCTCGCCGCCTCCTGCATATAACGCCAGAACGCGTCAATCAGATTGACCTTCGAGTCGAAAACGAAGAATCCGCGATCGCCGAAAAACGCGCGAATGGCGTTGCCGTCGTTGAATTCATCGAACCCGCGCAGACCGGGAATCGAGGCCGCTTCTCCAGCCGCCCTGCCCCGACTGTCGTGCACGTCGCCGTCCCAGAATCCATAAGCAACTTCTGTCATTTACGGCCCAGCCTTCCCACGACTACGCCCGACAGGTACAAGCCCTTACGGGAGCCGCATTGTTTCAAATCAATTGCCATAGCGAGCGCATCCAGCCCCCCAGACCGTCAAATCCCGGAGCCTTCGCGAAATCCGGAGATCATGGCTCCGCGCCGCGACCAATTGCCGCGCATGTCTTCGCCGCCAAGCGCATGACGAAAAGACCGCAAATCCCGCTCACACATGCGCTGTGCGACCGGCGGCGACGCAGGGCTTTCGTGGCTCCAACATCCACGGGCGCCGTCTTTGTCAGCCCTGGCCTCAGCCATGCGTCGCCGCGGTCCGCGTCTGATAGTGCGGCGAACAGCCCCATTCATTCCAACCGACCCGCCGTCCGATCGAGCCGATACGCGCCTCCAGACAGCCGCGGCAATCCGTGCGCTCCTCTTCGATGCACGGCTTGTTGTCATAGAGTTGATAATTCTTGCGCACCTCGCGCGGCGAAATATTCGGCATGATGATGTTGCAACCGTAGGAAAGGCCGCGTTCGCGGCCGTCCTCGAACAGGGTCTGCAATGCGGTGGAGGCGGCGATATTGACGTCGCGCAGCGCCAGACGGGCGACCGCCAGCATATTGAGCGACAGTTGCATCAACGGCCCCCTTTCCATCATGCCTTCGTCGACCATGTCGGCGCCGAGCGAGGTGATATAGGGGCCCATGCCAAGCATATCGATGTCATATCGGGCATAGAAACGGATGTCGGCGCAGAGGTCGGCCAGCGTCTGGTCCGGCAGGCCGATCATGCCGCCCGTGCCGACTTGCATCCCGGCGGCGCGAATGTCGTCCAGAGCGCGCAAACGGGACTGATAAGATTTTTCCATCCGCTTGCGGTCGCGCGCCGGATGCAGTCTCGCAAACAGGTCGGGATTGGAGGTCTCCATGCGCATCAGATAGCGCACGCCGCCATGCTCTCCCGCCGCTTCGCGCCACCGCCGGTACGTGCTCAAGTCCTGTTCGCCCAGCGACAGGGTGATGCTCAGTCCGTGCGGCAGCGTTTCCGACACCGACTTCCTCCGGATCTCGCGAATGCACTCCTCGACGAAGCGAATGAATTTCTCGTCGCGCCTTTCCCCCGATTGCAGACACATCGAGCCGTAGTTGTTTTCGGCCGCCCAGAGCGCGCTCTCGACGATCTGCTGCTTCGACAGGACATAGCGGGGCACGGATCTGTTTGACTTGCGGATGCCGCAATAGCGGCAGTTGAGCCGGCAGATGTTGGAGAACTCGATGATGCCGCGGTAATGCACCTTGTCGCCGAGCAGTCGGGTCGTCAGATCGTAGGATGCGCGACGCAGCGCCTCGCAATCCGCAGGATCAGTGAGCCCGAGCAGATAGACGATGTCGGCGTCCGAAAAGGCTTCCCGCCGCAGCACGCTTTGCAGACGCGAAGGGGCCTGCAACGGCGCGTTGAGGAAACCCGGAATCGCTGCGCAGCCCTGCGAGACTCCGACGCGGTCAGAGCAGGCCGTGCAGCCAGCGGGGCCGCAACCGTCGGACGAAAGCGTCGATGACGCTTGGCTGCCGATCAAAATCGTGTCCAAGGACCTCACCTCGATGTGTTCCTGGCGAAGAAACAAACCTGAACGTCACGCTTCCGCCGGCGCCTTGCGCATGGCCGCCTCATAGGCTCGATACGCTTCGGGGAACGGCTCCAGAGACCGCTCGAGAACCCCCTGCACGACCGAGATCGACAGGCCGTAATTGGTCATCGGAACGCCCTGCTGCTCGGCGCGATAGAGCCATGACAGCATATGCTTGCGCGTCACCATGCAGGCGCCGCACTGGATGATGAGCTTGTATTTGGAGAGATCCTCGGGAAAATGTTTTCCGCCGCTGAAGTCGACGCTGAGCTCTCCGCCGGCGAACTGACGCAGCCAGCGCGGAATCTTCACCCGCCCGATGTCGTCGCAGATCAGATCGTGCGTGCAGGCTTCCGCCACCAGCACATGGTCCCTCGGGCGCAACTGATGCAGCATGGCCGCGCCTTCGGCCAGGCGCACAAGGTCGGCCTTCAACCGCGCCATCACGATCGAGAACGTGGTGAGCGGAATTTCCGGCGGCGTATCGGCAGCCGCCTTCAGCACGATTTGAGAGTCGCAGATCACCAAAGAAGGCGGCCGACGGCTGTTTTCCAACGCGCGGATCAACTCGCGCTCCTTCACCACGATGCAATCAGCGTCAGCTTCGAGGATTTCGCGGATCGCCTGCACCTGTGGCGGGATCAGGCGACCCTTCGGCGCGCCGAGATCAATCGGAACGACCAGCACGACCAAACCGCCGGCCGGAACCAGATCGGCGACCAGCGGCGGTTCGAAGAACCGGTCCTCCGGCGCAATCCGGATCAACGACTCGCGCACCGCATCGAGGTTGCGTCCCGTCTTGACGGAGATTCCGACCGCCTCGCCTCCATCGCCAAGCAGCGCGCGCGCTTCGTCTAACGAAGGTTCGCCGCGGTCGGATTTGTTGAACACGCAAAGGATAGGGGTCTTGAGCGCCTGCAAGCTGGCGATCAATTTGCGTTCGAACGAACCCAAGCCTGTCTCGTCGCAGAGCACGAGGGCAAAGTCGACGCGTTCGAGGACCTCCTGAGTCTTGGCCGAGCGCAAAACGCCGAGGGCGCCGACATCGTCGACGCCCGCCGTGTCGACGAGCACGACCGGCCCAAGAGGCGGCATGTCGATGGCCTTTTCCACTGGGTCGGTCGTGGTGCCCGCGACCTCGGAAACGATCGACAACGGGAAGCCGAGCAGCGCGTTCATCAGGCTGGACTTGCCGACGTTGCGCCGGCCGAACAGACCGATATGCATTCGCAGGCTCTTGGGCGTAGCGAGCATGTCTAACGCCTCTCGTTGCGCGGATGCGGCGAAACGTAGCCCAATTGCGTCATTGCCGCCGGCGAGAGACGCCGATCGAGTTCGACATCGTCGATCAGCCCCGTCTCGCGCACCAGTTCCCTGACCGTCCGACGCGTGCTGCGCGCCGCCGCGGCGACCCGGGTCGCTTCCTCGTAACCGAGCGCGGGAACCAACGCCGTGACGATCGCCCAGGACGTCTCGACCTGCCGCGCGGCTTCCGCCGCATTGATCTCAATCACAGCGATACAGCGGTCGGTGAAGGCCGCGTTGGCGGCGATCAGCGACGACAGACCCTCCAGCAACGATTGGGCGACGAGCGGCAGAAACGCGTTAAGCTCCAATTGGCCCGCCTGACAAGCCTGCGTAATGGCCGCGTCATGGCCGATCATCGCCATTGCCGCCTGCCCCACCGTCTCGCAAATGACCGGATTGATCTTGCCGGGCATCACGGAGGAGCCCGCCTGAACGGGCGCGAGCGCAATTTCGTTCAAGCCCGCGCACGGACCCGACGCCAACAAGCGGATATCGGAAGAAATCTTGTAAAGATTGACGGCATGGGCTTTCAGAATGCCGGACACTTCGACGAACACGTCGGCGTTCTGCGTCGCGTCGAGCAGATTTTCCGCGCGCGACAGATTGAGCCGGGTGACTTCGCGTAGCTCGCCGACGACCCGGAAAATATAGTCGCGCGGCGCGGCGACGCCGGTGCCGATCGCCGTGCCGCCGAGATTGACGACGCGCAGCCGCTCCTTGCACTTGAACACGCGCCAGCGGTCGCGCGCGATCGCCTCCGCCCAGGCGCCGAAAGTGGCGCCGAACGTCGTGGGGCACGCGTCCTGCAACTGCGTGCGCCCCATTTTCAGGATGCCTGCGAACGCCGATTCCTTCGCCTGCAACGCGAGTTGAAGCCTGGCGATCTCAGCCTCGAGGCGGTCGAGGAGTCTCAGCGCGGCGACCTTCACCGCAGTTGGAAACACATCGTTGGTCGATTGATTGAGATTGACGTGATCGATGGGATGAATGCGCGTGTATTCGCCCTTGCCAAACCCGAGCCGCTCGGCCGCTCGGTTGGCGATAACCTCGTTGACGTTCATGTTGAGCGACGTGCCGGCGCCGCCCTGCAGCCCATCGACGCAGATCCATTCGTGCAGCAAACCGCGCGACACTTCCTGAGCCGCTTCGCAGATGGCGCCCGTCGCCTCCGCATCGAGCTCGCCCAAACCGCGATTGGTCAGGGCCGCCGCCTCTTTGACCGCCGCCATCGCCTTGATCAGCTCGGGATGGCAGGGGCGGCCGAGAACAGCGAAATTTTCCAGCGCCCGCGCCGTATGGATTCCATAATAGGCGTCGGCGGGAACCTGCAGCTCCCCGATGAGGTCATGTTCGACGCGAAAGGCTTTGTCTCCAACCACGTGATGTCCGCCGCCCGGCTTTTCAGGACGGAGCTTTAAGAGTCCCGCGCCCTGACGGCGCAGGGCGAGCCGTCGCGGGCTCCTGTCCACGACGCGCCTTTTTCAGGTCCCGGCCGCGGCGTCTAGTAATAGATGTCGCGCTTGCCGTTTTGGATGTTCTTCAGTTCCTTGATCGTCTGCCTTCGGATCGCGGCGGAGGGAATTTCCGTCACATGTTTTTCGATGGTCTTTTCGCCAATCGCCCTCGTTTCCGGCGAGGCGTAGTCCATCAGATATTCCTTGAATGTCAGAATGGCGTTGGGCTCGCAGGTCTTCTGAATCCGTCCGCTCTTGGCCAGCTCCATGAAACGGTCGCCAGTGCGGCCGGTGCGATAGCAGGCGGTGCAGTAGCTCGGGATATAGCCAGCCTCGCAAATGTGGCGCAGAATTTCGTCCGGCGTGCGGTTGTCATGCACCTGGAATTGCGGCGTGTTGTCCGGCGCCGGCGGACGCTTGCCTTCCGTGAAGGCGTCAAGCTTGGCCTTGTAGCCGCCGACGCCGACGCAGGAGCCGGCGCTCATCTGCGAAATGCCGAGATCGATGATCTCGTCGCGGAACTCCGAGTCTTCTCGCGTGGAGATGATCATGCCGGTATAGGGCACCGCCAGACGCAGCACGGCGATGATTGTCTTGAACTGTTCGTCGTTGACCATGTGCGGGAAGGTCGCCAGATCGACGCCGGTCGCGGCGCGCAAGCGAGGGAACGAGATGGTGTGCGGCCCCACGCCGAACTTTTCCTCGAGATGCCGCACGAGCATCATCTGCGCCACGACCTCGAAGCGATAGTCGTAGAGCCCATAGAGCACGCCCGTGCCGACGTCGTCGATGCCGCCCTCCATCGCGCGATCGAGCGCCGTGGTGTGCCAATCGTAATTGTGCTTGGGCCCCTTGCGATGCATCTTGGCGTAGGTTTCGCGCTGGAACGTCTCCTGAAACAGCACGTAGGTGCCGGTTCCGGCTTCCTTCAGCTTGCGATAGTCCTCCACCGTGGTGGCGGCGATCTGCACGTTGATGCGGCGGATTTCGCCCTTGTTGTCCTGCGTCTCATAGATCGTCTTCATCGCCTCGAGCACATACTCGATCGGCGTGTTGACCGGATCTTCGCCCATGTCGAGCATCAGGCGCTTGTGGCCCAGTTTCTCGAGCGCCTTCACCTCTTCACGGATCTCATCCATGGTCAGGCGCTTGCGCACCGCGTCGCTGCCCTTGTGATACCCGCAATAGGCGCACGCTATTGGCGCGCATCTGTCACCCTCGGGCATTATGTCGAAGGCGCCGGCGCGATCAGCAAGGCGTCTCACGCCGACCCGCGGAACCAGCCTGCCGCGCGGGCGGCGTACGTGGATCGGCATCGAGCCGCGACAGACCTCGTCATTTCTCGCGATCCCGATGGCGGCAATCGCCGACGAGCTGCGTCCGGCGTAATCATCGAACGATTTCACGGTCCCAGTGAAAAGCCAAAGCGTCAAATCGTCGCGTCGAGGTGGAGCGACCCCCGCCAGAAACAATGGTCGAGTGCTTTCCGCTTGGGTGAAGGGCTCTCGGCCGCCGGCCCTTCGCGACTTCGGGACGAGGCCCGGGGCCGGGGGTCGAAAGCCCCGAAGGAGGAAACCGAGGGGGCGAAGGGTGCTATATGGCGGGGCGCGACCTATGCAGATCTTAGCCTTGCGGACCGTCCACGATCCCGGCCATGACCGCGAGCACGTGCAGCGCAAGGTCTCCGCTTGCCCGGTGGGGGCGGCCGTCGAGGATCGCGCGCACCCATGTCGGCCAATCCGAGGGGCGCATTGCCGATCGGCGCGGCCGCTCTTGTGCCGCACGCCCGGGATTTCTCCCGCGGGCGTTCGCTTGCTATCTTCGGTTGACGGCCGAGCGCTTGCTCGTCAACCGCCGTCCAGCAGGGAGTAGCCATGTCGTCGATCGGCGCCAAGTTGGTTGAGAGCCTACGTTCCGTTGAGCGGCCAGGGGATTTCTGCGTCGGCGGAATTCGAGAGGTCTTCATGCCCGCGATCGATGTCGATGGGGTTGGCAGGATCGCTTTTCCGATCTTGCCCGCCCAAGCCGAGAGGCTCGTGGCCATCGCCGAGGCGGCCCCGTATGGCCGGGGGGAGGAGACTTTGGTCGATCGCAAAGTCCGGAGAACCTGGCAGGTCGAATTCGCCAGGGTCCGGATCGGAGGGCGTCACTGGGAGAAGACCCTGGGTGAACTCGTCGACAGCGTGGCCCTCGGACTCGGCGTGAGCGGAGCGATTGCAGCCGACTTCTACAAGCTTCTTGTCTACGACGCCGGCAGCTTCTTTGTCGACCACCGAGACACCGAGAAGGTCCCCGGCATGTTTGCAACGATGCTGCTCGTGCTGCCCTCGACCCATGGGGGCGGCGAACTGGTGGTAAAGCACGCCGGCCGGGAGGTGGCGCTCGACCTGCATCCGGAGGACCCGTCGGAGATCGGCTTTGCCGGCTTCTATGCCGACTGCGTGCACGAAGTGCGGCCTGTGACGACGGGATTTCGCCTGACCCTCGTCTATAATTTGCGCTTCGTCGACAAAAGCCGCCCGCCGAGCCCGCTGAAGGCGCCCGATTATCGCAGCGTTGAGCTGCGGGTGGCGGAGACGCTGCGGAACTGGGCGAGTGCGGAGGACGAGCCGGATAAGCTGATCCTGCCCCTGGAGCATGCCTACACGCCGGCGGAGCTGTCGTTCGGCGCGCTCAAAGGCGCCGATGCGGGCGTAGCGTCCGTGCTGGTCAATGCCGCCGCGGAGGCGGATTGCGATTTCCATCTCGCCCTGGTGTCGATCGAGGAAAGCGGCAGCGCCGAGCACACCGCCTATTACGGTTACGGTCGTCGCGGTTCGAGTCGAGACGAGGCGGAGGAAGACTTCCGGGTCTCCGAGGTGTTCGACCGGGCGCTGATCCTCTCCGAGTGGCGGCGTCCAGATGGCGGCGAGGCCGGGTTCGACGATTTTCCATTTTCCGAGGACGAACTGTGCCCGCCCGACGCCTTCGACGATCTGGCGCCCGACGAGGAGCATTTTCACGAGGCGACGGGCAACGAAGGCGCGTCGTTCGAGCGCACCTATCGCCGCGCCGGCTTCGTGTTGTGGCCCGCCGCGCGCAGGCTCGCGGTGCTCAATCAGGCCGGACTCCGCACGACGCTGCCGTACCTCGAAAATCTGACGGCGCGCTGGGAGGCGGACGGCGCGTCGATCGAATCGTCGTTGTGGCGTGACGCCGATGAGCTTTCGGGGCGCATGCTGCGCTCCTGGCCGCGCTCGTCCTGGCGGTCGGACGACGATGCCGAAGCCGGCAAAATGCTCGATTTGCAGGTCCGACTGGGGAATGTGAAGCGCATCGAGGAGTTTCTCGCCGAAATCTCCGCCGAAGGCCGTTACGCCGCGGCCGACAATGGAGCGATCGTGCGGGCTGCGGCCCTGCTTCCGCCCGCGCCCGCAACCGAGCTCATGGTCAGGATTGTCGGGCGTAACGCCCCGGCCCATCTCAGCGCCTGCGGCGATTTGCTGCTGCGCTCCGTCGCGGCGCCGACGGGCGCTTTGGGCGATCTTGCGCGGATCGGCGCCACCTTGATAGACGCCATGCCGGGGGACCCGACCAAGCGGGAGAAGGTCGACGAATGGACGCGGCCAGCGTCGGTGAAGCCTGGCTTCGTCGTCGATCTCTTGACGGCCACGAGCCGGATCGATGCGGGGCTCGCGGCGCGCGCGATCGAGCGCCTGTTGGCTTGGCCGAAGACATACGGGCCGGACGACGTGCTGACGCCCGCCGCTCTCGCGCTCGTAAAGCTCCCGGAGAGCAAGTCCTGGCCGGCGGCGGCGCGGCTGCGGCAGGCGTCTCTCGACCATTTGCAGAGGCGCATCGCCCTGCCGCTGGAGGCGCCGCGAGACTGGACCAGGGACAACCCGCTCGATTGCCCATGCGCCGACTGCCGTGCGCTCGGCGTCTTCCTGGTTCAGCCGGATCAACAGCAGTGGCGGCTGAAGGCGGCCCAGGATCGACGGACCCATGTCGAGCAAAACGTGCGGCGCGCGGCGTGCGACCTCGATCTCACGACCGAAAGGCGGGGCAGCCCCCACGTGCTTGTCGCCATCAAGAATCAGGCCAGCTACCAGCGGCGCGCAAAGCAGCGCCGTCTGGATCTCGAGCATGTAGCGGCGCTGGGCGGATGAGACAGCGCCGACCGGAACAGCGAGACCGAGCGTGGCATGAGCCGGACGAACAAGGTTCACCTTGCCGATCGTGTCGCCAGGGCCGCTGAAGCGGCGCTTGCCGCCAAGAGCTTTGTGAGCGCCATAGACATCCTTGTCGGGATCGGGTGGCTTGATCCTGGAGCCCTGGAGCGCTGGCGGCGCGGGCA
>Ga0074046_10003151_pt1 | contig 13935 bp, 15 predicted proteins | sample BogForMeECP23OM3_FD_94441 | JGI IMG/M metagenome (GOLD analysis project Ga0074046, IMG submission 94441) | Bog forest soil microbial communities from Calvert Island, British Columbia, Canada - Bog Forest MetaG ECP23OM3 | ecosystem: Environmental > Terrestrial > Soil > Wetlands ...
CAGGCTGCGAAAAAGGGCGCATTCGCCACGACGCGGACAAGGTTGGTCTGCTTGCGTAGCCGTCTCACATCAACGACAATTTCGACGCCGCTCCGCCGACGCAGTCGGCTTCGTTCAATCGCTGAGTACGAGTTTCGGAAACGAACTTAGTTCCGGAATCCATCCGGACCCGCACGGTGCTGACCCTTCTTGTCGGGCTGACCGCGTCCCACCTCGCTAGCATGGCGCTCTATTCCGTCTCCGGGATGGGCATAGGAGCATGGTCGCATGGGTCGATCGCTTCCACGCTTCTAATGGCCGTCGCCATCGTCGCCTTTTCGTGGTGGGCGAGCGGCTGGATCACGGCGCCGCTGCTGTCGGAGTTCGCGCGGGCCTCCGAAGGGTTGGGCGTGGACGTCAACGCGCTGCCGCACGCCGAAGACGGTCCGGAGGAGGTCCGCGCGGCGGCCCGCGCCCTTAATCTGATGCAGACCCGCATCCGCAGTTTCGTCGAGGATCGCCTGCGGATGCTGGCCGCGGTCTCGCACGACCTTCGCGGACCGATCACCCGCCTGAGGCTGCGGGAGCAGGTCGAGATGGACGCCGGCTCCCAAGCCAAGATGCTGTCCGACCTCGACGAAATGGCACAGGTGGTCGATTCCAGCCTCGCGTTTGCTCGCGACGAGGCGACCGAGGAGGCCAATCAGCCGGTGGACCTCGCCGCGCTTCTCAGTACGCTGTGCGATGACGCGGTCGCCCCCGGTCATAAGGCCGAATTCGCGTGGGAGGGGCGCCTCGTCTACCAGTGGATTGCACCGACATGCGGGACGATTCGCCGACCCGCCCAAGAATCGGCTGCTGTCGCAGCCGGCGCTGGGCGCGGTCCAGTGCACGTTTTGAAGCCGACGGGCAACGCATCGCCGTTCCGAGCGCTCACAGTCGGAAGCGCCAGGATCAACCGCAGTCAACGCAGGGCTGCCGTCCCCTGTCGGTCCTGGTTGGCACAGGAATCGCCGGAATCAGGGCGCGTAGTTGCAACACCCCATGAGAGCCCGCCGCGCCTTGCCGACCTCAGGGCTCTCGGCGTGCTAGATCGCAGAAATGACGCGTGTCAGTCTGTCTGCGACCTCAGACGCCAAGTCCGCCAGCACAGGGTTGCCTATGCGTTCCATTGCGGCGCGTGGATCGATGGCGGCCACCTCGGTTTTTCCCGCGCCTGCGTCCTGGACGATGACGTTACACGGTAGCATCACCCCGACCTTATCCTCGGACGCTAGCGCTCTGTGCGCGAGTGGCGGGTTGCAGGCGCCAAGAATACGGTACGGTCGAAAGTCGATCCCAAGTTTCTGTTTCATGGTACCGGCAACATCGATATCGGTCAGGATGCCGAAGCCCTCGTGCTTGAGGGCCTCGACAACCTTGGCGACAGCTTCTTCGAAGCCGGACTCAATTGTTCGAGAGATGTAGTAAGTCATGATGTCCTGCTCCTTCTTGACGCCGCTATCGTGGAAAGAACCGCACCCCTATGATACGAAAAAGGGTCTCGCGCGGCCGCGTGACAAAAGCGTTCGCTCGGCCGCCCAAATGCAAAGCGAGCAACGCGACAAGCGCCCAAAAGATCAAACGGTGCGCGACGCTCATCGGCCACCACAGATAAATCGCGACGGCGCCGGTCACGGCTTCCCCAATCAAGACGCTATAGAGCCCATATTGGACGCTCGCTGACAGGCGACTCCGCCAGCGCGAAAGCGGTGGATTCCAGTGCGGCGCGCCCCATCGCAAGCGCAACGCCAAACGAACGATGACGAGGGCCAAGATCACCAAACCGACGCGCGTGTGCACCGTTTGCAGCATTAGATCGAATGGGTCCGGCGGCCGGCCGAGCGGTCGATAACCGTGAACACGCAGGATGGCCGCGCTCGTAAAGTATTGCGCGAACACGAGCAGGGCGATCACCCAATGCAGAGCAATCTGCCCGTAGCTATATCGCTCCCTCATGAGAGGCACGAGGGATCGGACCTAGAATGCCGACAGTGCGCGCCGGACGGAGAACCATCGGGGAGTGCGTTCCCGATAAGCACGGTAGGCATCGCCGAACTTCCCGTCGAGATAGCGCTCCTCGGGTCTGATAGCCGTCACGCAGAACGCGGCGCCGGTCGGAACTGCAAGCAAGAGCGACCAAAAGGAATTGAGCGCTAATCCGACTCCGACGACGAGCAGGATCATCGAGAGGTAGACCGGGTTGCGGGCGAACCGGAAGACTCCCGTGTCCACCAGCGCGGTGGTCGTTTGGCGCGCGTCGAACGCCGTCCCCGCACGAACGATTTCTCTCGCGGCGACGACCCCAAGCGCGACCGACCCTGCGATGACCGCCAGGCCGAGCACCAGCGCGACAGAGTCCGGAAGCATACGCACGCGCGCGAAGACCCAGAGAAGGGCCTGCGCCCCGAGAGCGGCTAGCACCACGAAAGGAGGCAGGACCTTCACTTCGGCTCGATCAGCCATGAGCTTTCTCCCTATGTGCGCGCTAACGCTTCATCAGATGCTTTGGGCCCAGTGAAGCTACGCCATCCACCGCTTCCAAAAGACTTCCTCATCGCTCAAGCCGGACTCGCCTGAGCCAGCCGCAGCGCATTGCCGACCACGCTAACCGAGGACAGCGACATCGCGGCGGCGGCGGCGATCGGCGGCAGGAGGACGCCGAACACGGGATAGAGAACCCCGGCCGCGATCGGTACCCCGGCCGCGTTGTAGAAGAAGGCCCAGAACAGGTTCTGCCGGATCTTGCGCATCATCGCGGCCGACAGGCGGCGCGCCCGGACGAGGCCCTTGAGATCGGTCTTCAAGGGCGTCATGCCGGCGCTCTCGTTCGCGACGACGCCTTCGTGCAGGCCCAAACGCACGAGATTTCTATCTCAATCGAAAGTCGCATCGGTCATCACCGCGGACAAGCGTCTTGGTGCGAACGAGCCTCTCGCCGGTCATCTCGGCGAGCGGGTAGTCGAGGTTGCACCAGGAGGCGGAACAGAGATCGATGGCTCCCTGTCTGCGAAAATAATCCGCAACCGGGCACCTTACGACGTCAAAGGCGGTCCCGCTTTCGGCGGGAACGGGCTCAATGCGGTAGCCGGGGGCGTTGAACGGGAAACTCAGGGACACGCGGGCCTGCCGCCCTCCAGCCTTGGTGACCGCAAAGGCAAGCGAGGTCGTCTTTCCCGGGGTCAGGCGGGCCAGCCCTAAGGCGACCGTCGACCAGAGGCGATAGACCTTCCATACTGCATCCGCGACAAGTTCGATCGCATACGCCCGCTCGACGCCGGCCCCTAGGAGCGCGTTGAAGAAACACATCGTGAAGCAGGCCAATCGTAAATTCATCCTGCTGCCGACCGTCGGCTCCGAAGGCAAGCCCCCGACCCTCTCTGCGTAGTCGCTCCATGCCGTCTTGAGCAAGCCATCCACGTCAGCGCGCGTAAAACAGCCTCGCTCCGGGGATTGACGCGCTCGATTTCGGCCGACCAGGGCATGACGCGCAGCGCGCGCAGCGAGCGGCCGATAGAGCAATTTCACGTAGTCCATTGCAGGCCGTCCTTTCGGCTTCAAGCCGCTCCGGCGATCCAAGAACGGGAGCCAAGCGCCCGATATTCGCCGCCAGCCGCGCAGGTACTCGAGCAGCGCCATGATCCCGAGCACCAATGCGACACAGACGAAAATCCAGATCAGCCACCCGCCCAACATCATCGAGCCGCCGAACATTCCATCCCAACCCATCAGGTCAGCTCCTCCGTAATGGGTCAGCGCAGGCTTGCGGTACGCAAGCGCAGCGCATTGCTGATGACGCTGACCGACGACAGCGCCATGGCGGCGGCGGCGATAATCGGCGATAGCAGCAGGCCAAAGACCGGATAGAGCACGCCGGCGGCGATCGGGACGCCGGCGGCGTTGTAGATGAAGGCAAAGAAGAGATTCTGCCGGATGTTGCCCATCGTCGCCCGCGACAGGCGGCGAGCCGTGACGATCCCCTGAAGGTCGCCCCTGAGCAGGGTGACGCCGGCGCTTTGAATTGCGACGTCGGTGCCCGTGCCCATGGCGATCCCGACATCGGCGGCAGCAAGCGCCGGCGCGTCGTTTACCCCGTCGCCGGCCATCGCCACGATGCGTCCCTCTTTGCGTAGCCGCTCGACGATCTTGCCCTTGTCCTCGGGGAGGACTTCGGCCTCGATGTCTGCGATACCGAGCTTGCGCGCGACCGCCTCGGCAGTCGTCCGGTTGTCGCCCGTGAGCATCACGACGCGGATTCCGGCATCGCGCAGATACCGTATCGCGTCTGCGGTCGTCCCCTTGATCGGGTCGGCGATCGCGAGTACGCCGGAAGGCTTTCCGTCGATCGCAATGAAGATCGCGGTCGCGCCTTCGCCGCGCAAGTCCTCCGCCGTCTTTTCAAGCGCCGCAATGTCGATCGCGCCGGCCTGCATCATCAGCCGGTTGCCGATGTCGACGCGACGCCCATCGATGACCCCTGTGACGCCCTTGCCGGACGAAGAATCGAAGTCCTGAACCGGCGCGAGCGCGAGGTTGCGTTCGATCGCGGCCTCCACGATCGCCGCGGCGAGCGGGTGCTCGCTGCCATGTTCGAGGCTGGCGGCGATCCGGAGCAGTTCATTTTCGGCGACGCCGCCGAAGGCGCGCACCGCGACAACCTTCGGCTTGCCTTCCGTGAGCGTGCCCGTCTTGTCGACCACCAGCGTGTCGACCTTTTCGAACCGCTCCAAGGCTTCGGCGTTCTTGATCAGGACGCCGGACTGAGCGCCGCGCCCGACGCCGACCATGATCGACATCGGCGTCGCCAACCCGAGCGCGCAGGGACAGGCGATGATCAGCACCGAGACGGCCGCCACAAGTCCGTAGGTAAAGCGCGGCTCCGGCCCCCAGATGGACCAGACGGCGAAAGCCAAGAGCGCAATCGCGATCACCAGAGGCACGAACCAGCCGGAGACCTGATCGGCGAGACGCTGGATGGGTGCACGGCTGCGCTGGGCTTGCGCGACCATTTGCACGATTTGCGCCAACATCGTGTCGCTACCGACCTTGTCGGCCCGCATGACGAAGCTTCCCGTACCGTTGATCGTGCCGCCGATAAGCCTTGCGCCGGCAGCCTTCACAACCGGCATGGACTCGCCGGTGACCATGGACTCGTCGACCGAACTGCGGCCCTCCACAAGTTCGCCGTCGACAGGCACTTTTTCGCCAGGACGGACGCGCAGCCGATCTCCGACCGCGACCGCGTCGAGTCCGATTTCCTCATCCGCGTTGTCGGCGCGGATTCGGCGAGCGGTTTTCGGCGCAAGATCGAGCAGAGCCCGGATCGCGCCGCCAGTCTGTTCGCGCGCGCGCAATTCGAGGACTTGGCCAAGGAGCACGAGGACGGTGATCGCCGCCGCTGCCTCGAAATAGATCGCGACCGCGCCATCCGCTCCGCGGAAGGCCGGGGGAAACAGGCCAGGCGCGACCGTCGCCACCACGCTGTAGGTCCAGGCGACGCCCGTGCCCATGGCGATCAGGGTGAACATGTTGAGATTGCGGCTGACGAGCGAGGCCCATGCGCGCTCGAAGAATGGCCAGCCCGCCCACAAGACAACTGGCGTCGCGAGCACGAGCTGAATCCAGTTCGAGGTTTCGGCCGGGAGCCACATATGCAGATTTGTCAGGTGGCCGCCCATTTCGAGCGCAATTACCGGGACCGCGAGAATCAATCCGATCCACAAGCGACGCGTCATGTCGATCAGTTCGGCGTTAGGGCCTGAATCCGCAGTCACGGTTTCCGGCTCGAGGGCCATGCCGCAGATCGGGCAGGCTCCCGGACCGACCTGCCGGATTTGCGGATGCATCGGACAGGTGTAGATCGTGCCCGCCGGCGCGGGCTTCGGCTGAGCCTCCGACTTCGGCGCCAGGTAGCCCGCGGGCTCGGCGACGAATTTCTCCCGGCAGCGGCCTGAGCAGAAGTAGTAGGTTTTTCCGTCGTGTTCGGCCTTGTATTTGGCCGACGCCACGTCGACGATCATGCCACAGACTGGGTCTTTGGCCGCGGCGTCATCGACTGACGCATCCACCTCCCCGTGGTCATGCTCGGGCGCAGCGCCGCGCCCTGCCGATTGCGACCCTTGCCCGACGTATCGCTGGGGCTCGGCCAGGAACTTCTCTTTGCATCCGGCGCAGCAAAAGGCGTAGGTCTTGCCTGCGTGCTCGGCCTTGTGCTTCGCCGTCGCCGGATCGACGCTCATGCCGCAGACCGGATCTTTGGCTTCCAGGTCGGACCCGCCTTCGCTGTGGCCGCAACCACAGTGGCCGCAGTGCGCCGCTTGTCCTCCGACAGCGGCCGCGGGCTCCGACGGGCTCTTTGCGACGAAGACCGAAGGGTTCGCGACAAACTTCTCGCGACAGCGGCCGGAGCAGAAATAGTAAGTCGTTCCGTCGTGCTCGGCCTTGTGCTTCGACGTCGCGAGATCAACAGTCATGCCGCACACGGGGTCCCTAGCGCTCCCCCCTGCGACAGAGTCGTCATGCGCAGGGGAATGATCAGCCTTGGCGGTCGGCCCCGTATCGTGTGCGACATACCGCTCGGGATTGGTGAGGAATGTCTCGCGGCAACTCGAGCAGCAGAAAGAGTAGGTCTTGCCGGCATACTCGGCCTTGTTCTCGGCCGTCGCCGGATCGACCGCCATTCGGCATACGGGGTCGCACGAAAAACCCGCTGGCAGCGGGGGCTCGAACAAATTTAGCGGCGATCGGGGCTCGCCATTCGCCTGGGAAGCGTGAGTAACCATGGGTCCTTGTCCCGACTGGGGCCTGCTCTTGAGGCCGTTCGGCAACCCTGATAAACCTTCCCATAATAGGAAGGTCAAGGGAAATTAGACGATGAACATCGGCGCCGCCTCGGCGGCTTCGGGGGTCAGCGCGAAGATGATCCGTCACTACGAGGCGATCGGCCTCCTGCGACCCGCGGCGCGACGAGAAAACAGCTATCGCGATTACGGAAGCCCCGACGTCCATGAGCTGCGGTTCATCGGCCGCGCGCGCAAGCTCGGTTTCTCGATGACGGAGATTTCCGGCTTGCTGTCGCTCTGGCGCGACAAGGGCCGCTCGAGCCGGGAAGTAAAGACGATCGCGGAGCGGCACCTCGCAGAACTCGAGCGACGGATCGCCGAAATGCTGGAGATGGCCGATACGCTTCGTGATCTTGTGCGTTGCTGTCACGGCGACGATCGCCCCGAATGCCCGATCCTTGCGGACCTCGGCGGCTCACACTGAGGCAAGCCGCCCTCTCTTATGGGTGCGCTCATGACGCCGCCCTTGCCTTGCGCACACCGAAGTGCGGAATGAAAGCCGGCGTTTCCTGCATGTACTGCTCATAGGCCGCCCCAAACTCCGCCAGCGTCTCGCGCTCCTCGGCGCGAGCGAGGCGGAAATACATGACCACCAGGACGGGGAACATCGCGAGCGTGAGCAGGGTCGGCCATTGCAGCAGGAAGCCGAACATTACGAGGACGAAGCCGACATATTGAGGATGTCGGACATACGCGTAGGCCCCGGTCGTCGCGAGCGTGCGTTGGCGCTGCGCCTCATAAAGCGCCTTCCAGCCGACCGAGATCAAGATGAAGCCGCCGCCGATTAGGACGAAGCTCGCCAGGTGGAACGGTCCAATGTGGGGGTTCGTGCGCCAGCCAAACATTGTTTCGAGCAGATGCCCGGAATCGTGCGCGAACCAGTTCACGTCCGGGTAGCGGCTTTGCAACCATCCAGAGAGCAGGTAGATCGTCAGCGGGAAGCCATACATCTCAGTGAAGAGCGCGACTAGAAAGGCGCTGAATGCGCCGAGCGAGCGCCACTCGCGCTTCGTCTGCGGCTTGAAGAAGCTGTAGGCGAAGAGGATGAAGACGGCCGAGTTGATGATCACCAAGGACCAAAGACCGTAAGAAGGGATTTCGTCATGCATGATCGGACTCCAGTGCGAGACGGTTTCAGTGCTGATGCGGCGGGTCTTGACCGCTGTCGCGGTTGTCGCCTCCACCGTGCCCGCCATGCCCGCCATGCATGAAGACGTGCATCAGCGGACAGGCGAGAAGCAGCGTCCATGGCAGGAATGGCACGATGTGGGCCCAATGCTCGGTCACGAGGAAATAGCCGGCGATCGCGAGAAAGCCGAGCAGGACGACGTTCGCGCGCGAGGACAAAAGGCCGCGTGACGCGGCGCCGTGCTGATGATCGTTGCGTTCCATCTTGGTCTCCGTCGGCGCGAAGCGCTCAGCTTCGCAGATATTTGACGAGCGCGGCGATGCTCAGAATCAGCACAATGAGAACAAGCAGCCAGGTGAGGCCCCCGGCCCACATCATCCCGAAGCCGCCCATCATTCCGCCGGTTCCGTACATCGTGTTTCCCTTTTGGTCGTTTCGCGCGTTCGTGGGCTATCGCCGGTCGCCGAAGAGTGCGGTCCCGGAGGTCTTCACAGTCACGCGAGGAAGGCCGCCACTGTGGGGACAACTTTCTTGCGCAGCCGTGCGAAACGCAGGCGTTCAGCCCACGCCTTCGTAGGCGACGAACGCCATCATCCCTGTCGCCATGTGATAGAGATGGTGGCAGTGGAACGCCCAAACGCCGGGATTGGCGGCATCGAAGGCGATCGTCACGCTTGCCATCGGCGGGACCGCGACCGTGTCGCGCATCGCGCCCTGGATCGGTTTTCCGTTGATCCCGACCACCTGGAAGCGGTGACCGTGCAAATGCATCGGATGCGTCATCATCGACATGTTCTGCACGCTGATCTCGACGCGCTCGCCGGTCTTGACGGAACCAATGTCGCCATCCTGCATGGACCACGCGTAGGATGTCATGTCGCCCGTCAGCATCACAATCCGGCGAATATCGGCGGGTTTCGCTGCGAGCGGTCGCGCCGCTCTCAGCCGCGCTTCGAGATCGAGCGCGATTCCGGGCCCTTTCGAAGCGCCCTCTGGCGCCAGTTTGGCCACCTTCGCGTTGGCCGAGGCAAGGACGACGCCAGTCCTCTCTCGCCCGCCCTCGCGTAGCGCCAGGATCGGAAACGCGCCGCCGGCCTTGGGGATCGCGAGCCGGATGTCGAGGCGCTGACCCATCGCGATCGGGAAGGTCGAGCCCCCGACAGGCGTGATGTCTTGACCGTCGACCGCCATCAACTCGCCGCGAACACGGCCCGTGTCGATGGTGAAGGCTGTTGCGGTCGCTCCATTGATGATCCGCAGGCGAACCCGCCCGTTCGCTTCGACGTGGAACATTTCCGGATCATCGAGCGTGCGGTCGTTGGCGAGATAGGCGTCGTAATCGATATCGTTGAAATCCATGCCGCCCATCATCGCGCCATTGTTCATCCCGCCCATTTGCTCCATGTGCTTCATCATTTCGGCATGACTCATTCCCGACATCATGCCGGCCATGCCGCCCATATCCATGCCACCCATGCCCGCTCCCGGTTTGCCCGCGCCTTTCTTCAGGCGCGCCAGCAGTTCTTCGGCCGGGGTGAACGAGAAGTCGTGGAGCAGGACAACGACCTCCTGCTCGTCCTTTCCGGCGTCCGCGGCCGCATGGACGATCAGGGGCGCAGCGAGCAGGTTCTGCTCCCGAAGCGTGTGCGCGTGCATCCAGTAGGTGCCCGGCTCGGCGACCGGAAACGCATAGGTCCGGGTTTCCCCGGGCTTCAGGAGCGGCGCCGGCTTGTCGGGCACGCCGTCCATTGGCCACGGCGGCGTCAGCCCGTGCCAGTGGATGAGAGTTGGATCGGAGAGTGCATTCGTCAGAGCGACGTTGAACGGCTGCCCCGGATCGAGACTGATTCCGGGCGATCCGCCACTTCGAACGAGACCAAACACCTTGGCCGACTTACCGTTGATCTCCAGGATGCGCGTATCAACCATCAGCATCGTCGGTTTCCGCGAGCCGGGGGTTGCGGTCTGTGCCCAGGCGGCGGTCCGCATGATGGGGACGGCGGCGGCGCCAGTCAGGATTGCGGCGCCGGTCTTCAGGAAGTTGCGACGATTCATGTCTATCTCGTTCTCAGAATTGGTCTTAGGCGAAGATCCACCGGAAGCCGTCGCCTACTCATCGTATACGCCGGCCGAGTAACTGGAGAACGCTTCGTGTGTAACGTAGTGTAACCGCAGGGATGCGCATTCGCTTTTGGTTCTTGCGTGATGGGCTCCCTGGGACGTGACGGCGCGGGCGCTTCACGCCATCATATACACCGAAGATATGACGGCCGACCCTGGTACGACGTTGAGAGCCTTGGTGCGTGCAGCGCGCGGCTGAGTCTCGCCGGTCGACCGTCACGACAGAGCGGTCTCGCATGGCAAAGACGGAAGACCTTCCAGCGGATCGCTACGCAGGTCGCTCACATCGCCTCTTTCACGCAGGCGCGAATGAGCGCCCAGTTGATCGGACAGGCCGCAACGAAGCCCGCGAGCATCGTGACCTGCATGATCACCCAGTAGGCTAGAATAGACGGCCGAAGGCCCGGCACACGGTGAACTTGGTCAGCGCGTGCCTACGATCACGTTCCACTCAATCGAGGGCTGCGGCCGCTCGACCCGGACAGCGCGAAATCCAGCCTGAACCATCGCAGCGACTACGTCATCCGAGTCTCGGAGGGTGAAGATGTCGGATGGCAAGTTCATCCGCTGCATTCCGGCTTTCGGGAGGAAGCCGACGGCGACCCGCCCGCCCTCTGTGAGCACGCGATGGATCTCCGAGAAGCCAAAGTTGAGGTTTTGCCAAAAATAAATGGTGTTGACCGTACAGACCTTATTGAACTCGCCGGCCGCGCACGGAAGCGCCTCTACTTTCCCTAGGCGGAACTCAAGCGTGTCGCTCGTCCCGTACCGCCGGTTGGCGGCGCGAATAACATCGAGTGAGGGATCGACGCCCACGACAGAGGCGGCTCCGCCGATCAGGCTTGGAAGAACGACGCCGCCGCCAAAACCGATCTCCAGAACCCGATCCGTGGGTGTAAGGTCGAGCAGCTCCACGGTGTAGGCGTTCATCGCGGCGTTGCGGCGATTCATGTAATGGCGAATGATTCCGCCGAGAGGGCCCATCGGGTGAGCGAGCTGCTGGGCAATTAACCGAAGGACCATCTGTTGGCCTTAGCCCGTATCCCGACTCGGATCAAAGTCGCAGGGATTCTGCTCGTCGCAGTCGGTGCTGGCGCACGCAGGCCTACGCTCCGACACCGTGTGTCCAACGGCCACCTTTTTAGGGCTCTTGGCGCCCAGAGTGAGCGATGGGGCTCATTGGCGCGCCGTACATCGACGGACGACTTCCTACGGCGGCTCGCGCGAACAGCCCAAGGGGAGGACTGGCGCCCTTAAGGCGCCGGCTTCCGGATCAAAGGACGGCCGCTTTCCGCCCAGGCGATCATACCGCCGGAAAGATGGGAAACGTCCCGGTAGCCGAGCTTGACCAACGCCTGTGCGGCGATCTCACTCATGCGCCCGTTTCTGCAATAGAGGACGATCTTCGCGTTCTTGCCGGCGGGGAGCTTGTCGAGATTCTCGGCAATCCGGTCGAAGGGGATGAATGCGTCGGCGCCTTCAATCTCGTCGGCGTCGGGAACGTGGACGTTGACGAAAAAGAAGTCCTTGCGGGGGAGCAACGCGGCGAGCTCGGGACTCGTCAGCGTCGCAAACCCTTGTGGTTCCGCCTCCGCGGCGACGGCCGGGCCGGCCGCCAGGCGAACGCCGGCAGGCCCGCCGATTGTCAGGCCGACCGCGGCGAGCGCCAGCACGGCCCATAGACCAAAATCTCTCATGGCCAGTCCTCCTTGTCTTCGCCTGACGTTTCGACGCATCGGCCGGCCTGGCGTGGTCAGCCTGAATATTGCGTGTAAGGGCGGTTTCCGGTGGGCGTTCCAAAAAGTACGACCGTGTAGGGTTCGCCCGGCTTGTCCATGCCGGGAGCGGATTGCGGCATGCCCGGAACGGCCAGCCCCTTGGCGGTCGGCCGCTCGGCGAGCAGCTTCTTGACATCGCCGGCGGGGATAGCCGTCGACGACTGCGGTATGACAGGATTGCAAATCGCTCGGGACGCCCTTTGCGTTTCTGATCGCGTCCATGTCGTCGACGGCCGTGATATTCACCGTGAACCCGGCGTTGCGCATATGCTGAGCCCAATTGCCGCAGCATCCGCAACTCGGGTTCTTCCAGACCTCGACAGTCGGCAGCGAAGCGGCGCTGGCGGCCGACGCAGCGAGCACGCGGCCCGCCAGGGGCGCGGCGCCGGCGGCCACAAACAGGCCCAGGATATTCCGCCGCGACATTCCTCGTGTTTCTGCTTTCATATGTGTCATTCCTTCAGGTTGTCTTCGCGGTACGTCAGCCGATGTGCGAGAGGAATGGGACGTTCTCCAGAAGCCAGAACGAGAATCTCGATGTCGTCCCTGTGACCATTGCGAGCCCCATCGCGATCATCACGCCGCCGGCGCCGATCTGAAGCGCTCGCCCCATTGGACGCATCGACTTCACGCGGCGCACAAAGCCGTCGGCGAAGGCGGCGCTCGCCATGAACGGAACGCCGAGCCCGATCGCGTAGGCGGCGAGCAGCGCCACGCCGGCCGCCGCGGTCGGCGAAAGCGCGCTCATAGTGAGGATCGAGCCGAGGACCGGGCCGACGCACGGCGTCCAGCCGAAACCGAATGCGAGGCCGAGGAGGACGGCGCCGGCCGGACGGCCGCCGGCGATCGATCCGTGGAACCGCAGATCCCGCTCCATCCAGAGCGGCCGCATGAGGCCGGTCGAGAAAAGGCCGAAAGCAATGACGAAGACGCCTCCGATTAAGGTCGCCTCGTACCGATAGGAGAGGAGGAGCCGGCTGAATGTGGTCGCCGTCGCGCCGAGCGCCACGAACACTGCTGAAAAGCCGACGACAAAGGCGGCGCTGAGCGCAAGCGTCGCCGACCGACTGGCGCGGACCTGGCCGCTACCCTCACCGAGCGCGTTTCCTGCGACATAGGAAACATAGCCCGGGACCAGCGGCAGCACGCAGGGCGACAAGAAGGAGATGAGCCCCGCGAGGAAGGCGGCGACAAGACCGATCAGCGAGACGCCAGACATCGGCGCCTCATCCCTCGCCCGTCTTGGCGGTCGACCGCTTTATCGCCACCGCAGGTCCAGCTATGCGCTGCATTTGGCGCCCCCTTCGGATTGCGGGATCAGGTCGGAATTGCGTTCCACCCAGGCCTCAACGACGTCCCGCCACCCGCTCGAGGAGGAATATGCCTCGCCCATGACCTCCTTCGGATCGACGTCGCGCCAGGCGACGCCACGAGCGACCGCGAAAAAAAGCGCGCTGCGCACGTAGTAGTGCTCGAACCAGAACGAATTGAAGGCGAGCGCCTCCCGGTAGAGGTCCGCGGCCTGCAGCCCCTGCGACGCGCCGAGCTGCATGAGACCGTACAACGCCGAACCATGGTTGCAATCCTGAAAGAAGGTCGAATTGTCGCAGCATGGTCGAAAGGTCGATTTGGCGACATGGATCGCCAAGGCTTCCTCAGATGGGGTCATGTCAACGATCGGGAACCGGTTGAAATAGTCACCGCCCTCATCGCGATCGCCGAGAGTCCATCCCGCAGTCGATGCGTAGGTCGGCCGCGACGAGCCCGTCAGCGGACTCGAGAAATTTCCGGCCATGCGATTGGCGAGCCCGATGGGCCAAAGCAGATTGACGTAGGCAGCCGCATTCTCGCTGCTCAGTCGGATGGATCTCTCCGAAGGATCGCTCAGGACGTGCGACAAATCGCCGGGCATTTTCTCGCCGTTGCGCTGCACGGCGAAAAACTTGTCCAAATCGATGACACCTTGGCGAACGAGTCGGACGATGCTGTCGCGGAGCGCAATGCGGCTCTGGTAGCCAGTTTCCGGAACGACCTTCGATGCGACCTC
>Ga0074046_10003152_pt1 | contig 13934 bp, 17 predicted proteins | sample BogForMeECP23OM3_FD_94441 | JGI IMG/M metagenome (GOLD analysis project Ga0074046, IMG submission 94441) | Bog forest soil microbial communities from Calvert Island, British Columbia, Canada - Bog Forest MetaG ECP23OM3 | ecosystem: Environmental > Terrestrial > Soil > Wetlands ...
AAGGGCTCTTCTACGTGCGTGGTCGACACGGTAGTACCACACCACGGAAATCGTATGTGCACGGAGTCACACTCCAATGGTCGATGAACACAAACGAGGCTATCTCGTCGCCGATCAGGAATTTGTCCTCGGCGGCCGGCAAGCGTTCTCTCAAATGGTTTGCCAGCAGCAACCCATAGATGGGTGTGCGCGGTCACACTTTGCGATTGCGCCTGGACCACGGGCAACCCTGAAGTTATCCCGGGCCCGTTGGGAAGTTTCATCGTGCTAACGGTAATTGGACAACTTGCTGCAAGTACTGATCCCGCCTTTCCAGCGTTGAAATTGCCTGCCCAGAAACCAGCGAAATTCACGTAACCGATGCGGATTGAAACGGTTCTAGACGGTGAAACTAATGGCCGTAAATCATACGATTTTGGGCAAGCGAGCAACAGCTCGTTGTGCCGTCCCTTTTCCGATACCCATTTCCTCCGTGATTTCTCGCCAGGAGTGCCCCTGTGCCCGCAAATTGGCGATCCCAGCAGCATCCACAACGACTTTGGGTCTCCCAAGGCGCGTTCCCTTGGCGCGCGCAACATCGAGACCAGCACGTACCCTTTGAGAAATTCGCACACGCTCCTGTTTTGCGATTGTGGCGATGATAGCGATCACTGCGTCCTTAAAGACACCGCAGGAATCGAAATATTGTTCAGTGAAACTTCGGTAGCCAACGCCACAAGCAGTAAGTCGATTCAAGTGCTGAAGAGTTTCCAGCACACCCTCTCGAGAGAGACGGTCAAGCGCCCAAAAGAGAAGCACATCGAACTTTCGCTGACTCGCTTCCCTAAACATAGCCTGGAAATCGGCACGGTCGTTCGTTGAGCCAGTTTCATGATCGACGAACTCGCGAACAATCGTCCAGCCTTGGAGAGTCGAAAATTCGCGTAGCTGGCGCAATTGATTTTCAACTTCTTGCCCTTTGTCCTTGGTGCTGACCCTGGCGTAGATTGCCACGCGGGTATTCTGGTGAGGTAGACTTTGTCTAGCCACGTTGCACCTCAATGTGCAATTGGGTTAGGGGTGCGTGCGCTGTTAGCGCAGCGGCGCGCCCCGACTTGCTATGTCTTCGATTTGTTTGGCTGGGGCTTGCGACCTCGGCCCTTACTTAAAACTTTACCCTTCAGTTCCGAAATGCGCACGACATCGATCGCAGTCCAAAGCCGAACTGCCTTTCCGTCCGACCTCAATCGCAATCGCGGGCCCTTGATTCTGCCAGTTTTTAACCAAGCTTGGAGTGTCGCCCGGGTTACGCCGGCGGCGCTTGCTGCTTCGGCCGTAGTGTACTGAGGAGCATTCATGAACAACGGATACCACTGGAATTGACATGTGTCAATATATTTAATATTCTCAATAGAACAGAGTGTTAGCCCCGACAGATACCGGGCAGGTTTACAGCATGTCGAACCAGACTGGCAAAGACGCTCCGTTGGACTGCACCGAGCGGATTCTATCCGCGCGCAGCGACGACGGTGAAAGTGAAGCTGAGGTCAGGCGAGATCCTGAGCGGGATGCTGTTGCGAATGGACGACTTCAGTGTTGTGATTGTGGATCAAAGCGGAACGAAGAGAGAAATTTCGCTGGAGAATGGCGAGGCGACGATAGAGGAGATGCGCGACCCGCTGCAGACGCATGCGGACATGCTGCCGAAATATTCGGACGCGGCGATACTCGTGACCTCGTAGCGTACCTGGAGACTTTGCGATGAGGCGGCTCGGATGGGTACTCGCCGCCGTGATGTTGAAGATGGGAGTGGCGACGGGGCAGGAGATTAATTCGCAGGCACTGTTGCATCCGGTACCGGGAACATGGCCTATGTACAATGGCGACTATTCGGGGCGGCGGTTCAGCTCGCTCGGGCAGATCAACGCCGAAAATGTGAGGCGGCTGAAGCTGGCGTGGAAATTCCAGGCGAAGCCGGGTGACCTGGGGAATTTTTTGGGTGGCCAGATCAAGTCCACACCGTTGTTGGCGGACGGGGTTTTGTATTTCTCGATGCCGGATAACGTGTGGGCGGTGGACGCAAATACGGGACAAGAAATCTGGCATTACCGCTGGCAGAGCGAGGGCGGGATTCACATTGGGAATCGCGGCGTGGATTTATGGCGATCGTGAAGCTAAACTAGTCGCTGGGCGTGAATGAGTCGGGCGTGCCGATTCCCGATGCGAACAAAGAGCCGAAGGCGGATGGTGCATTAGTTTCGCCGGCGTCGCTTGGAGCGACAAACTGGAATCCGCCGAGCTACAGCGTAGAGACGGGGCTGTTTTATGAGAACGCGTCGCAGTCCTACAGCGAGTTTTATCTGACCTTGCGTCGCCGAATCCGCAAGGGTATGGCGGGAAGGACTTGCCGATCTATTCCCGGGCTTCGTTGCGCGCAATCGATCCGACAACTGGCGATGTGAAGTGGTCGCATGATTATCACGAAGGATTCGGCATGTAGATGCCGGGAATTTTGACGACGGCGGGGAAGCTCGTTGAGCGAATAACCGGCGAGGCTTGCCGCGAGAATGGAGAACGCCGATGTATGAAGCGCAGATGATCCTTACGCGAGGTTTTCAGAATGTCTACAAGGAGGGGCAACCGGTCGGATTTCAGTTCTTGTTGAAGACCGCGTATTACCGAGGTACCTTTCTGGACCTTATTGGCGCGATCGACGTCAGCGTGGATGGCAAGGCGTACTCGCGCGAACAGCTTAGTATCGGCGTGAAAGGCCGCGTGTTCACGATGGAGGAAGCGGCGAAAGCCGAAGACGTGCATTGGGACTTTGGGACGCCGATGATTGTGACGATTCTCACGCCAGGCGGTTTGAAGCCGGGCATCCATGAAGTGCAGGTGACTTTGGGCGTGAATCCGAGTTACGTGCCCGTAGGACTTTTTCGAGCGACGGGACACAAGCGGATGACGCTGGTGATGTAGGAATGTAGGAGCGGATATGAGCAAAGTGACGCGCAGGGAAATGTTGATGGGCACTTCGGCGATGGCGGTTACGACAGGGTTGCCGTGGAAAGGATTCGAATTGCGGACGCAGACCGAAAAATCGAAACTCCGGCGCGGCGTAAGCTTCTACAGCTACCAAGAAGAGTATTACAAACACGAGATGACCGTCGAAGACGGTTTTGCCGAAGTGACGGCCATGGGCGCGACCGGCGTGCAATTGATCGCCGAAGAGATGGTGCCGAACTATCCGAATCCGCCGGATGAATGGGTGGACAACTGGCACGCGATGATGAAGAAGTACAACACCGTTCCGACGAATATCGACACATTCGTGGATATCTACGTCGGCGGTCATCGAAAGATGTCGATGGACGAGGCAGTCGAGACGCTGAGCGGCCAATGCAAGCTAGCGAACCGGCTGGGGTTTAAGGTGATGCGGCCAACCACCGGACCCGTGGAAGAGCCGGCGATTGAGATGGTGGAGCGGGCCTTGCCGGTTGCGGAGAAGTACGACGTGAGGATCGCGCCGGAAGTGCATGCGCCCATCCCGCTGGGCGGAAAGTACATCGAGTCGTACCTCGAACTGATTCACAAGACGGGCACGAAGCACGTGGGATTGACCGTGGACTGCGGTATTTTCTGCAAGAAGCTTCCCCGTGTGTTCTTAGAATACTGTGCGAGGCATGGCGCGCAAAGGCGGGTGATTGATTACGTTGCCAGTGCTTTCGAGGGCGGGTCGACGCACGACCAGATCGTGGCTGGCGTACAAAAGATGAATCCGACCGACGGCGATAGGTTGTGCGCCGGAATGTCCGGAGGTTATGGGCCGATCACGAACGATCCGAAAGATTTGAAGAAGATCGCGCCCTATATTTTCAACATCCATGGAAAGTTTTACGAAATGACCGATGAAATGCGGGAGTACAGCATTCCGTATGAAGAAATCATTCCTGTGCTCATGGACATAAAGTATGCGTATTCAATCGACAGCGAATACGAAGGCCAGCGTTGGATTCAGGACGCAGTCATCACCGATAGTTTTGAACAGGTGCGTCGGGAGCACGTCATGTTCCGGCAGCTATTTGGCGAGATCTAGGACGATTCTCAAGACCTCGCAAAGCTCCGGCGAGAATCTAATGCTCTCTCAGAAGGGGGAAAACAGAAGTGCTCGAATTTTCACAAGTGCAGACCAGTGCATTGGGTTCCAGATTCTGTATCGGTCCGCCTACTACCGGGGTATCTGGCTCTCCCTCTTAGTCACCATAATGGCTTCTCTAGGAAACTGCTCGCCATCTACGAGGACTGAGAAACCCTTCGGCTGCCGAGTTTGATATCCGCGATCAATTCAGCGGCGGACGCCTTGGTGTCTAGCAGGTCGCATTAAGGCAGGTCTGCCAGTAGCCGAGAAGTACAACTTTCGCATGCTGACGGAGTTTCACTCTCCGACGCCGTTGAAAAGTGCAGAGATGGATGAGTACATGGAATTCATCACGAAAGAAAACTGCAATCCTTGGTTCGCCTTGAACATTGACTTCAGCGTGTTCCAGATAAAGCCATATGCCAGACCAGCGCGGGGCGGTTCTGCATGGGCCGCAGCGAATGAGAGCAAGTTTCCGCTCTCTGTGCCCGAAGATATGATACCGATCATGCCGTATCGTTCATATCGTTAAATTTTGCATGGCAGCAGTGGAGGACGACTGAGGCTCAGTCTGTTTGCGGTCGAACTAAGCTTCCCCCAGCAAACGCTTCATCAAGCTCTTCCCAAGGCAGGCGCTCCTTTCAGCCTCACATTGGTCACTAGAAGATCGCGCCCTATATTTTCAACATCCATGGAAAGTTTTACGAAATGACCGATGAAATGCGGGAGTACAGCATTCCGTATGAAGAAATCATTCCTGTGCTCACGGATAATGGCTTCTCTAGGAAACTGCTCGCCATCTACTCAAGTCCATCCAGCCTCTTCCCCTTGCCGTCCTTGCCTCCTTTCTTCTTCACTTTTCCCCCTTGAGGACCACCCGGTCCTCCTTTTAACCTTTCCCTCTCCATCGCTTCCAAAATCCTCGTCTCCAACGTCCCGTCACCTTGGTCAGCCCTTAACTTCGCGAGCATCACGCACTCTCGCGCAATCGCTATCGCCATATCAGGCAGCTGATCCATCCTTGCGTAGGGCACCTCAAGTCCATCCAGCCTCTTCCCCTTGCCGTCCTTGCCTCCTTTCTTCTTCACTTTTCCCCCTTGAGGACCACCCCTAACCGCTCCCGCAGCTTCGGGTCCTTTTTCAGCGTGTCTCCTAAGAGTTCAACGATCCTCTCGATCCTTTGCTCCCTGCTTAGATTCTCGTGCCGCAACCCACCGCTCACCTCAACCGTTGCCAAAACCTTTCCGTATGCCCGTTCGGCAAGCACGCTGAACGCGTAGGCGCTACCCTGCAGGGCCGAATGGGCCATCGCCACGTAAATTTGCTCTGCGTTTTCCTCGAAAACCGCTCGTGCCACTTTTTGGGCCACATCGTGCGGCCGACCGCCCGGATTGCCCGAAACTCCTTTGGGCCAGGGAGCGACCAGATTCTTCAGCGAGTTCGGATGCTTCCCAAGGCGAGTTTCCTTCGGTGTTCTGACCGATTTCCTAATGATTTCGGTGCTCTTCGCTCCGCCCATCAGGCTCCTACCATGTTGCCCATGTAGAACCTCCTTATTCTCCACGGCTGGCCTCCTCACGATCCCATTGATCCAGAAGGGTGAAAAGGCCACGCAACGTTTCGATCTCATCTCCACTTAATAAACTGGAATGCCCGCACTCGCCAGTCGAATCAGCGAGCACACTGGTAGAAGTGCCGTGATCTGGAGGATCAGATTGTTTAGGAAGCACACTCGCTCCGGCAGCCGGTAGAGGGGGCTTAGCAAGCAGCTGTCGTACTAGCAGCCCTGCTCACTAAGCATCGGCTGCCGGGGCGACCTGGGTATAACTGGACCCAGCCGTCGAACCCGGCCTTTGGCGCTGGCGAGCCCATCCCGTGGTGGGACATCGCCTGAACTCTTCGCTCAATTCATTTCTACACTTCTCCAGTGATTTTAGTCAAGTCAGGCTAAAGAACCCCCAAAGAACCCCACGCGAAAGGCACCAGCTAACAACTCTATATAACGATACTTAGCAGGGGCAGTTTTGACGGGCGGAAATCTGTAGTTTTGCGCTCACAAAGAGAGTTCCAGAGGGCCACCAAGGGGAGCTGTACGGTCGATCAATCGGCGCAAGTCGCCTCCGTGACCTTTTGGACGCCGCCCAATCATATCGCCGACACGCCTACTATGAATCGGCAGCCGCGCTGCATTTGGAATTGGCGCAAGCCATGGAAAGAGCATGGACTGGCTTTGAGAAATTCTGGAGTCCCTCGATGAGTAAAACCCTTCGTCAACGTATTTTTGAGGACACGGGTTACGACATGATATCCCCCATTTCGATTGCCCGAGACCAGAGACTCCGTGCGTTGTACGAAGCGTGGTTGAAGTTTCTTTCACCTGGGCCGCCTTACCCAAGGTCAGAATGGCGGTGAGAAGAGATTCCCAATCGGCGTGGCAAAAGTAAACGATACGTCGAATGCCTAGTCACCCGCGTCATTTCAGGATTCGCTAGCTCGTTCCGCCGTCTGCATTCCCTTCGAGTTCCTATCTTCTGCTGAAAAATACGCAGGTCACGCCAATGCAAACGAGAAAAACGCCAGCCCACCGCCGTCCCATCACACGCTCCCCGAGAAAGAATTTTCCTCCCAGGGCACCTGCAACGTAGTTCAAAGCCGTAACCGGCACAACGAAACTCACGCTTTCTAGAGAAAGCATACCGAGCAGTGAAAAAAAAGCGAGTGCCATCAAAGCAACGCCTAGCCACATCCACCCGACGCCCAGCACCCGGAATATCGTTTGCACCAGAGATGCTGGGCGAAAATCTTTCACCTCGCCAATCTTTTTCATCGCTCGCGTCACGCACAATTCGCCACCAGTTCCGGCGAACACGATCAGAAAAAGAAGCACCAACTCTTTTAGCATTAGCTGTGCTCCGTCGTGCGCGGTGGCGTGTGGCCGACTATGAGCACACCTAGAAAGATCAAAGAGATTCCAATCCATCGCAGCGGTGTGACCGTTTCGTGCAAAACGAAATGCCCGAGCAGGGCCACGATCAAGTAGCCCATCGCTGTGGCTGGCTGCACGTAGCTGTAGTCGGCCCAGGACAAGACCAGCATGTACGAGATGAAATACACAAACAGTGATGCGATTCCAAGCAAGATGGCACCCGAGGTGAAAACCTGAGCAAAAACGCCAAAGAATTGGGAGGCCCTATGGAACGTCATCGGCCCTACTTCCTTCATTCCAGTACTGAGCAGCACATTGCCGAGGGGACTGAAGATCACGACAAGCAGAATCAAGAAATACGTCTTGAAGTGTCGGCCGGAATAAGAGTTGTTCTGGTGCGGGTCACTCACACGCACCATATCCTCGCGCTCTTCCATCGTGAGTTTGCTTGAACTCATAGGTCCTCAGTTCTTGGTGTAATCGGTAGGTTTGATCGCTTGATTGTCAGGCTACTATTTTAACGTGCTATCGCGATCGTGCGAAATGAACCATTGCCAAGTCTTTCTCAAGCCTTCATTCAGCTGCGTTTTGGGATCAAATCCCAGAATCCGGCGCGCTTTTTCGACGTTGGCATAATTGCGCAGAATTTCTCCCGCTCGCGCGGGTTCAAATCGAACATCAAACCTACGTTCGGGTAGCATCGCTTTCATTGTTTCCAGGAGACTCCGAACCGAGGTTTCTCGTCCGGAAGCGATCTGAAACACCTCACCAGCCGGTTCAGTTTTGTCAGCTAACAGAATAGCTTCCACAAGGTCAGCCACGTACAAGAAATCTCGCGTCTGTTCCCCATCGCCATAGACGATCATGGGTTCGCCACGCAGAAGGTTCCTGAAAAATTGAGCCACCACACTGCCTTTGTGATACGAGAATGGACCGTAAACATTCGAGAATCTCAACGCTGCCGTTTTCATGCCATACGCTCCGGTATAGGCCGAGCAGTACGCTTCGCCCGCGAGTTTGCTTGCGCCATAAGGCGAAATCGGTCGCGGAACCATTCCTTCATGCACCGGAGGTTCCTGCTCCCCAAGAATCGCGCCGCCCGTCGACGCGAAAATCATTTTTGGAATTCCGGAGTTACGGCATGCCTGCAACACGTTCAATGTTCCGGCAGCATTGACCTCGAAATTCAATTGCGGATCAGAAAGAGATTCCACCACCCGCGTGTGAGCGGCCAGATGCACAACAGCATCGACTCCTTTGCACGCTTTCGCCACAGCGGCCGGATCTCGAATATCGCCCACGTGGAGGTCCACCCCGAGCGGCTCAACATCTTCACGCCTTCCGAGACTGAGATTATCGAGCACCCGCACTTGCACACCTTGCTCGATGAGGCGCGGAATCAAGTTGACGCCTATGAAGCCGCAGCCCCCGGTCACCAGGTAAGTTTTCATTTAAATTTGTCCGATTTGCGTCATCGCGCGGCGCTCTGGGCGGGGTTTTGGCCGACGGCCACGAGTCGTCCTTCCCGAAGGAAATAATCAATACCGCGCCATCGAATGGTCTTGCGCCCGAAGCTGACCAGCCAAATGAAAAATGCAAACGCGTCCCAGAGTGGGATCAACGGCATCTTCTTCCACAAGCCAGTCTGCTTCATGGCCCCAGCGCCAATCAGCCACGTCATCGCGATTCGCAGGGTGAGATATGTTCCGAGGTATGCTGCCGCGACGCTCAATGTCGGATGAACCGCAATCGCCACCAGCGCCCAGGGCAATCCCCAAGTGAAGAGCAAACCCATATGACCCCACGGCCGCATCAACCTCATCACCGTCATCCACCGGACGCGTTTGTAGAGAAACTCGCGGAGAGTCTGAAAATCCGCCACCGACTGCACCACATACGGCAGCAGCCGCACCTCAAATCCCTGTTCAGCGGCAAGGCGGCCGATGTAGAGATCATCCGCCGGACGGTCTTCAATCCGTTGATAGCCACCGAATCCCTCGATATTTTTTCGCGTTGTAAGAATGGACTGTGACAGCGTGAATTTTACTCCGTCGACTTGCCACGCCACGATGATCCCGGCAAAAAAATCAGAAATCATGGAAATCGATTGTAGCTCCTCCAGAAAACTCCGCTCCTGCGTCGAAACATACAAGCAGGTGGCAGCTCCAACCTTCGGATCACGGAACGGCGCAGCCACATTGCGCAAGTAGTCCGGTCGCACCCGCACATCGCCATCGGTGATGACGAAAAGATCGTACTTGGCCTCGTTCGTCAGACGCACGAGCCGTGCAACTTTGTCGTTGATCGCGTCACGGCCAGAACCGAAAAGTAAGCGAATATCCCGCTCGGGAAAGTCACGCACTAATTTTTCAAGCACCGGAAGCGCGGGATCGTCCGGGTCTACACAGAACAATATTTCGTACTCGGGATAGTCCTGGCGGCAGAAGCTCGCGTAATTCTCGTACGCGTCCACATCCAGCCCTTTGATCGGTTTCAGGCAACTCAAGGGAGGCATGAAATCCCCGCTGTTTTTCCCCCGGCGCTTCGCGTCGGCTAAGAAGTGAGCAGTGCTATAGAGAACCAGAAAGTAATAGATAAACGGTATGGCCGCTATGCCGAGCATGTATTCGATTGCTGTCAAATTGCTGTATACTCTCGAGGACGCGTCGCAAACCTCTAGACTTTATCACAAAACGAACCTATTTGAGGTCGCGGTGCTATCGGTGCTTCCAATCTTTTCGAGCAATCCTTGGAACTTGACTTGCCGTTTTGAGAAAGCGCCGCATCAATAGCGAGTCTGTTCAACACGAATTTGAGATTTCGCGTCTGATCCCGGCGCCGAACGGCTGACTTTCGGAGATGGAGTTGATGCAGCCGGGCGTATTCCATCTGATTGAGCCTCAGCATCCGTTTGCGTTGCGCCTCGGACGCATCGTCGCCGACCGCGATCCACTGGTTGTTGTATTTGAGGAAATAGCCGCCTTCGGCATGCTTTTCTTCCTTTCCCCGCACCAACACGATGTTCGGCTTAATTTTTCGGTCGTCTAACCTGTCTGCGTTCGCGCGTTCGCACGGCATCAGAAAACTCATTTCTGAAGCACTGAATAGCGGAAGCACCCGCGGCGCACCCCGAAATAGAATGTCACCCGGGCGGTGACTCGTGCTCCAGTTGGGTCAAAACAGGCTCGCGGCGGACGCGAGATTCCGCGAACGCACTAGCGAGAACGCCCAGAAACACGACACACACGGGATCCAGCGGGTGTCGTTGGTCCATTCCAGGATGGGTGATGTAGTACACCAGGGGATAGCTGAATAGGACGAGAAGAAACGGGACGACCGCTTGCCGGTCGATTTGATACGCGCGGCGCAATCCAATCAACAGAAGCACGCTGATCGAGGTGCAAAACGCGATGTTCGGAAATGCAAAGGGTTCGCCTGCCAGGTAATCCGGGCGCAGCGACCAAAAGCCGGTCCACGTGAAGATAATACGTTTCGCGGTGAGCCACAGGAACAGACCAGGATAACGGCGAATAAAAGCAATCGCCTCACGGCGCTTCTCGCGCATGAAGCCGAGCTCACCGAGAGTTCTATATTTCTCCATTTCGGTGTCGTTGTGCGCCGGGTTGGTCCAATCGGGATAAAGATCGGATGTGTCTCCGGTATTGCCATCCCACAGAACTAGCCCGAATTGATTGCGAAAAGGAACGAAGCGTCCGAACGTGCTGTAGTTCCGGACGAACCACGGCGAAACTGCGAGCAGCAGCACCAGGAATGCCGCCGCTTGGCTTCCGTCCCACTCCATGCCACGCCGACGGCGACGCCAGACCAGCCATCCGTAAAGGAAGGGCAGACACGAAAGAATCACGGGAATACTGAGCGCCGCGACACCCCATACGACACCGTACGCCATCCATCGCAGGGTGTTCGTTTCGTCCTCGATCGCGAGCGTGCACCAGAGAACCAGCGCGACCATCAGCGCATCCAGAGAATGGCCCCACATGTATCCGACCGAAAAATAGATGGCATAGGGGAACAGCGCCCAGATCCATCCGGCCCAAAGGGCAGGCAAGCGCCCGAAAGCGCGGCGCGTCATGAAATAAATGGGAACGCACGTCAGCGCGGAAAAAAGACCATTTAAAATGAGTACGGCCCACGCCGACGCCTGCGTGTGAATGCCAAAAACCCGGAACACGGCAGCAAGCAGGTACGGATAGACAGGGGCGCTCCAAGCCGTTGGACCCGTCTTTCCGAAAAGAGGTGAGCTGAATCCCTCTCCCGCCGCTATGGACGTGGCAATTCTTCCTTCCTCGCAGCCAAAATTCCAGTAGTCGCGCGCCGGGTCCGTGAAGTAACCAATCAGAAAGGGAATGACCGCAATTCGGATCGCCAGCGCCAGCGCGATCATCAGTACAATTGTGCGGGCGGTGCTGGAATTTTGCGCCAGAGACATCTCTGTTGCACTCTCCTATGGGGCATTGGCGCTGCTTCCGGCCGGGCCGTCATTCATCCGACGAGATCCGATCGAAGGCACGTCACACGGAATCATCGTTCGTCCGAACCGGCGTTTGCTGTATGAGATTCACCGACAGGGGCGAGGGCCAGGTCTTCCGTCATGAACGCGGCGACCAGAAGCCTGGGGTTCCGGTTCTTCTTCCAGCTCCGTGAATTTATACATTGATAAAATAAAAGGGAAAGTCAAGAAAAAACACTCCCACAACGGCCGGACTTTTTCTTGCTTCGCAGCCCACATGATCGAGCAGGATCTGTTCTGACCGTCCGCGCCATGGATTCGGTTTCTGGACACCTTCGCCCAGTGATTTGGATTTTCTCTAACAGCGGTTTTCATTGCCTCTTTGCGACGAAGCCTGTCAGTTTCGAAACCAGCAAAGCAGAACGCGGTCTAATGTGGCGACCATGGTTCTATCCGGGACTCGTGGCCCATAGCTTTTTCTGGTTACCTTGGGGCCGCACGAGGAGCAAAACTGATGAAAGAATACTTCGGCGATTCGACCGGCCGATATTACTCGGACGTCATGGACATCGCGGACATCCGCCCGCTCCTGTGCGACAGGTGCCTCGCGATTTTCGAGCGGCACGTCCCCGGCGACGGGGCGGAGTTCTGCCGGAAGTGCGAGGCGAAGCTCACGGCCGTCTTGGATGCGGCGCGCGAATTGAGGAACGGAATTGATCTTGGGGAGCGCATGGTGCGCGGGGAGATCCCGCGACGCCTCTTCGCTGTGTCGTGGCCATGAAACACGCCCCGCTGAACGTTCTTGTTCAACCGAGTCGCGGTCGATCAACCGCGATGGTGCCTGGTCCTCGGGCGCCGCAAGCGGGGGAGGGAACCTCTAGTCCCTCCCTCGGCATTTTTCCGAAAAGATTGGAGAAACGGAAGGTAGGGGTCAATTTTCCCAGTAAAATGCCCTTCCGGTTAAAGCCTTCAACATCAGAGATTTAACCTATGGGGTCACTCAGCAATATAAATACAAAAGAAAGAAAGAGCAAAAGCAATTTTTTGGCATTTTGCCCAGGACGCAAGTACTAAGTAAAGAACACCTCGAAGCCTCAAACACTTTGGGAAGGGGCAGCGCCCACTCGCTGCCCCGTTCGCGGATGCGAAGTTCAAGTGGCGCGACCTAAAGTTTGAGCCAGTCCGTCTGATTCAATCCCAGCGCGAAAAATCCAAAGAGGAAACGTATGGCACCAAAGCAATGGCAGTGGCAGCACCCTTTCCGACCGAGGACGATCAAGTCCAAACCTGGGCGACGGTGGAGTCGCCAATAGCGATTGCGATCTGGGCAAACCTGCTGGTCGCCTACACAACGCGTCACGGGCAAGTGGGAGCTCGAGATCATTCTACCTTTTATTCTAGCTGTAGCTTTTTTTCTGATCGCGGATATTGACGCCCCGCGCAGGGGTGTGATTCGCGTGGTACCGCAAAACCTGATGAGCCTCGCACAGTCCTTGAAAGGACAATAATTGGTGGTACAAATTGATAGTTTCCGCCCTTAAGGGGTTCCTAGGGTTTTAACTTCGGGAAACAAATAATTCTTTGAATTCAGCAATTTCTCGAGTAATCTCTCTCCACTCAAGAGTTCTGAAATCGTCCTCTAAGGCGAGCCATTCTTCCTCTTTAGTTTCATTTCCTTACACAAAGGTTGATAACAACTCACTTTGGGTGCAATTGGGTGCAACTTCGAGCTTTTTGCTTGGAAGCTCAAAGCCGATTCCAACTTGCTCCGCGACCTTCTTGCGGAACGTCACGTCTTCTTTCAACTTGCTGTAGTCGTCCGTGACGCTCTTGTTGGCGTGGCCGAGCCAGAAGCGGACCAAGTCTTCTGGCGCATGCTGCTTCCTGAGCCACGTCGTGCGGAACCGCCTGAAGGCGTGGGCACCCATCTTAGGTTGGTTCAGCCTTTTGAGAAGTGGATGCAGGGAGAGTCTCAGGACGTTCGATTGCAAGAGTGGTAGCCATTCTTCGAGCAAAACAGCAAGCCGGAAGTCCGGTCACCACTGAACTCCCTGAGCATCGCAGCAATAGAGGCTGACAGATCGATGTCCCGAATCCCATTCTCTGATTTCAGGAATGGTTGGATTTGCCCCCTCCATGCCTTCTGCCGGATGTGCAGAGTCGAAAAATCGCTGGAGATATGTTTGGCAATTTCAAGGCCCAGCGCCTCCCCGATCCGCATTCCGGTGGCCCCGAGAAGAACGAAGAGCATTTGCTCTCTTCCTTTGGAGCCGCCTGCAATCGCTTCCATTACCGCACTGGTGAACGTTGGCTGCCGCTGGTCTTTGACTTCGGGCAGATCGATGAATTCGTGGTTCCAGGTCCTCGGATGGACTCGTTCCCCATTCTCGTTGACCGCAGATGCCACTACCATCTTGACGACC